>Ga0228698_1001251_pt1 | contig 13031 bp, 11 predicted proteins | sample McNCre117_Aug_MG_FD_178015 | JGI IMG/M metagenome (GOLD analysis project Ga0228698, IMG submission 178015) | Freshwater microbial communities from McNutts Creek, Athens, Georgia, United States - 1-17_Aug_MG | ecosystem: Environmental > Aquatic > Freshwater > Creek | place: USA: Georgia...
GATCCACCAGCCAACATGATGTGGTCCACTTTATTGTGCGGCGTACTGGTAAAGAAAAACTGCAATGCCCGGAAAAGCTCCTGGACCATAGTTTCGATAAAAGGATGGAGAACCGAAGATTCGTAGTCTTCCGGAAGATCGCCACTGCGCTTCTTGCTTTCAGCTTCTTCAGCTGAAAAACCATACTGGCGCACGATCTGCTGCGTCAACTGCGCGCCACCAAAGGCCTGATCACGATCGTAAAGCACCTCTTCATCCCGCATGACCTGCATGCTCGTGGTCAGTGATCCCAATTCAAACAACGCGACAATCGCACCCTTGCCCTGCTCTGGCAGGTTTTCAATAAGGCGGTATGTAGCGGTTCGCGAAGCATACGACTCCACATCCAGAACTACCGGAACCAAGCCGGCGGCTTCTGCCAAGCCCTGGACATCTTGCACTTTCTCGCGCCGGGATGCAGCAATCAGCACTTCAACATCGCCGACAGAAGTTGCACTTGGACCGATGACACAAAAATCCAAACTTACCTCTTCCAATGGAAAGGGAATGTACTGATTGGCCTCAGTCTCAACCTGTTGCTCGAGCTCTGCATCGGTCATTCCACCCGGCAGGATGATCTTCTTGGTGATTACGGCTGACGGTGGAAGCGCCATCGCCACATTGCGGGTTTTGGTTCCACTTTTCTTCACCAACCGGCGAATAGCTTCGGCGACTTCGTCGAACTTTTCAATAGTTCCGTCGGAAATCCAGCCGCGCTCCAACGGCTCCATGGCACACCGCTCCAAAACCAGATTTCCAGTTTTGTCGCGCCCCAGTTCGACCAGCTTGACGCCAGACGTACTCACATCAAGGCCAAGCAATGGTGCTGGCTGACTACTAAAAAGCGACCCCAATGAGATCAAAACTGTCCCCTGAAATAGACCGACCAAACGCCTGTCTTACTTAAGAATTCACTTGAATACTATCAGCAAGCCTATTGCCCAGCAAAGGTTTTTTGCGGTCACTGCACAATCGAGCGTTGCCAAAAGCAGACGAATCGTATCAACTTTTGACGGTTCCACATGCACACTTTGTGAGCACCACCGCCTACCCATGCCAAGATGCGAACTTGCTCCTGCCAGCACTTTACATGCATTTTTATAATGGGGCAGCGAAAATCCTCGGTCCTTTATGTCCTCCACCCCCCAGTCCTCAGAAAACGCCCCGAAAAAGTCGGTCGCCACCCATGCGAAAAAAATGCACTGGGGGCTGCGCGTTTTGTTGTGGACCGCAGGGCTGGGATTTGCCGCCGTACTCAGCGGCCTGATCATCCTTGCGATCGCTTTGTCTGTCGCATTTCCCAACCTCCCTGACATATCCGATCTATCTGACTACCGCCCTAAGTTGCCTTTGCGTATCTATTCGGCAGAAGGAGACCTGTTAGGCGAATTCGGGGAAGAACGCCGGAACTTGACGCCCATCAAGGAAATTCCCAAGGTGATGTCCAATGCCGTATTGGCGATTGAAGATGCGCGCTTCTATCAACATGGCGGCGTGGACTACACGGGCGTCATACGTGCTGGGCTCGCCAATGTCGGCCGTGCAAAAAGCCAGGGTGCCTCGACCATCACGATGCAGGTAGCGCGCAATGTCTATCTCAGCTCTGAAAAAACCTTTACGCGGAAGATTTATGAAATCTTGCTGACCTTCAAGCTGGAGCACTACCTTAGCAAGGATCAGATTCTTGAGATCTACATGAATCAGATTTTCCTGGGAAACAGGGCCTATGGCTTTGCCGCCGCCTCTGAAACCTATTTCGGCAAGCCCTTGAAAGACATCACTATTGCCGAAGCTGCGATGCTTGCCGGCTTGCCGAAGGCGCCTTCTTCCTACAACCCCATTAGCAATCCCAAACGCGCCCGCTCGCGGCAGTTGTACATCATTGAGCGGATGCTGGACAACGGATTCATCACACAGCAGGAAGCTGTTGCCGCCAAGGCGCAGGAACTCAAGATCCGCACAGGAACCGATAGCAACAAGGTGCACGCCGAATACATTGCCGAGATGGTGCGGCAACTCATGTACAACCAATATGGCGATGAAACCTACACGCGCGGCCTGAACGTTCAAACTACCATTCACACGAATGAACAGGACGCCGCATACAAGGCACTGCGCAAGGGCATCATGGACTTTGAGCGGCGTCAGATATACCGAGGACCTGAAAAATTCGTAACGCTCCCGACGTCGCAGCAAGAACTCGAAGATGCCGTTGACGACGTTCTGGATGAGCACCCCGATAACGGCGACGTGATGTCGGCCGTCGTCCTGGAAGCCGACGCAAAACACATCAAAGCCCTGCGCGCCGCTGGTGAAACTCTGGAAATTACAGGCGATGGTCTCAAGCCGGCGCAATCCGGGCTATCGGACAAAGCGCCGCCCAACATCAAACTGCGAAGGGGTGCAGTTATTCGGGTTGCCAAATTGCCGAAAGGCGGATGGGAAATTACCCAGCTTCCGGAAGTGGAAGGCGCCTTCGTCGCGATCGACCCGCGTGACGGGTCCATTCGCGCGCTGGTAGGCGGGTTCGACTTTGCCAAAAACAAATTTAACCACGTCACGCAGGCCTGGCGCCAACCAGGCTCCAGCTTCAAACCCTTCATCTACTCGGCTGCATTGGAAAAGGGATTTACCCCATCCACAGTAATCAATGATGCGCCTTTGTTTTTTGATGCAGGTACAACCGGAGGGCAACCTTGGGAGCCCAAAAACTACGATGGCACCTTTGATGGTCCCATGACTTTGCGCCGGGGGTTGGCCAAGTCCAAAAACATGATCTCGATTCAGATCTTGCAGTCAATCGGCACACACTACGCGCAGGAATGGATCACGAATTTCGGGTTCGAAGCGGAAAAGCACCCGCCCTATCTGACCATGGCACTGGGCGCCGGTTCCGTCACTCCGATGCAAATGGCGAGTGCGTACTCGGTGTTCGCCAACGGGGGCTTTCGGGTCAATCCATGGCTGGTTGCCAAAGTCAGCGAGCAACGTGGGAAAACGTTGGTCGAGACTCCGCCGGTCGTTCTGGATGAAGCCTATCGTGCAATTGAGCCACGCAACGCATTCCTGATGACCAGTCTGCTCGGGGAAGTTACCCGGGCCGGAACCGCCGCACGCGCACAGGCCACGTTGAAACGGCCAGATGTGTACGGCAAAACCGGCACTACCAATGACTCAATGGACGCATGGTTTGCTGGCTACCAACCCACGATTACCGCCGTCACTTGGATCGGCTACGACACGCCTCGCAAACTGGGCGATAAAGAAACTGGAGGCGGACTGAGTTTGCCGGTATGGATCAGTTTCATGGAAACGGCCCTCAAGAACGTCCCGATCACCGAGCCCACGGCACCGGAAGGGGTCACTCGCGTCGGAGGTGAGTGGTATTTCGAAGAGTTCGTGAAGGGTGGCGGCGTTTCCGCATTGAACGGGGAAGAAAAGACGTCCGCCGATCAGACGACCCCGCCCACAGGCGAAGACAAGAAAAAAATCCTGGATCTCTTCAAGAACTAACGGGGCTTGAATTGCAGCGTCTTGCCAGCTTGCGCACTGGCCTGACGCGACAGTTGTTCAAAAAAGTCGACAGAACCCTTGGTGTCTTGCCACAGGGTTTCCACATAGCGGTAATGAAATCCGCCTGCCTTGGCCGCCATCCACACTTCTTGTAGCGGCTTTTGCAGGTTGATGACGATTTGGCTCTTATTCTCAAATACGAGTGTCACCATGCCGCCCGTGCGCTGATTGTCAATATCCGCATCACCTGCGTCGTTGATGCGATCACAATTTGCTTCCACGGCCTTTAGCAAGGCCTCAGCCTCGTCCAGATATTCGGTATCGGTCATTAAAATGGGGGAATGGTGAAACCAAAGCAAATTTTAGTCAGGCTGATTATCCTTGGGGTTGCCGCGTGGATTCTCAGCGCCTGTGGCCAAACCGGTGCTCTGTATATTCCCGCCAAGCCAACATCTGCGCCATTAAAGTAAGCGCTTGCGGTTGAGCCAATAACGCCGCAGGCGCCATAGCAGCAAAGCACCCAACACACCGGCGTAAACAGCCACTTCACCAAAATTGTTTTTTCCGGCACGCATCCAGAAAAAATGCAGGATGGACAGGCCGGCAATCACGTAAACCAGTTTGTGCAAAGCCTGCCAGCGACTCGCCCCCAAGGCTTTGATCGCACGATGAAATGAAGTCAGTGCCAATGGTGTCAACAGCGCAAAGGATGCAAACCCCACCAAAATAAAGGGGCGCTTCGCAATGTCTTTGGCAATGTCCGTCACTTCAAAACCCATGTCAAACCAGGCGTACGCCAACAGGTGCAATGCTGCATAGAAATAGACAAACAACCCCGCCATTCGACGCACCTTCGCCAAAGGCGCAAGACCCCACACGGTTCGTACGGGCGTGACGGCCAAGACAATACACAAGGCACGCAAAGTCCAGTCTCCCGTTGCCCGGATCAGCGCCTCCGCTGGATTGGCGCCAAGTTGGTCGGTCACCGCCCGCAGAACCAACCATGCCACTGGCAGAAGAGAAAGCACAAACCAGACCGGTTTAAAGCCTTTACTGGCAAGCTCGCGGTTAATCACAAACTGCATGACGGGCTCAATAATTCTTTTTCAAGTCCATGCCCGCGTACAACTGGCCCACTTGCGGTTCGTAACCATTGAACATCAGGGTTTTGCGCTTCTTGGCGAACAACCCATCTTCACCAATGCGGCGCTCCGTCGCCTGACTCCACCGGGGGTGGTCCACATTGGGATTGACGTTTGAATAGAACCCGTATTCATTGGCCGCCGCTTTGTTCCATGCAGTCCCGGGTTGCTTTTCCACAAAGCGGATCTTCACAATGCTTTTTCCGCTCTTGAAACCATATTTCCATGGAACCACCGTCCGAACGGGTGCCCCGCTCTGATTGGGCAACACTTCGCCATACATGCCAAATGCCAGCAACGTCAGTGGATGCATCGCCTCATCCATCCGCAGGCCCTCCACATAAGGCCAGTCGAGTACGCGTGAGCCAACAAAGGGCATGGTCTTGGGGTCTGCAAGGCTGACAAACTCTACATATTTTGCATTGCCCAGAGGTTCTACTTTGCGGATCAGCGCGGACAGGGAATAGCCGATCCACGGAATCACCATGGACCACCCCTCCACACAACGCAATCGATAAATCCGCTCTTCCATGGGACTTAATTTCAGCAAATCTTCCAAAGCAAACTTTCCTGGTTTCTTCACCAGTCCCTCCACCTCTACCGTCCAGGGCGTCGTCTTGAGCGTGTGGGCGTTGGCCGCCGGGTCAGACTTATCGGTTCCGAATTCATAGAAGTTGTTGTAGCTGCTGGCGTCCTTGTAAGGCGTTATTTTGTCCAGCACCATGGCGCCCTCTGCACTGGAGACTTGGGCATTCAAAGCGGCCAATTTACCTGGGCGGGCACCCCATGCCGACTGCGCAAATGCGCTGCCGGATGACCAGGAGGCAATGCCTGATCCAGCCACTGCTGCAGCAATACCCTTCAGCAGATCGCGCCGACGCGCATAAATGGTTGGCGAGGTTATTTCACTGGAGACCGGGTGGTTGAAACCATTTTCAGAACTGCGAATAAGCATAGTGGCACCTTTCTTGATGACCGTTAGTCTGTCGGCGCTGCGCGTTCTTACATGCGCGCAAACTTTTTCACGGATGTAGCAGCTCAAAGTACCACAGCGCCCCAACGCACGATGTTTCGGGGATAAAAAAGGGCGGGTCACACTGCGTGACCCGCCCTTTTTTACTGAACCAATGCGCCGTATCAGCTATCCAACGGCCAGCCCATTTGCTTAATGCAAACCGGCAATGTAATCAGCAACCGCCTTGATTTCCCGGTCATTCATCTTCGCTGCAACGCCTGTCATCTGGGCGCTGTTCTTGCGAACGCCATCGCGGAAGGCTGTCAACTGCGCCACCGCGTAGTCGGCGTGTTGGCCTGCCAAGCGGGGGTATTGGGCAGGAATGCCTGCACCGTTCGGGCTGTGGCAACCGGCACATGCGGGAACCTGACGGTCAGCAATACCGCCACGGTAAATACGTTCGCCCAAGGTGACCAGATCCTTCTCTTTCGAGAATCCAGGCTTCGCGGCCTTGGTGCTGACCCAATAGGCAATGTTCTTCATGTCTTCGTCAGACAGGGTCGAAGCAAAGCCCTTCATGATGGCGTTGGCACGTTTGTCCGACTTGAACTCCGTCAACTGCTTGACGATGTATTCCGCATGCTGCTGAGCCAGCTTAGGGTAGGCCGGTGTAGGCGAATTTCCATCGGCACCGTGGCAGGCCGCGCAAACAGCGCCAAAACTTGCCTCGCCTTTGGCCAAGTCCGGCTTGAATTTAGCGGGCGCTGCCTCATTGGCCACAGCGGAGAAAGAGGATGCGGCAACAAAGCCAGCGATAAGCAGATTGGCAAACAACTTCATAGTGGGTGGTTTTCTGAGAAGCAAAACTGCGACATTCTACAATGCGGCTTCGGGTTTACTTTTTCAATCAATGACCATTCCTTCAAACCCAAGCCGCTCCACTGGTGCCGCCCCCTCTCCAACAGCTCCAGACAAGTCCGCGGCAACGGTTGCGATGGGCTGGCTGCATACCGCTAAATTCCTGACCACCGCGCCGCAATTGCATTTCTTGCCTGCGTTGGACGTGCCGGAAATTGCCTTTGTAGGCCGTTCCAATGCCGGCAAATCCACCTGCATCAACACGCTGACACAGCAAAAACAGCTGGCTTTTGCTTCCAAGAAGCCGGGGCGCACCCAGCACATCAATCTATTTTCGCTCGGGAAACAGGGCGTGATGGATGCGGTGCTGACCGATTTGCCCGGCTACGGCTACGCCGCCGTGCCCAAGCAGGACAAGATCCGCTGGCAGCAGGTGATGGCCAACTATCTGGTTTCGCGCAAAAACCTGATGGGCATTGTGCTGATGTGCGATCCACGCCACGGCATGACCGAGTTGGACGAAATTCTTCTGGAAGTGATTCGCCCCCGTGTCGAAGAAGGGCTGAAATTTTTGATCGTGCTGACCAAGGCCGACAAATTGACCCGTTCTGAGGCCGCCAAGGTTTTGTCCATCACCAAGCTGCAAGCCGGTGGCGGCGAAGTCAGGCTGTTTTCGGCCACCAAACGCCAGGGCATCGAAGAAGTCGCGCAGTTGCTTTGGAAATGGGTGCACCCCGCTGACTCTGGCAAAGTGGCGCCTACACCCATGGGGGAAGAGGCCGAACCGCCTGAAGTGGCGTAAAGCGATAAGCCGGCCCCGCTGCCACATAACACTGCCAGTCAATAAGGTGGCTTTTCACCGTCTGGCCGGTCCTTGAATCGTTTGTGCACCCAGTAATACTGATCTGGCATGGTGTCGATATAGCCTTGCAAGCGCAGATTCATCAATGCCGTATCGGCAGTGGCATCCGCACTGGGAACGTCCGTCCACGCCGGCATCACTTCGATCTCATAACCCGCAGGTGTCATCCGTGTGATTAAGGGGATCACCTTTGCCCGGCCAAGCCGGGCAAAGCGCGAGAGTGAAGGCACCGTGGCGGCTGGCACACCATAAAACGGCACAAAAACCGAGTCCTCCGGTCCGAAATTCATATCGGGCAAAAGATACAAAGGCTCCCCGGCTTTCAGTGCGGCCACAATGGATTTCACCCCATCCACGCGACCGAACAACCGGGCCCTGCCAAAGCGTTGCCGTCCGCTCAAAATCCAAGCGTCGGCCACCTTATTGGCTTGGTCTGTGTAGATGGTCGTGAACCGGCGAGTGAGCTGCTGGGTAATTGCCGTCCACCCGGCATCCAACCCGACGAAATGGGGCGCAAAAATGACTGTTGGCGCATTGCCTTCCAGTTCATGCACTGCCCCCGTCAAACGCAGGCGGTTCCGCAAGAGACGCTCGTCGCCATGCCACAACCAGCCCCGGTCCAGCCAGGCCTTTGCGAAATTCAGAAAGGTCGATTGGGCGCACGCACGCACCTGCTCTTCGGTCCAATGCGGAAAACACAAGCGCAAGTTGGTCAGCACCACACGGCGGCGCGACCCCACAGCGCCATACAGCAGCCAGCCCAACAGAACGCCCAAGCCCCGCACCACCGGTAGCGGCAAAACACCGGTCCAGCGAACCAGCGCCAAAAAGAAACGCGTCACAGGTCGTCACTCCTGGGATTCTTGTACCGGGCATAGCCCCACAGATACTGGGACGGCTTCTGCAATATCAAATGTTCCATGGCCCGGTTGATTTGGACCACGGCTTGCGTGATGTCGCGGGACAGTTGCACGGGCATCGGCTCCGCATGCATCACATAACCCCGCCCCCAGGACAGTCGCTCGCCCCACACCAGCATGACGGTGGCCCCGGATTGAATGGCCAGCCGAGCTGACAACACCATGGTGTAGGCCGGTTGACCAAAAAAGGGCGCCCACACGCCCATGCCCTGGGGCGGCACCTGGTCTGGCAACAAGCCCACGCAATGGCCGTTTTTCAATGCCTTGAACAATTGCTTGACGCCCGCCAGTGTCGTGGGTGCGGAGTCCAAACCGGGGCGGGTCCGCGCAGCATTCACCACCGAGTGCAACCAGGCTTTGCGCGGCGGTCTGAAAAGCGCCGTCACCGGATGTCCCTTCACGCCAAAGCGGGCCGCATACGCCTGACCAGTGATCTCGAAGCACCCCATGTGCGGCGTGAGAAACACCACCCCTTTGCCATTGGCGAGTGCGGCTTCGACGTGTTGTGCGCCCGCCCAATGCACAGTGACTGGCTCTCCCATCCACAGGCGCGGTAGTTCGGCGATCATCTTGCCCGCCTCCCCCACGGCCCGGCGCTTGTCTTTGACCGATACGCCTGCAAAGGCGACGTTTTCCGAAAAGCGCTGACGATATGCCGCCGACCCCAGATACGACACCCAACCCAATATCCAACCCAGTCCGTGCAGCAACCACAGCGGCAGATGCGAAAACAGTCGAAATAAAGTAGTCATTGCTGGGATAAAATGGGCGCGTGTCGCTGAGTTATAGAACTACTTGCAGGGCGACATGCACCGTAGCGGCTTTTACTGGGTCGCCATTGTGCCTTGCCAATCCGGCAAATCTGCTAAAGCGTTCGCTGAAAGCCCAAAAGCCCAGGCAAACGCCCTTGAAAAACTTTTGGAGTACTTTTTATGGCGAACGATTTCCTCTTCACATCCGAATCTGTCTCTGAAGGCCACCCCGACAAGGTTGCCGACCAGATTTCGGACGCAATTCTCGATGCGATTTTCAAGCAGGACCCGCGCAGCCGCGTGGCTGCCGAAACCCTGACCAACACCGGACTGGTGGTGCTGGCGGGTGAAATCACCACCAACGCGCATGTGGACTACATCCAGGTGGCGCGCGACACCATCAAGCGCATCGGCTACGACAACACCGATTACGGCATCGACTACAAAGGCTGCGCCGTGCTGGTGGCCTACGACAAGCAATCCAATGACATTGCCCAGGGCGTGGACCACGCCTCCGACGACCACCTGAATATTGGCGCAGGCGACCAGGGCCTGATGTTTGGCTACGCCTGCGACGAAACGCCTGAGCTGATGCCCGCCCCTATTTACTATGCCCACCGTCTAATGGAACGCCAGGCCCAGTTGCGCAAGGACGGCCGTCTGCCCTTCCTGCGTCCCGACGCCAAGAGCCAGGTGACCATGCGCTATGTGGACGGCAAGCCCCACAGCATCGACACCGTGGTGCTGTCCACCCAGCACAGCCCTGACCAGTCGGAAACGCAAACCACCATGAAGGCCAGCTTCACCGAGGCCGTCATCGAAGAAATCATCAAGCCGGTGCTGCCCAAGGAATGGCTGCAAAACACCCGCTACCTGGTCAACCCCACCGGCCGCTTCGTGATTGGTGGCCCGCAAGGCGACTGCGGCCTGACCGGACGCAAGATCATTGTGGACACCTACGGTGGCGCCTGCCCCCACGGCGGCGGTGCGTTCTCCGGCAAGGACCCATCCAAGGTCGACCGCTCGGCTGCCTACGCCGCCCGCTATGTGGCCAAGAACGTGGTGGCGGCCGGACTGGCCAAGCAGTGCCAGGTGCAAGTGGCTTACGCCATCGGTGTGGCCAAGCCCATGAACATCACGGTCTACACCGAAGGTACGGGCGTCATCCCCGACGACAAGCTGTCTGCGTTGGTCGCCGAGCACTTTGACCTGCGCCCCAAGGGCATCATCCAGATGCTCGACCTGCTGCGCCCGATCTACGAAAAGACCGCGGCTTACGGCCACTTCGGCCGCGAAGAGCCCGAGTTCACCTGGGAGCGCACCGATAAAGCGGCGGCACTGCGCGCAGCGGCTGGGCTGAAGTAAACCCATGAAACTCCAGACACAACGCTTCATTGACCGCTGGGTTGGCCAGCTGCTGTGCGGCGTCGTGTCGGGCTGGGTGCGCCTGACCGGTCGCCCGGCAAAGGCCATTCAGAACCCGAAAAACATATTGGTCATTCTGCTGTCCGAGATGGGCAGCATCGTGCTGGCCGGGCCGATGTTTGCCCAGATCCGACGCCAGTACCCGGGCGTGAATATCCACATCCTGCAACTCAAGAAAAATCAGGAAGTCACCAAACTTCTGCAACTGACACAGCCCGAGTTCATGCACAGCCTGAACGACAGCTCTGGCGCTTCGCTGGTGGGTGACATCCTGGCCGTCAGCCGAAAAATGCGGGCCTTGGGCTTGGACGCGGTCATTGATTGCGAGCTGTTTTCGCGCGTGAGCGCCTTGTTGTCGTACACCACGGGCGCCCCCGTACGGGTCGGATTCACCCCGCACACGCAAGAAGGCCTGTACCGTGGCAGCTTCATCAACCACGCGATTCCGTACAACCCCTATCAACACATCAGCAAGCAGTTTTTGTCGTTGGTGGATGCATTGGAGTCCGCAGGCAGCATGCCCCGCAACAAAGCGGCCGCCATTCGGGATCTGCCCGCTGACACCGAATTGCGGGTTGATTTCAGCGACGAAGAAATTCAGGCCTACCGCGCCAAAGTCCACACCGATCACCCCGTCAGCACCAGCCGAACCTTGGTGCTGATGTATGCCGGTGGCGGCATTCTTCCTGAGCGTGCCTGGCCCGCAGCGCACTATGCGCGGGTGGCCCAGGGCCTGTGTGCCGCTGGTTATGCCGTGGGCCTGATCGGACTGAAGGACGACGCCCAACTGGCCCAGGACCTGATGGCGCAAGTGCGCCACGAAGCCTGCCTGAACCTCACCGGCTACACACGCAGCATTCGCGAATTGCTGATGCTTTTTTACACCGCCAAATTGCTGATCACCAACGATGGTGGCCCCGGCCACTTTGCCACGGTGACGCCCATTCAGACCATGGTGTTTTTCGGCCCCGAGACGGGCAAACTGTATGGTCCCCTGGGCACGCGCAATGTGGTGCTGGAAAGCGGCATTGCCTGCTCGCCTTGTTTGTCCGCCTACAACCACCGGCTGACCTTCTGCGATGGCGACAACCAGTGCCTCAAGCGCATTGCCCCCGATCCGGTGCTCGACCAGGCCTTGCATTTCCTTCAGGGAACGGCACTTTCCTCATGAGTGAAGCATCCCCTTTGCAGCGCAGCCTGCTGGCGCTGCTGCGCTGGCTGGAATCGTTCCGTTATATCAAGTTCGGCATCGTGGGTGCCAGCGGCACGGTGGTCAATCTGGTGGTTCTGCACCTGGGACATGAGTACCTGTTTACCGCCATGGAGCCACCGGGCAGCAAACCCTATGCCTCGCTGGCGCTGGCCATTACCCTGGCCACCGTCAATAACTTCACCTGGAACCGGCTGTGGACCTGGTCTGACCGGGTCAAGGCCGAAGCAGCGGCCCACGCCGAGCTGACCGAGCCCCCACGTTTCAGCCAGCTCACTAAAGAGTTCGGCAAGTACGCCGCCGCGTCCGGCTTTGGCAGCGCCTTGCAATATGCATTGACTCTCGTCTTGGCCGGTTACATGGACTACCGCATTGCCAATGTGGTGGCCATTGTGGTGGCCAGCGTGAGCAACTTTTTGGCAAACGACAAATGGACTTTCAAGCGCCGTTAGTGCGCTGCTGAGACGCCCCATGGCCGGTTTGCGCACCCTGCTCCGCCCGACTGTGCTGTGGCCAGTTCTCTTGGTGTTAATTGGTGTGGTGTACCTTTTCGGCTTGGGCGGGCCCTACGCTCCAACCAACGGCGACGAGATGGTTTACATCCACATCGCCCGCATGACGGCGGAGTCCGGTCATTGGCTGCCGCTGCAAAGCGAACTGGTGGGCACACGCAATACCAAGCCGCCGCTGCTCATCTGGCAAGCCATGGTGGCGGGCGGATGGGGCACACACTGGAACCTGATGGCCCTGCGCCTGCCCAGCATCGCTTACACGTTTGCCACCACGGCCATGCTGGCTTTCTTTACCTGGCGCATGAGCGGCAAGCGCCGCACCGCCTGTCTGGCTGCGGTGCTGTACCTGCTGTACTTTTCCACCTTTCGTTACGGACGGGTGTACCTGACTTCGGCCCCCGAAACATTCTGGCTCGCATTGCCGATGTGGTGGCTTTTGTGGCAGCGCGTGCGCGGTAACAACGCTGGCAGCCCTGAACCCCTGCAGCGCAATGGGTGGGGTTGGCTGGTGTATTCACTGATGGGCGTTGCGCTGGGGCTGGGGGCGGCTTACAAGTCCTTTGCGCTGGTGGCGCCCGCCTGCGCCGGGTTCTGGTGTGCCGCGCTCTGGAGCGAACCGGCTCTGGACTGGCGCACGACGCTGCGCATCACCGCTGGCGTTGCCTTTAGCGCCTTGCTGGGCGTGGGTATTTTTGCCCTTTGGTTTGCCATCGACCCGGACCCGCAGGCCGTGTGGCAGGAGTTCGTGCTGGCGGAAAACGCCGGAAAAATGTCGACCACCCTTGGCTACTGGCAAGCCGCCTGGAATGGGCCCTACCCCATGTGGACACAGCTGCTGGCCTA
>Ga0228698_1001252_pt1 | contig 13019 bp, 9 predicted proteins | sample McNCre117_Aug_MG_FD_178015 | JGI IMG/M metagenome (GOLD analysis project Ga0228698, IMG submission 178015) | Freshwater microbial communities from McNutts Creek, Athens, Georgia, United States - 1-17_Aug_MG | ecosystem: Environmental > Aquatic > Freshwater > Creek | place: USA: Georgia...
GCTGCATTCAGTACCCGCTCTGCGGGGCGCCACAAAACAAGAGAATGCGGGGACAGCATAGAACTGGCTAAGGCTGCACGCCTATGTGCGACAAGGACCAAAAGCGCCAACTCGTCGGCCAAAGCACAGCTTGCACCGCGAAAGACAAACTCAGCAGCATCAATTCCAGCTCTAAACCAATCCGGGCCCGTCTCCGAATTTTTGAGCCATCCTTCGAAATTCTGCTGCCGAACCCTAGCGATTGGTAGACAACGACAAATTCATAGAACCGAACCAGCAACCTTGCAGCAATAGTCCACCGCTTGAGCCAGTAATACATTATAATATACCACGCCCGCGGCCGAACCAAACAACCTCACGCTCATGCGCCGGGCCAATAATTTGGAGCGCCCATAATGCCAATCGACAATCGGACCAATGACGCAGAAAGTGGAACCTATGCCAAATTCAGCTGCGGAAGGCCTAATTTTCTTGGCTTCAGTAAATCGGTGTGCTTCATCCCGACATGGCTGAATCGCACCCCAAACGGCTACACCTCACTATCGGTGAAAAAAGCTATCGGGTCGTACACCCAGAATGGCCATCGACTGGTAGCGCGACTGCTGATAGGAACACTATCAGCAGGAGATAGCGTACTGCATCGTTGTGGGGTTCATGCGTGCTGCAACCCGTTTCACCTATATATTGGCGGGACGGCAGAGAATCATCGGGATGAAAGACACCATAGTGCAGCTCGCCAGAAGTTGCACGCAGAGCATTTACCGCTGGAAAATACTAATGACGGAGTTTATCGACCAACACACCTTCCGCTCAGCGAAGAAGTGTCCCGATTAGAGGAATTCACAGGTTTTTCGCCGAACGAGTGCACCATTTCCCCTTGGCTGCCCCCTACGGCGGACAACTACGTCCAGCTTGAGAACACCGATGTCTGTGGCGAGGTTTCGGGCGCACATCGCCTAATTTATAGATTGTTCCTGGGGCCGCTCGACAAGTATGACATCGTCAAGCATTCGTGCAGCAACACGCGATGCATAAATCCATTTCATCTGGTGTACGCGGGAAAGCAAGCCAATCCGAGAGAGTTTGACTTCCGTCACGATAAGCGGCGCACAGTTTCAGAAGAAACAATCAACCTTCTCCCAGACCAGAGCAAAACAAACACGGAGATTGCAAGAATATCAGGCAATCACCCAGTAACCATAGGCGAATATCGTCGTCGCGGCATCCTGAAAGTCCCCTCAGATGCCGAGATTGCCGCGAATGCACTTAATCGGATAAAGTATTTGGCAAATTTCGCCGGACGCCCGCTATCTCGTAGCTGAGATGCGGGGAAAGGAAAGCCCCAGGGGCAAGGCACGTTCCTCTGTACCCGTCGTCGACGCCGTAGAGCCATACTGAATCTCTCGCACACCCCTCAGGCCGGGCGGACTTGGCTTAAGGCGACCCGCCAGTCTCCCTTCCGTCGCTTGTGTGCAGGATTCGCGAACGATGAATGTGCCGGACGGCTTACTTCAAACCGCAAACGCTCCTGAAGGTGGCGACGAACCTTCGTACGCGCCAGAGGCACTGGCTCATGGCAGACCACGTAGTTGCCTACCCACTTCACTCAGTTTTTCCGAGCACATCCGCAACAAAACTTTCCCTCACTCTAATAGCACAAGTATTGTCCATCCCCCTTGCTCTCGACCAGCCCAGCCAAAGTCAAGTCCGGATGGCCACACCAGTGCTGTTCTGGAATCGCTGCCAAATTCCGCCTGTATTCCAGACCGATGGCGGCATCAGCACCCTGCCCATAACTCGACGCCAAAAACGTACTCAGCAATTCCAGCCTGCGTTGCGGCTTTACCCAGGGGTGCCTCAATGCAATCGGTGGACGGAGCCAGCGGAGCCGCGCATACGGGTCAGTTAGCACGGAGACATAGGTATCACGGTCAGCCAGCGCGGAATCAACTAGAAAATAGGACCCTCTGACAATAAATGGATGTACCACCTGCCAGTCGTACCAGTAGTGGCTTACACGAGACATCGCGTTTGACAACTCTGCTTCGGCAACGCTCGAGAAGGTGTTCTGGTCGACGTATGTTCGGAGGTCGGCAACCCTGTACCTGATGGCGCCCCGGGTTGACCCACACAGCTTGACAAAGCGAGGGCCCTTACCGTCCGAGCGCCAGTGATTCAAGGTCGACGCAGAGACCGCAAGGTAGAGCGCAGCCTGGTCGACGTTGAGCAGAAATTCGTCCCCAAGCAGACGCTCCAGAGTGGCATCGCGAAACTGCGATGTAGGTGCATGAACGCGCATCAGGTGTAGGTCCTCGTCTTGAAGTGGCGCTCGCGCTTCTTCTTCGGGCTAGCGGTCGCGTATGCAAGCATCTCGTCTTCGATGTCCTCAATCACAGGCCGCAGTTGCTCGAGGGACTGGTCGGCGTACCGTGCAACGACCCCGCCAGATTTGTGATTGAGGAACTGCCTGGCGAGCCGGTCAGGCAAGCCCATTGCGGTGACGACGTTGCCAAAGGTTCGACGCAAGTCATGCATCGAGAAGTTCACCTTGATGGCCTTCTTGACCTCTTCGAGAAACGACCTAGGGTCGTTGTAATGTGTCGACTTGGCCAACTTCGACCGCGATACCCGCGGGAACACAAACGGCGAGTCGCCCACGAGTAGCCTGCGCTCCTTGAGGATTTGAAGCACGAAGCCAGGGATGGGGATGCGATGCGTATACCTGTTTTTCGTCACGTCTAGAACCACCACCGCATTGTCAAGGTCGACGAAGTTGTAGCCGCGAAGGGCATGTCCAGGGTCGGGAGCCTTCGACAGGCGGTCATTCCAAAGCAGACCAGCTGTCTCATTGCGGCGCATGCCAAGTACGACGGTCAACAGCATGTAGTCCGCCCCAGTGCGTGACTTGTTCAAGTCATCGCGAGCCGAGACAACGTAGTCAAGCCACTTCTGGAAGTGCTCTCGCTGGCCACTGAGAGGTCTGCGAACCCCTTTCTTGTCGTAGTCACGCTCGAGCTCGGCGTTGTTACGCAGCGCCCCGGTCTTGATAAAGATTTCGGCAGGGTTCGCGTAGAGGCTGGGTTGATTCTTCGCCTGGAGAGCGTCGAGGGTGATGCGATGGTTCTCCTTGTTGTAGACCGCCGACACCCATCGGATGGTCTGCTCGGCTGCGGTGAGATGCCCCTTCTTCGCCGCCTTGTCTACGAAGAAGGTCTCGAGGTCGCGCCAGGTCAACTCATCGGCCGGCGTCTCCAAGAGTTTGTCGCCGAGGCGCTGCTGGGCCTTTTCCACAGCGGCAATGGTGTTCTTGCGGGGGTCGCGTTTCGCGCTCGCGACGTAGTCATCCATCCAACGCTGAAAAAGCACCCGGAGCGTCACATCGGACTTCTGAGCGGCGATGCGCTCTTCGCGCTTCGTTTGGTTGATGTCCTCGCCACGCCGCAAGCGGGCGGAGAGCTCGGCCGCGACAAGCCGCGCGTTTCGGTCAGGCGCAACCCCAGTTCCCAGCAACAGGTCCGGATGCCGGCCGACAGTCACCGTCTTGACCTTGGACCCGACTCGCTGGACCAAGATGTAGGTCTTCACGGACCTGTTCACTCGCAGGCGAAATCCGGTGGGCGCTTCCTTGTGCGCATCGTGGATGTCGTAGTGCTTCCGACTGTCGTTCGGCGCGGTACCAACCTGTTTCCCCGAAGAATCGAACGTCGGGATGGCATCGAACGTGCAGTCGGCCACCGTCCTCTTGTCTAATACGGTCTTCGGCTTCGGCTTCTTGGCAACTTCTTTTCTGGTCGTCACGGTCGTAGTGTCCCCATGGTTCCTGGCGAGGTTGTAGCAACATCCAAAGCTACGCCATAGCTACAAAAGCGCCGCAAATTGGTGCCATTTGCGGCAGTCTCCTGCAACTCCTTGCAATGCTCATCAACGATAAGTCCTTGTCAGATAAAGAAAAATCCTTAGCAGACAAGGACTTCTCAGGCCACACGCCCATGATGGCCCAGTACCTGCGCATCAAGGCCGAGTTCCCGGACACGCTGGTCTTCTACCGGATGGGGGACTTCTACGAGGTCTTCTTCGACGACGCGCGCAAGGCCAACCGCCTGCTGGACATCACCCTCACTACGCGTGGGCAGAGCAACGGCGAGCCGGTGGTGATGGCCGGGGTGCCGGTGCACTCGGTGGAGGCCTACCTCGCCAAGCTGATCAAGCTGGGCGAGGCGGTGGCGATCGCCGAGCAGGTGGGCGAGGTGGGCGCCACCAAGGGCCCGGTGGAGCGCAAGGTGGTGCGGGTGGTGACGCCGGGCACCGTCACCGACACCGAGCTGCTGGCCGAGCGCGAGGATACGCGGCTGCTGGCGCTGGCGGTGAAGGGCCCCGCCGCATCGCCCACCTACGGCCTGGCCTGGCTGGCGCTGGCCAGCGGGCAGCTGGGGCTGACCGAGTGCAGCCCCCGCGAGCTGGCCGCCTGGCTGGCGCGGCTGGCGCCGGCGGAGATCCTGGTCAGCGCCGAGACGGAGGCCGAGCAGCGCCCGGCCGCGCTGCGCGGCTGCCCCGCGCCGCTGACGAACCGGCCGGGCTGGCAGTTCGACAGCGCACTGGGTGAGCGCAAGCTGCGCGAGCAGCTGCGCGTGGCGCACCTGGCCGGCTTCAACGCGCAGGACCTGCACGTGGCCCACGCCGCCGCCGCGGCGCTGCTGAGCTACGCCGAGCACACCCAGGGCCGCGCGCTGGCGCACGTCAACAGCCTCAGCGTCGAGCGCGCCAGCGCGCTGCTGGAGCTGCCGCCGGCCACGCACCGCAACCTGGAGCTCACCGTCACGCTGCGCGGCGAGACGGCGCCGACGCTGCTGAGCCTGCTCGACACCTGCCGCAGCGGCATGGGCAGCCGGCTGCTGCGCCACTGGCTGACGCACCCGCTGCGCGAGCGCAGCACGGCGCGCGAGCGCCAGGGCGCCATCGGCGTGCTGTTGGCGTCCGGCGCCACCGAGCGCCTGCGCGACGCGCTGCGCCACGTCAGCGACGTGCAGCGCATCACCGCGCGCACCGCCCTGCGCCAGGTGCGTCCGCGCGAGCTGGCCGGCCTGCGCGAGACGCTGCTGGGCCTGCCGGCGCTGCGTGCGCAGGTGCCCGGCGGTGGCCCGTCCAGCTGCGCGCTGCTCGACGAGCTGCACGCCGCGCTGACGCCGGACGCGGCGATTGCCACGCTGCTGCAGCAGGCGATTGCCGCCGAGCCGGCGGTGCTGCTGCGCGACGGCGGGGTGATCGCCCCGGGCTTTGACGCCGATCTGGACGAGCTGCGCGGCATTGCGACGAACTGCGACGACTTCCTGCTCGAGCTGGAGGCGCGCGAGCGGCTGCGCACCGGCATCGGCAACCTGCGGGTGCAGTACAACAAGGTGCACGGCTTCTACATCGAGGTGACCGCGGGTCAGCTCGACAAGGTGCCGCTGAACTACCAGCGCCGCCAGACGCTGAAGAACGCCGAGCGCTTCATCACGCCCGAGCTCAAGGCCTTCGAGGACCGTGCGCTGAGCGCGCAGGAGCGCTCGCTGGCGCGGGAAAAGTGGCTCTACGAGCAGCTGCTGGATGCGCTGCAGCCGCACCTGGTGGCGCTGGCCGAGGCGGGCCGGGCGCTGGCCAGCCTGGACGTGCTGGCGGCGCTGGCCGAGCGCGCCGCGACGCTGAACTGGTGCGCGCCGGAGTTCGTGAGCCACCCCTGCCTGGAGATCGAGCAGGGCCGCCACCCGGTGGTCGAGGCCCGCTTGGCCGAAACGGGCGGCGGCAGCTTCATCGCCAACGACTGTCGGCTGGACGCGGCGCGGCGCATGGTCATCCTCACCGGCCCGAACATGGGCGGCAAGAGCACCTTCATGCGCCAGGTGGCGGTGATCGCGCTGCTGGCGGCCATCGGCAGCTACGTGCCGGCGCAGCGCTGCCGGCTGGGGCCGATCGACGCCATCCACACCCGCATCGGCGCGGCCGACGACCTGGCCAACGCGCAGTCCACCTTCATGCTGGAGATGACCGAGGCCAGCGCGATCCTGCACAGCGCGAGCGAGCACTCACTGGTGCTGATGGACGAGATCGGCCGTGGCACCTCGACCTTCGACGGCCTGGCGCTGGCCGGCGCGATCGCCAGCCACCTGCACGACCGCAACAAGAGCTTCACGCTGTTTGCGACGCACTACTTCGAGCTGACCGAGTTCCCGGCGCGGCACCGCCATGCGCTGAACATGCACGTGTCGGCGGCGGAGAGCGGGGACGACATCGTCTTCCTGCACGCCATCGAGCCCGGGCCGGCCAGCCGCAGCTACGGCGTGCAGGTGGCGCGGCTGGCGGGCATGCCCGCGCCGGTGCTGCGCCTGGCGCGTGGCACCCTGGAGACGTTGGAGGCCCAGCAGCGCGCCGCCACCGCGCAGATTGACCTGTTTGGCGCCGCGCCCGAGCCCGAGTTCGCTGCGGCGATGCCCGAGCACCGGCCCGAACCGGCAGAGTCAGCCGCGACAATAGCGCCTGCACCGGCCCCCGCCGAACCCAGCCTGCTGGAGCGGGCGATGGCCGAGATCGACCCCGACGCGCTGACCCCGCGCGCGGCGCTCGACCTGCTGTACCAGTTGAAATCCCTGGCCGCGAGCGCCTGAGCCGGAGTCCGACTCCGGGCCCACGCGCCCCGGCCCGACCAAATCGCTTCCTGTCTTTCCGACCGTCATGACCTACTGCATCGGCATCCGCCTGAACGCCGGCCTGGTGTTCCTCTCCGACTCGCGCACCAACGCGGGCATCGACTCGATCAGCACCTTCCGCAAGATGATCGTCTACGAGAAGCCGGGCGACCGCTTCATGTGCCTGCTGTCGGCCGGCAACCTGAGCATTTCGCAGTCGGTGCGCGAGATCCTGCAGGTCGAGAAGATCCCCGGCCCGGAGGGGGAGGATCCGATCACGATCTGGAACGCCAAGAGCATGTTCGACGCCGCGCGGGTGCTGGGCTCGGCGGTGCGCCGCGTCTACGAGCAGGACGGCCAGGCGCTGCGCAACAACGGCATCGACTTCGTGGCCAGCTTCATCCTTGGCGGCCAGATCGGCGGCGAGGCGATGCGCATGTTCCTGGTCTACTCGCCGGGCAACTTCATCGAGGCCACGCGCGAGACCTGCTTCTTCCAGATCGGCGAGAGCAAGTACGGCAAGCCCATCCTCGACCGCATGCTCACGCCCACCACGCCGCTGGACACCGCGGCCAAGGCGGCGCTGGTGTCGATGGACTCGACACTGAAGTCCAACCTGTCGGTGGGCCTGCCGCTGGACCTGCTGGTCTACCGCGAAGGCGAGCTGGCGGCCGACCAGGTGGTCTGCATCGACGAGGAGAACCCCTACTTCCAGATGATCCACAGCACCTGGGGCCAGCGCCTGCGCGAGGTGTTCGAGGGCATCGACGACCCGCGCTGGGACGGCGGCGACGCCACCCATCCGCTGATCGAGCGCTCCGAGCGCTTCGAGACGCTCAAGAAGATCGCCTCGCCGGGCGACCGCGTGGTCTGATGTCAGCGCCCACCCTCGTCTTCAGCCACGCCAACGGCTTTCCGGCCGGCACCTACCGCCTGCTGTTCGAGCGGTGGCGTGCCGCGGGCTGGCGGGTCGAGGCGGTGGAGAAGTTCGGCCACGACCCGCGCTGGCCGGTCAGCAGCAACTGGCCGAAACTGCGCGAGCAGCTGGCCCATTTCATCGAGGGCCTGAACCTGGACCGCCCGCCGGTGCTGGTGGGGCATTCGCTCGGCGGCTTCCTCAGCCTGTTGACCGCGAGCCACCGGCCCGACCTGGCCCGTGCGATCGTGCTGCTGGACTCGCCGCTGATCACCGGCTGGCGCGCTCAGGGGCTGCGCTTCGCCAAGGCGAATCCACTGCTGATGCGCCGCTTCTCACCCGGGCGGGTGGCCGAGCGTCGCCGCCAGCATTGGCCCTCGGCCGAGGCCTGCCGAACCCATTACGCCGCGAAGGCGGTGTTCGCCAGCTGGGACCCGCGGGTGCTGGACGACTACGTGGCCGCCGGCACCGAGCTCGACCCGGACGACCCGCAGGGCGGCGTGCGCCTGGCCTTCGACCGCACGACCGAGAGCCACATCTACGACACCCTGCCGCACCACCTGGGCGAGGTGCTGCGGCTGCACCCGCTGCGCTGCCCGGTGGGCTTCATCGGCGGCAACCACTCGCGCGAGCTGCGTGCGGTGGGCCTGGCGGCCACGCAGCGCCTCACGCACGGGCGAGTGCGCATCCTGCAAGGCGGCCACCTCTTCCCGATGGAGCGGCCCGACGTGGCCGCCGCCGAGGTGCTGGCGCTGCTGGGTGAGTTGCTGGATTGACGCCTTTCGGGGCGAGGGCTGTCACGCGACCTTTGCTGCTGTGTAGGTAATTTGCATCTTGAGTGCAATTCGAGCGTGATTGAAGTCACATGCTTTCAGGAAGACACGCCTTCGCTGTGGCGAGTCACAGTGTTCCATTAAGCTCGGGCTAATTCGAGGGGGCCATCATTCAGAGGGTCGGTGTTCCCATGTCGCCCGCGACCAGGGGCTGGCTGTTCGGAAATCCCCCTTCGTACACTTCACTCCCTCCTTCGGTTGTTCTGAGGCTGCGCATGTCATTGCCGAATCATTCGGATTCCAATTCAAGCCGGGATCGCTTCGCCTGGGTCGATTTTTCGAAAGGCGTCTGCATCCTGGCCGTCGTGGCGCTGTGGGTCACCCACGAGTTCGAGCATCGACACATCGGCTTCCTGGCGGGACAGGCGACCCTGCTGGACCGCTTCGTCTGGTTCGCTGCGCCGTTCCGGATGCCGGACTTCTTCCTGATCTCCGGGCTGTTCCTGTCGCGGGTGATAGACCGCCCCTGGAAGAGCTACCTTGACACCAAGGTGTTGCACTACCTGTATTTCTTCTTGCTGTGGAACTGCATCATCATCCCGTTGATGTGGCTGATCGGACGTGACACGCCTGTGGGCGTGGCCGATGCGCTGGTCCAATTTGCCAGTCGCTTGTTCGGTACGCCCTTCGCGATGCTGTGGTTCGTGATGTTCTTGTCGATCTACTTCATCGTCACGCGGCTGACCCGCCATGTCCCCGTGTGGATCATGGCGCCGGTGGCCGTGCTGCTGATGCTGTTCCCCGCGCACACGGGGCAGTACCACATCGACCGCTTCGGTGTCTTCTTCGTCTATTTCTACTTCGGCTGCATGTTCTCGCGGCAGTTCTTCGCGCTGGCGGACTGGGCCAGCGGCCATGTGCGGTTGTCGATCCTCGGGTTGCTGCTCTGGGTGGTGGTCAACAAGGTCGTGGTGATGTCGGGCTGGACCGAGGAGCACTCGATCGGGCTGCTCGTGGCCGGCTTCGTCGGCATCAGTGCAGTGATCGTCTTCAGCGCGATCTCGTGCACGCGGCGTTGGGGCGGCTGGGTCACCTACCTGGGCCGCAACTCCATCTCCGTCTACCTGGGCTTCTATGTGCCCATGGTGCTGATCGTCGAGGCGATGCTGAATTCGCGCTGGGGACACAACCTCAACATCGTTGGTGCCGTGGCGGTGGTGGGCAGCGCGGCGGTGTCGGTGGTGGTCTTCGAGCTGGCCAAGCGCTGCGGCCTGGGCTTCCTCTACGAGCGTCCGAGCTGGGCGCGTCTGGTGTCGCATCGCAAGTCCGGTGCACCGGCCAAGCCCGTCGACTCCGCTGTGCTGCAGAGGGGCGAAGCGGCCTGATGTCCGCGTGAGGCGGCCCTGCTGGCTGCCTTCGTTGTGCCTCTGGGCCGGCCTTGTGCCGGCCCTTGTCACGTTCGCCGCCTATAATTTTTGTTTACCAACACGGTCTTCCCGACCGCCGGCGCCCGATGCGGGGCGGCCCGCACCAAGGGAAGCCTGGCGCACATGACCAAGTTCGTTTTCGTCACCGGCGGTGTGGTGTCCTCGCTCGGCAAGGGCATCGCCGCGGCATCGCTGGCCGCGATCCTCGAGTCGCGCGGCCTCAAGGTCACCCTCATCAAGCTCGACCCGTACCTCAACGTGGATCCGGGCACGATGTCGCCCTTCCAGCACGGCGAGGTCTTCGTCACCGACGATGGCGCGGAGACCGACCTCGACCTCGGCCACTACGAGCGCTTCATCACCACGCGGATGAAGCGGTCGAACAACTTCACCAGCGGCCAGATCTACAAGACGGTGCTGGAAAAAGAGCGCCGCGGCGACTACCTGGGCAAGACGGTGCAGGTGATCCCGCACGTCACCAACGAGATCCAGGAATTCGTCAAGCGCGGCGCCGGCCTGCTGCCCGACAGCATCCAGGAGCCGGTGGACGTGGCGATCTGCGAGATCGGCGGCACCGTGGGCGACATCGAGTCGCTGCCCTTCCTGGAAGCGGTGCGGCAGATGGCGCTCAAGCTGGGCCCCAACAACGCCGCCTTCGTGCACCTGACCTACGTGCCTTGGATCGCGGCGGCTGGCGAGCTCAAGACCAAGCCGACCCAGCACACGGTGCAGAAGATGCGCGAGATCGGCATCCAGCCGGACGCGCTGCTGTGCCGCGCCGACCGGCCGATCCCCGACGACGAGCGCGACAAGATCAGCCTGTTTACCAACGTGGCCCGCCACGGCGTGATCTCGGTGTGGGACGCCGACTCGATCTACAAGGTGCCGCGCATGCTGCACGAGCAGGGCCTGGACGAGCTGATCTGCATGAAGCTGCAGCTGTTCACCAAGCCGGCCAACCTCAAGCGCTGGGACCGCCTGGTCAGCGAGGTGGAGCACCCGAAGGGCGAGGTCACCATCGCGATGGCCGGCAAGTACACCGAGCTGTCGGACTCGTACAAGTCGCTCAACGAGGCGCTGCGCCACGCCGGCATCCACCACCACGTCAAGGTGAACATCGAGTACGTCGACTCCGAGACGCTGACGGCCGAGACCGTGGGCGAGCTGTCGAAGTACGACGCCATCCTGGTGCCTGGCGGCTTCGGCAAGCGCGGCATCGAGGGCAAGATCCTGGCGGCGCAGTACGCCCGCGAACAGCGCATTCCCTACCTGGGCATCTGCCTGGGCATGCAGGTGGCGACCATCGAGTACGCCCGCCACATGGCCGGGCTGACCGACGCCAACTCCACCGAGTTCGAGCCCAACGGCCCGCACCCGGTGATCGCGCTGATCGACGAGTGGCAGGACGCCGACGGCTCGATCCAGAAGCGCGACGCCAACTCCGACCTCGGCGGCACCATGCGCCTGGGCGCGCAGAGCTCGGACGTCAAGGCGGGCACGATTGCCCACGGCATCTACGGCGACGTGGTGACCGAGCGCCACCGCCACCGCTACGAGGCCAACGAGAAGTACCTGGACCGCCTGCAGAAGGCCGGCCTGGTGATCTCGGCGATCACCCAGCGCGAGAAGCTCACCGAGATGATCGAGCTGCCGCGCGAGGCGCACCCCTGGTTCGTCGGCGTGCAGTTCCACCCCGAGTTCAAGTCGACGCCCTGGGACGGCCACCCGCTGTTCATCGGCTACATCGACGCGGCGCTCAAGCAGCAGGCCGTCACCCGCGCGGCCGCCGCCAGCGCGCAGCAGGCCGAACCGGGCCAGCAGGAGCAGGCATGAATCTCTGCGGTTTCGAGGTCGGCCTGGACCGGCCCTTCTTCCTGATCGCCGGCACCTGCTCGATCGAGGGGCTGCAGATGTCGCTCGACGTGGCTGGCCAGCTCCAGGAGGCCTGCACCGCGCTGGGCATCCCCTTGATCTACAAGGGCTCCTTCGACAAGGCCAACCGTTCGTCGGGCAGCAGCCAGCGCGGCGTGGGCATCGACGCGGGCCTGAAGATCCTCGACGAGGTGCGCCGCCAGACCGGCCTGCCCGTCATCACCGACGTGCACGACGAGGCGCAGGTCGCCGAGGTCGCCAGCGTCGTGGACGTGCTGCAGACGCCGGCCTTCCTCTGCCGCCAGACCGATTTCATCCGCGCCGTGGCCCAGTCCGGCAAGCCGGTGAACATCAAGAAGGGCCAGTTCCTGGCGCCCTGGGACATGAAGAACGTCATCGACAAGGCCCGCGCTGCCGCGAAGGAAGCCGGCCTGTCGGAGGACCGCTTCCTGGCCTGCGAGCGCGGCGTGAGCTTCGGCTACAACAACCTCGTGGCCGACATGACCAGCCTGGCCGAGATGCGCAAGTCCGGCGCGCCGGTGGTCTTCGACGTCACTCACTCGGTGCAGAAGCCCGGCGGCCTGGGCGCTTCGAGCGGCGGTGCGCGCGAGATGGTGCCGGTGCTGGCCCGCGCCGGCGTGGCCGCCGGCGTGGCGGGTCTGTTCATGGAGACCCACCCGAAGCCGGCCGAGGCCTGGTCCGACGGCCCGAACGCGGTGCCGCTGCAGCGCATGCGCGCGCTGCTCGAGCAGCTCGTTGCGCTCGACCGTGTCGTCAAGCAGCAACCCCTGCTCGAAAACGATTTTTGATGCCGATCCAGCCGGGCCAACTTTGCACGGCCGTCCGGCGGCAACGGCGACCCGGACGCGCGCAGCCCACCGCCTTTGCGGCACCATGCGCGCGGTAATTTTTTGACAACAGGAGTCCCACAAGATGAGCGCCATCGTCGACATCGTCGGCCGCGAAGTTCTCGACAGCCGCGGCAACCCCACCGTCGAATGTGACGTGCTGCTGGAAAGCGGCACCCTGGGCCGCGCGGCCGTGCCGTCGGGCGCGTCCACCGGCAGCCGCGAGGCCATCGAGCTGCGCGACGGCGACAAGAGCCGCTACCTGGGCAAGGGCGTGCTCAAGGCGGTGCAGAACATCAACACCGAGATCAGTGAGGCCGTGCTGGGCCTGGACGCCAGCGAGCAGAGCTTCCTGGACAAGACCCTGATCGACCTGGACGGCACCGACAACAAGGGCCGCCTGGGCGCCAACGCGATGCTGGCCGTCTCGATGGCCGTGGCGCGCGCCGCCGCGGAAGAGTCCGGCCTGCCGCTGTACCGCTACTTCGGCGGCATGGGCGCGGTGCAGCTGCCCGTGCCGA
>Ga0228698_1001253_pt1 | contig 13012 bp, 10 predicted proteins | sample McNCre117_Aug_MG_FD_178015 | JGI IMG/M metagenome (GOLD analysis project Ga0228698, IMG submission 178015) | Freshwater microbial communities from McNutts Creek, Athens, Georgia, United States - 1-17_Aug_MG | ecosystem: Environmental > Aquatic > Freshwater > Creek | place: USA: Georgia...
GCACCGGCACCACGTAATGCGGCACAAACACTTGCCCCGCCAGACGGATATGCGCCAGATCGCCGCGCACCGGCACAGCATGGGGATCATGCTTGGGCGCAGGGCCGGAAAGGGCATAAAACGTGCCGGGCTGGGGCAGCAAATCGCCGTTATCGTGCTGGGGCAAAGTCGCGTCGTCCTTAAAGCGAAAGATCGGCGCGCTTAGCGGGAACGAGGGCGTTTCGCAAGGATCGAGCCTCATATCAGTTCCTTGCAGTTGTCAGGCAAACTGACGGTGGCCGATAGATTGAGCACAGTCGCACCGAGCCATAGCCAGTATCCCCAGTGGAAACCTGTTATATAATTCGCTATACCAGCTTCATTGGTTATGACATCGCGCAGCAGTAAAGGCTCTGCCGCGAGTGTTACTGCGGCGATTGCTGTGATGCGGGCGATCCGGATCTTTTGGTTGAACACGGCAAGCCAACTTATAGCTAGGGCTGGATTGGCCCACCATGCTATATTAGCCGACGCTCCAATAGGGATCCAGCCAAAGATCAAAATGCTCCACGCTGGCCAAGATGAGCAACTACCTCCTACGCAAATAGCTTCCAATGGAAGGCACGAGACGTAGGATAAGATGCTGGTCCAAAGGAGCCAATATGCAGCTCGTGACCTCACCCAAAGCGCGCCTTCACCATCGCCCATGACGCGCGCAGGCCCAAAGCCTCGCCGCCCTTGGGGCGCCCCGGTTTTGCGCTGGGGCGCCAAGCGAAAGTGTCGAAATGGGCCCAGTCGATGCCTTCACCCACAAAGCGGTCGAGGAAGAGCGCGGCCACGCTGGCGCCCGCAAAGCCGCCCGCAGGCGCGTTGTTGAGATCGGCAATGTCGGATTTAAGCCATTCGCGATAGCCGTCATACAGAGGCAAGCGCCACACGGGGTCATCCTGCGCGACGCCGCTGTCGATCAAGGCTTGCGCGGTGGTGTCCTGGCGGGTGAACAGGGCGGGCAGGTCCGGCCCCAGTGCAACACGCGCCGCGCCGGTTAAAGTGGCAAAGTCGATCAGCAGGTCGGGCTTGAACTCGCTGGCGCGGGTCAGCGCATCGCCAAGGATCAGGCGGCCTTCGGCATCGGTGTTGCCAATCTCCACCGACAGGCCCGCACGGCTGCGCAACACATCGCCGGGGCGGAAGGCATTGCCCGAGATGGCATTTTCCACCGCAGGGATCAACAGATGCAGCCGCACCTTCAGCCCGCTTTCCATCACCAGCCTTGCCAGCGCCAGCGCATGGGCTGCCCCGCCCATGTCCTTCTTCATCAGCAACATGGCCGAGGAAGGCTTCAGATCCAGCCCGCCCGTATCAAAGCACACGCCCTTGCCCACAATCGCCAGACGCGGGGCTTTCTCGTCGCCCCATTTCAGCTCGATCAGGCGCGGTGCCGCCTCACGCGCGGCGGCGCGGCCCACCATATGCACCATGGGATAATCCTGCGCCAAAGCCTCGCCGCGCGTGACTTTAATATGCGCGCGATGGGCCTTGGCCAGACGCTCGACTTCATGTTCCAGATCGGCAGGGCCCATGTCCTCGGCCGGCGTATTGACCAGATCGCGCACCAAAGTAACTGCCGCTGCTTCGGCCAGCGCGGGGGCGATGGCGGCCACTTCCTGCGTCAACAGGATGCGCGGGCCTTCCTCGCCAGTCTCGCTGCGGTAACGGTCAAAGCGATATTGGCCCAGCGCCCAACCGATGAAGGCCTTGGCCGCTTTCACATCCTTATTGGCCAAGCGGTAATGGCCCGCAGGCAAAGCCTCGCCCAGCTTGCCAAGGCACCAGCTGGACAGGCTTTCCAATTTTTCCACGCCCGCCACCACGGCGAAGCCATCGCCTTCGGGATAGATGGCGAAACTGCCTGCTGAACCCTTGAATTTCTGCCCTGCCAGCGCGGCCCTTTGCGCGGGTTGGCGCGCGGCGGCCCAAGCCTCATAGGTCGATTTTTCGACCAGATGGATCGGGCAAGCGCTCTGGTCGCGGTCCGGCTGGACCAGGGCGGGGGTGGCGGTTTCGGGCTGGCTGGAAAGGGCGTTTTTGCTCATGACTTCATCTATTCACCCAAAGCAAGCCTCGCGCAATCCTGCAAAATGCCGGATAAGGGGAGAGAGCAAAGCTTTACGGAGTGGCATGGGATGGCGGTTTGGCGGATGGCAATGGTGGCGGGTGTGGCGCTGGCTGTGGCCGGTTGCGGGCAGGATAAGGCGCCAGCATCGCAGGCTGGCGAGGCGAGCGCAGCGGCGGCCACGCCACAAGTGCCCGTGCCGCCTGCACCCGTGGCGGGGGTGGCGCGCAAGGTTCACGAGGCGAGCAAGCTTTACGAATTTGACTATAGCTATCCCTCCGCCGCCGAGGCCATTCCCGCGCTGAAAAGCTGGCTGGAGGCCGATCTGGCCAAGCAGAAGGCGGAACTGGCGCAATCGGCCAAGGAAGGGCTGGGCGATGCCCAAAAGGATGGCTTTGACTATCGCCCCTATGCCAGCGGGATGGATTGGAAAGTGGTTGCCGACCTGCCGCAATGGCTCAGCCTTTCGGCGAGCGTCTATTCCGACACCGGCGGCGCGCATCCCAACCATGGCAGTGTTGCGCTGCTATGGGACAAGGCGGCGGGGCAGCAGCGCAAGGTGCTGGATCTTTTCACCTCGCCCGCCGCATTTACCAAGGCGGTGCAACCGGCCTTCTGCGATGCTCTGGACGCGCAAAGGGCGAAAAGGCGCGGAGCCAAGGTGGACCGTAACAGCGGCGATGACTTTGACGCCTGCCTCGATCCGGCCAGTGTGACGGTAATCCTTGGTTCCGCAACAAGGCAGGGGTTTGACCGGATCGGCTTCCTGATCGATCCTTATGCCGCCGGTCCCTATGCGGAGGGCGATTACGAGGTGACTTTGCCGGTGACCGACAAGGTGTTGGCTGCGGTCAAGCCCCAGTTTCGTGCAGCCTTTGCGGCGGGGAAATAGGCTTTGCCCGAAGCTGCTCTCGCAATTGAGGCAAAGTAGAGTATAGGGGAGCTATGACTCAATATCAGATCGTTGAAGACGGCGACACCGTGCTGCGTGACGGCACGATCAAGCTGCATGGGCCCGCAGGCTTTGCCGGTATGCGCAAGGCGGGGCTGCTCGCCGCGCAAATTCTCGATGCGCTGACCGATTTTATCAAGCCGGGCATCACCACGGGCCAGATCGACGATCTGGTGCGTGAGATGACGCTGGCGGGCGGCGGTGTACCTGCCACTTTGGGCTATCGCGGCTTTGCCCATAGCTGCTGCACCTCGATCAACCATGTGATCTGCCATGGTATCCCCGGCGATCGCGTGTTGAAGGATGGCGAGATCCTGAATGTGGACGTGACGCCGCTGGTCGATGGCTGGCATGGGGATACGAGCCGGATGTATTTGGTGGGCGATGTGCCGTTGAAGGCGCGCCGTCTGGTGGATGTGACCTATGAATGCCTGATGATTGGCGTGGAAATGGCCAAGCCCGGCGTGCGCCTTGGCGATATTGGCCATGCGATCCAGCGTCATGCGGAAAGCTTCCGCTATGGCGTGGTGCGCGATTTTTGCGGCCATGGTCTGGGCCGCCTGTTCCATGATGCGCCCGAAGTGGTGCATGTGGGCACGCCGGGCACGGGCGTGGAATTGAAAGCGGGCATGTTCCTGACCATCGAGCCGATGATCAATCTGGGCAAGCCGGGGGTGAAAATGCTCGACGATGGCTGGACGGCGGTGACGCGTGACCGCTCGCTTTCGGCCCAGTTTGAACATTCCATCGGCATTACCGAGGATGGCTGCGAAATCTTTACGCAAAGCCCCAAGGGCCTGCACAAGCCGCCTTATTGAGAGGTTTTGCGATGACTGCTTCCTTCCGTCCGGTGTTGTTCCTGAAGGATAAATGCCCGTGGTGCCTGAAACTGCGGCTGTTTCTGCTGGAGGCCGGATTGAAGGATGCGGTGGAGGAGCGGATCTTTGCGGCAGGGGATGAAGCCGAGGCTGGTATCCGCGCCCATCTGGCGCCGCATTTGGAAAAAGTGACCTTCCCCACCATCGAACTGGCACCGGGCGAGTTTTTGCAGGATTCGCAGGCGATCATCGACCTGTTTGCCGAGCGGGAAGGGATTGATGTGGCCAGCCTGCCGGTGTTGGATCAATATATCCGAGGGCCGCTGGCCACCATTGGCGCGCTGCGCAAGGAACTGGCGGCCTTGAAGGGGTGATGTTGGGTTGAGCGGGTGAAGTCTGTCAGCCGGAGACATACGAAATACTTCGAATAGAGGTATAGTATGTCTTTGTCCTGTTTCGTGCGGGATCTGGAATGTCGTGGCGTTTGTCGACCTTTCGTGTCGAAATATGCGCCGCAAAATTCGATTTATCCTTTAATTAGCACCAATCGCGGCGATTGGAAACCATCGGCATACTTTTGCAGTGTCCTGCAGAAGGTGTCTGAATCTCTCCAATCCTGCCCTTCGTGCGCATTCCTTCCCCTCGTTTCGTCGGGAGGGGCCGCATGAGCACGACCCTCACCCATGCGGGCCTGCCGGTGGGCGTCACGCGCTTCGACTTGCTGCGCCTGTTCGAGCAAGTCGCCCGCCCCGGCTTCGGCCTGTCCTCCACCGCCGTGGCGCTGGTGCGGCACTACGTCCTCAAGACGATGGACGCCGATTACCTCAAGGGCCGCATCTGCGCGGTCTGGACGCAGGCATGTCGCTTTGCGGAGGCGCTAGGCATCACCCCCCGCTCGATCAACTCCGCCGAGCGCGAACTTGAACGCGCCGGTTTCATCATCCGCAACGCGGGCATCAATGGCGCCCGCGCAGGCGACCGGCAGGACGGCATCATCACCTGGGCCGCAGGCATCAACCTCGCGCCCCTGATCGCCCGCTATGGCGAGTTGAAGGGCAAGGCTGAGGCACTCGATCTTCAAGCCCGTGCGATCAGCCAATGCCGCGCCGAGATCCGCCAGCTTGGCCAGCGCATCCGCCATGCCTGCGACCAGACCCTGCGCGAGCGGGCCGAGGCCATCCTGCCCGGCGGCCGCACCGCCCGCATCACCAGCATCGCCCGCCTCACCGCGATCCGGGAGACCCTCGCCGCCATGCTCGACGCCATCGTCAGCGCGCCCGCACCAGATCCCCGTGCACCAAAAACTTCCGACGCGCCGGAAGAAAACTGCGCACCCAATATACAAGACAAAAACTCACCACGAAGCTGTAGCGCGCGCGGCGCAGCGCCCGACCGGATCACGCCCACCGCCGCCGTCAGCGTGGCCACACAGGCCTTTCAGGGGCTGGTTGAGCATTTGGGCGGGGCGACATGGCCGAACATCGTCGAGGCCTCATGGCGAAGTTGCGCCCGTCTTGGCATCGCCCAGAGCACATGGGGCCGAGCCTGCCAGCATTTCGGGCGGGAACGCGCCGCGCTCTGTGTCCTGCTGATCGACCGCAACGCCGAACTGCCCGGCGACCATCGCTACAAGGCCCGATCCCCCAGTCGCTGCCTATCGGGCATGATGCGCAAGGATCGCAGCCACGGCTTCAACCTCACCGGCCTGTTCCGGGCAGGCCAGAGCGATCAGCTGATGGCTGAGCGTGATGGGCGGCTCGCGTCCGTTGATCCCTTCCAGCCTGCTTTTGCTGACGCGGGTAACGGCGAGCTAGGCCTATTCGCCAGCGACCTCCTCGCCCGCCTCGGCGCCCAGTTCGAGGGAGATGCGGCGTAATGACTGCCTTCCTTTTCCTATGGCGGCCTCTCGGCCGGGATGGCTCCCCAACAGGGGCCGGATTCTGCTCACTGCCCTCCAAGCATCCCCCTGTTGAGAGCCGCAGTAAAAGGCAAATCAGGCACACACCACGCTACCCGGTAGCAGTTGGCCTAGGCGATAGAAGTATTGAAAATCATATACTTGCTCTCACCTATGCCAGCCTACATAGGCGGCACCGACTTCATACCCCATGGTGCATCCGGGGTATTCCGCCGGTGCCTAGGCCTAGATCGCTCCTAGATCCCCGCAATTCAGCCACTTTCGCGCTTGGCCGCCTAGGAGGCCGCTGATGGCGCAACTCAATGTCAGCTTTGACGATGCGCTGCTGGCCGAGGTTGACCGACTGGCAGCCCAGCGCGGCATTAACCGTCCCGAACTGCTCCGCGCGCTGGTGCGCGAGGCGATTGGCGCGGAGGGGAAGGTTAGCGACGCGGCGGGGGTGTCCAAGCCCGTGGCGTCGGAACCGCTGCTGGTCACAACGCCGCAGTTCCTGGACGGCCTGGAACGGATGGCCTTGGACCTCGATCGTGTGTTGCGGGATATGGACCGGCGCGAGGTGCGGCTGGGCAAGGCACTGGCCGCCCGCGCCGCGCTGGATGCCGAGGCCGAAGCACAACTCGCCGGCGTGATCGCTGAGCGGGTGGATGGCAGTCTAGGTGGCTTCGAGCATCGTATGACCAAGCAGCTTTCTCGCCTGCCTAGCGAGGTGGCGATGCAGGACATCCTCGCCCGGCTGGAACAAAACGTCCAAACCCTCGCCAAACTGCCAACTCCGCCGCCCTTGGTCGATCCCAACAGCCTTGCGGCGCTCTTCGCGTCGATCCTTTTGGGCGCACTGCTGGCGCTGATGCTGTTCTGGGGTCTGCTGCACCGCTTCCCTTGGCAAATCGTCGTGCCGGTCAAGCCCACCCCGGCCGAGATCATCGACCTGCGCCCTAAACCCACCTCAATGCCCACCAAACACCGGAGCAAGCACTCATGATCTCGATCGGCGCGGTCAGTTCCGCCAGCGGGGCGGCTGGCTATTATGCCCATGACAATTACTACACCGAGGGCGAAGGCGCCGATCATAGCCAATGGCACGGGCGCGGGGCCGAGGCTTTGGGACTGGCTGATCCGTCGCGACTGCGGCCTTCGAGGCGGTGCTGGAAGGGCGCCTGCCCAATGGCTCCAGCATCACCACGCCTTCGGGGCAGGAGCATCGGCCCGGTCTTGATATGGCTTTCTCCGCGCCCAAGTCAGTATCGCTGTTGGCGCTGGTGGGCGGGGATGAGCGTTTGCTGGCGGCCTTCGAGGCCAGCGTGAAGGCAACCCTGGGCTGGGTCGAGCGCAATCTGATCGAGGCGCGGCGCTTTGACGAGAAGAGCGGCACCCAGCAGCCGGTGAAGACGGGCAACTTGGTCGCGGGCCTGTTCACCCATGACCTGTCGCGCAACCGTGATCCGCAGTTGCATATCCATGCGGTGATCGCCAATGCCACCCAGCGGCCCGATGGGGCGTGGCGCGCATTGCGCAATGATCCGCTCTATGCCCGGCAGGCCACCATCGCCACCGTCCACAACGCTGACCTGCGCGCGCGGATCGAAGCCTTGGGCTATCACACCGCGCCGGCGCAGAACCCAGCCTATGGCCAGTTCGAGATTGCGGGCATCTCTCGCGAACACATCATGGCCTTTTCCACCCGCCGCGAGGAGATCGCCGCCGCGCTGGAAGCCAGTGGGCGTGGCGGCACGGCGGCAGAGCGGGAACTGGCGGCACTTTCGACACGAGCGGCCAAGGATCCCGGCATCTCGCGCGAGGAGGATCGGGCGGCTTGGGCTCAGCGCGCGGCCAGCATTGGCTTTGATCCTGCGCCTTTGCGTGAGGCCGCCTTGGCACAGATGGCGCGGGATGGGACGATCTGGGATCGGGTGGTGGATGGCATCAAGGGGATCGCTGCCAAGGGGGAGGCTATTGTTGCCGCCATGGGTCTTGCCCCGCGCGAGAAAGATCCGCTAGTGCCGGAAGGGCCAGGCAGGCTTTCGCCGCAGGATTATGCCGCCGCGCAGGCGGTGGCCTCGGGTGTTCGGCATCTCAGCCAGAACGAAGCGGGCTTCAGCCGTTTTGACCTCATCCGTGCCAGCCTGTCGTTTGGCGGGCCGATGCAGGTGACGGACATCGAGGCGCGGATCGATAGTCTGGCCGAACGCCGCATCCTGCTGACCGATCCCGATGGCTCGATGATGACCACGCGCGGTGCGGTGGCGCTGGAACGGGAGGTGATTGCACTCTGTTCGCAGGGAAAGGATCAGGCGGTGCCATTGGTCGAGGGGCCGGCGGCGCCGCAAGTCCAGCAGGCGGCCCGCGAGATGGGGCTGCGCCGCCTCTCGCCCAAGCAGGAGGCGGCGGCCAGCCTGATCCTGGAGGCCAAGGATCGCGTCATCGGTGTGCAGGGTGTGGCGGGCGCGGGCAAGTCGACCATGCTTCAGCCCGTCACGCAGATTGCTGGCGAACAGGGGCGGCCCGTGATGGCGCTCGCGGTGGGCGCAGAGATTGCCCGCAAGCTGGGCGAGGATCTGGGTGTGCCGTCCAGTTCGGTCGCGGCGTTTCTTGGGCGGCATCGCGCTTTGCTCAATGCGGATGCGCCGACAGCCTTGCAGGACAAGTCGCTCGCGGAACTCAAAGGTGCGGTCGTCATCGTCGACGAAGCCTCGACGCTCAGCAGCCGTCAGGCCGCCGATCTGATGCGGTTGGCTCATCGGGCTGATGTGGCGCGCCTCGCGCTGGTTGGTGACACGCGCCAATATGGCGCGGTCGAGGCGGGCAAGCCCTTTGCTGATTTGCAGGCTCAGGGCCTCACCACCGCCGAGCTGACCGACAATGTTCGTGCGCAATCGGGGATCATGAAGACCATCCCGCCGCTGCTCGATCAGGGCGAGTTGCACAAGGCGATGGGCCTGCTCAATCCCTACACGCATGAGGTGCCATCGGGCGATCTGGCCTCCTATGCGGTCGCCATATGGGCCAGCCTGCCGCGTGAGGAACGGGAGCAGACCTTGCTGCTCACCGCGGGGCGGGCTTTGCGCGCCGAGGCGAATACGCAGGCACAAGCCGTGCTGAAAGCGCGTGGCGAGATCGGCCAGCAGGGCGTCACCATCCCGATCCTAGACCGTGTGAACCTGACCCGCGAGCAGATGCGGCACCTTGAGCCCTATCAGCGTGGGCGGATCGTCGAGTTCCGCAACGCCATGCTGCGGCAGGGTCTGGCCAAAGGGACGACTGGTCGGATCGTCGGCCACAAGGGTGACAAGGTACTGCTGGAGACGGCGCAGGGGCGCGTCAGTTTTACGCCCAACAGGTTGGCGCATAATCTGAAGGAGGATGCCCTCAGCGTGTATGAAGAGCGGACCATCACGCTGCATCACGGCGACCGCGTGCGCTTCAGTGCCAACAACCACAAGCTGGGCGTGCTGAATGCGCAGGCTGGGCAGGTTGAGGCGCTGGATCAGCAGTCGATCACCATCGCGCTGGCGGGGGATCGCAAGCTGACTTTGGCACTGGATGATCCCGCGCTGCGCAAGCTCGATCTCGCCTATGCGCTCAATGCCTATGCCGCGCAGGGTGTGACGACGCGTCACGGGATCGTGGTGATCGACAGCACCGAGACGCGGCTTGCATCATCGCGCACCATGGCCGTGGCTTTGACCCGCATCGCCGATCAGCCAAGGCTGGTGATCGACAGCGCGCCGAGGCTGGAGCGTGCCGCCTTGCGCAATTCCGCCGAGAAACTCTCGGCGCTGGATGTGCTGGGTAAATCGGGCAAGGATGATCTGCCCAAGGGCGTGCGGGAGCCTATTGCAGGGCGGGATGTGCGAACCGCCGAGCAGGTTCAGCGCGAGGAGGAGCGGCTCAAATACAATGCCATCCGCGTTCCCGGCGGCATGGGGCCAGACTTCAAAGCCGAAGGCTATCCCTTCCAGCGCCCCTATCAGGCAGAGAAGAGTCTGGAATTGGGTTTGTGAGGATAGCAAACATGGCTGGGGCGTCAGATCAGATCGGCATCGCCTGCGATCAGATCATCAAGTGCCTGACCGCGTTCTGCATCTCGCTTGGCCTTGTAGGCGAACACGTCTTCGGCGCGCACACGCCGGTGTCGGCCAACCAGCGAATGCGGCATGGCCTGCTGCTCGAGCAGCTTGATCAGATGCGGACGCGAGACATTGAGCAGATCCGCCGCCTGTTGCGTGGTCAGAAGTTCCTGGATCGGCACGAGCGTAACGGCATGACCGCTGCCAACATGGCGCAAAACGTCGAGCAGGAGGTCAGACATCGCCGGGGTCAATGTGATCTCGACCGGTTGACGCTCTTCAGGCACCTGCAAGCGCAACGTGGCATCGCCCGCTTTATGGGCCGCCAGAATTTGGCGCAATTGGTTGGCGATCTGACGATCATCGGCAGAGGGCAGGCGACCACCGAAAGGCTCGGAATGGGCAGGTAGGGTCATGGCAGGCTCTCCGTCTTGGATTGACCCCTTAACTCATAATCGAAATATTCGCAACGAAATGTGAATGGACGGACTGGTTTGCCCTCGCTCCGGCTGTGGTTTCGTCTCGCCGGGAGAACATGGCGCGGTCATGCTGCCAACCAGACCTGGTTCAAGATGGTCGCGGCCAGCGCCGCTTTGTCCTGAGGGAAGAACCGCGCATAGTGCTTGGCAACCATTTCCGGCGTGTCCTGAATGGCATAGCTGGCCTGTTCATAGGAGCTGGTCTGTTTCAGGATGTGGGTGGCCAGCACGTCGCGGATGTTGTGGGGGCCGTGAGGCAGCAGTCCCTTGATCACGCCCCTGCCCGTGTAGGGGTTCCAGATGCCGTAGCGCTGGATGGTCAAACGCCACGCTTCGTAAAAGGTGTTCTGGTCATGGGCGGCATCGCGGCTTGTTGCCTTCACGGTTTTGACGAATAGCGTGCTGGGGTCTTCCGCCTCCGCCAGCAGTGCCGTACGGTGCCGCTCGATATAAGCTGCCAGATGCTGATAGAGATCGCCCAGATCGGGCAGGACGAGCCGGAATGGGCGTCCTGAGAAGAACGAGGAATCCGCGTTCTTGAATGCGACGGCGGGGATCAGCACCTCCCAGCCATCGGCGCGGTCGCTCCAGCGGATTTCGCCGCGTTTCAAACCTCCCAACTGGCGTTCGGTGCGGGGCGGCCTGCCGGGCAGGCACACCATCAATTGCCGCAGGTTCTTCTGTCGCAAGCCGAGGTGGAGTCCGAGGCGCAGCATCAGAAAGGACCGGATCGCCTCGGCGGTTTGCCTTGGATAGCGGCGCTCATCGGGCAGGGTGCGCAGGATTTCCTCGGTGATCTTGCGATATTCGCCGACCGGGCTCTCTGCCTCAAGGATGGGCAGGATCGGTTCGAAGGGATCACGGTGGACCTGCGCCACACGCTCGATTTCGCGGGCGTGGGCAAGCGCATGGGTATGAATGGTGTCGCAGGCGGCCTCTCAGTCCTGCCGCGCTGCCTCGATCTCCTCTGCCGAAATCAGGTTGGGGATCGGGCACAGCCTTTCCGCCAATCGAGGGGTCTGGCGGATCCAGCCTGTCTCTGGCCGCGTCATCGAACCGATCAGGCGCAGCATGTCGGCTTCCCAGCCCGAGTAGAAACCGCGACGCCGTTCGCGCCATTGGACGTACCAGTCCCAAACCGTTGGGAAGATCAGCAACCCGAAGCTCAGATCGGCCAGAAGCACGCCGAAGCCTGCCACTTCACCTTTGGGCGCTGCGGCCAGCGCGCCGAACATCAGCCCGAAATGCTCGATCTTCTGGGCCGAGGTTTCCTCATTCCACACCCCGCTACGCCGAAAGCCGATCGCGGTGAGGGTGGCGGTTTTGAAGCGCACCAGGTCAGCCATTTCCTTGGCTAGCCCGGGCGGAGCATCCCTGGCGGCGGCCAGCAAGTCCGGATCGACGCCATCGGGGATAATGTTGCCGGTCGGTCTGCGCCCCGTCAAAGCGGGGAAACGGATCGCGTAGCGCTGTTTCATCGCGGCGGCCTGAAAGCGGCGATAATCCGTGGCACCTGACAGGATGTGCTCGCGCACCCAGGCCAGGATCTCGTTGCGCTCCTTCAAAGGACGTTGGTTGAAATCATCAGGCAGGTGCCAGGCAAGCCGGCGCTGTTCCGAGGCGGTAACACCCTTGATTTTGATGCCACCCGGCGCGCGGGTCTGGTGAGGTAGCATGGCGCGGAAATATCCCTCCAGCAGGCGGTAGCGATGCTCGATCCGGCCCAGCATCTGCAGGCTGGAGAGTGTGCGCGGGGTGCGGGAGCCAGCGACCCAGTTCTGGATCGTGTGCCGGTTCAATGTATCCCCGGGCCGGATGATGCCGCGCCATAACTGCCAGCAACTGTCGCCATGGCGCCGCATATGCAGGGCGAGTGATTCATGGAAGGTGCCCGGCTCGACCCAGTCAGTGAACAGTGGCTCGGGAAATTCGACCACCGGCGCTGCTTTCGGTCCGGGGCGATTGCTCGATGTGGCTGCGGCAAACTTTTGGGCTGAACGCTTGCCGCGCGTTGCGCCCTTCGAAAGTGGCATTGAGAATAGGGATCCGGGAGCGAGAGTTTATGGTGGCGACACCGAGGGGCGCGCTCCCTATCGACCTCTCGTCGGCTGGTATATGGCAGGTCACAGTTTATGACCGATTTTCGAGTTGGCCATATTTCTCACGGAAAGGACCGTCATGCCGGGAACCGTGAACCCGGCGCCGGAGCGCGCCACCACACTGACCACCGCTGTCGTGGGCATTGCCGAGTTCTGGTCGCTGAGCAACGCCAAGTTGGGCGTGATCCTCGGCCTTTCGGCGCCGACGGTGTCACGGCTAAAGCGTGGCACCACCGCGCTCGACCCGGCGTCCAAATCCTTCGAGGCGGGTCAATTCCTGCTGCGCCTGTTCCGCAGCCTGGATGCTTTGTTGGGCAGTGACGATGCCGCCGCCAAACGCTGGCTGGAAACGCCCAATCTCGACCTTGGCGGCAAGCCGATTGAGAAGCTCGACACCATGCGCGGCCTGATCGAACTGTTTGATTATGTGGACTTCTACCGCGCTCGCGTCTGAGTACCGGGCCTATCGCGGCAAGGTCTGGCGGCTGGTCGAAGGGCAGCACCGCATCTCCAGCAACCGCCTCGCTAGCGACAGCGCGGCGCAAGCCTTGCTGGAGGAACTGGCCGAAAAGGTAAAGCCACAG
>Ga0228698_1001254_pt1 | contig 13010 bp, 12 predicted proteins | sample McNCre117_Aug_MG_FD_178015 | JGI IMG/M metagenome (GOLD analysis project Ga0228698, IMG submission 178015) | Freshwater microbial communities from McNutts Creek, Athens, Georgia, United States - 1-17_Aug_MG | ecosystem: Environmental > Aquatic > Freshwater > Creek | place: USA: Georgia...
ATGCCGGAAAATTCATCAGTGACGCGCTGGGCCGCAAGCCCCATTCCCGCGTGGCCAATGCCTTGCTCACCAAGCGCCTGGGCTGAGCCCGCCGCGCCCTTTTTTAGACCTATGGAATCGAGATGGATATGTGTGGAGCTGAATTGAAGAGTCTGCCCGACGGTGCGCAGCGCGTGGCTGCGGTGTTGCAGCAGCAGGACCATCCGCACATGCCGGTGATGCTGGCGGACGCTGCGCGCACCGCGCAGCAGGCCGCCGATGCGCTCGGCGTCGCGCTGGGGCAGATAGCCAAAAGCATTATTTTCCGACGCCTGTCGGATGACGCCGCCGTGCTGGTCATTACCTCGGGCGACCGCCGCGTGGACCCAAAAAAGGTTGAGGCGCTGGTGGGTCCGGTGGGGCGGGCTGATGCCGCATTTGTGAAGGCGTCCACCGGGTTCAGCATTGGCGGCGTGGCGCCGATTGCCCATGCCAAGCCGTGCGTCACTCTGATGGACGAAGACCTGTTCCGGTTTGACGACATCTGGGCGGCTGCGGGCCACCCGCATGCGGTGTTTCAACTTACGCCCGATCAGCTGTGTTTTCTGGCCGGGGTCAGTGAATCCGATGTGGTGGAGTGGCCGTTTCCCGACATGCCCGCCGGCGCGCGCAAAGTCTTGTCCGACCGCAGCGCATCGGTGCAAGCTGCGGGACAGACTTCTATGTCACCCTGCGTGTCTGTGTGCCGCATGGACACGACCCTCGACATGTGTCTGGGCTGTTTGCGCACACGGGATGAATTGCGTGCCTGGTCCACGATGGAACCGGATGGCAAATTCGCGGTGTGGACCGCGATTGCCCAGCGCCTGCAAAGCCGATTGGTATGAAACAGATCACCTTTTATCTGGACTTTATTTCCCCCTACGCCTATCTCGCCTTTGAAGAGCTTCCCAAAGCCTTGTTGGGCTTGAGTTATTCCGTGCAATACAAGCCGGTGGGGCTGGGCTTTTTGCTGCGTCACCACGGCAGTCTGGGGCCCGCCGAAATTCCGGCCAAGCGCGACTGGACCTATCGCCATGTCATGTGGCTGGCCCACAGCAAAGGCATTGCGTTGGAGATGCCGGCTGTGCATCCGTTCAATCCCATGGCACTGTTGCGGCTGGCCGTGGCGGCGGGTGCAGACGGGCTGCCCAACCGGTATGTGTGTGAAACCCTGTTCCGCCACGTTTGGGTGGGCGGTGCGGACGCGACAGATGCCGCCCGCCTGCAAGCCGTGACACAAGCCTTGGCACCCGCGCGCGATGCGGGCGATGACGCCGTCAAGGCAGCGCTCAAAGCGCACACCGATACAGCCATCGCGCAGGATGTGTTTGGCGTGCCCGCCTTTGAAGTGGACGGCCGGGTGTTTTGGGGGCTCGATGCCCTGCCCATGCTGCGCAGCTATCTGGAGGGCGACACCTGGTTTGACGGGGGACACTGGGATGCCAGTAAAAATCTGCCTTACGGCCTGCCGCCGCGCAAGGCCTGATTCCGTCGCAGACCCCGTAGCCCAGCAACCCAAACCAGAATAAGAAAGCGAATATGCCGAATGCATTCAACTTCAACGCGTCCCCGTTTGACTGCCTGACACAGGCCGAGCAACGGTTGGTGCGCGACAGCGTGGACGTGGTGTACTTCCCGCAGGGCGAGACCATTCTGGATGTGGGCATTGCGCCCTCGCACCTGTTTGTGATCATCAAGGGCTATGTGAGCCAGATGGAGGGCACCGAAGTCATTACGTCCTACGGCCCCGACGATTGCTTTGACGGTCGCGGGCTTGTCGCTGGCAAGGTCAGCAGCCGTTTTGTGGCGGCCGAAGAGGTGGTGGCTTACCAATTGGCCAAGCAGGCCGTGAGCGATTTGATTGCCGCCAATGCCACCTTTGGTGCATTGCTGTTTTCGGACCTGAGCAACAAGCTCAGTGCCCTGTCCGAGCGGCAAAACCAGCACGAGTTGCAGAGCCTCACCATGTCGCGTGTGGACGAAGCCTTCTTGCGTCCGGCCCAGTTTGTGGATTTCGGCACCAGCATTCTGGATGTGGTGAAGATATTTCAGGAAAACCGCACCTCCAATGTGCTGGTTCGGGGGGGGGCGGGCCAGCCGGAGGGACTGGGGATATTTACCGCAACGGCGGTGCAGCGCGCGATTCTGGACGGGCGTCCGTTGGACCAGTTGCCAGTGGGTGATCTGGCCAATTTTTCGCTGATCGAAGTGCGACCGTCGGACCAGTTGGGCGATGCCATGGCGGTCATGTTGCGTAACCGTGTGCACCGGGTGGTGGTGGTGCAGGAAGACCGCACCATCGTGGGTGTTCTGGAGGCGCTGGACTTGTTCTCGTTCCTCTCCAACCAGTCGCACCTGATTACGGAAAAGATCGAGGACGCCAAAGACCTCGAAGGTCTGAGCCAGGCCGCCGCCCAGATCACCCGCATGATTGCGCTCCTGCACCGCAGTGGTTCGCGCGTCAATCTGATTGCCAAGCTGGTTCAGCAGCTCAACGCCCGCCTGTTCGAGCGCGCCTGGCAGCTGATTGCACCCGCTGATCTGGTGCAAAACAGCTGCCTGTTTGTGATGGGCAGCGAGGGGCGGGGCGAACAATTGCTCAAGACCGATCAGGACAATGGCCTGGTGCTGCGCGACGGTTATGCGGCACCGGCCGATCTGGCCGACATTTGCAACCGTTTCTCCCAGGCACTGGCCAGTTTCGGCTACCCCGAGTGCCCCGGCAACATCATGGTCAGCAACCCCGATTGGCGCAAAGGTGCCAGCGATTTTGCGCAAATGACGCGGCAATGGCTGATGATGCCGGATGGCGACAACCTGATGAAACTGGCGATTTTCATGGACGCGCATGCCGTGTGCGGCGATGCCCATTTGCTGGACGAAGTGCAGGAAAATTTGGCCAAGCTGGCGACCGACAACGACGCCATGCTGGGCCGCTTTGCCTCTGCCATTGACGCATTTGGCGCAGGCACCGGCTGGTGGAACCGGCTGTTGGGACTGAACGAAGCCACGCCCCAGCTCAACATCAAAAAGGAAGGCATTTTCCCGCTGGTGCACGGTGTGCGCAGCCTGGCACTGGCCAACCGGATCAAGGAAACCAGCACCACCGCACGCATCAGTGCGCTGATTGCGGCGGATGCCTTGTCGCCTGAAATGGGCGGCGACCTGACGGACAGTCTGCACTTTTTCATGGGCCTGAAGCTCAAGGCCGGGTTGGCGGAACTGGATACAGACCGCCCGGTTACCGGTTCCATTGATGCCGAGCGCCTGAGCAGCCTGGACCGTGATTTGCTCAAAGATACGCTGGGCGTGGTCAAGCGCTTCAAGGTGCTTTTGCGTCTGCGGTTCCATTTGGAGTCCATTGGATGAACTCCATACACGTTCCATTCCCGGTTCGAATGTGGCGCGCACTGAAGCGCGAGTGGATGATTTACCACCTGGGGCTGCCCGAGTTCCGCTTCATGTTCGATGCGCCGCCGCCAGACGAATGGGTCTCGCTGGATTGCGAAACCACCGGACTGAACGTCAGCAAGGACGAAATCATCTCGATTGGCGCGGTGCGCATCAAGGGCAACCGCATCATGACCAGCGAGCGGCTGGAACTGCTGGTACGCCCCGAGCGCGGTGTGTCGGCCGAAAGCGTCAAAATCCACCGCTTGCGCGAGCAGGATGTGGCCAACGGTTTGCCTGTGGATGAAGCCATGAAGCAGCTGATGCGCTTTATTGGCAGCCGCCCGTTGGTGGGTTACTTTCTGGAATTTGACGTGGCCATGATCAACAAGGCGCTGTTTCCCATGCTGGGGCAGGGACTGCCGCAGCCCAAGATCGAGGTGTCGGGCATGTATTACGACCACAAGTTCCGCCAGCAGCCGGCCCACATGAGCCAGAACGGTCCGCAGATTGACTTGCGCTTTGACACCATGATGGGCGATTTGGGCCTGCCGGTGCGCGAGGCTCACGATGCGCTGAACGATGCCGTGATGGCCGCATTGGCTTTTATCAAGTTGCGCTCTTTAAATACCTGAAAGTTGGCTTGGCAGCGTCCGTAAAACGGACGTAAGCTAGTAATATTCATCTACCGACCTTGAGACCGTGCTGGGTGTCGCGCGGGGGGGGACGGAAACCACAAAATTCAGGTTCAATATGAATCAAAAGACCACACAGGGCGACAACCAGTCGTCCGGCTTTTTTAGCCACCATGGCTGGCTGGCCCCAGGGGTCAGGCTGTTCCGGGGTCTGAGTTTTTCCTCCAAGTCGGCCTGGCTGGTGGGCACTCTGATCATTCCGGTGGTGGGGCTTTTGTCCATGCTCTACCACGAGAATGCCAATGTGATGGGCATCGCAGCGCAGGAACGGCAAGGGCTGGTCTATGTCAATGCGGTCAATGGACTGATGCAAGACCTCTCTGAACTGCGAGCCGCAGCAGTTTTCAAGTCCTCCGACCTCACCGAAAAACAGAGCCGTGTGGGGGCGTCCTGGGCGCAGGTTCAAAAAGCGCAGTCTGATTTGGGCGCTTCTTTTGGCGGCGAGACCAACGCGGGTTACGCCAAAGTCGCCAAGGCCATCCCGGAGTTGTTGCAAAAACCGCTGCTGAACACGCCCGACGCAACGTTTCTGGCATATACCGATGCGGTGGATTCCGCGCTCAGCCTGTTGGTTGCCGTGGGCGATGGCTCCCAGCTGGCATTGGACCCCCAACTCGACACGTACCACATGATGAATCTGGTGGTCGTGGTCGGGCCGCAATATGTGGAATACCTGTCTCGCCTGAAATTGCTGGGCGCGCTCACCTTGGCTGAGGCGGACGGCAAACCGGCTCCCAAAGACCGGCTGCGCAATATGGAGCGCTACCAGAATCTGATCAGTTATGTGGACCCGATTTTCGAAAACTCGTACCACAAGGGCATCGAGACTTTTCCGGACGTTGCCGCCAGCATGGACATGAAGGGTGTGGACAGCGCACGCGAGGCTTTTGTAGCCGCGCTGGAGAAGCAGGTTTTGGTGGATGTTCCCAAGGGTGACCGTGGGGCGCTGCTGGCCATCGCCGCGCCGGCGGTGGAAAAACAGATTGCGCTGAACCAGCAAATCGCCAAGCGGCTGGACGCCAGGCTGCAAGAGCGCATCGTGGGTGTGGAGCACGAGCTGATGCTGGAGTTCTGTGGTCCGATGCTGTTTTTCGCCCTGACGCTGTACCTGATGTTGGCGTTCTACAAGGTGATGCGGGGCGGCTTGGCGCTGGTGAGCCAGCACCTGAACGAGCTGGCCGGTGGCGATCTGCGCAACCGCCCGATCAACCCGCGCGGCAAGGACGAACCGGCGCTGCTGATTCTGGACTTGCACAAGGTGTATGACTCCATGCATGAACTGGTTCGGCGTGTACGCCATTCGGCGCGCGAACTGGCAATGACCAGCGCGGAAGTATCACGCGCCAGCAACGACCTGTCACAGCGCACCGAGGACGCCGCCTCCAATCTGGGGCAGCAGGCCAGCGCGGTGGGCGAAATCGGCGACCAGGCCAAGCAGTCAGCCCAGCGCACCATGGAAGCGGCGGTGATGGCGCAGGGCAATGCGGGCGTTGCCGAGGAGGGCGGGGTCATCATCGGCTCGGTGATCGAGACCATGCGCAACTTGCAGGAGTCTTCGCGGCGCATCAGCGACATCATTGGCACCATCGATGGCATTGCCTTCCAGACCAACATTCTGGCGCTCAATGCGGCGGTGGAAGCGGCCCGGGCGGGCGAGCAGGGGCGCGGATTCGCGGTGGTGGCAACCGAGGTACGGGCACTGGCCGGACGCAGTGCGGCGGCGGCCAAAGAGATCAAGGAGCTGATCACCACCAGCGTGGACCAGATCACCACCGGCGCCGATGTGGTGGAACGTGCGGGCTACACGATGTCGGAAATCGTGGCCAACGCCAAACAGATCAACCACTTCCTGAGCGACATTGCCGGGGCAACCAGCTCGCAGGCGGATCGCGTGGACGACATCGTGAGCGCCATCAGTCAGCTCGACGCCCACACCCAGCAGAACGCGGCGCTGGTGGAGGAAACCAGTGCCTCGGCCGAGTCGCTGAGCAACCAGGCCGACAAGCTCACCAACGAGATCGCCCGCTTCAAGGTGGTCTGAGCGGCGTTTGCGGGCGTATCAGGCGGGCCCGAGGCCGTACGGCGCGGGCACCATGTTGACGATCTTCGAGAACAGCGCGCGAAACTCGCCGGTGGGACCGGACCAGGGGTCTTTGTTGGCCTCGAATGCGGCGTCGATACCGGCCCAGTCAGCGGGTGCGAGGCGCTTGGCGGCGATGGGCAGCAGTTCTTTTTCTTCCAGACTGATGTGCTTCCAGGTGTTGTCGATGTAGCGCAGGGACACCGCTTCAAATTCGGTGAATCCATTGTTGCTGGATTGCTGGTAAGCCTGCAGCGCGGCCAGCAGGTGCTTGGTGCTTTGCTCGCCCTTGATGTGGTCGTCCTGCAGCCGGGCGATCAGTGGTTGCAATTCGGGCACCACTTCGAGAATCTTGACGAACAGCACGTCGTCTTCTTTGGGGTGGTGCAGTTTGTCGGGTACTTCGGTGATGTATTCAATGAGCGCTTGCAGCAGCACAAAGTCCGGCTGCTTTGCACCGCTGCGAATGCTGTCCAGCACATGCCGGAAGGCTTGCACAACGGCGCCCAGAGCGCGGTGTTCTGCGTGGATGATGTCAATGGCTTTCATGGAGGTTTTCTCGGTGGGGTTGCTGTGCAGCGGTGCACCTGAATTGCTTGTTTGCCGTCAGCTCAATGGGCGGCAACGCCCAGCCAGCTGTCGAGCAGAGCGCTGTCGTCCAGCAGGGTTTGGGCCGGCCCCATGTAAACACCCTTGCCGCGTTCCAGAACCAGGGCCTGTCGCGTCAGCGGCAGAATCTGGCGCGCGTGCTGTTCGACCAGGATCACGGCCATGCCGCTTTCTTCGGTGAGCTGCTGGATGATTGCCAGCAGCTCTTGCACGATGAGCGGTGCAAGACCTTCCAGCGGCTCGTCCAGTAGCAGCAGTTTGGGGTTGAGCATCAAGGCACGGCCAATGGCAAGCATCTGTTGCTCGCCGCCGGAGAGCTGATTGCCCATGTTGGCGCGTCGCTCTTTGAGGCGCGGGAACATGGCGTAGATTTTTTGCAAATCCCAGTGGCCTTTGGTTTGCACCACGCTCAGGTTTTCTTCCACGCTGAGCGAGGCAAAGATGTCGCGCTCCTGTGGCACCCAACCCAAGCCCAGGTGCGCACGGGCATGGGCCTTTACGGCGGCCAGATCGGTGGCGCCTTCCCAGCGCATGTGGCCCTTGTGAAAGCGGGTGGCGCCCATCAGCGTGGACAGCAGCGTGGTCTTGCCCATGCCGTTGCGGCCCAGAAGCGACAGGCTGTCGCCCATCTGCAGCGTGAGCGAAATGTCTTCCAGCACGATGGCCTCGCCATAGCCGGCCCAGACGTTCTCGAGTTTCAGTAATTCAGACATGGGCGGCTTCTCCGAGGTACACCTCTTTGACCTTGGGGTCGTTGGCAATCTGTTGCGGCGTGCCCTGCGTCAGCAGCGCGCCACTGACCAGCACCGAAATGGTGTCGGCAAAGCGGAACACCAAGTCCATGTCGTGCTCGATCAGCAGGATCGTCACGTCGCGCGGCAGCGCGGCAATCGACTCAAACAGTTCGCGGCTCTCTGATGTGGGTACACCCGCAGCGGGCTCGTCGAGCAGCAGCACCGAGGGCTTGGCCGCCAGCGCCAGTGCAATCTCGATCAGGCGCTGCTTGCCGTAGGCCAGGTTGCGGGTCTGTTCATGGGCCACGTCCAGCAGTTTCAAGGTGCGCAGCAATTCGGCGGCTTCATTGACCGCCTGCGTGTGGGCGCCCACGGGCTTCCAGAACTTGGCACTCAGGCCCAGGCGCTCGTTGACGGCCAGCACAACGGATTCAAGTACCGTAAGTTCCGAGAACAGGCGGTTGATCTGGAAGGTGCGTGCCAGCCCGCGCTTGACGCGCTGGTGCTGGGCCAGCGTGGTCACGTCTTTGCCCTGCAACATGACGCTGCCGCTGGTGGGTTCCAGAAAACCGGTGAGCAGATTGATGAGCGTGGTTTTGCCGGCGCCGTTGGGTCCGATCAACGCGTGGCGGGCGCCAGCCTCCACGTTCAGGGTGACGTCATTGGTGGCGATGAAGCCGCCGAATTTTTTCACCAGATTTTGGGTTTGCAGTGCGTAGTTCATTTCGCAGCTCCCATGCCCAGACGCGCACCGGCGCGGCGCAAGCCGCCCATGACGCCGTCCCGCGCAAACAGCACGATGGCCAGCAACAGTGCGCCCAGCCAGAACTGCCAGTACTCCGGGTTGATGTCGGAGAGCACATGGTGTGCCGACATGAACACGATGGTGCCGATGATGGCGCCGTACAGGCTGCCCGAACCACCCAGCACCAGAATCAGCAGCAACTCGGCCGACCGGTTGAACGAAAGCACATCCAGCGCCACAAACTGTGTGGTCTGCGCCATCAGCGCACCGGCCACGCCCGCATAGGCCGCACCCAGCGTGTACACCGCCGCCAGTCGCTTGTTCACCGGCGCGCCCAGTGCAGGCATGCGCGCCACGTTCAGGCGAATGCCTTTGAGCCCCAAGCCAAACGGGCTGTGCACCAGTTTGCGGGCCACCCAGAACAACAAAAACAGCACGGTAAGCGCGTACCAGAACGCCGTTTTGCCAACCATGTCGAAGCGGAACATGCCCAGCACGGGTTGCATTTCCATGCCTTGCAGACCATCGACGCCGCCGGTAATCGAAGTCATTTTGTTGGCCAGTTCAAACAGCATCATGGCGACACCCAGCGTCACCATCAGGCGCGTGAGGTCCGCACCGCGCAATACCAGCAAGCTGGTGACCAGGCCGAGCAGCGCACTCACTGCGGCAGCAACTGCCAGCCCGCTCAGCGGCTCGCCCCACCCGTGCGCCGCCAGCAACCCGGCGCAGTAGGCGCCCAGACCGAAGAATGCGGCGTGGCCGAGCGACACGATGCCGGCGTAGCCCAGAATCAAGTCGAGCGACAGGCAGAACAACGCAGTGATGGCCATCTGTGTGAGCAGTACCAGGTTGTCGGGAAACACAAAGTACGCGGCAATGGGCAGCAACCAGAAGGCGAACTCCGCAGGACGCCAACGGTCGGCGTTTTGTAGTTGGGTCACGGCCGGGGGGGGCGGTGTGGTTGGAGGGCTATGCATTGCTTGTCTTGTCCTTTTGTGTTCTGTCTATTCGTTGTTTGGTTGGCGTTGCTATTTCTGGCGTCTGTTGTGGGCGGCCGCTGATGCTGGGGTAGATGCTTCCGCGAATGTCCCCCGCCCGCTCGAGCGGGCTCCTCCTTTATTTCGCTGCAGCATCCACCCCAGCATCAGCGGCTGCGAAACATATGGGCACACAGCGACTCCATACCGTCGAGCGCCAACAATGTTTGCTGACACAGGACGGCATGGTGCTCCGATCCCGTAGGTAAAGGAGGAGCTCACGCAGTGGGCGGGGGACACGGACGGATTGGAGTGCCATGCCGTCCTGTGTCCCGCGTGCCTTCGAACAGAGGCGCACAAACAAAACATCGAAGTACAGCCAGTGAACTTAGCGCGCCGCCGCCCGGCCAAACAACCCTTGCGGTCGGAACACCAGTGTCACCACCATCACCGCATAGATGACAAAGGAGCCGACTTCGGGAACGTAGTATTTGCCAGCCACATCCACCACACCGAGGATCAGCGAGGCCACCAGCGAACCGGTAATGCTGCCGCTGCCGCCCACCGCCACCACGATCAGAAAGTACACCACGTACTTCACCGGAAAGCCCGGGTCCAGCCCCAACATCTCCACGCCCATGGCGCCACCCAGACCGGCCAGCGCCGTGCCGAGCGCAAAAGTCAGGGTGAAGATGCGTTCCACGTTGATGCCCACGCCACGCGCTGCACGCGGGTTGTCTACCGAGGCGCGCAGCTGTGCGCCAAAGCGCGTGCCGCTGACCATGGCTTGCAGGCCATACGCAATGGTGCCGCTCACAAGGATCAGGAACAGGCGGTACACCCCCATGTCCAGGCCCGGCAGCTTGAACTGGCCGCGCAGCATCTCGGGTAGTTGCAGCGGCTGCTGGTTGGCACCAAAGAAGTAGTTGGCACCGGCCATCGACATGAACACCAGACTGATCGAGAACAGCACCTGATCAAGGTGCGTAGCACCATACAGGCGGCGGTACAGCACACGCTCCAGCACCACGCCCACGGCGGCCGTGGCCAGCGCGGCCAGCGGCAACGCCAGCAGGAACGGTACGCCGGCCTTGTTCAGCAAGGTCACGCACACGTAGCCGCCCACCATGGCAAAAGCGCCATGGGCCAGGTTGACAAAGTTCATCAACCCCAGCGTGACCGAAAGGCCCACGCTGATGAGGAACAGCAGCATGCCGGACGCGATGCCGTCAAAGAGCACAGTCATGGTTCAGGGCGCCCGGCTTATTGCTTGGCAGGGTCTTTGAAGTTGGCGACCTGGTCAAACTCGACGTTTTGCAATTTGCCGGCCACCTTTTCCACCTTGCGGATGTAGATGGTTTGCACAATGTCGCGGGTTTGCGGGTCGATGCTGATGGGACCGCGCGGGCTGGTCCAGGCCATGCCCTTGGCGGCCGCCATGAACTTGTCGCCGTCCGAGTCGCCACCGGTTTTTTCCAGCGTCTTGGCAATCAGCTGCAAGCCGTCAAAGCCGGCCACAGCCATGTAGCCGGGGCGCATGCCGGGATAGGCCTTGGCAAAGGCGGCCGTGAAGGCTTTGTTCTCGGGCGAGTTGTGGCTTTCGGCGTATTGCATGGAGTTGACGATGCCCAAAGCGCCGTCGCCCAGGCTGTCCAGAATGTCTTCGTCACTCAGGTCGCCGGTGGCGATGATTCGGATGCCGGCTTTGGCCAGGTCACGCTCCACGAAGCCCTTGACGAAGGCAATCGTCTGCTCGCCGGGCGGCACAAACAGGAACACGGCCTCCGGCGCTGCGTCTTTGATTTTTTGCAGGAAGGGCGCGAAGTCGGGGTTCTTCACCGGGGTGCGCACTTCGCCCACCACCGAGCCACCCGCGGCGGTAAAGGTCTTCTTGAACTGGGCTTCGGCATCCTGACCGGGGCCAAAATCTGCCACCAGCGTGAACACCTTTTTGATCTTGTTTTTGGCGGCCCAGGTGGCAATCGGGGCCGTTACCTGCGGCAGCGTGTGGGACACGCGCAGGATGTAGTCCGACTTGGTGGTGATGGCCGAGGTGGCGGCGTTCATTACGACCATGGGTTTCTTGGCTTCGGTGGCAATGGGCGCCACGGCAAAGGCGGAAGGGGTGAGGCCAAAGCCGGCCAGGATGTCCACCTTGTCCTTGACCACCAGCTCTTGCGCGGCGCGCTTGCTGATTTCAGGCGCCACACCGGTGTCGTCCTTGATGATCAGCTCGACTTTGCGACCGGAAAAAGTGCCGCCGTTTTGAGAAAGATACAGGCGTGCACCGCTCTCGATTTGCTTGCCGTAGGAGGCGAACGGACCGGACATGGGCAGCACCATGCCGATTTTCAATGGTTCTGCCGCGTGGCTGGTAGCGCCAAAGGCCATCAAAGCGGCGCCGGTCAGGGCAGACAGGAAATGGCGTTTGTTCAGATGTGTCATGGGTGTCTCCGGGGTTTTTGGAATGTCAGGAAGCGTCGGCTTGCACGGCAGGGGCCGCGTTGGCAAATGCCGGCAATGCGTTGCAGGCTTTGTCGATGGCGCGAATGGCGGGGTAGGGGGTGAGGTCGACCTTGAAGCGGCGCGAACTCTCCACTTGCGAAACCAGATAGATGTCGGCCAGCCCTGGCGCATTGCCAAAGCAGAAATCACCACGCGACGGGTCGGCTTGCAGCAGGGCTTCGAGGGCATCAAAGCCGGCGCAAATCCAGGTGCCGGCCCAGGTGTTAATGGCGGCGTCATCGGCGCCGAACGTTGAGCGCAGGGTGTCCAGAATGCGCTTGTTGTTCACCGGGTGGATGTCGCAACCGACGATGGCCGCCATCGCCCGCACACGGGCGCGGTCGTTGGCATTGGCGGGCAGCAAGGCGGGCGTGGGGTAACGCTCTTCCAGCCATTCAATGATGGCCACCGACTGGATCAGCACCTGGCCATCCACCTCCAGCGCCGGCACCAGTCCTTGCGGGTTCAGTGCTTTGAAGGTGGCGTCCAGATGCGCGTTCTTGCGCAGATCGACGGCCACACTTTCGTAGGCCAGCCCTTTGAGGTTCAGTGCAATGCGGGTGCGGTGCGAAGTGCCGCTGCGAAAGAATTGGTGGAGTTTCATGACAGGTCCAGGCAGTTGGAAACATTCCAACCATACAGCCACTCCATCGCGTCGTAGAAGCGCTCCTGCGGGCGGTTTTTCCACAAACTGTTGCGCACCAGACGTTCCACGCCGGCTGCGTGGTACAGGCGGCCCATCTCGCGGCCGCTGAGCACGATGCGGGCAGTGCGGGCCACGCGCGATTTCTGGTAGAGCGCCAGCGCCTTGTCCCAGTCGTTGTTGTGCACGCGCAAGGCTTCGCCCAGCGTGACTGCGTCTTCCAGCGCCATGCAGGCGCCCTGCGCCATGTACTGTGTGGTCGGGTGTGCGGCGTCGCCCAGAATGGTGGCGCGACCATAGACCCAGTTGCCAATCGGCTCACGGTCAGCCGTGGCCCAGCGGCGCCAGGATTTGGGCAGGTCGATGAGCTGGCGCGGCTTGGCGGCGATGCCCTGAAAGTAGCTTTGCACCTCTTCCTTGCTGCCGTCGGTGACGCCCCATTCCTCCTGCTTGCGGCTATGAAAGGTCACCACCACGTTGTATTGCTCGCCACCACGCAACGGGTAGTGCACCAGATGGCACTTGGGGCCGGCCCACAGACTGGCCGCGTTCCATTGCAGGTTTTCGGGGAACTCGGCCTTGTCGATCACGGCGCGGTAGACCACATG
>Ga0228698_1001255_pt1 | contig 13005 bp, 7 predicted proteins | sample McNCre117_Aug_MG_FD_178015 | JGI IMG/M metagenome (GOLD analysis project Ga0228698, IMG submission 178015) | Freshwater microbial communities from McNutts Creek, Athens, Georgia, United States - 1-17_Aug_MG | ecosystem: Environmental > Aquatic > Freshwater > Creek | place: USA: Georgia...
AAGATCCCGGTCATGAACAACGTGGCCACTGGCTCGATCATTACCCACCAATTCGATGACCAGCCCGAAAACTACATCTTCCGCAATGCCGCGCACGACAGCATCCAGGCCCCCATGATTGTGGAAGAGGCGATTACCCGCCGCGGTTTCAAGAAAGTGGCCATCCTGTCCGACTCCACCAACTACGGCCAACTCGGACGTGCTGACTTGGAAAAAGCACTGGAACTCAAAGGCGTGAAGGCCGTTGCCGTTGAAAAATTCAACATCAAGGACGTGGACATGACGGCGCAGTTGCTGAAGGCCAAGGAAGCTGGCGCTGAAGCCATTCTGACCTACGCCATCGGACCGGAACTGGCCCAGATCGCCAATGGCATGACCAAGCTGGGCTGGAAGGTTCCCATGATCGGCTCCTGGACCCTGTCCATGGCCAACTTCATCGACAACGCCGGCCCTGGTGGCGAGGGTGCGCGCATGCCACAGACTTTTGTGCAAGAGCCCACTACGCCCAAGCGCCAGTCGTTCATCATCAACTACCTGAAGACGTTCAACCCCAAGAACGCCCGCATCGATTCCCCCGTATCGGCAGCACAGGGTTATGACTCCATCTACTTGCTGGCCGCAGCCATCAAGCAGGCCAACTCCACTGATGGCCCCAAGATCAAGGCCGCCCTGGAAGACCTGAAGGCACCGGTTGAGGGCGTTGTGACAACGTACAAATCGCCATTCACCGCGAAAGACCATGACGCCATCACCGCCAACATTCCCGTGTTCGGTGAAGTCAAGGGCCAACGCGTGGTGTATGCCTATGAAGCCGACTTCAAGAAGGCTTCTGAAGTGCGCGTGAAAGACGTCAACGCCAAGGGCGCACTGGTCATCAAGAAGTAAGCGCCAATAGACGCCTGCGGCGTAAGGCATCGCCCCAGTCAATGCGGCTGGCGCGGTGCTTTTTTTCAGCCCGGCATGGTTCATTCACTGATTTTTTTGCAGAGACCTATCTATGGAAATCCTGTTACAACTGGTCTATAGCGGTATCGCTTTGGGCATGATCTACGCGGTCATTGCTTTTGGTTACCAGCTCACCTTCCAAACCTCGGACACGCTGAACTTCGGTCAGGGCGATGCCCTGATGCTCGGAGCCATGGTGGGCCTGACTTTGGTGAATATGGGCGTGAACTATTGGCTCATGCTGCCCATCGTGATCGTGTTTGGCATGGTTCAGGGCGGTGTGGTCGAGCGCATCGGCGTGGCGCCTGCCATCAAAATCAAGAGCGAATTCGGCTGGATCATGTCCACCATCGCTCTGGGAATCATCTTCAAAAACGTGGCTGAAAACATCTGGGGTCGCGATGACCTGAAGTTCCCGTCTCCACTGCCGGAATCGCCCATGAAATTTCTCGGGGCCAATGTGTTGCCCATGGAAGTACTGGTCGTGGTGGGCGCGGTGATCATGATGCTGGCGGTGGAGTTCTTCAACCGCAAAACGATTTACGGCAAGGCCGTGGTGGCCACCTTCAATGACCGTGACGCGGCCAAGCTCATGGGCATCAACACGGGCCTGGTCATTACTTTTTCCTACGCGCTTTCGTCAGCGACAGCGGCTTTTGCGGGTGCGCTGATTGCGCCCTTGACGCTGACCGGCGCCACCATGGGCGCTGTGCTGGGGTTGAAGGCCTTTGCGGTTGCCATCATCGGTGGCTTGACCAGTGGCATGGGCATCATCGTGGGCGGCATCATTTTGGGCGTCGCGGAGACGACCACTGGTTTCTACATTTCCACCGGCTACAAAGACGTGCCCGGGTTGGTGCTGTTGCTTCTGGTACTGGCGCTTAAACCGTCCGGCCTGTTCGGCAAAACTGCGATCAAGAAAGTCTGAACATGAAAAGCAAGTCACTCATCAGCGGCATCGTTGGAATTGCCATACTGGCGGCCGCACCGCTGTACACCAGCAATCCGTATTACATCCACATGATCGGCACGATCATGATTTACGCCATTCTGCTGTTCGGCCTGGACATCGTGGTGGGCTATACCGGCCAAGTGTCGCTGGGCCATGCCGGCCTGTTCGGCGTGGGCTCTTACACCGCGGGTGTGCTGTTCTTCAAGCTCGGTGCACCGCTGTGGATCATCATCCCTGCCAGCATCGGCGTCACTGCAGGATTTGGCGCCTTGCTGGCGCTGCCGGCTTTGCGCGTAACCGGCCCCTATCTGGCGATGGTGACCCTGGCATTTGGAACCATCATTCAGATTCTCATCAATGAAATGGACTTTCTGACCGAAGGCCCCTTGGGCATCAAGGTGCCCAAGCCCAGCATCGCAGGCATGCAACTCAATGAAAACGGGTTCTATTGGACGGTGCTGGCGCTGATGGTAATTTCGCTGGTGGTGGTGGACCGCATTTTGAAATCGCAATTGGGGCGCGCCTTTGAAGCCTTGCGCGGAAGCCCCGTGGCGTCCGACTGTATGGGCGTGTCGGTGTACCGCTACAAGGTGTATGCCTTTGTGATCAGCGCCGGTTTTGCCGGTCTGGCCGGCTGCCTGTATGCCTACTCCGAGCAATACATCTCGCCCAACACGTACAACTTTGAACTCACGGTGCTATTTTTGCTGGCCGTGATCATGGGTGGACGCAAGAGCCGCGTGGGCTCGTTGCTCGGCGCTGCAATCATCGTGATCTTGCCCAAGCTGCTGGACGACCTGGAAATGTTCCGTGTCGTTGCGTCAACCCTGGCTGTCTTGATGGCTGTGGGTGGAGCCATCGCCGTATCCAAGAAGATGACAACTGCTAAGTCGATGGCGCTGCCAGTCGTCGGCACCATCGCGCTGACCGGGTTTGCGTTCTGGTTGCAGTCGATCACCGACTGGCGCTTGTCGATTTTCGGCCTGATGATTCTTTTCGTGGTCTATTACCTGCAGGACGGCATCGTGGGTTTTGTGCGCAATCTGTTTGCACGCAAGGGGCCACGCGCTGGCCATGCGGTGGTGCGTGCCGCTGGCGAGCACCAGGACGCCATCATGAAGGCAGCGGCTGGCGCTGGTCAGGACCTCCTGATTGCCAAGGGCGTGCTGATGCAGTTTGGTGGTCTCAAAGCCATCAACCAGGTGGACATCACCGTGAAGCGCGGAACCATCCATGGACTGATCGGCCCCAACGGTTCCGGCAAGAGCACGATGATGAACGTGCTCACCGGCATTTACGTCCCCACCGCCGGGTCGATCGAATTTTCCGGTCGCTCGGTGGTCGGTCGCACCTCGTCCGACATCGCGCTCTCTGGTATTGCCCGTACTTTCCAGAACGTGCAGCTCTTTGGCGAAATGACCGCGTTGCAAAACGTGCAGGTGGGTCTGCACCACACCTTCAATAGCAACATCGTCGATGTGGCGTTGCACAGCCCGCGTTACACGCGTGAAGAGGCTGCCTCGGTAGACCGCGGATTGGGCTTGATCGAGTTTGTGGGGCTGGCTGATCTGGCCAACGAAGAAGCCCGCAACTTGCCTTACGGCAAGCAGCGACTGCTTGAGATTGCCCGCGCGCTGGCGCTGGACCCGCAATTGCTGCTGCTGGATGAGCCGGCTGCTGGCCTGACCGCACCGGACATCAAAGAGCTGATTTCCATCATCCGCAAGATCCGCGACCACGGCATTACCGTGATCCTGATCGAGCACCACATGGACGTGGTGATGGGCGTTTGCGACAACGTCTCCGTGCTGGACTTTGGCCAAAAGATCGCCGAGGGCAAGCCCGCAGAAGTGCAGGCCAATGAAAAAGTAATCGAGGCTTACCTCGGTGGCACCGCTGCATAAGAACAGGATTTCACGATGCTGAGTATCAAAAATCTAGAAGCCGGTTACGGCAAGGTGCAGGTTCTGCATGGCATTTCTATCGATGTGCCCAAGGGCAAGGTGGTAACCCTGATTGGATCGAATGGCGCTGGCAAGACCACCACCATGCGTGCTGTGTCCGGCATGATCAAACCCACTGCCGGTGAAATCAGCCTGCATGGCAAGCGCGTGGACGGTATGGAGTCATACACCATTGCCAAATTGGGGCTGGCCCACTCGCCGGAAGGTCGTCGCGTGTTTGCCACCATGACCGTGACGGACAACCTGATTTTGGGTGCCTTCCCGCGCCTCACGGGTAGCCGCCCCAAGGGCGATGTGGCCAGTGACCTGGAAAAGGCGATGGAACTTTTCCCCCGCCTTAAAGAGCGCCGCAACCAACTGGCCGGCACGCTTTCGGGTGGCGAGCAGCAAATGCTGGCCATGGCCCGCGCTGTCATGCTGAACCCCGAAATCGTATTGCTGGATGAGCCTTCGATGGGGTTGGCGCCGATTTTGGTGGAGGAGGTTTTTCGCATCATCGAAGACCTCAAAGGCCGTGGCGTCACTATGCTGCTGGTTGAACAGTTTGCCGCTGCAGCGCTCAAAGTCGCTGACTATGGTTATGTGCTGGAAAACGGACGCATTTCGGTGCACGGTGAAGCTGCGAAATTGCGCGACGACCCGGCGGTGAAAGCGGCCTACCTGGGCGGTGGCCACTAATCCCTTTCTGGTGCGCTAAGGTATTTTGGTTTTCTCCGGACGGATGGTTGGAAAGTTGTACGCTTGTGGCTAAACTTTCGTGTCAATGGGCTGCGGCAAGCCACTCCATGCAATGAGGTTTGCCAACGCTTTTTTCGGTCATCCATGTTCCGGGTACAAGCACCATGAAAAACGAGAAAAAATCGGAGCCAAAAGCCGAGCTCAGGGAAGATAAATCGCGCGCCAAAGCCGGAGAAAAAGTGCAGTCGCCTGATCTCGGACTGAAGGAAAGACGCAGTCTGGTCAGGCCACTGCCGGTGCCTGATGTCGTTGAAAGCGACGCAGATTCGGCTTGGTCGACCTTTCAGGCCTTGATTTCCGATACGCCCGAATAATTCCATTCACCACAAGGCTCTGCATGTCCTCAGGAAAAATTCTCGTTGCCCAAGGCGGCGGTCCGACGGCTGTCATCAACCAGTCGTTGGTGGGAGTCGCTCTGGAGGCGCGGCGCTTCCAGCAAATTAACCATATTTACGGTGCTTTGCACGGTGTGCGCGGCATCATCAATGAAGAGTTCCTGGACCTCACCCAAGAGACCAGCCACAACCTGGAACTGGTGGCCAATACGCCATCTAGCGCGCTGGGCTCCACCCGCGACAAGCCGGATGTTCCGTACTGCAAAGAGATTTTCAAAGTCTTGCGAGCGCACCAGATCGGACACTTTTTCTATATTGGTGGCAACGACTCATCGGACACCGTGCGCATCGTGAGCGAAGAGGCCCAGAAGGCGGGCTACCCGCTGCGGGCCATTCATATCCCCAAAACCATCGACAACGATTTGGTTGGCAATGACCACACCCCCGGCTTTCCGTCGGCCGCGCGCTTTGTGGCGCAAGCCTTTGCGGGGGCCAATCTGGACAACGCCGCGTTGCCTGGCGTGTATGTGGGCGTCGTGATGGGACGGCATGCCGGCTTTCTCACAGCTGCCTCCGCATTGGGCAAGAAATTCCCTGATGACGGCCCGCACCTTATTTATCTGCCCGAACGCACTTTTGTGCTGGAAAAGTTTCTGGCCGATGTGAAGACCACCTATGAGCGCTACGGGCGCTGCGTGATTGCGGTATCTGAGGGCATTCACGATGCGTCTGGGCAACCCATTGCGGCACTTTTGGCCAAAGATTTGGAGCACGATGCCCATGGCAATGTGCAACTCAGCGGCAATGGCGCCTTGGCGGACTTGTTGTGTGAAGAAATCAAGAGCAAGCTCAAGATCAAGCGCGTGCGCGGTGACACCTTTGGTTATCTGCAGCGCTCCTTTATCGGTTGTGTCTCCGATGTGGACCAGCGCGAAGCGCGTGAAGTCGGAGAAAAGGCGGTGCAGTTCGCCATGTGGGGAGGCAAGGATGGCTCCGTTGCGATCAAACGTACGGGCTTTTACTCAGTGGACTACGAGTTGATGCCGCTGGATGCGGTGGCCGGAAAAACCCGCACCATGGAAGATGAATTCATCGACGCTTCGGGTACCGGCGTGACCGATGCGTTTCGCATGTACCTGCGTCCACTGCTGGGCTCGGGGATGCCCGATGCTTTCCGTCTGAGGAACAACCGCGTTCCCAAAGTGCTGAGCTGAGGTTTTTGCTGGTGCCCTGTATGCGGGGCTGCCTTCTTCGACCATTGCGCGCAGCCGCTTCAGGTATGCAAGGGCTTTAGCGCCCGCGCAAGAACAAGTCATCCAACTCCCGCATGCTGACCTGACGCCACGTGGGTCTTCCGTGGTTGCATTGGTCACTGCGTTCAGTCGCCTCCATATCGCGCAAGAGGGCGTTCATTTCCTCCAAGGTGAGTTTGCGGTTGGCCCGCACCGCGCCGTGGCAGGCCATGGTGGCAAGCAACTCGTTGTGGGCGCGTTGCACCACAGTGCTGGCGTCGTGCTGGCTGAGTTCGGCCAGCACGCTTCGGGCGAGCTCCACTGCGTCGCCTTGGGCCAGTGTGCTGGGTACGGCGCGCACTGCCAGCGTCTTGGGGGAGAAGGGCGATATCTCCAGACCCAGCAGGCGCAGGGTGTCAGTGTGGCTTTCCACGGTGGCGACTTCGGTGGGGGTGGCTGCGAAAGTGACGGGGATGAGCAATGGCTGGCTGGAGAGGCCTTGCAGCAGGCCCTCCGCGGTGCTGGTGCTGCCGAGTTGGTTCTTAAGGCGTTCGTAAACGATGCGTTCATGGGCTGCGTGCATGTCCACTACCACCAGGCCGTGCGCGTTTTCGGCGAGGATGTAGACGCCTTGGAGTTGGGCGATGGCTTTGCCTAGGGGCCAATCGCCGTGGGGCAAAGGCGTTGCGTCCGTGGCTGTACTTTCTCTGGGTCGGAAGCTGGACGGCAGAGCGTTTTGCTCCGTGTCCCCCTCCCGCTGCGCGGGCTCCTCCTTGACCTGCGCAGAACGCTCTGCTGCCCAGCCTCCAGGTGTGGCTCGAAAAGGTGCTTGCCAGGGTGCGGTGTCACTGTTGTTCACTGCGGCACCATTGCTGCGTTGCCACAGGGCGCTGACGTCGCTGACGCGGTGACCGCCCTGTGGTTGTGGCGTGAACTGCATGCCGGGTTGGGCGGAGTACATCGGTCGCGCTGGCGCAGTGCCGCCGGGCGGCGTTGTGAGTCCCCATGACCGGGTACCTGACCCTGCCCCCGCATCGGACGCGCCGCTTGCCGGTGCTGCTTTTGCTGCTGCCGCAAGCGCACGTGGCACCGCCAGGGTGTCTTCTACCGCGCGGCGGATGGCTTGGTGGACTTCACGACTGTCTCTAAAGCGCACCTCAATTTTGGTGGGATGCACATTCACATCCACCCGCATCGGGTCTATGCGCAGGTACAGCGCATAGACCGGTTGGCGGTGGCCGTGCAGCACGTCTTCGTAGGCGCTGCGGGCGGCGTGGGTAAGTACCTTGTCGCGCACAAAGCGGCCATTCACATAGGCAAACTGCTGGTCAGCGCGGGAGCGGGCGGCATCGGGCACGCCGGCGCGGCCCCACACCCGCAAATGGGGCGCGGCATCGGGGCGGGGTTGCGGGTTGTTGTGCTGGCCCGTCCAGTTCACGCGCACGCTTTGTTCCACAAAGTCTTCGCCCAACACGTCGCGCAGGCGTTGGTCCAGGGCGTCCAGCGCTTCAGACGAGCCAGGTTCTATCGTGGCATGGGCGTCCAAGGCAGCGCACTTGCGCCACTGCTCAATCAGCTTGCCTTCGTGCCAGATGGCAAAGCCCACATCGGGGCGCGCCAGCGCGTGACGGCGCACTGATTCGATGCAATGCGCCAACTCGGTGGCGTCGGTTTTGAGGAACTTGCGGCGCGCAGGTGTGCTGTAAAACAGCTCTTTGACTTCTACCGTGGTGCCCGTGCTGCGGGCCACTGGGCGCATTTCGCCGGTGCGCCCGTCCAGCAAAAAGGCCTCGGCTGCGCCAGCCACACGCGACAGAATGGCGCAGTCTGCAATCGCGTTGATGGCCGCCAGCGCCTCGCCGCGAAAACCCATGGTGGCGACCGACTCCAGATCGTGCAGGTTGCCTATCTTGCTGGTGGCGTGGCGCTTGAAGGCAATCGGCAACTCCTCGCGCAGAATGCCCACGCCATCGTCTTCCACGCTGATCAGCCGCACTCCGCCCGCCAACAAGCGCACGGTAATTTGGGTGGCTCCGGCGTCCAGCGCGTTGTCCACCAATTCGCGCACCACCGATGCCGGGCGCTCGACCACTTCGCCCGCAGCGATCTGGCTAATGAGTTCGTCCGGCAGTTCGCGGATGGGGCGGCGGGGGGAGGGGGAGAGGAAGAGTGGGGCGTTCACCATGGCATTTTAGGTGGCGCCTCGCAGTGCAATGAAGGGGCAGGGATAATCGCGCCCCATGGACTTCTTACCCCAACTCATCGATTTCATCCTGCATGTTGACAAGCATCTGGAGCTTTTTATTCGCGACTATGGGCTGTGGGTGTATGCCCTGCTGTTTTTGATCATATTTGTAGAAACTGGTGTGGTGGTGATGCCGTTTCTGCCGGGGGACTCTTTGCTATTTGTGGTGGGTGCCATGTGCGGGGCGGGTTTGATGTCGTACGGGCTCTCCGTTGCGCTGTTGCTCGCGGCCGCCATTCTGGGCAACCAGTCCAACTACTCCATTGGTCGTTTTATCGGCCCCAAGGTGTTCCAGTGGGAAGACTCGCGTTATTTCAATAAAGCGGGCTTTCAACAGGCACACGTGTTTTACGAAAAATATGGTGGCGTGACCATCATTGCTGCCCGCTTCATGCCCTTTGTGCGGACCTTTGCACCCTTTGTGGCGGGCGTCGCCCAGATGACGCGGTCGCGCTTCATGGTGTTCGATGTGGTGGGGGGCGTGTTGTGGGTGGTGGGCCTCATCACGGTGGGTTACTTTTTCGGCAACATTCCGTGGGTCAAGATGCATCTGGACAAGATCATCTGGGCCATGATTTTGATTCCAGGGGTGTTGGTGCTTGTGGGTAGCTGGAAGGCCAAACGGAAGTCCAAAACATGAGTACCCCCGACCGCTCCTGGATGTGGCGCCTTGGCCTGAACCTGCCGATGCATCGCCGGGTTTTTGCGAGTTTCTTTTTGTATTCTTTTTGCATGGGCGGATTCTTTCCGCGCCTTGCCGAAATCCAGCGGGCCATGGGCGTGGGCGAAGGTGCATTGGGTTTGGCGCTGATTGGTGTGGCCGCCGGAACCATGGTTTCGTTGACCTTTGGTGCGCCCGTTATTGAGCGGGTGGGCCACCGGCGCATCTTGCTGGGGGTGTTGCCTTTCTTGCCATCGTTTTACGCCTTGGCATCGGCCGCGCCTACGCCATTGGTGATGTTCCTATGCCTGTTTCCGTGCGGTGTGCTGATTGGCGCGGTAGAGGTTGTGGTGAATCTGGAAGCGGATCGCGCTGAACACCTGAGCGGGCGGCGCCTGATGAATCGTTCTCACGCGTTCTGGAGCATTGGCTTCTTTTCGGCCTCCGCGCTGGGCGCATTGATGGCCTATTGCAATGTCAGCCCGCAACTGCATTTATGGGGCGTGGTGGTGCTGTCCGTGGTGGTTACGACGTTGCTGTTGGGCAAGTTTGAAGCGGCCCCCTTGCGCGAAGCCGATCACACCCATGCCGATGTGGCGCCCCCCCGCTTTGCGACACCCACGGCGGCCATCTTGGTGCTGGTGGTGGTGACGCTTCCAGCCATGGTGCTGGAAGGGGCGGGTTTCGACTGGTCCGCGATATATATGCGGGATGTCTTTGGCAGCAGCGCATTTTTGGGTGGTGTGGCGGTCGCCACCGGGGCGGCGGCGCAGGCTTTGATGCGCTATTTCGCGGATCGCTTTGTTGAAAAGCACAGCCCGGTGGTGGTAAGTCGTGTGCTTATCAGCGTGTTGGCTGTTGGTGACTTGCTGGTATTCGCCTCACCGTCCGAATGGGCCTCGCTTGTCGGTTTTGCATTGTTGGGCGTTGGCAGCAGCGCCATTTTTCCGTTGGCCATGTCGGCTGCGGCCCAGCGCACAGACCGCCCGTCAACGGTCAACGTTGCCTCATTGGCGCAAAACGCATTTGTGATTTTTCTGCTGGCTCCACCCTTGTTGGGCTTTGTGGCGCAGAGTTTTGGTATCCGCTGGGCCTTTGGCATTGCGTTGCCACTGGTCGTCGCCAGCCTCTGGCTGAGCGCTGCCATGGGCGCCTCGGGCGTGCGCTCTGCGCCCACTGACTAAGGCCTGGCCCGGTCAGGCGCCCAGCTCGGCCTGCAGTTGTTGCGTGGTTGTGCGCAGGGCAGCGATGGCGGCGTTCACCATGGACTCCAGCTCGGCCGCACGGGCCAATGGTTCGGTTGGCGAGGTGGCTGCCTTGCAGGTTTGCTCCAGGTCCAAAGCCAGCTTGGACAATGCCATGACCCCCAATGTGGCGGCCGTGCCTTTAAGTGTGTGCATCTGGCGGGTGGCATCGGCCACTTTGGATTCCGATAGTGCGTGCCGGTATTCAAAAACCGTGTTTTCCAGCTCACCAATGAACTGCTCGGCCAGATCGACGTACAGCTCTTTCATTCCTTCCAGATTCTGCAAGGCAGTTTCCAGATCCACTTCGATTTGACCATCCAGCCGGGGCACCGGCATTGCGGCCGCCGCCGCCCGTTCATCCTTGGGCGGCGCTGGTGGCGTTGGCAGTGGTGGTTGTGTTTGTGGTTGTGGTTCTTCCTCCGCCAAAGGAGTCGCAACTACCTGGAAGCCGGTGGTTTGAAGCAGTACCTTGACCAGGTAATTGAGGTCAAAGGGCTTACCGACGTGGTCGTTCATGCCGGCATCGAGGCAGTCTTCCCGGTCACTGGCCATGGCGTTTGCGGTCATGGCGATGATCGGCAACGTCTCCATCCCCAGGTCTTTGCGAATCACACGCGTGGCCGAAAAACCGTCCATGACCGGCATTTGCACATCCATCAGCACCGCATGAAAGGGCGCGGTGTGGCGCGTCTGCGTAACCGTAGATACCGCGGCGAGCCCATTGTCAGCCAGCTCCACTTCGGCACCTTCTGAATTGAGCAACTCGCGGGCCACTTGCTGATTGACCAAATTGTCCTCCACCACCAAGAGGCGCATGCCTTGCAGGCGGCGTCCGGAGCGCGGCGACTTGCGTTCGTTCTTGCGGAAGTTGGTGCGTCCCATGCGGGCTTCGGCAACGGCCTCGCGGAGCATGGCGGAGGTGACCGGCTTCACTAAAAAAGCGTTGAGAGTGGCCTGCTCTTGCGCCGAGCGCTGCGCCAGTCCCTGGCGGCTGTGGGCGGCAAGCATCACGCAAATCGGGCTGCCATAGGCAGGGCCCAGATCGCGCAGTTTGGCCAGTGTTTCCCAGCCGTCGAGCTGGGGCATTTCCCAATCCACAAAAATGGCCTGAAATGGCGCAAGCTGCCGCTGCCCGCGGTCCTGCACCATGCGGATGGCTTCTGCACCGTCAGCGGCCTGCTCGGTTTGCCAGCCGATGGACTGCAACATGGCCACCAACAGGTCGCGTGCAACCGCGTTGTCATCGACCACCAGAACATGCATGGCCTGCGGCGCAGCATCGCTGGGCGCCTCTGCCGGGACTTCCACCTTGGGCAGCGTAATGTCGAAGTAGAAATTGCTGCCCATACCCAAGGCGCTGGTGACCTTCAATTCACCGCCCATGAGTTCGACCAGGCGCTTGCAGATGGACAGTCCCAGTCCAGTGCCGCCATAGCGTCGGGTGGTGGACGCTTCGGCCTGCGAAAAGTCGCCAAATATCTTGGCCTGGTTTTCCGGTGCAATGCCAATGCCACTGTCGCGAACACCGATCCGAAGGCGGGTGTGTTGGGGCTGTTGTTCCAGCACCCGCATGTGCACCACTACTTCGCCCGCCTGTGTGAACTTCAAGGCATTGCCGCCCAAGTTGATAAGGACTTGCTGCAAACGCAGTGCGTCACCGATCAATTGTTTGGGAATGGCGGGGTCGATGTCGTAGAGCAGCTCAACCGGTTTGTTGCCCAGATTGGCCGCCAGAATGACGGACAGCTCGCGCAGCACCCTCTCCGGGGTAAAGGATTGCGGGTCCAGCTCGAGCTTGCCGGCTTCGATTTTCGAGAAGTCGAGGATGTCGTTCAGCAGACCCAGCAATGATTGCGCGGCCCCATCGGCTTTGTTGATGTAATCGAGTTGCCGTTCATTCAGGTCGGTGGATCGCACCAGCTTGAGCATGCCCAGAATGGCATTCATGGGCGTTCGGATTTCATGGCTCATATTGGCCAGAAATTGCCCTTTGCTCAGGGTGGCCTGTTCGGCGACGTCGCGCGCTTCCTGCAAGAACTGTTCGTGTTGCACGCGCTCGGTGACATCGCGGTAGCAAAACACCCGTCCGATGGTGCGGTCCCGGTCCCGCGCGGGATGCGACACGCACTCCACCACGCGGCCATCGGCCATATACAGCGTCTCAAAGGTGTCGCCGCCCAGGTCCAGATGCAGGTCCACCGCTTGGCTGAGGGCGGTTGGCGCATCCGAAGCGCCAGGGTTTTTCAGCAATATGCTTTCAATGTAGGCCGCGATGCCGTGGTCATCTCGCTCTTCCAGCAGATGGGCGGGCAGCGCCATCAAATTGGAGAAGCGGTGGTTCATGTTGAGGATGGTTCCATCCACATCGGTCAGCAAAATGCCGTCGTCCGTGGCCTCTAGCGTGGCGGTCAGGTGCAAACCGGGCACATTCACTGCAGGCGTGCTGACCGGTGTTCGGGCTTGGCGCGCACGCAGCAGGTAGTGTTCCTTTTTTTCACCCGCAAGTTGTGCAAACTTGCGCACATCAAACACCGAGCCATCCATGCGGCGATAGCTGCTTTGGGCTTCGACAAGCCCGGTAGAGGACGGCATTTCTTCCCAGAAAAACAAGTCCGACAAAGCGCACTCAATGTCGCCGATGGGCATGCCGATCAGCGCGTCGCTCGGGTATCCCAATTGCTTATGG
>Ga0228698_1001256_pt1 | contig 13001 bp, 16 predicted proteins | sample McNCre117_Aug_MG_FD_178015 | JGI IMG/M metagenome (GOLD analysis project Ga0228698, IMG submission 178015) | Freshwater microbial communities from McNutts Creek, Athens, Georgia, United States - 1-17_Aug_MG | ecosystem: Environmental > Aquatic > Freshwater > Creek | place: USA: Georgia...
TTTGCAAAGACTTTAGGCAAGCACCCGATAGCAATGTACCAGAAGACCCTTGGAATTCCAATTCATATTCTTGTGCAAACTTGAGCATATCGTAGTTCAAGTCGGCAAGAACCCTTTGCTTCCATGCTTCATCACGACCGGGCACTCTATCCCAAGGAACCTCCTTCAACCAATATCCATTTCTCCCTAGTCTGGCATTAGACACCACATCGTAGAATTGATTAAGACCATTTGGGGTAGAACTGATAATCAGTCTGGAATTCTTTCCAGACGACAGAACTGGTAGAACAGATGCCGCAAATTCTTGGTATCTAGGGATGTGCGCTTGTTCATCGAGATACACAAGTCCAAAACTCTTACCACGAATTGCGGAAGAAGAACTTGCGGCAGCAACCAATAAAGAACCATTATCAAGTTTTACACTTTTAACATTCCATTGTTTTACGCCGGGTTTCAAAAAGTCTGGTAGATATTCGTATGAAATTTGGAGTCTATCCATAATTTCAATAGCTTGATCCAATTTGTTTGCCAGCATTGCGATTCTGGCATCTTTATTGAAAATTGCGTAGTGCAAGATAGTCGCCACAACAATTGTTGTGTTATGGCTTAGAATTCCATTTGAATAGTACCTACTGTTCCCACCAACAGATAGGTCATACATGTGTTCTTCGTAGCCTAGGTCAACAACCGATATGACCTTTGCAGTTCCATTGACAGTAACAATGGACACCCCCAATGAATCCTTTGCAAAGATTTCTTGGAAGTCTTCGGTGAATATGATGTGATTGTCGGCGCACAATAAAGAAATCCCATTATCAAGTGTCAATTCAAACACCTGATATGGGATTGTTTTGTTAGATGCGGTAATATCTACGAAGCCAGTATCTGACAATACTTCGTAATCATCTACAGAAAAGCATTCGACAAATTTTCGTTCTATGGACTCGGATAACATAAAAATACCAGACTTGAATCTGGTATTTATGGTTATTGAACTGCTAGTAGTTTTGCTTCTTCTACCAATGCGATATGATCCACATTGTGAAATATCTCAGTCCACCCAAATTCGTTGCCATAGTCTCCTTTTATCGTAGTATTCGCATACTTTAGTTTCAAGGTTTGTTCTATTGAAAACGCATCAGTCAGGCTAGGTAATTTCATTTCAAGAAGAATTTCTTTTCCGGCCAAATGCATTGGAGTATATCTATCCATAACAGAATCTTTGCTAGTAACCCCAATCTTAAGTTTCGTAGAATCGTATCTGATGATATAAAACACACCAGATGTACTGGTATCATTTCCAAACTGTTTGTAGTTATTATTGACAACCTTTCTAGAATTGATACTTGCGATTTCATCAATAGATTTTGAATTCAGTGTATCTTGCCAATTATCTTGACGGACTTGCCATCTAAGTCTACCTTCGATTTCTCCAAACTTTTCAATGCACTTCTCTAAGCTGAATGTGGATTGCCGTTCAGATAGCGCCGCCTTAGCATCTTCCAAAGAATAACATCTGGTTGTCCAATATTCAATAGATGTGTTGGAATTGCCATTCGCTTTAGCACTAGCTTGTGCAGTGACCCCAAGTTCAGTAACCGTTCTAGATTTTTCTTCATCGGTCATACCTTCGTATGCCACAAAGTTCTTACTGAATGGACTTAGTTTACCGCCATGTTGATAGCCGGGGTTGTTTGCTCCAGATACCCTATCAATCATTTTCTGACACTTTGTTGCATGTCCAAATTTCTGCCGATATTCTTGGGAAGTCATTCCGTGCTCTTTGATGACATGCTTGGTGATTTCTGCACCTCGAAATCCACATACACCACATTCGACATATTCACTTGGATCAGCATTTGCGAACTTTTCTTGTGCGGCTTTTGCTCTAGCAGCATCGGCGCGGGTTCTGCTATATTGCTTCTTGCATTGATCCGAACAATGCTTTTCGCTATGGTGTTTTGCGACAAATTGTGTACCGCAATTTAGGCAGGGTTTCATTACAATATCCTTTCTAAGAATGAAAGGAAACATTATATCACAAAGTGTCCTTTGGGGCGTTATCCTTCGATATTAGGGAATGGAAATCGCCTATTGTAGTAACTGTTACTTCACCGGTGCGCTTGTTTCTAATTGTGATTTCTGACAAATGGCTTACACACTTGCCACTTTGACGCGACTGGTTAAGACATAGTTTCAGATTGTCTGGATATGCTCCAAGAATTTCTTCCTGATAGTCATACAAATTGATCGTTTCAAGACCTCGATCAAGTGTAACAATCTTGATATAGTTCTTCGCAAAATATACAGGATCATTCTTGCATTTAATGAATTCTTCCAATTCCCATTGGGTGAATGGTCTTTTGCGATTATTTTGTGGGAGGTTCGGATTGCCGTTATATCCCTTTTCTTGTTTGCTCATAATAGGTCTCTGATAATTAACCCCATATTTACCAAAGACCTTGCCAGAACCTTACACAACTTGTTCCAAGTCCCGTGCCGCAGCCTTCGCCATGTACAAGCTCCAAATAGCCACATGGATTTGGGCTTGGGTCATGGAAGCTCCAAGTGGGCTACCATCGGCAGGGTTCAACAATTGGATTTCCTCGGATGGGTCGAAAGCGATGTTCAAGCCGCCCACGCTTCTCTGGAAAGTCTGATCGCCCACAATGGTGATTTGTTCTTCTTGCATGGTGATGGATGGCAATTGCCCGTAGGTGTTCTGGATGTGGATTGCATTGCACCGTTGCCATTGCGTCCCGGATACCTGAGATTCTTTGTAGTCTGCCATGATTTTAGCCTGCCAGTTCGTTTGTGTAGACCGTTGCTGACCAACGGATAGTCTTTGATGCTTCGCCCGTCACAGTGATTTTCAAGCCACCATTGGTGGTATCTGCGGTGAGAGCCACCGTCCAAGCCGCAGCGCCTGTATCCGCCATCGGGGTCAAACTGGTCGGGGTTCCTACAAGTGTGGTGGTGGCTACCCCGCTACCGCGCTTGATACAGCCTGTGATGTTCCAAGCTGCTGTATCCCCTGTAGCGTTCTGTCTAGCCGTTATTAGAGAATTGAAAGTCATTGCCTGATTATCAGTTAGGATGACTTGGTTGGTTGTTCCAGCAGCAGCTTGATCTGATGTAAGTACGGTTGGTGTAGCATCAGTAGTCAGTGCTCGCACTACCATCGCACCCGTGGCACTCAAAGTACCTGCTGATAGGGTCAATCCTGTGCCTACTGAGATTTCTTCGATGGCTCCAGTACCAGCAGTGGTTCGTCCAAGAATTTTAGATGTGCTTGCTGTAAGGCCACTAGAAGTAATTGCGCCAACCGATACCGCACCAGTGACGGTATCGCCAGTAGGCAATTCACGAAGTTGCCCAGAAACTAAAACTAATGGGTTCCGTACAGCCATTTTTCATCAAGCCAATACGACAGGTACGCCAGATTGGAAATTGATTGCGGTCGCACTGATGGCGAAGCCGATGCGTTGAACCACATTGCCGGAAGCGGAAGGTGCGGTTGAACTAAAGCTACCGGCAGTGGTTGCCAAAAACGCAACACCGGGGGTAGCACCGGATACGCCAGTATTGGTGCCTTCAAAGTACACGGTTGCGGAAGCGCCAGATGTCACGGCAGCTAGTACGAAACCATGCGTTTCTTTACCAGCGGTTGTCGCATCGGCCTTACGAACCTTTGCGCCAGAACTATTCCAAATGTTCACAAAGTCGCCTGCCGAAAGTGCTTCGGATGCGGTAATGATTGCCGTGTCAGCACCAATACCAACAGGCATCATTGTTGCATCAATACGACCAGAACCATCCAATGCAACAACCTTACCGGAACTACCAGCACCGGCAGATGATGTCGCACTGTTCACAATGGTCGCATCCAAAAAACCAGAAGCATTCAATGCAGGCACTTTATCGGCATCGGCAGCGCCAGCAGATGTGGTCAATGCGGCTTCTTCGGTCAATTGACCAGAGGCATTTTTGATGAATTTTTTGGTAGATAGTGTTCCCATGATTGCACCTAATTAAGCTAGAATAAATGGATTCTTGATATTTACAAGGATGGTTGTTGGTGTCTTTGCACTGGCAACCTGCAATGAAAATACGGCAGGGCTTGTTGGGGGGGTTTGTGTCAATAGACCAGTAGCCCCCAAAAAGATTGGCAATGTCACATCCCAATTCCATGTTGGTTCGGTTATTTCGCCCGTGTTTACCGCCGTCAATGCTGCGCCAGCAGAAACCGCACTAAAGCTAATCCCAACGGTTTTATGGGAATGTGACGCAATGGTGTTATCGGCATAGATGAACGTACCGGTATTGTCATAAGCAACAACCCGATGACCGCCAATGGCCACGGCAGCATTCGCCGTTGTAGTGACAGCGCCAGATGAAATTGCGGCAGAAATCTTCGTATCAACCTGTGCCGAAGTAATCAACGTACCCGACACGTCAGGTAAGTCTAGTGTACGGTTGGCCGTATGGGTGCTACGAAGGAATGTAACACCATTCAATGCCGTGTTCATGCCACGGAATTGAACTTGATCCATGACCTTGAAACCAGACGCATTCACAAGGACGGAATATGTATTGCCTTCCACCTTGAAAATCTGCGCACCCTTACCATTGAAGATCGAGAATGACCTGAAATATGGTTGCGAATATACCCCAGTTACCGGATCAAATCCTGAACTATAGTTGACCGCAATATCGGCGGTATCGCCTACGTCGGTTCCGCCAGTACCGGGAACTGGGCCTGTGTAGTCAATGTTGTTGCTACCTGCCGTAATCAGGCCATATTGCATCTTGTTGTAGAACGTACATGTCCTAGATGCGCCGGTCATCTTGAATGCGGCTAGACCCTTACCGTTGAAGATCGTGAAGTCTCGGTAGTAAGGAAATGGGTTTAGTGAATCCGTCGAACTTGCATAGTTCAAAGTCACGCCGGAATTCGCAGCAGTGTACTTATCGGCAAGGTCATATCCAGAGATATTGATTGACCCAAACTTACCACCACCGGTGAAGTTCCATTGACCAGTGATGGTTGCCGTTGCTTGGGTGTCCGTCAAATTGCCACCACCGGATGCCGCAACCGTACCGGGTGTCCAAATGCCGGAAGTGGAATTATAAACAAGTGCTTGGCCGTTCGTAGGCGCAACCGATGCGGTATCCACATCCGACAATTGATTGATTGACGTATCATTCAGATCAACCACGCCGGGATGATTGTCAATGATTTCCACGATCACGTCATCAATGTACACATCCATGTTACCGGATGCCGATGTCGCAGAAAATTCCAAAGTGAATCTGGAAGAACCTTTAGGTGCTCTAGAATACGGTCTAAGTGTCTCGGTTACCCATGCGGTCGCATCGAACTCGCCAGACGCAGAAGTGTAGTTCTGGATGAATGTTCTTGCTGAAATCAGACTATCGAACCCAGCCGCACCAGAATAGTACACCTTGACGGTAAAGGTTTCTCCGGCAGGCAAAGTTCCACGAATCTTGTAAGACGAAGTTGGCTTTGCGCCGGGACTGCACATAAACGACTTACGGATGTTTGTCGTAGTCGCCGCAGTAGGATTGATTCGCAATGACTTCGTGCCAGTAGCGGCCTGCAAAGTCGTGATGGTAGGTGCAGAGTATCCAGAACCAGTCTTGACAATCCACTCGGACGTTAGACTTGTCAGTCTTTCAAAGGAATAGTCTTGTAGAAGATTGTTACGATCAACGTGAACGTGAACCCGCTTGTTGGCTGCCGAATACCTACCACCGTCAAATGATGTCAGGTTAGAGATGTAGCAAGCACCCTTGAACACGGTTTGTTGTGTGAATTGACCGGATGGGGTGAATGATACGAATGAATTGACTAAGTAGATACCACCGTCGGCAGAACCTACATCGGATTCACCATCGGTTGATTCGTCAGCAATACCAATGTAAACACTTACAGGTTCATTCACCACAATGCGGGTGTTGGCTAGGCAAATTCTGGAATGCGAATCCTTTGCGCGAAGCCAAGGTTGTAAGTTCGGCGTGTTTTGGGTTTCGATGTGGCAACCATCCAGATGCACAGACGAACCGTATTCCGAGATGATGGCTTCTTGGGTGAAGTAGTCGAACGAACAGTTGCTAAAAGTGAAGTCGCCAGATGTCGCGTGAACCAAGGTGGCTGAATTGAATAGCACGCAGTTTGTGAAGCCAATTCGTTCGCCAGAATCTTGCAGCAAAGTTCCTGCATAGTTTACGGCAGTATTACAGTAATGGATCGAACATGAATCAATCTTTTGAATGTAGCTATGGTCAGACCACATCATGCCATTGCCGAAGCCAGCAATGGAGCAATTCTGCACAGATGCATGAGCACCAGAATTGGAAATCCCTGCACCGAACATCATACCAACAGTGCCAGAAGGGATAGTTGCACCATAGGCAACACCTTTGACATTCAACCCTTGGATGGCGTATGTTGCCGAATCCCACAATGGGTAGTAGCTATGGGGTGTGGATACGGTGAATGCCGTACCAGTGGTCATCGCAGCAAAGTTGAACGTCGCACCATAGGCCAACACAGAATGCGAACCATAGTCATACGTCACGCCTTGGGTGAAATAGTATGTGTATGGATTGACCAAAAGCGTCTTGCGATTGGTCTTGCAATAATCTAGCGCGGCTTGGACTTGCACATGAACCGAACCCGTGTACGTACCGGCAATGATGCCAGCCATAGTTGTTCGGTCAATGAAATCGGAAAGTTGACAAATCCCGTCGCCGGAATTTGCCTTATACACCGTAGTGCCGGAATTATCCGACACATAGATGTCAAATCCAAATCCAGTCCTGACGTAATAGATCGTGTCAGAAGCTAGTGTCGCCGGTAGGCTGGATATGTCTTTCCTGATGCTTAGTGCAGTCATGGGCTATCTTACCAAGAAGTAGTATTCCAACCAGAAACCAAAGAACCATTGTAGGTCATCAACCCAGCACCGTTTTCACCAACTTTGTCCAATTGGGTCTTGTTGGCGTGTGTGTGGGTATTTGCCACGGCAGTATCAATCTGTGAAGGGGATGACGTTGGCTTACCTTGGATGTTCGCCCATTGCAAAACAACATCCAAAGATTCGGCTTCGGAAACCTTAATCCATGCGGAAGACGTTGGGTTCCAAAGGTAGGTAGCACCCCCAGATACAACGGTGCTATCACCAGTTGCATTGGTAACAAATGCGAAGATTGAATGCGTAGGCGCAAGCGCATCCCTAGCAGCAATATCGGCAACAATCGTCAGCGTATTTGCGGCAGCAATTGACGTGTTAATCATGTTCTGCACATCGGCAGAATCCACAACCTTACGAGTTACCGCACCCGTAGAATTGGTCACATAGATTTCTACGTGCGCGGGGTCGGATGGGGGAGCAACGAAATAGATGCTATGGGGATTAACGACTGCTGGTAGTGCCGTCTCTTTAAAAAATTGTAATGGTGCGGTTGCCATATCGTTCTCCTAGTTTACCAATTGTTGCTTTGCCAAAATGCTTCCACTTTTCTTGGAATGGAAACGCTACCAACAGCACTATCAACAATCATTGCGTTTGAATAGTGTCCACTGATATTTATTACGTTGTTTTGTGTGGTATCTGTGGAACCGACACTTTTAACAATTAGTGTTTTTTCAATGGGTTCGACCGAACTGGGATGGGATACTGATTTAACAAACCCAGTGAATCCGGTCTCCGTAATATTTACCGAGGTAGCCATTTTGCGTCCTTATTGTGCAGGACTATTTAAGCTGGCAATGATTTGGTAAAGTCCATTAGGAGAGAGTCGCCAAGGTTCTTTGAAACCAAGGGATGCGGCAATTGCTTCGGAGCAAAAGAATTTATCTTGGTCTTCTAGGCCGCGCCTTAAAACGAATCCAAGATTCCCCAACAAGTCATACCCATGACCTTCATTGGCTAGGAACCAAAGATGAGCATTATCTTGTGAAAAATATGAAGGGACTTCCACAAAGTCCCATGATGCGTCATTGAAATCAATTTCCTTGAACCTGACACCACCATCCATCAAAGAAGAACTTGCCGATAGACCATTGTCAAAAACAAGTTCACAATGGCTATATATGCCACCATCCCACCACCTTATGACGGATGAACAAATTCCATTAAACCCACCTTGCTTCTTTTTGTAGAAGGCAATTTTCATACATGATCTTTTTCAAACGAATTCAAGAATGGGACGAAAAGATTTGCGATGAATTTTCTGTAGCCGGTAGATGACCTATGGCGATGGATTCTTGTCGATACCGTGTATTCTTTTGGAAATTCTGCCATGATAATTGTCATCAAAATTACATTGATTGCAACATCAACGCACAGACCAGCAACGAGGATAGGCGCAGAAAGCCATATAACGTACTTTGGTGCAATTTTCTTTGTGTATGCTAGGTTGACTGAGGCATAGGCAAGAAAGAGCGTCCATAGCAGATAGAAAGCTGCTATGATTGAAATTATGGTGTATATGAACACTGTCACAGATACTGTTCCAAGTTCCACAATTCAGATTGCCTTGTACCGGCCAAGATCAAGGCTTCGGTGAGTTCTTGAATTGTCACATAAGCGATGGTGTTATCAGCCAGTGTCCAAGGCATCATAGGGAGATTTGTCGCTTGCATGCCAAGGATGGCGCGGCTCATGCGGGCTTGTGCATCCTCGTGGCCGTCAAATGCCTTACCGCTCGAAGTGGTGACGATGATGGAGGCGACGGCAGCGGCGCGGGCGACTTTGGCCGTCTCACGGTTTCGGATAGCTGCTTGCTGCGCCTCGTACTCGGACTGGATGAGGTATGTCGATTCGTCAGAAACCCACCCAAAGCCCTTCCAGACAGGATGTGCGAGTGTGCCGTCATGGTCGGGGACTTCCGCACCGACTTGTGATGGTATGCCGAGGCCGTTTACAAACATTATTTTGTCCTGATTATTGGTGTGCCTACATCATAATTGCCGGAAGACCCAGAACCACCTAGAGTACCAACATAAGCAGGCGTTCCAGTATATGTTTGCAATTTATACAGCATAGTATTGTTGGTGGCTTGTGTCATTAGGAAGTATGAACCGTTGTGTACCATATCACTTGCGGCACTAGTATTATTATATGGTGTTGCAGAAACGAATGTCCAAGATACTCCATCGGCACTTGTGGAAACGAAAGATGGAGACCTAAGCCAGAACAGCCCACCCACAAAAACTAAACGAGCTACACCCTTAGTAGATGTTAAATTAGACACTACAGACCATGTGACACCATCGTTTGATGATCTATACACCACACCAGATGCAGTAATTACAAGAACATACCCGTTACCAGAGGCGAGTGCTCCGTATGTACCGCTGGTTGAATTAATTGTTTGATTAGTCCAAGTAATGCCATCTGTACTGCGACTTATATAAAAAGCAGCATAACTTAATGAGGTTGCCAAGAAACTTGTCCCAGTCCAGATTACTCTATGAGGGAAATTGCCAACCGCACCAGTACCAGCCGTCCAAGTAATCCCATCCGTACTGTATGCCGGTTGTCCACTAGATACACCAGCTACGAATTTAGACCCATTCCAAACTACCGATGCCACATTTATCGGACCGGTTCTGCCAGTCCATGTAACCCCGGCATCGGTGCTGGTGTAAAATGTCGCAGTGTTATTAAACGCAATCCATATTGAACCGTTTGTTGCCAATGTGCATTGAATGGAAAACGATACGGCAGCAATCGTTCTAGCTGTCCATGTAACCCCGTCTGGGCTGGTGAATAGATTGTTAGATGTTGTACCGGGGACAATAACCATCCATTGTGAACCATCCCACAATATAGGGTAATACGTACTAGCAAGTGACGCGGTATTTCCAATAACTACATCAGAACCATATTCTTTATACCGTTCAGAAATTTGTGTCAAGTCATGGTATGCAGAATTATACGGAACTCGTTTACCAGCAACTGTCCAATATGTAGAACCTATGGCAATTACAACCGAATTATTATCGGGTAATGGATATACCAAACTTGTATTTACCGGCAATGCAGAAATATCCCCAGAAGCGCCGGAAATCGTATCGCCGGACGGAAGTGGTTGGATTGTGCCGTTGTTGTAGATTACTGGTGTTTGGATTGCCATGCTTTATTTAAACTCATTCAAAAGATACATGCCAACCAATACTGAAGTCGTAGGTGGTAGGATCGGCAGTCTCAAGGGCTGCTTTGTGGACTTCGGCAGCGGTGAAGATTGCGATGTCAGAAGCAGCAGCCGCTTGGAGGATTTGCTGGGCAAGAGTCTGAGTCATCTCTACAAAACTACCATCCATTGTCTTCCACTGTAGACCAGATGGGATATTGGAACCCATCAGAACTAGACCGAGTTGTTGAGTTCGAGAAATTTGGTCAGAGTGATACCATTTTGTACCAACTTTGTAACCACAAGTGATTGTCTTGGAATCACGAAGAGATTTGATTTCTTCCCAGACCTGTGCTTTGGTCTTGGTAGGGGCTGGGGGCCAGTTACCTGTGACATCTTGCCAGTTTGCGGCAAGAGCGGATGCAATCAGGTCATGCTGGGTTTCGTCGTAACCGAAGACTTGACCATCGGCAGGATTTTGGAAGTATTTCATTAAAGTCTTTCGTAGAAGGTCTTTTCAAAATTATCGGAGTTCTTTCCAGAATGCGACGGTAGCAACGGAACCCGACGCTGGATTGTTGAATAGATAAGTAGACCCATTAGGTACTATTGCGTATAGTGTCTCTTGCGCAACGTACCCAGCCACGCCAAATTTAGAAACGTCTACCCCGTCCACTTGAATGGACCATGATGAACTGTTGACTGGGAAAAAACATATCTGTACCAGAATTGGTTTGCCGGACGAATTGGTGTAGGTCGTATTATTTGCTCTAGATGCAGTGACATCTTGCCAAGTCTGACCAACACCAAAACCCCCGGAAGACTTCAGTGGGCTAGACGAGCCATGAACCGTACTAGGATTGCTTGCCCAAGTTCCTGCCGTAGTCTGCAAAGAATCAAAGAAGCCAACCACACGGTACGTAACAGATGCCCTAGAAGTTGCACTATAGACACTTCCGGCAGTATTTGCCGAAGTGGACATGCTAAGGGTAGTCAGCAAGCCAGATTCGTCAAAAGACGTTCCATTGACAACTGCAAGTTCTACCGTGCCGACATTGTTGATTGCAAGGATGGCATACCTAGAACTCACACCAGAGGTTGACCCAAGGGTAGCGCCAGATGGAATAGTCAGAGTGATTGCTGATGGAACAGTGAGTGAAACCGCAGCACCAGATGTCAGGGTAGATGACCGAAACACCAAGGTGCATGGATTCAAAGTGATGGTCAATGCATTTGATGCAGAGACAACCGACAAGTCAAAGATTTGAGGTTGGGCGGCGGTAGAACCGAACGACACGCCCAAATCTGATACAATTGATGACATTTGCTAATATCCTTTGGGAGTATTTAACTGAATTATCTGAATACAGATACACACAGTATCCCATTATCAGCAAATGGTGTGTTATAGGAACCAGAACTCATTGTAAAGGAAGATGCTGTCATTGTAGTCCCTGCCTTAATTTGCATCCCCAACAAATATTGACTGTTTGGTTGACCACCAAATGTAACCGCGTAATTGGCATCTACCAATGGTGTCGTGAATGTTATTGTATAGTCGCCAACTGCATTTCTAACTACACTGGAAATGTTATAACTGGCTCGAATAGTTCCAGTATATCCATCGAAGTTTACCCAAGCCTTACACGGTTGATAAGAATTCGCTAAATTTTGGATTGTGGTAGTACCGTTGCTCGCAATAGAAATCGCATTGACCTTTGCACCAGCGGGGCCGGATTGGATGACCAGAGTACCATCATTGCCAGCAGTCTGAACCAGACCATTGCTTGCATCTCCGGCGGTGATTAGTGTAGAAGCCATTAACTTTCCTTAGTATGGTTGTGCGACAAAAATGTTCTCGAAGACAGTGCCATCCTCAACCGCCTCAATCTCATGCCATGCGTTCTCTTTCAGGACGATGGGCGTGGTGCTCTTGTCAGCAAACATCTCGAAGTTTTCTTTGCGGATGATAATCTTGCCAGAGTGACACACCGTAGCATGCTGAAAGGTGTGCTCGTGCCTTGGCAAGCCTTCCCCAACCGTGCAGTGGTACACATTGTGAGTACACCCAGCATAGGTGAAGGTATGTGCTGGTAATGCTGAAATCATACCGCTTGCATTCCGGTGCTACGCAGAGACAATGGCAAGATTTCCTCAGACCGGGCTTCGGAAATCAAACCGAATGTCACAAGGGCTTCCATGCCGGATGACATGCGGGGGTCGGAAAATACGACCTCTTGGGATGCCATCAACTTGTCATACCAAAGGCGAAGTGCTGGAGAAGACATTGCCGCAGTTACAATGGCAAGTTGCTCTGCATCCGTGAACTTCTCGATGAATTGCAGTGGGGTGCATTTCGGAACTGGTTGTGTCGGAACGGGATCAATGAACGGTTCTGGTGCCGGGTCGTTGATGTTGTGTCCAATGCCAATGTGATCTGGGCATTCAACTGCATTTGGCATATCACTTAGAGAATCTACGACGAATACGTCACTGACAATACCTTGTGAATCAATGATTGCGACTTTCATTTTATAGAACCTCGAATAGATAGATTTTGCCGGGGAACCCATTGTCAGTCGCGCCGTACCCGAGTGGTTTTCCGCCTCTGGAATTATTCCCCGCATATATATAACCAGGATTTGGGGGGAATGCTAGACCGGAGTTCTCCCATAGGGACACTGAACCGCTGCTACCGAGACCACCACCACCGCCATAGCTACCGTCAGCATCTCCGCCGCCAGTAGTACCGGGTGCCCATGCGTAGGATGCCGCAGACGGCCCCCACGGGGAGAAGTTTAGGGGGATGGCGCTCGATGATGTGGATGTCGCAGCAC
>Ga0228698_1001257_pt1 | contig 12949 bp, 17 predicted proteins | sample McNCre117_Aug_MG_FD_178015 | JGI IMG/M metagenome (GOLD analysis project Ga0228698, IMG submission 178015) | Freshwater microbial communities from McNutts Creek, Athens, Georgia, United States - 1-17_Aug_MG | ecosystem: Environmental > Aquatic > Freshwater > Creek | place: USA: Georgia...
GCCATCACGGGCGCTGATTGGGCCTGTCTATGCGGCATCTTGAGCGCTCAAGACGTAACGCCAGCAATAGCTGGGGCCAGCGGGGCACGGTAAGGCGGTCTTCGGATACCCTGCCAGTCCGCAGCCGTGATGGTCAAGCGCGAATTGCTCACCGGATGGTGTGGCAGGACAAGTCCCTTCGCGCAGGACTGGGGGAACCCGGTTGCCATACAAGCAGGGTCAAGCCTGACGCGCATTCCGGCTGAAAGCGCCGGAGCCAAATACAGCGGATGAGAGAGCAAGTGAACTCGCGTGGCTCATAACCACGATGCGGCTGGGGCGTTACCAGCATCCGCAACCAACCCAAAACCCGCAGCGCAAGACCTTCACGGCCAGCGCCTCGCCATTCTCTCCAGGCGAACCAGCGCAAAAGCTGCGGCTCATTGCACATGGGCCAATGTGCATATCCCGGCACTCAAACCCCGGCAGATGCTCCCGCCAAGGACTCTGCCGGGGAGCCGGAAGCAAAGATTGTCAGTTGTCTCCTGGTTGTTTCAAAGCAGCCTTCAAGCCCGCCTCGTGCGGGTTTTTTTTCAGGGAAAAGAAGAATGACGGAACCTGTATCGCCAGCAGCCGTTACCGTAACAGTGGCTGCGGGCGGTGCGCCCGTAGTACTGGCGGCAACATTGCTCAACCCCAATCTGGCCGAATACGGCATTGTGGCCATGAGCGCGTTTGCCGCCGCACTGGTGCAGCTCAGTGCTCAATGTGGACTGACTCGCACACAGGGAGCGCTTTTGGTGTTCCGAATCCTGATGGTCAGTCTGGCCTTGACTGGAGCCGTGAGCTGGATGGTGCTGTCAGTGGTGACTCAGTATTTGGCCGCTGCCATGCCCGTCTCTTTTGCGCTCTCCATTGTCAGCTTTGCTTTGGGACTGGCAGATGGGAATTGGAAGGCAATCGGCTCATCAATAGGGGATTGGATTTTGCGTCTTCTCCCCGAGCGAAGAACATGAACATTTTCTTGCTCCCGTTTTGCGCTGCCATTGTGTATGCGTGCTTTTGCCGTCTCTTGAAAACGGACGCGACAGTCAAAAAGTCTGTGCGCTATGGCTTTGTTGCGCTGGCTGTGAGTGCTGTGGCGCTGGCCTACACCGCAACGATTTTGCAAGCGCACTTCATTGACGCCGCCCTCTCTATGGCTGGATCAATCCTGTGGGTACTGATCGCCACGTCAAGCAGTTGGCGTGATGGCATCCCCGAGCACTACCAGACGAGAAAATGACGCCCCAAGACCTTGCCCTTTGCACTGGCGCTCGAATTGACCGTGCCACCACATTCCTGCCATTCATCGAAAGTGCGATGGAAGAGTTTGGAATTGACACGCCGGAGCGCCAGGCCGCATTTCTCGCCCAGATCGGGCACGAGTCGGGTGGGCTGCACTGGTTGGTGGAGCTGTGGGGGCCGACCCTGCAGCAAGTCCACTACGAAGGCCGCAAGGATTTGGGCAACACCGAACATGGCGACGGCTACAAGTTCCGTGGGCGTGGCCTGATTCAGATCACGGGGCGGGCGAACTACAAGGCCTTGGGCGATGCCCTGGGCGTGGATTTGCTCGTCGAACCCGAACACTTGGGCGAACCCGCATTCGCAGCTCGCAGCGCCGCATGGTTCTGGAAAGAGTACGGCCTGAATGAGTTGGCCGACAGCGGCGACTTCGCCAGGATCACCTTGCGCATCAATGGCGGGGTGAATGGGCAGGCCGAGCGCGTAGCCCTGTGGGAAGGTGCAAAAGAGGTATTGGCGTGAACCCTCTGATGTGGCTCAACCCTGGCCGATGGCTCATCGTCATCGCTGCCGTCGCCTCTCTGGCCATCGGACTGATGGTGTGGGAGCAGAAGGTGGAGCAGGGCGGATACGACCGCGCCATGGCAGATGTCGCAAAAGTCACCGCCGTCGCCGCCCAAAAAGCCCGAGAGACAGAACAAGCGAACGCCCAGCGCCAGAAAGAAGCCCAAGATGCACAAGAAAAACGCACACAGACACTGCAAAGCGCTCTTGCTGAGCTGCGCATTGAGCGTGACAGCTTGCGCGACGACCTCGACGCCCGTAGCCGTGGACTGCCCCAGGATTCAGGAGCCGCCTGCACTCAGTACGCCTCTACCCTCAGTGGACTACTCAATCAGTGTGCAGCAGGACTTGAGAGCATGGCGGGAAAAGCTCAAGGCCACGTCAACGACATCAAAGTGATGGTGGAATCATGGCCCAAGAACTGATCCTGCGGAGCATGTCTGTCGAGGATTTGAGAGAGGGAAAGCGGGTCATTTTCGCCGGGGATGAATACGTGTTCATCGGGCGCACCCCTGAGAAGGATGTCGTTCTCGCATCGGAAATCAAACGCAAACCCAGCAAGCTCGGGGAGCGCTACGGAACAGTCCCATACCGAGACGTGATCTTGGCCAACCAGTCTCTATGCTTTGTGCGAGCCTAGATCATGGAAATTAAAACAATCAGGGCAACAAAGCCGGAATTTTTCGCGGGGAAAACGGGAAACTTCCACGAGTTGTTTGCTTGGAAGTGTAAGTGGCGCGGATGGCAGATCGGGCCGCATCCATTCGCAAAATGGCACGGCGTCAAGTGGTGGATTGGCTTGAACATCATCCCAATCAAAATGACGTGCCAGTCGCTTGTTAGAGACGAGAACGGCAATCGCATGACAGTGCCATACGTAAGATGGATCGGACTGCGCTTCAGTGGGAGAGTGGCATGGCCGAGAAGTCAGTGAAGCGCAAAGGCCGCCCACCTACTGAAGTGCCAAAGGACAGGACTGAAGAGATTTGCACTTGGATCGCAGAGGGCAACACACTGCGCGAATGGTGCAGACAACCCGGTAATCCGAGTTGGGTGACTGTCTATAACTGGCTGAAAAAAGACTCGGATTTCGCTTCACGCTTCGCGTACGCGAGGGATTTGGGAGCTGATGCCATTGCCGAAGAGGCGCTTCACATCGCTGACACCCAGCAAGTAGGCGTGCGAACTGAAGAGTCTGCTCAAGGCGTAAAGACTGTAACGGAAGACATGCTGGGTCACAGAAAGCTCCAGATTGAGACGCGGCTGAAGTTGCTGGCTAAGTGGAACCCGAAGAAATACGGCGACAAGCTGGCCCTCGGTGGCGCAGAAGACTTGCCACCGATCCAGAGCAAGACAGATGCGACAGTCAATCCGTCCGAAGCCTACCTGTCCATGCTGGGCAAGAAATAGCACTTTTCGCGCATGGAGCTGCTGAAAACGCGGAGTGCAACCGGAATGGATTGCACAAAATGAGCATTTCTGCTGATTTTGACTGGAAGAACCCGGATTACGCGCCGATCTACCGCGAGCGGATGAAACGGCTGGCGCGGCTGCGCGAGAAGCCGGAACTGCTGGCTGGTGTGAAAGAGTATTACGCGGACGGGCGTGTTGTGGAGTTCATCAACGACTGGGGCATGACGTTTGACCCCAGGGCGATTGAACTTGGGCGCGAGGCAACGATGCCGTTCCTGCTGTTCCCAAAACAGGAGGACTTTCTGCGCTGGCTGCTGGCACGCTGGCAGGGGCGTGAAGATGGGCTGACAGAGAAAAGCCGGGACATGGGGCTGTCGTGGCTCTGCGTGGGCTTTTCTGTGTGGATGTGGCTGTTCAAGCCTGGGGCGGTTGTCGGATTCGGTAGCCGGAAAGAGGAGTACGTTGACGATCTGGCAGACCCAAAGAGTCTGTTCTGGAAGATCCGCGCATTCGTGTCGCTGCTGCCGCCAGAGTTTGTGCCTGCGGGCTACAACGAGAAAAAGCATGCGCCGTTCATGAGCATCAAGAACCCGGAGAACGGGTCAGTGATTGTGGGCGAGGCCGGAGACAACATCGGGCGTGGCAACAGGACGAGCATCTACTTCAAGGACGAAAGCGCGTTCTACGAGCGGCCCAGCAAGATCGACGCGGCGCTGAGTCAGACATCGAATTGCAAGATCGACGTGAGCACGCCAAACGGCGAGGGCAATCCCTTCGCCATGAAGCGCAAGAGCGGGCGGATCCCCGTGTTCACGTTCCACTGGAAAGACGACCCGAGGAAAGACAAGGATTGGTACGAAAAGCAGTGCGCAACGCTTGATCCGGTGGTAGTGGCGCAGGAAATCGACATCAGCTATGCCGCATCCGTGGCGAACGCATGGGTTCCAGATGGATTCGTGCAAGACGCAATGAGTCGCGGCCCAGCAGACATCGAGGAACCTGGCCCGCTGAGAATGGGTGTTGACGTGGCCAGATTCGGCGACGACAAGACCGTGCTGACGCTGCGCGGACACAGAACCGTGTACCCGCAGATCGTCCGCGAGAAGCTGGACACCATGGCCGTCGCGGCTGTGGTCAAGGACTTCGTGCTCACGCACAACGACGGCAACAACGTCAAACACAAGATCGAGCAGATCGCGGTGGACGTGATTGGTGTTGGAGCGGGGGTGGTTGACCGGCTCATGGAGTTCCCAGAGCTGGCGAGCATCCAGATTGTCGGCGTGAACACCGCCATTCGGCAGGACGATGGCAGGAACTACAACCTCCGCGCCAAGCTGTGGCGGGAAATGAAGGACTGGATGGACCCGAGGAACGGCCCAGTCAGCATGCCAAACGACCGTGAGCTGCAGACAGACCTCACGAGCCTGCACTACGAATACCGGCAGAGCCTGTTGCTCATGGAGAGCAAGGACGATGCCAAGAAGCGCGGAATCAAAAGCCCTGACAGAGCGGACTCGCTGGCCCTGACATTCGCGGAGCCGGTGCAGGCCAGGTCGATGTATGCCCACGCGGCACGAAAGTCTGTGGGCGGATGGCGCAGGAAATAGAGGATTCGAGAGACATGCAAACACAACTGATTGGCCCGACCGGCCATCCCATGATCGCCTTTGGTGGCGAGCACAGCTACAAGCAGTTCGTCAAGGGCGATGTCGTGTGCTCGTTGCAGTGGATCAACGACGACCCCAGCATGTGCCTGTGGAAGTTGTCCGAGAGCATGCTGCACCGTGGCGCTTACGTCATCGGACTGAGCGCCCTGCACAAATACGTGGAGAGCAACGGCTTTCCGACGCGCTACATGCTGGCGAAGCTGCCTGAAATAGCGCAGCAAATCGGGTTTGAAGTGTCCAAGGACTCGTGCATGCGGATTGCCGACGTGATTGCGGACGCTGCCGAAGACCTGTGCCGCATGCCGCCCACGCCCGGGGACGTCCACGAGGCCAACAGGCCCGAATCTGTCGGTGAAATGCAGATCAAGTTGGGCGGCAAGATCATTCACGAGGCCGAAGTCTGATGAGCGAAATCACGAACGTCAGGGCAGAAAGCCCATTCGACGATCCGAGCCGCATGGGCTTCGAGCCTTCGGCCAAGACGCGCAAACGGGCAAAAAGCCGCCTCGAATCCGAGGAAATGCGCCGCAGTCACGGGCAATTGCTGTCGTGGTTCCACGAAGAGCGCGATGTCCAGAGCTTGAACCGCTACCAGATGGCGGTGGACGAGGACTACTTCGATGGTCTTCAGTGGTCCCCGGGAGATGCCCAGGATCTGATTGAGCGCGATCAGGCTCCGCTTGTGTTCAACAAGATCAAACCGACCATCGAATGGATCACGGGGACTGAGAAGCGGACCCGCATGGACTACAAGATCCTTCCCAGAGAAGAGCAGGACGAACAAGCCGCCGAGGTGAAGACCAAGATCCTGAAGTATCTGAGCGATGTCAACTCCAGCGCCTACGCGAAATCAGATGCGTTCCATGACGCTGTGGTGGCTGGCCTCGGCTGGATCGAGTGCGGCATCAACACGGACCCAGGCGAAGAACTCATTTTTGAGGGTTACGAGAGCTGGCGCAATGTGCTGCATGACAGCAAGGCGCTCAATCGCAACCTGACCGATGGGCGCTACCTGTTCCGCTGGAAGTGGCTCGATGAAGACGTGGCGTGCCAGCTCATTCCTGACCGCGCCTCCATCATCAAGTCATCTGCTCTGACTGCCGACGAGATTGCCGAGCGCGACGAAGACATCTGGTACATGGGAGCTCGGACCAACACCCAAGAAGAAGACCTGGGGCTGAATACTCGCTCGCGGAGCGTCAGGACATCGACAGAGGCCGGATTCAGCAAGCGCAAGCGCGTCAAGATCATTGAGGCATGGTACAAAGTTCCAGTCCAGTGCCAGGTGATGCGTGGCAGCGGCGTGTGCGACGGCGAAATCTACGATCCAAAGAACGAGAAGCATCAATCCGCCGTTGACGACGGCGCTGTCACTCTGTTCACGACCTCGTACATGCAGATGCGAGTGATGTTGATGACCGAATCCGACGTTCTGTACGAAAGCGAGACACCATATCGGCACAACGACTTCCCTCTGACCCCGATCTGGTGCTACCGGCGCAAGCGCGACGGCATGCCATACGGCAAGGTCCGGGACATCCGAGACGCGCAAGACGACTTCAACAAAAGGGCCAGTAAGGCCCTTTTCATTTTGTCCACTAACCAGATCGTGATGGATCACGATGCGGTCGATGCCAAAGACATCGAACTGTTGCGCCAAGAGGCTGCGCGGCCCGATGGCATCATGACAAAAAGGCGCGGGACAGAACTCAAACTGAATCAGGATAAGCAGCTCGCCGAAGAGCACCTGATGCTCATGGATCGTGATGCAAAGATGATCCAGGACGTGGCTGGCGTCACCGACGAGAACATGGGGCGCAAGTCCAATGCGACATCCGGCGTGGCCATCGAGCGCCGACAAGAGCAGGGCTCAGTCGTCACGTTCGGCATCTTCGACAACAAACTCTACGCTGACCAGCAGCACGGATCCAAGTTGCTGTCACTGATCGAGCAGTATTACACCTACCCAAAGGTGGTTCGCATCGTCGGCGACAAGAAGCCGATCGAGTGGGTTCCGATCAACCAGATCGACCCCCAGACCGGCGAGCGCATCAACGACATCACGGCCAGCAAGGCCGACTTCATTGTCAGCGAGCAGGACTACCGCTCCAGCTTGCGGGCGTCTGCCACTGAGCAGATGCTGGACATGCTCGGGAAGATCGCTCCGGTGATGCCACAAGCGGCAATGAACCTGTTGGACTTGATTGTGGAGATGTGGGACATCCCTAATCGAGAAGAGTTCGTAGCCCGCATTCGCAAGCTCAATGGGCAGACCGACCCGAGCAAGAAGCCGACTCCCGCAGAAATGCAGGCGCAGCAGCAGATGCAGGACCAGCAGCAGCGGGCGAATGAACTGAATCTGCAGACGCTGGAGCAGAACCTGGCCCTCCTGAAAGCCAAGGTCAAGGACACGGACGCGGCCCAGTTCGCCAAGCGCATTGACGGGCTGGCCAAGGCCATCGAGGCCGCAACCGCCGTGGCGCAAGTCCCCGCGATTACGCCCATCGCTGATGTGATAGCCCAAGGGGCCGGATACCAAGACCAGAGTGGGCAAGACCCAAACATCCCAACTGCCACAGCACCGGCCATGCCAGCAGTCAACCCAATGGCCACAGGAGCAATGCAATGAGAGCAATTTCCGTATCGGCTGAGTCAAAAAAGTGGCAGATCGAGCGCGACCTCGAAACCGTGATGGAAGCCGAGCGCATCAAAAAGGACAAGACGCGCATGGCCGCAGTCAAGAAGCTGGCCAAGGAAAAGGCCGAGCAGCTTGAAGAGACGCTGGACACCGAACCCGGCGACAAGGACTGATTTTTTAACTGGAGACTGATATGCCACCCGAAATCAATGACGATGACCTCAAAGGACTCTCTGAATCGGAACGCGCCGCGCTTGCCGCTGACGACGATACCGAAATCCTGAACGACCTGGCCGACGACGAGGACGACGACACACCCGAAGATGATGCGTCGAGCGCCAGCAAGGAAGCGCCAAGCGACTCCAACGAAGGAAATGACGCACCTCCCGCCAAGAATGTCCAAGAGAAAGCGGCGGCGGCAGAAGATGCCGACATTGACGAAGGCGATGAAGACCAGCCAGTGGTCATGCCGACGCTGAATGTCGAATCAGTTGAAGGCATTGACGAAAAGATCAAGGCTGCACGCCAAGAGCGTTCTGAGCTGCACACGAAGTTCGCCGAAGGCTTCATTTCTGAGAGCGAGTACCAAGATGCGCTGTCCCAAGTGGACGACAAGATCGACGACCTTCGCTCTTCAAAGAGCAAAGCCGAAATCAACCAAGGCATCCAAGAGGCCAACCAGAAGGCCATGCAGGATCACCTTCAGCGCACGATCAACCGCTTTTTCGATGGCGTGAAGTCCACCGAGGGCATCGACTACAACGGCAACAAGGCGCTGTTTGCAGCCCTTGATGTGACCGTCAAGGACATCGCTGCCGCAAACCCGACGAAATCCAACACATGGGTGCTCAATGAGGCCCACGCCCAGGTGAAGAAGTCGTTTGGCATCGTGTCCGTGCCAAAAGGTGCGGCCAAGCCCGACGCCCAGAAACAGCAAGTCAAAGCCCCCGACTTGTCCAAGGTTCCGCCCAGCATCGCCCGCAAGCCTGCCGCCGCCGCGAGCGATGACGGTGGCGAGTTCGCGCACCTCGAAAAACTGAGCGGCATGGCCTTGGAAAAGGCTGTCGCACGCATGTCGCCAGAACAGCAGGCCCGCTGGGCAGAGGCTGAGTAATGGCAGAAAAGAGAACACTCGCAATGTCCGTCCGGGTGGGCGGAACTGTCTCCATTGATGGGGATCGCGTGAGTGTTCAGGTTGAAGCGAAGTCTGGCCGTCAGGTCCGGCTCGTCTTCACAGCAGATTCGGATGTCTCGATTGCACGCGCTGACCAGCAGGTCAACGCGCTGCAAAACGGACTCCGATTGGAGCCGGTATCCAAGTGATGTCGGTATTTTTGTACGGCGCAGGAAGTGCTGACGTGTTCATCGAAAGGAAAACCAAATGGCACGTACTGTAATTGGCGTCGGCGACGCCCAGGCCGTAAAGAAATACTCGGCCTTTCTGGCTGTTGATGTGGGCAAAAAATCCTACTTCAACCGCAAAATGATGGGCGTCGGCATCGAAGCTGAAACCCCTCTGCAAACCCTGCCACAGCTCGAAAACGATGCTGGCGACACCATTTCCTACGATCTGGTGATGGCGCTGAAGATGAAGCCCGTTCAAGGCGACAACACTCTGCGCGGCAAAGAAGAAGACCTGAAGTTCTACAGCGATTCGGTCAAGATTGACCAGTTGCGCGGCGGCGTGAACACGGGCGGTGCGATGACTCGCAAGCGCACGGTTCACAATCTGCGCAAAGTCGCCCGCGCACGTCAGAGCGATTGGTGGTCCCGTCTGTTCGACGAAACCATCTTCTGCTACCTGTCCGGCGCTCGCGGTGTCGCAACCGACTTCATCGAGGACACGACTTTCACTGGCTACGCCGGTAACTCGTTCGTGGCCCCCGACAGCGCCCACCAGGTCTATGGCGGCGCTGCCACCAGCAAAGCGTCTCTGGCCGCAACCGACAAGCTGACTCTCAGCCTGATCGACAAGCTCGTGACCAAGGCGAACACGATGGGCGGCGGCACGACCGGCGTTCCTCGCATTCAGCCTTGCATGATCGACGGCGAAGAGCGCTACGTGCTGTTGTGCCATGACTTCCAGGTGTACGACCTTCGCACTTCCACGAGCACGGGCCAGTGGCTGGACATCCAGAAAGCCGCCGCCGCTGCCCAAGGCAGTGACAACCCCATCTTCAAGGGTTCCGAAGGCATGTACAACGGCGTCGTGATCCACAAGCACCGCAACGTGATTCGCTTCAGCGATTACGGCGCTGGCAGCAACGTGGCCGCAGCTCGCGCCCTGTTCCTTGGCCGTCAGGCTGGTGTGGTGGCCTTCGGCTCCCCCGGCAATGATCTGCGCTTCGACTGGACCGAGGAAACCGAAGACCGTGGCAACCAAGTGGTCATCAGCACGTCGTCCATCTTCGGCGTGAAGAAGACCAGCTTCACCGTCGGCTCCAACAGCTACGACTTCGGCATCATCGCCGCTGACACCGCTGCTGCCGATCCCACCTGATTGACCGACTGAAAGGAGTAACCAATCATGGCAAACATTCAATCCCAAAACGTGAAGGGTCTTGTTCCCAGCCCTCTCGCAACTGGTCAGGAAGCCGTGTGCATCCGTCAGTCGCTGACGTTGACCGCTGCACAGGTTTCCACCAGCAACGTCCTGGAGATAGCCGACATCCCCGTGGGCTACAGCGTCGTGGACTGGACTGTGGATACCGACGACTTGGACAGCAACGGTACACCTACCGCTGCATTCAAGGTCGGCATCCTCAACTCCGGCAAAACCGATCTGGACACCGGAAACAACATCTGGGCAACCGCCCAGACGACGGCGCAAGCTGGCGGCGTTGCTCGTATGGCAAACCAGAACGCCATCCGTTGTGGCTCGTCCACGTCCAAGCGCACGGCGGGCATCATTTTCACCACTGGCGCAGCGACTGCGGCTGGCGGTGAGATTGGCCTGACCCTGTACCTCAAGGCCGACTGAGTCTGAGCGAGTGGCCCAGATTGCTCCGGGCCACTCACTTGAAAACCAACCGAGAGATGACAATGAAAATTGAATGCACGCTCAAGCGCCATGGTGGTACGAGGGTCGAACTGTTCGGCGCTGAATACCACTTCGCCCCAAACGAAAACGACGGCGCACACGTCTGCGAGGTCGGCGACGAATCTGCAATCGAACGTCTTCTGAGCATTTCCGAGGCATACAAAGAGTATGTCGGTGAGTTTGTTGAAGACAAACTGCAAGAGACAGAAGACCCCAGCGACTACCTCATCACTGACGACAAGGGCAACGACGTTGACCTCGGGAAGATGACGAAAGCGCAACTGGTGGAGTTTGCGAAGGCGAACGAAATCAGCATCAACCGCGATGACAAGAAAGAAGTCATCCTGGAAGAGATCTTCAAGTCGGCAGTCTCCGACTGACCACACAAACAATCACGAAACAAAGCGGCCAATGAGCCGCTTTTTTCATGCCCGGAGCGCCGCCAATGAAGCTGTGGAGCGACTTCTACCCCTACATCACCGTCTATCTGCCGGGATGTGCATACCCCGTCATTGACGAGCAGTTGCGGCAATCTGCAATTGACTTCTGCGAGCGCACTGGCGTTTGGCGCGAATGGCTTGACCCTGTGAAAACAGTCGCCAGCACCAAGCAGTACGACTTCGACATCTTGCCGACGCAAGAGATTGTCCAAGTGGTCCAAGCGACATTGGACGGAGAGCCACTGAGCATCGTTTCATCCGATGACCTCAAAGCGGATTGGCAGTCAAACGAGCCATCACGCCAGGGGTTGACGACATACGACCGCAGATCGTTCTACCTGCTACAGACTCCGTCTGCTGCTGGTCTTGACATCGTCACGAACGTGTCGATCAAGCCATCGCTGACCGCGACTGGAATCAGCGACGAACTCTTTGCCCATTACGCAAGGCCAATCGCGTTCGGCGCAGCGTCCGAGTTGATGCTGATCCCCGGCCAGACCTTCGCAAATCCGTCCCTCTCCGAAAACTTCAGAGAGCGATTCAACGCTGCCGTCGCCAGAACGGCCATCGACAAATTCAGAGCGGACGGGCGCACAGCTCGGCGCTCCAGAGCAAGTTTCTTTTGAGAGGTGAACCATGGCCCTGACAGCCCAATCAATCATCCAGCGAGCCGTTCAGGTCTTGCAAGACACGACATCCGTGCGCTGGCCGGTGGACGAACTCGTCCGCTGGCTCAACGACGGACAGCGGGAAATCGTGCTGTATCGCCCGGACTCCAACACCAAGAGCGCAACCGGAACGCTGGCGGCTGGCACGAGGCAAGACCTCACCACCATGACGGGCGTGAGTTCTCTGAACCCGGCGAAACTGCTGGACATCACGCGCAACATGGCTTCGACCTCAGCCAAGAAGGCTGTGCGCCTCATCAGCCGCGAAATTCTGGACGCACAAACACCTGACTGGCACAACAAAACCCAATCGGTTGATGTCATCCACTACATGTTCGATCCACGCGACCCGCGTGCGTTCTACGTGTACCCGCCTGCCACCAGCGCCGCCCAGCTCGAAATCATCTTCAGCGCATACCCGACAGATGTGGCCGCGCCCAGCGGAACCGACTACACGACCGTGAGCGGAAACATCAGTGTTGCCGACATCTTCGGAAATGCGTTGCTCGACTACATCCTCTACCGCGCTTACACCAAGGACAGCGAGTATGCGGGCAATGCCAACCGAGCCATTGCGCACTACACGGCCTTCGGAAACAGCCTCGGCATCGAAATCAAGGGGACTCTGGGCAATGCCCCGAACATGAACGTCACCTACAACCCGAACAACTTGGCCAACGGCCAGCAACCCAGCACCCGCGCATAAGGAGGAATGATGAATCACTCTGAAAAACTCACCGCCGTGGCCTCTGCCGCAGCCGCCGTCGCAACACAACACAGCGGCGTAGAAGAAATGAAGGCTGAAGGCCGTTACGTCGTGACATGCCGTGAAGTCGTGCCAGAGCACAAGCGCGAGTACGACGCACTGTTCCAAAAATTTGTCGCGAAGCTGGAATCTGGGGACCGAGCTGGAGCCATCGCCATTGAGGCGGAGCTGCAATCCTTCCCGATGCAGGAGGTGTGGGCAGAGCCGATTGATAACGTGGTCTGCACGGTCGGCAAGAATCTGGCGCTGGACACGATCTTGGCCGGGTCGTCCTACACCGTGGTCGGCCCCTACATGGGCTTGATCTCTTCGGTTTCGTTTTCAGCCGTGGCCGCAGCCGACACCATGACATCGCACGCGGGCTGGCTTGAGGCTGGCAGCACCAACGCCCCTACATTTTCCGCACGAGGCACGCCGGCATGGAGCGCGGCAACTGCTGGCGCAAAATCTACAAGTTCGGCTGTCAGCTTCACCATGACTGGCGCTG
>Ga0228698_1001258_pt1 | contig 12948 bp, 12 predicted proteins | sample McNCre117_Aug_MG_FD_178015 | JGI IMG/M metagenome (GOLD analysis project Ga0228698, IMG submission 178015) | Freshwater microbial communities from McNutts Creek, Athens, Georgia, United States - 1-17_Aug_MG | ecosystem: Environmental > Aquatic > Freshwater > Creek | place: USA: Georgia...
CCGGCCCACCCGCACGTGCAGCGCTCGGCGTGGGCACCGGCGCCACCACCAGCGGCGCGCGCCCGGGCGAGCCGACGAAGCTGTCGATGCGCAGGTAGCTGGCGTCGTCGCAGCGCGCGTCGTGCGCCTCCCAGTCGGCCAGCGTGCGGCCAACCACGCGGCAGCGGGCGTGGCCCATCGCGACGCACTCCACCTCGCGCCAGTGGATCGGCACACCGGTGACGGCGCTGCTGTAGCCGTCGGCGTAGCCCACCATGGTCCAGCAGGCCGGTTCGCCGCTGACGCCGCCGTGCGCCAGGTGGGCCTGCGCCTCCCAGCTGCCGTGCCAGAGGAAGTTGCCCCAGAAGCGGCCCTGCTCGACGTCGAGCTGCATGTCGTCCACCGGCTGGTGGCTGACGAAGCCCTCGATCTCGCGCAGCCGCGGCCCCATCGCCAGCGCCTGCGCCACGGCCTGCGGCGTCTGCGCATCGACCAGGCGGCGCACCCGCTGGCCGTCCTCGAAGCCCTGCTGCCAGCCCAGGCGCATCAGCAGCGCGCGCGCCTGCGCCGCACCGAGCTGGCTGACCAGCTCGCGCCGCAGGTCGGCGAAGGCGCCCACGTGCATCAGCAGCATGCGCTGGTCGAAGAGCTGGATGCGCCCGGCCTCCGGCGCGAAGTGCAGGTGCGCCGCCAGCGTGCGGGTGTCGTGGCTCGGGCTGATGGCGTGGTTCATCGGGAAACTGCTTTGGGGGGGGCGGGGCCACGTGGGCTGCTTGAAATCAGCAACCGTCCGTTTGCGGTGCGTGATTGGGATCATGAAGCCGGCCCCCCGCCCGAACCATCCGCAGTGCTCCGCATGTCTGGAAATCAACAGCTTGCGCGCGGTGGGCGCCGCGTCGCGAGCCTGGCCCGGGGGTTGCAGTGGAGGGGGACCAAGAACACCACCGGAGACACCCCCATGGCCCTGCATGAAGCGCCGCCGCCGAGCCTTGCCCCGCTGAGCCTCGTCGTCACCCGCCGGGAGACGCTGTGCGACGACATCGTCGCCTTCGAGCTGCGCCACCCCGACGGCGCCGAGCTGCCCGCCTTCGAGGCCGGCGCGCACATCGACCTGCACCTGCCGGCCGCGGAGGGCGGCCCCGGTTCAGCGCCGCGGCGGCGCAGCTACTCGCTGTGCAACCGGCCGGCCGAGCGCTTCCGCTACCTGATTGCGGTGCAGCGCGAGGCCGCCGGCCGGGGCGGCTCGGCCTGGCTGCACGACCACCTGCAGGTGGGCGACCGGATTGGCGTCGGCGCGCCGCGCAACCTCTTCGCCCTGCGACCGGCCGATGGCTCGACGCCGCGGCACCTGCTGCTGGCCGGCGGCATCGGCCTGACGCCGCTGCTGGCGATGGCCGAGGTGCTCTGGGCGGCGGGCCGGCCCTTCGAGCTGCGGGTCTGCGTGCGCAGCGCGCAGCGCCTGCCCTTCGCCCAGCGCCTGGCCGAGGCGCCCTGGGCAGGCTGCGTGCACGTGCATGCGGACGACGCCGGCCCCGCGCTGGACCTGCCTGCGCTGCTGGCGCAGCAAAGCGCCGGCACGCGGGCCTACTGCTGCGGCCCGGCCGGCTTCATGGCCGCGGTGCAGCGCGCGGCGGCCGACGCCGGCTGGCCGGCCGATCGGGTGGTGGTGGAGCACTTTGCTGCCCCGGCCTCCCCGGCGGCGACCGCACACGTCGAGCCCGGCCACTTCGAGCTGGACTGGGCCCCCACCGGCCAGCGCCTGGTCGTGGGGCCCGCCGACAGCGTGGCGCGCGTGCTGCTCGCGGCGGGGATCGAGGTGCCCATCAGCTGCGAGCAGGGCATCTGCGGCCAGTGCTGCCTGCAGGTGGAGGCCGGCGAGGCCGACCACCGCGACCTGGTCTACGGCGCCCATGAGCACGAGGTGGAGCGCCGCTTCACGCCCTGCTGCTCGCGCGCGCACTCGCCCCGCCTGAGCCTGGCGCCGCTGGGCTGGGTCGCGCCGGACTGAGCCGGGCGCGCCGATCGACGCTTCTTCTGATTCCCCCCGCGCGGCCGGCTCCTGGGCGGCCGCGCACCTTCCCCGCTCATCCCAACCCCGAGGAGACAACCATGAGCACGTCCAACGTCCATACCCCCGCCAAGCCGGTTCAGATGGTCCGCCACCCCAGCGGCAACCCGGTCGGCAAGCCGGCCACGCGCTACCTACTGAACTGCTGGTACGCCGCGGCGCTGTCCACCGAGCTGCCCACTGAGGGCACGCTGTCGCGCCAGCTGCTCGACACCGGCGTGCTGCTCTACCGCAAGGCCGACGGCACGCCGGTGGCCCTGCACGACCGCTGCCCGCACCGCTTCGTGCCGCTGTCGATGGGCCAGCGCCACGGCGACGACGTGGTGTGCAAGTACCACGCGCTGCGCTTCGACTGCTCCGGCGCCTGCACCCACAACCCGCACGGCAACCAGATGATCCCGGCGGCGGCCAAGGTGCGCAGCTACGCGCTGCAGGAGAAGTGGGGCTTCGTCTGGATCTGGATGGGCGACGAGCCGGCCGACCCCGCCAAGCTGCCCGACTTCAGCGCGCTGGACGACGGCCCGCCCACCGGCATCGGCCACACCTACATGCACATGAAGGCGAACTTCGAGCTCATCATCGACAACGTGATGGACCTGAGCCACGTCGACCACGTGCACGGCGAAATCATCTCCACGCGCGGCCAGCTCACGCCGCAGATCCCGCCGGTGAAGGAGGAGAACGGCAGCGTCAACGTGCGCTGGGAGTGGCAGCAGACGCCGCCGATCGGCATCCTGGCGCCCTTCCTGCCGCAGCCGAGCCAGTCGGCGCGGCACTTCGTCAGCGTCACCTGGCACGCGCCGGCGACCATCCAGCTGACGATTGGCGCCACGCAGGACGCCGATGCGAGCCTGACGCTCGACCAGACCCAGGGCCAGTACGACCTGCACACCTGCACGCCGGCCAGCGCCACCGAGACGCACTACTGGTTCGCCACCCGGCGCAACCACGCGGTGGCGGACGCCGATTTCAACCAGTTCAAGATCCAGGCGATGCACAGCGCCTTCGTCGACGAGGACGGCCCGATCATCGAGGCCGTGCAGCGCGAGATGGGCACCAGCGACTTCTTCGCCCTCAACCCGGTGCTCATCACCAGCGACGTGGCGCCGGTGCGGGTGCGCCGCCTGCTGGCGCGGATGATCGAGCAGGAGGGGCGCTTCGCCTGAGGCGACAGGGCGTGTTTGGCGGGGTGAGGTGCTGAGCCGGACGATCCGTGCAGGGGTCTCATCAAATCAGGGTAAACCCTTGTTTTGTTCGGCGCAGAGCGGTCGAAAGCGATCAAGAGTGCATGGAAGCGGTGCCCGATCTGGGGGCGGCGCTTCTGTTTGGCTCCAACGGTGGTTTTCTCCAACCCCTCACCTTCCAACCAACATGGACACGCCCGTTCTGACCGCTGCCACCTTCGACCAGGCCGACTTGCTCGCGGCCATCGATGGCATGGACGACGCTGCGCTCGATGAGCTTCCCTTTGGGGTCATCGGCATCGACCGCGAGGGCATCGCGCGGCGTTACAGCGCCACCGAATCCCGCTTGGCAGGCCTGCGGCCTGAGCGGGTGGTCGGCATGAACTTCTTCGGTGCGGTCGCGCAGTGCATGAACAACGAGCGGGTGTCTGGACGCTTCGAGGCTTGCCTGGCCGACGGCAGCTCGCTGGACGTGACCTTGGACTACGTGCTGACCCTGCGCATGAAGCCGACGAAGGTCAAGATGCGGCTGTTGGCCGGCCCGGCGCACGCGATGCGCTACGTCTGCATCCTGCGTTGAGTCGCGCCATGTGCCCGACCCCGACAGGCCTGGTGCCCACCCCCGAATCGGATGACCTGCAGCAGGAGCACGAGGCGCTGCTGGCCTTTCTGTATGCCGCGCCGGTGGGCCTCGTGCAGACCGACCTGAACGGCCAGGTCGAGCTGATGAACGCGGTCACCGCGATGCTGCTCATGCCGCTGTCGCTGCAGAACGGCGGCGGCATGGACAACCTCTTCGAGCTGCTGCGCCCGGTCGCGCCGGACTTGGCTGAGCGGGTGGCCGCGCTCCAGCAGCGCCACGGCCCGATCTGCGACGACCTGCGCCTGCCGCTGTCGCAGCCGGGCGAGCCGGCGCGCCACGGCTCGCTGCGCCTGGTCAAGCTCGACGAGGAGCGGCTGATCGCCACCATCACCGACATCACGGCGCAGGTGCAGGCCGAGCAGGGCCGTGCGCAGGCCGAGGAGCGGCTGCGCTTTGCACTCGATGCCGCGCAGGTCGGGGACTGGGCGCTGGACATGGGCAGCGGCAAGATCGCTGGCTCGCCGATGCACGACCGCTGCTTCGGCCCCGACGCGCCGGAGGACTGGCACCTCGACGACCTGCTCGAGCGCGTCCACCCGGACGACCGCGAGCAGGTCCGCGAGGGCCTGGCCAGCGCCATCCAGGAAAGCCGCGCCTGGCGCAGCGAGTTCCGCGTGCTCTGGTCGGACGCCAGCGTGCACTGGCTGGCGCTGCATGGGCGGCCGCTGCTGCGCCAGGGCGAGCCCGCACGCATGGCCGGCGTGGTGCTGGAAACCACCCCCGAGCGCCAGGCCGACGAGATGCGCCGGCGCGCCCGCGAGCTGGAGGTGGACAACCAGCGCCTGATCGAAGCCAGCCGGCTCAAGAGCCAGTTCGTGGCCACGATGTCGCACGAGCTGCGCTCACCGCTGACCTCGATCCTCGGCTTCACCGACCTGCTGCGCGGCGGCGTGGCGCCTGCCGGCTCGGCCGAGTACGACGAGTGCCTGAACCTGATCGCCGGCAACGGTCAGCACCTGCTGCGCCTGATCAACGACGTGCTGGACCTGTCGAAGATTGAGGCCGGCAAGATCGAGTTCCGCCCCGAGCCGATCAACCTGCCACCCTTCGCGGCCGACGTGCGCGACACCATGGCCCCGCAGTGGCGGGCCAAGGCGCAGCACTTCGAGCTGGACATCGCCGCGGAGCTGACCGAGCTCTTCCTTGACGCCTCGCGGCTGCGGCAGGTGCTCTACAACCTGATCTCCAACGCCATCAAGTTCACGCCCGTGGGCGGGCGCATCAGCCTGCGGGCGCGGCCACTGCCGGGCCACCGCTTCGAGCTGGAGGTGGCCGACACCGGCATGGGCGTCTCGGCCACCGACCTGCCGCGGCTGTTCACCGAGTTCACGCAGCTGGACAACGGCCTGAATCGCCAGCACGAGGGCACCGGCCTGGGCCTGGCGCTCACGCGCCGCCTGGTGCAGGCGCAGTGCGGCGACATCAGCGTGGAAAGCTCGCCGGGCGCCGGCACGGTGTTCCGCGTCTGGCTGCCGCAGGTGCATCGCGCGGACGAGCCCGCCCCGGCCGACGCCTGACGCGGCGGCGGCGCTCAGCCGCGCCGGGCCTGCTCGATCGTGGCGATGTCGATTTTGGTCATCGCCATCATCGCCGTGAAGGCGCGTTGGGCGGCGGCGCGGTCGGGGTCGGCGATCGCGTCCATCAGCACACGGGGCGTGATCTGCCAGTTCACGCCCCACTTGTCCTTGCACCAGCCGCAGGCGCTGGGCCGCCCGCCGTGGTCGATGATCGCGGCCCACAGCCGGTCGGTCTCGGCCTGGTCGTCGGTGGCGATCTGGAAGGAGAAGGCCTCGGTCTGCGGAAACGCCGGCCCGCCGTTCAGCCCCAGGCAGGGAATGCCCAGCACGGTGAACTCGACCGTGAGCACGTTGCCGGCCTGGCCGTCGGGGTAGTCGCCGGGCGCGTGGAGCACGGCGCCGACCGCGCTGCCCGGGAAGGTGGCGGCGTAGAAGCGCGCCGCCTCCAGCGCGTCGCCGTTGTACCAAAGGCAGAGGGTGTTCTTCGGGCGCATGCGGGCCTCCGTTGAGCAAGGGATACCAGGGGCAGGGTGTGCGGAGTGTCGCAGTGGAGCGGCCGTCCTGGTGGGGTTGGCCTTTCCGCCTTAATCGACCCTAGGGAACTATAATTTCCACTAGTTCTCCATAAACGGGCGAGCCATGACCGAAGCCTCGATCTTTCACCGACCGGCATTGGCCGCACGCCTGGCGGCGCAGATCCTGCACAGCTCGCCGACGTCGGCGTCGCCCTCGGGCGTGTTCCTGGCGGCCCCGCGCCGCACCGGCAAGTCCACCTTCGTGCGCGAGGACCTGCGCCCTGCGCTGGAGGCGCGCCAGGCGGTGGTGATCTACGTCGACCTCTGGGCCGACCGCAACGTCGACCCCAGCGAGCTGCTGGCCGCGGCGATCCGCGCCGAGCTGAACCGCTACGACCCCGTCGTCAAGCGCATCGCCAAGGGCGTGGGCATCAGCGGTGCCCGGCTCGGCGGCGTGGAGTTCTCGCTGGACCGCATCGGCATTGGCAAGGAAGTCACGCTGGCGCAGGCGCTGGCGGTGCTGTCCGACGAGGCGAAGCGGCCCATCGTGATCGTCATCGACGAAGCCCAGCACGCGCTGACCAGCGCCGCGGGCATGGACAGCCTGTTCGCCCTGAAGGCCGCGCGCGACGAGCTCAACGGCAGCGCGCACCACGGCCTGCGCCTGGTGTGCACCGGCTCCAACCGCGACAAGCTCGCCATGCTGCGCAGCAGCAAGGACCAGGCCTTCTACGGCGCGCCGCTGGTGCCCTTTCCGCACCTGGACCGCGACTACATCGGCTGGTTCTGCGACCACGTGGGCCTGCCCGCTGCCCTGGACCCGCAGGCCGTCTGGCCGCTGTTCGAGCGCGCCGGCTGGCGCCCTGAGCTGCTGGGCGCGGCGGCCGACGCGCTGCGCTTTGACTTCGAGGTCACCGCTGAGGAGATCCCTGCGCGCTTCGCCGCCGCGGTGGACGAGCAGATCGAGGCCGCCACCACCGAGACCTTGCGCGTCATCCACGCCCTCACCCCGCTGCAAAGCGCGGTGCTGCGCGTGCTGGCCGAGGCCGGCACCACCTATCGCCCCTTCGAGGCCAGTACGCTCGACAAGTACCGCCAGGCGCTGGCGGCGGCCGGTGAAACCGCCGAGTCCGCCCCGCGCATCGACGTGCCTTCGGTCCAGGCCGCGCTGCAGGCGCTGCAGGACAAATCGCTGATCTGGCGCGCCTCGCGCGGCGTCTACGCGCTGGAGGACGTCTCGCTGCGCGAGGTGCTGGTCAGCGAGGCGACGCTGGGCTGAGCGGCGATTTACCTCAAGTTCGTCGCCGCGCCGCCGAACCCTCTGTGGCAGTGCTGAAGGTCGCACTGCACCGACCCGGAGCACCCCGGCATGTCCTTCTCGTCGATCAGCCTGGGTGGCATGAACGCCGCGATGAACGCGCTGGACGGCGCTGCCTGGCGGGTGGCCCGTCAGTCCGTGCAGCGCCCGACGGAGGCCGCTGCCACGACCTCGACGGCCAACGTCGTCGCCGCAGCGGAGCCCACGCTGGAAGACGACATGGTCAGCCAGCTCCAGGCCAAGAACGCCTTCCTCGTCAACCTGCGCGTCTTCCAGACGGGCGACGAGATGCTGGGGGCGCTGATTGACGTGAAGGCCTGAGCCAGGCCCTCATCTTCGCCCTAGGCCCCCGCGCGTTCAGCGCAGCTGCTGATCGAAGAACGCCACCACCTCGCCCAGCAGCCGCTGCTGGAAGGCGGCGCGGTCGAAGCCGGCCGGGTCCTCGGCCGGGTCACCGGCGGGCGAGGGCATCGACATCGCCGGCTTGCTCATGAAGGCGAAGTGCCCCGCCTGCGGCACGGCGATCAACTGCGCGCCCGGGATGTGGCGGGCGGCAAAGTCACCGTGGTACGGCCCGGCGAGCACGCGGTCCTGCCCCGCCACGTAGATGCGCGCGGGCACCTGGACCTGCGCCAGCGAGGCCTCGCTCAGCACCACCGCCATCGGCGCCAGCGCGACGATGGCCTTCACCCGCGGGTCGGCGGCGCGCAGCGGCGCCGGCTGGGCCGCCGCACTGGCGGAAGGCACGGCTGGGGCGGCTGACGTGGCCGGGGCGGCCGGGGCCGCTGGAGCCCCGCTCACGCCCTCAGTCCGCCGCGCCAGCGAGCAGAAGCCCGGGTCGTCCTGCACCTGCCGGCAGTGGCTCGCGGCGCGCTGCGGCAGCGCCTCGGCTCCGGCCAGCGCCAGCACCGTGAAGCCGCCGGCCGAATGCCCCAGCGCGCCGATGCGACCGGCCGGCAGCCGCGGTGCCCACGCCGGGTTGGCCAGCACGGCGTCGATCACGCGGCTGGCCTGCGCCGGCCGCTCGGTGAAGTAGCGCAGGCTGCCGACCATCGACCGGTCCTGCCAGTTGTCGTGCGGGTGGCGCAGGCTGGCCACCAGGTAGCCGGCCGACGCCAGGCCGGTGGCCAACTGGTGGTGGCCGATCTCGCTGCCGCCAGTGCCGTGCGACAGCACGATCAACCCCTTCAGCGCCTGATCCGCCGGCGCGCCCGGCGCCGCCTCCACCGCCCACGGCCCCATCGGCATCGGGCGGGCGGCGGCGGAGGTGGGATAGAACAGCAGCACCGGAATCGGGTCCTCCCCCGCCACGGTCATCGACTGAAACCCCGACTGCGCCGCCAGGGCGTCCGACGCGACGGCGGCCCCCAGGCACAGGCTGGCGAGCGCGGCCAGAACGCGGGGGCGGGCAAAGTGCAGCGGGGCGGAGAAGAAGCGGCGCATGGCGTGACTTGGTGGGGTTGGTGGCTGCCGGGATCAGCAGCGTGGGCCCCACTGTAGGCAGGCGCCTTGACCGCCGCGAGTCCGATGCGACGAAGTGCAGGTTGGGGGCGCGAAGTGCTTGCAGCCGAGCGCTGGATGCGAGCGGAGGGCTCGGCGCATGGATTCCGATCAGCCCAACTCGAGCGCCAGGAATTGGGTGCCGGGAATCGGGTTGTGGCTCACGGCCGCCGCCGGCTTGAATCCGAGGGACGCATAGAGCTGCTGGGCTGCGACAAACTCGGGCAGGACGTCGAGCGCCATCGTGGCGTAGCCGCGGTTGCGGGCCACGCGGATGATGTGCTCGACAAGACGACGGCCGGTTTGCTGGCCCCGAGCGGCGGGGCGAACATAGACGCGTTTGAGCTCGCAGGTGGCCGTATTCACCGGGCGAAGTGCGGCGCAGCCCATCACCACGCCGGCGTCGAGCGCCAGCAGGATGCAGCCTTCGGGCTCCGCGTATTTGCCTGGCAGGCCGGCAAACTCGCGCTCGGAGTCCTGGAAGTCGAGACTCACCGTCGGACTGGCGACGTACTCCCGAAAGATGGCGACGACGTCGTTCATGTCCACGGGAAAACAGGCGGGGCGGATCGTGGTCACGGTGGGCAATGGGTTGGGCCGGGGGGCTGTCTGGGGGCGCCGACATCATGCGTGCGCTGCCGCAGATTCCACACCCCCTCGCCGCCCCGCTCCACCCCCGGCTGGCTGATTTTCGACAGGCCCCGCCGCCCTGTCGCCCTTGGCGTCCGGGCAAGTCCGGATTGATGGTCATCAATCTGGACCCGGAAGCGCGGTTCGTTCAGGGACTTCCCTGACGCCGCGCGCACTGGCACAGCCTTCGCACTGAAGGTCCTCAGCCGGCGGCGCTGCGCAATTGCAGACAGCGTGCAGACAGACGCCGGCGCTGAAGCCTTCCGCCTCGGAGACCTGCCGTGCCTGTCATCGACTTTCCGCTTTCCACGCCCAATCAGCCGCTCGATCAGCCGCCCGGCATGCCCGCGGGGCTGCCCTGCTGGGTGCGCTTGCGCGAGCGCCGCGCGGATGGCTTCGTCGAGTTCGACCTGTCGATCGGCGACCCGATGCTCAGTGCCGAGCTGATCCTGCCCGAGGCGGCCTTCGAGGCCTTCTGCCGCGACAACCGCGTGCAGCGGCTGTCGGACGCGCAGGCGGCGCAGGTCGATGCCGAGGCGCAGCGCTGGCGCCAGGGTTCGACCGATCCGGGCGACGAGGCCTGAACGAAGTTCCGCCCACTTTCCCCCCGACCTTCCCCACCAACGAGACAGGAGACCAGCCCATGACCGTCGAGATCCGGGTGCAGAGCGTCAAGCCGCTGCGCCAGACTTTCGGGCACATCGCCCGGCGCTTCGGCGACAAGCCGGCCACGCGCTACCAGGAAGGCACCTACGACCTGCAGTCGACGGTGAACCACCACTACAAGCCGCTCTGGGACCCCGAGCACGACATCTACGACCAGCGCCGCACGGCCATCGTCATGGCGGACTGGTACGCGCTGAAGGACCCGCGCCAGTACTACTACGGCAGCTGGACGATCGCGCGCTCCAAGCAGCAGGAGGCGGCGGACCGGCAGATGGAGTTCGCCGAGAAGCGCGACCTGCTGCGCCAGTTGCCCGGCGAGCTGCAGGCGGCGCTGCAGCGCGCCATCCTGCCGCTGCGGCACTACGAGTGGGGCGCCAACACCAACCTGTGCTTCGTCTCGGCCTACGGCTATGGCACCGCGCTGACCCAGGCCGCGAGCATGGCGACGATGGACCGGCTGGGCATGGCGCAGCACGTCTCGCGCATCGGCCTGCTGCTGGACGGCAACAGCGGCGCGAGCCTGGCCGAGGTCAAGCGGCTGTGGCTGGACGACCCGGCCTGGCAGGGCCTGCGCCGGCAGATGGAGGCGATCTTCGTCGGCCGCGACCCAATCGAGACCTTCGTCGCCCAGGCGCTGGTGGCCGATGCGCTGGTCTATGACCTCTGCTTGCGCCGCTTCGAGCCGCTGTGGACGGCCAGCCAGGGCGCGGGCGTGGCCACGCTGCTGGACTTCCCGCTGCGCTGGCAGGAGGAGACGAACCGCTGGGTGGACTCGGTGGTCAAGACGATGGCCGCCGAGAGCGAAGCCAACCGCCAGACGCTGCAGGGCTGGGTGGATGGCGCTCGCGCGCGCTGGAGCGCCGCACTGGCGCCGCTGGCCGCCGCAGTGCTGGGCGACGCCGCCGGCGCCGCCGCGCTGGCCGAGGCCGACGCCGCGCTGGGCGCCCGCCTGACCAAGCTGGGCCTGAAGGCCAGCGCATCGAATCTGAACCAAGGAGCCGCCGCATGAGCGCCGCCGACGCCACTGCCACTCAAGCCACCCAAGCCCCCCGGGCGCCCGTCTTCATCGCGCTGCAGGCCAACAACGACACCATCCCCATCATCGAGGCGATCCAGGCCGACAACCCCGCCGCCGAGGTGCTGGAGTTTCCCGGCATGGTGAAGATCAATGCGCCGGGGCTGCTGGTGATCCGCCGCGCGTCGATCGAGGAGCGCGTGGGCCGCGACTTCGACCTGCGCGAGATGCAGCTCAACCTGATCTCGCTGGCCGGTGAGCTGGACGAGACCGAAGACGAATTCACCCTGGAATGGAAGAGCGCGTAAGCGCCGGAGGACACGAGCATGACGACTCAGACGACGAATCCCACGCCGACCACCCCGCCGAAGAAACTCAGCCTGAAGGAAAACTACGCGCTGCTCACGCGCGACCTGGGCTGGACACCGACCTACGAGCCGGAGTCCGAGGTGTTCCGCAAGGTGAGTTTCGAGGGCATCAAGATCCACGACTGGTCGAAGTGGGAGGACCCCTTCCGCCTGACGATGGACGCCTACTGGAAATACCAGGGCGAGAAGGAGCGCAAGCTCTACGCGATCATCGACGCTTTCCAGCAGAACAACGCGCAGTTCAACGTCTCGGACGCGCGCTACCTGCAGGCGCTGAAACTCTTCATCAACGGCGTGATCGGGCTGGAATACACCGCGCACCGGGGTTTCAACCTCATCGGCCGGGAGTTTCCGGGCGCGGGCGCGCGCATCGCCGCGCAGATGCAGGCCATCGACGAACTGCGCCACGCGCAGACGCAGATCCACGCGCTGTCGCACTACAACAAGTACTTCGCCGGCATGGCGGAGTTTCCGCACCAGTTCGACCGCACCTGGTACCTGTCGATCCCGAAATCCTTCTTCGAGGACGCGATCAGCGCCGGGCCGTTTGAATACATCATCGCGATCTGCTTCTCCTTCGAGTACGTGCTGACCAACCTGGTCTTCATGCCCTGGATGTCGGGCGCGGCGTACAACGGCGACATGTCCACGGTGAGTTTCGGCTTCAGCGCGCAGAGCGACGAGGCGCGGCACATGACGCTGGGCATCGAGGTGATCAAGTTCCTGCTCGAGCAGGACCCGGGCAACGTGCCGATCGTGCAGGGCTGGATCGACAAGTGGTTCTGGCGCGGCTACCGCCTGCTGACGCTGGTGGCGGCGATGATGGATTACATGCTGCCCAAGCGCGTGATGAGCTGGAAGGAGGCCTGGGAAATCTACTTCGAGCAGAACGGCGGCGCGCTGTTCAAGGACCTGGAGCGCTACGGCATCCGCATGCCGAAGCACTGGGAAACCACGGTGGAGGAGAAGGAGCACGTCAGCCACCAGCTCTGGAGCACCTTCTACCAATATCGCTTTGCCGCGGGTTTTCCGGTCTGGCTGCCCTCGGCCGAGGAAATGGATTGGCTCTCGGCCAAGTACCCGAATACCTTCGACCAGTATTACCGGCCGCGCTACGAGCAGTGGGCCCGCATGACCGCCGAGGGCAAGCCCTTTGCCAACGGCACACTGCCGCAGCTCTGCCAGACCTGCCAGTGGCCGATGCTCTTCACCGAGCCGGGCGACCCGACGGAAATCTGCTACCGGGAAGAGAAGTACCTCGGCGAAACCTTCCACTTCTGCTCGGACGGCTGCTGCGAAACCTTCCGCAAGGAGCCCGAGAAGTACGTGCACGCCCACCTGCCGGTGCACCAGATCTACCAGGGCACGCAGTTTCACCCGGACAGCGACCCCACCGCGCCGGATTTCAACCCGCACGTTGCGGCGCTGCGCTACATGGGCATCCAGCCCGGCGTGGACGGCGGCGATTTCACCGGCCACGTCGACGCGGTGAACTGGGCGCAATGGACCGGCAAGCCCGCCAGCATGCACGGCCCGACCCTGCCG
>Ga0228698_1001259_pt1 | contig 12947 bp, 10 predicted proteins | sample McNCre117_Aug_MG_FD_178015 | JGI IMG/M metagenome (GOLD analysis project Ga0228698, IMG submission 178015) | Freshwater microbial communities from McNutts Creek, Athens, Georgia, United States - 1-17_Aug_MG | ecosystem: Environmental > Aquatic > Freshwater > Creek | place: USA: Georgia...
AGCAAGGGCCCGACCGCCGCCGCCCCGGTGTAGAGCATCGACATCGTGCTCACGTTGCCGGCCATGCTGCCCTGCACCGAGGTCGTGCTCGCGATGATCGCCAGCGTCAGGAACGCCGTGATGAACCCGCCCAGCAGGAACATCAGCAGCACCCAGCCCGGCCCGCCCAGGGGCAAGGTCAAGGCCAGCGACGCGCCCACCGTGCCCAGCGCGCACAGCACGGCCGTCCACCCCAGCCCGCGGTGATCCGCCAGCCAGCCCACCGGGTACTGCAGCAGCAGCCCGCCCACCCCGAACACCGTCAGCAGGTCGGCCACCTCGGTCACGGCCACCCCGCGCCCCGCCGCGAACAGCGCGAACAGCCCCGAGAACGCCGCCTCCAGCATCCCGCCCAGCACCGCGATCACCACGCCTTGCCGGAACAGCGGCTCCTTCAGTGGTGCCAGGCGCGCCCCCCAGCCTGATCCGGCCGCCGCGGCGTCGTCCTCCGTCGCCTCGGCGCTGCCGTCCGAACGCGCCACCATCAGCGGCAACAGCGCCAGGCCGCAAAAGCCCACCCCGATCCAGAACACCGCCCGGCCGCCCAGCCCGTACAGGCTGGCCGCCGCCGGCCCGATGATCGGCGCCAGCGCGATCAGGGTTTCATGAAAGCCCACCAGGCGCCCGCGCGCATGCCCGGGCGCGATCCGGTAGAGCCAGGGCTCGACCCCGATCCAGCGCAAGCCCAGGCCGAAGCCCGCCAGCGCGCCCGCCAGCGGCCACTGCGGCCAGCCGGCGCAGGCCACCCAGGGCAGGGCCACCCCGGTGCACAGCAGCCCGGCCGCCACCACCGCCCTCGGCCCCCAGCGCTGGCACCAACCCGGCGCCAAGACCAGGCCCGGCCACTGCCCCAGCCACAGCGCCGACGCGAACCAGCCCAATTGCTGGGCGCTCAGCCCCTGGGCCGCCAGCCACACCGGGATCACCAGGAACGCGATGCCGAACTGCCCGATCTGGGCCAGGGTCGAGACCAGGTTCAGCGCCGTGATGGTGCGCCAATCGAAAGCAGGGGCCTTGGTCATGCAGGGGGAGGGCGGCGTGCACCGCGTCAACAAGGGCCGTCCGAGTATCCGCGAGCGCTGCTCACTCCGACGCCCGGCCGGGCCGCCACGGCCCCGCTCCGCGACATCCGGCCCCTCCGCCGCCGCCCCGATTCAACCCGCCCTCAGCCTTGCCACACCAGGTCACGCCCCGTCACGCCGCCGTGACGCTCGGTGATGCAACGTCATCCAGAAGCCCGCCCGCCCCAAGGACACTGACTCCGTCGTGTGGAGCGAGGTTGATCTCCCCGCCCCGGCCACCCGATCCCGACGCGGCACCCGTCCGCTGCCACGCCCCGTCGGGCTGCCGTTCCGGCCGTGGCCTTCAACCCTTTTCAAAGGTAAGCATCATGATCATCAAGACCCTCACCTCCGCCGTTCTGCTCAGCGCCGTGGCCACCGCCGCCTCGGCCGGTGTGCCCACCTACACGGTGGACGGCCTGGCCAACTGCCTGGAGACCAGCACCGGCACCTCGCCGGGTTTCGTCCGCGTCGATCTGGCCCCGGGCACCTACAAGGCCAGCGTGGTGCGCAGCACCCTGGCCAACAACCCCGGCTACCCCGACGTGATCGACAGCAACGTCGCCCTGATCGTCGACTTCTATACCCAAGGCACCTTCGCGCAAGGCAAGCCGTTGAAGTTCACCGTCTCCAACCCGAACGGCAGCCCGGTGTGGGTCTACTACGTCGACAGCTTCTGCGCCGACAACGCCGGCAGCACGGTCGTCAAGTTCATGCCGCAGTGAGCGGTCGGCTGGGCGGACACGCCCGGCCCCCGCAGCCTCGGCCCTCCGTGCCCTGAGGCCTCGACGCCCCGTCACCATTTCGGCGCCGGGGCGTTTCTTCTTTGGCGGCGATGAAACCGCCGGCGACCGTTCTGTGCGCAACTTTCTTGAAAAGCTGTGGACAAGTCATGCAGTAGGGTGGCGAGCCGGCGGGCCGCCCCGGTCCGACCCCCCCGCTTTGCCCGGCCTGACCACCTCAGTTGGCCATCCCGGAGCCTGTGGTCGAATGCGCCACCGCAGGTCGGCGGGGCCGGCGTCAGGTCCCCCTCGGCGTGCCTCTTGCGCTGCCGCAAATCGCGGGCGTGGCGGTCCGGCGACGGCCGTGGCCATGGTGCCCGGCCGCAGCGCTGACGCCCCGTGCTGCGAGCGCCGGATCCGGTCCGGATCCCGTCCGGGCCCCTGCGGCTAGTGCGGGGGGGCCGCACGAGCGGCCTGCATCGCCCCGCAGGTGAGTACCCACCCCGCCGAGCACTCCGCCCCCCGATCCGCCATCGGATCGCGCCCCCGTGGCCCGCGCAGCCCTCGGAACGGTTGTCCACCGAAAATGTGTACAAATCTGTGGACAAGCTGTGCTGAATGGGCGCCGACCCGCATGGATGCTGGGTGTCAAGAGGATTGCCCTTCCACGGGGCGGCGCCCTCATGAAACCGTTGGCGTGGCGGCTTGTCCGGCATCAAGCCCGGCCGGTGTGTCGGGCGCCCGGACTTGTGCACGGATTTTGTGCTCAACCCTGTGGACAAGATGTGCAGGTGGGGCGCAAACCCGCATGGATGCTGGGTGTCAAGAGCCTTGCCCGCCAACGGGGCAGGCCGGGCGGACATGGCGGAGCCGGCCGTCCGGGCGCCCGCGTGCCGGGCCATGGGCCGTGCCCGCCGCCCTTCGCGCAGGCGCACAGCGGCGCCTGGTTGCCGCGCAGGTCCGCGGTTCGGGCGGCCCCCCGAACGTGGGGGCGGGGACTTTCCCGGGGCGGCCCTCCGGCCCATGCCGGCGCCGCACTTGGGCGGCGGCCGAGGCGGGTGGGCCGGCCCGATCCCGGCCCCGATCAGGCCAAGGACCCCGGCGATCCGCCGGGAAGTGGGCGCCTGCCCACCGGGCTCCGTGACCGCGATGTGACCGATTGGATCATCCGTTCAGCTTGTCCACCGAATCTCTGGACAAGTCTGTGGACAAGCTGTGTCGAGTGCTCGCCGACCCGCATGGATACTGGGTGTCAAGAGCCTTGCCCGCTCGCGAGGCAGCGCACGTCAGGGTCCCGGCCTCAGCGAACGCAGGCCTGCCGCACCGCGTGCGCCCAGCCCTCCATCAGGGCCTGGGCCCGGTCCGGGGCCAGGGTCGGGTGGAAGCGCCGCTCGGCCCGCCACAGCCCGGCCAGCGCCTCGGGCCCGGGCCACAGGCCCACGGCCAGCCCGGCCAGCCAGGCCGCCCCCAGGGCCGTGGTCTCCACCACGGCCGGCCGCACCACCGGGATGCCCAGCAGGTCGGCCTGAAACTGCATCAGCAGGTCGTTGACGCAGGCCCCGCCATCCACCCGCAGTTCGCTCACCGGCAACGCGCCGGCCGCCACCGCGTCCCGGCTCATGGCCTGCAGCAGGGCTGCGCTCTGGTAGGCGATGCTCTCCAGCGCGGCGCGGGCGATGTGGGCCAGGGTGCTGCCCCGCGTCAGGCCGGTCAGCGTGCCCCGGGCCTCCGCGTCCCAGTACGGGGCGCCCAGGCCGGTGAAGGCCGGCACGAACATCACGCCCCCGGCATCGGGCACGCTGGCGGCCAGGGCCTGCACCTCGTGGCTGCTCTCGATGGCGCGCAGGCCGTCGCGCAGCCACTGCACCACGGCGCCGCCCACGAACACGCTGCCTTCCAGCGCGTACTGCGGCTGCGGCCCCAGTTGGGCCGCACTGGTGCTCAGCAGCCCGTTGGCCGAGGCCTGGCTGGCGCCACCGGTGTGCATCAGCAGGAAGCAACCCGTGCCATAGGTGTTCTTGGCCAGCCCGGCGCTGAAGCAGGCCTGGCCGAACAGGGCCGCCTGCTGGTCGCCGGCCACACCGCCGATGGGCACCGGGGCGCCCAGCCAGCGCGCGTCCACCTCGCCGAAGCGGTGGCTGGACGGGTGCACCTGAGGCAGCACCGACGCCGGGATGCGCAACAGCTCCAGCAGCTCCTCGTCCCAGCGGTTGCGGTGGATGTCGAACAGCATGGTGCGCGACGCGTTGCTGACATCGGTGGCGTGCACGGCCCCGCCGGTCAGCTGCCACATCAGCCAGCAGTCCACGGTGCCGAAGGCCAACTCGCCGCGCTCGGCCGCCGCCCGGGCGCCCGGCACCTCGTCCAGCAGCCACTGCAGCTTGGTGGCCGAAAAGTACGCGTCGATGCGCAGGCCGGTGCGCGCCTGCACCAGGGCCTCGTGCCCGGCCTCGCGCAGCGCCGCGCAGGCCGGCTCGGCCCGCCGGTCCTGCCACACGATGGCCGGGTGCACGGGCTCGCCGGTGCGGCGGTTCCACAGCAGGGTGGTCTCGCGCTGGTTGGTGATGCCCACGGCGGCGATGTCCGCGGCCACCAGGCCCGCGCGCAACAGGGCTTCGCGGGCGGTAGTCAGCTGGGTCTGCCAGATCTCGCGCGGGTCGTGCTCGACCAGGCCCGGCCGCGGGTAGTGCTGGGTCAGCTCCCGCTGGGCCATGGCCACCAGGCGGCCCTGGTCGTCGAACACGATGCTGCGCGAGCTGGAAGTGCCCTGGTCCAGGGCGAGCAGATAGGTCATGGCAGGTCTCCGGCTTCAAGGCCCGGGCCGGATCATGGCATGGCCGATGGGGGCGGCCGCGATGGCCGGCCCCGGCCCGGGCTTGTCATCATTCGATCAAAACGAACATAATAAATGACAAAAGGAACATCAATGATGATCGAAGGTGCGAATGCAGGCCAGCCGGGGGCCTTGCCCGGCACAGGCGCGGGCGCCGTCGCCGATGTGGAGGTGGACGTGCTCGTGGTCGGCGGCGGCATCAACGGCGCCGGCACGGCCCGCGACCTGGCCGGCCGCGGCTTCTCGGTCCTGCTGGTCGAGCGGGACGACCTGGCCTCGCACACCTCCTCGGCGTCCACCAAGCTGATCCACGGCGGCCTGCGCTACCTGGAGCACGGCGAGTTCCGCCTGGTTCGCAAGGCCCTGCAGGAACGCGAGGTGCTGCTGCGCGCGGCGCCCCATCTGATGGGCCCGCTGCGCTTCGTGATGCCGCACGAGCCCTCGATGCGCCCGGCCTGGCAGGTTCGCCTGGGCCTGTTCCTCTACGACCACCTGGCCCGGCGCGAGGTGCTGCCCGGCTCCCGCGGCCTCGACCTGCGCCGTGATCCGGCCGGCGCGCTGCTGCAGGCCCGCCACGCCCGGGGCTTCGAATATGCCGACGGGTGGGTGGACGACGCTCGCCTGGTGCTGGCCAACGCGCTCGACGCGCGCGCGCGCGGCGCCACCGTGCTGACCCGCACGGCCTGCGTGCAGGCCCGCCGCCAGGCCGGGCATTGGCAGGTGCGCCTGCAACCGGCCCACGGGCCCGCGCGCGAGGTCCGTGCCCGGGCCCTGGTCAATGCCGCCGGCCCTTGGGCCGACCGCTTCCTGCGCGAGCACACCCGAGACGCCGCGGGCCAACCGCTGCCCGCCCGCCCGCTGCGCCTGGTCCAGGGCAGCCACATCGTCGTGCCGCGCCTGCCCGGGCACGAGGCCGCCTATCTGTTCCAGAACCCGGACGGCCGCGTGCTGTTCGCCATCCCCTGGGTCGAGGACAGCACGATGATCGGCACCACCGATGTGGAGGTCCAGGGCGACCCCGGTGCCTGCGCCATCACCCCGGCCGAGATCGCCTACCTCTGCACCGAAGCCAGCCGCCACCTGCGCGAGCCGGTGTGCCCCGGGCAGATCCTGCACACCTGGTCCGGCGTGCGCCCGCTGCTTGACGACGAGCACGGCAACCCGGCCGCCGTGACCCGCGACTACCGGCTCGAACTCGACCGCCAGGGCCCGCCCCTGCTCAAGCTGTGGGGCGGCAAGCTCACCACCTACCGCCGCCTGGCCGAAGAGGCCGCCGACCTGCTGGCCCCGGCCCTGGCCGGCCCGGGTCGCCCGCCTGCCGGGCCCGCGTGGACGGCCGGCGCCCACCTGCCCGGTGGCGACCTGTCGGCCTGGATCGGCGCGGCGCAACGCCCCGACCTCGACTTCGCGCGCTTCGTCCAAGCCGTCCGCCAACGCTGGCCCTGGCTGCCCCCGGCCCTGGCCCGCCGCCTGGCCCACACCCACGGCAGCAGCATCGACCGCGTGCTGGGCCAGGCCAGATCGATGGCCGACCTGGGTGAGCCCCTGGCCCCCGGGTTGTACCAGGCCGAGCTGCAGGTGTTCGTGCAGCATGAATGGGCCACCACGCCCGAGGACGTGCTGTGGCGCCGCACCCGCTGCGGCCTGCGCGCCGACGCGGCGGCCGCCGCCCGCGTGGACCTGGCGCTGCAGTCCCTGGGCGCTGGGGCGCCGTCCGCCCAGGGGGCCACGGAGCCGGTCCCGGCGATGTGAATACCGCACAAGTTCCGGCGCCCCCGTGTCACAGCCTTGCGACCCCGGGGCTGCCTAGACTGGATCCCACCCAAGACGAAACCGGCGGCCCGCCTGCAGCCCGCAGCGCGCGGCCCCACCGGCCCAGGAGGATCCCCATGCTGGACTTGTTCGACCTGTCCCCGACCGTGCACCCGAGCATGCACCCGGCCGTGCAACCGAACCTGCAACCGGCCACGCCCGCCACGGCGGCGCCGGCAGCCCCCCGGTGGTTCGGCGTCGAGCGCCGCGCCGACCGCGGCGGCGCCCAGGCCTGGCTGATGGCCATGCTCGACGAGGTGGGCTACCCCTTGATCCTGCTCACCGGCCGGGACGAAGTCTCGGTGGCCAACCGGGCTGCGCTGCGTGAACTCGACGAGGGCCAGGTGCTGCAGATGGCGGGCCGCCAGCTGCGCACCCGTGCCGCGGCGGACCAGTCCGTGCTGCGTGAAGCCTTGATTCAGGCCCGCGAACGCGGCCTGCGCCGCCTGGTGAGCCTGGGCTCGGGTGAACCTGCGGCTTCGGCGGGCGGCGACGCCGAAGGCGACGGCGAGGGCGCCCGCCTGTGCGTGGCCGTGATCCCGCTGTCCGCCACCGCGCCTGCCCCCGGGAGTGACGCGGCCGTGCTGCTGGCCATGGGGCGCCGCCAGCCCTGCGAATCCCTCACCGTCGACTGCTTTGCCCGCGACCATGGCCTGACCCTGGCCGAAGCCGCCGTGCTGCAGGGCCTGTGCCAGGGCCAACGCCCGCAGGAGATCGCCCAGGCTCATGGCGTGGCCCTGTCCACCGTGCGCAGCCAGGTCGGCAGCATCCGCGCCAAGACCGGGGCCACCAGCATCCGCCACCTGGTCCAGCAGGTCAGCCTGTTGCCGCCGCTGCTGGGCGTACTGGGCCGCCGCGCCGGCCCGGGCCGGGAGGCCTGGCAGCGTCCGTCCTGATTCACCCCAGCCGAAGCACGGGCGTCGCGGCGCCCGCCGGGCCCTCCCCACCCTGCCGCGCGCGTGGTCAAATCAGCGGGCTGCCCGGGTCTGCTCCCCCGGCCGGCCCGCCCATGTCCCGCAAGCCGGATCCTGTCGACTTCACCGTCCTGCCCGAATCCCTGCGCCCGCTGGCCGAGCGCAGTCCGCTGCGCCGCTACCGCAAAGGCACGCGGCTCATCGAGGAGGGCGACCGCGGTGATGCGCTCTACATCATCCTGGCCGGCCAGCTGCGGGCGTTCTCGGGCAACGATGCCGGCCGCGAGATCACCTACGGCGTCTACGGCCCCGGCGAATACCTGGGCGAGATGAGCCTGGACGGCGGGGCCCGCTCGGCCAGCGTCGAAACGGTGGAGCCGGCCGTCTGTGCCGTGGTCACCCGCGACACCCTCACCCAGTACATCGCCGAACACCCCGAGTTCGCGTTCGAGTTGCTGGCCAAGGTCATCCGCCGCGCGCGTGCGGCCACGTTCACCGCCAAGCAGCTGGCGCTCAACGATGTCTACGGCCGCCTGAAGCACCTGCTCGAATCCCTGAGCGAGGCCCAGTTCGACGGCACGCGCCTGATCCGCCAGCGCCCCACGCACCAGGAAATGGCCCAGCGCCTGGGCTGCTCGCGCGAAATGGTCAGCCGCATCCTCAAGGACCTCGAGGTCGCGGCCGTGATCCGCCCGGAGTTCGAGCGCCTGCGCCTGATGCGCGCGCTGCCCGCCCGCTGGTGAGCGGGGGAGGGCTCAGCGCAGGAACAAGCGGTACACCGGGTTGTCGGTTTCTTCCTCGTAGGGGTAGCCCAGCGAGTTCAGGAAGCGCGTCAGCGCCGCGCCGTCCTTGGCCGGCGCCTGGATGCCCACCAGGATGCGCCCGTAGTCGGCGCCCTGGTTGCGGTAATGGAACAGGCTGATGTTCCAGTCCGGGTGCATGGTCGACAGGAAGCGCATCAGCGCGCCCGGCCGCTCGGGGAACGTGAAGCGGAACACCCGCTCGTTGTCCGCCAGTTCGGTGCGCCCGCCCACCATGTGCCGCACGTGCTCCTTGGCCAGTTCGTCGCCGGTGAGGTTCACCGTCGGGAAGCCGTGCTTGTCGAAATGCTTGGCGATCTTGGCGGCCTCGTCGCTGCGCGCGATCGAGATGCCCACGAACACGTGGGCGCGGTGGGCGTCCGAAATCCGGTAGTTGAACTCGGTCACCTGGCGCGGTTGCCCGCCCGGCGGCCCGATCAGCTCGCAGAAGCGGCGGAAGCTGCCGCGCTCCTCGGGAATGGTCACTGCGAACAGGGCTTCGCGCTGCTCGCCGAACTCGGCCCGCTCGGCCACGAAGCGCAGGCGGTCGAAGTTCATGTTGGCGCCGCAGGTCACGGCCACCAGGGTCTTGTTGCGCAGCTTGTGCCGCGCCACGTACTTCTTGATCGCGGCCACGCCCAGCGCGCCGGCCGGCTCGAGGATGGAGCGCGTGTCCTGGAACACGTCCTTGATCGCCGCGCAGACCTCGTCGGTGTCCACGGTGATGTACTCGTCCACCAGGGCCCGGGCCACGCGGAAGGTCTCGGCCCCCACCAGCTTCACGGCCGTGCCGTCCGAGAACAGGCCCACGTCATCGAGCTGCACGCGCTTGCCCGCATCGACCGAGCGGATCATCGCGTCGGAGTCCACGGTCTGCACGCCGATCACGCGGATGTCCGGGCGCAAGGCCTTGATGTAGGCGGCCACGCCGGCGATCAGCCCGCCGCCGCCGATGGCCACGAAGACCGCGTCGATCGGGCCTTGGTGCTGGCGCAGCACCTCCATGGCCACCGTGCCCTGGCCGGCGATCACGTCCGGGTCGTCGAAGGGGTGGACGAAGGTCAGGCCTTGCTGCTTTTCGAGTTCGACCGCATGCAGGTAGGCGTCCGAGTAGCTGTCACCGGCCAGCACCACCTCGCCACCATGGGCCAGCACCGCGTCGATCTTGAGCTTGGGCGTGGTCGTGGGCATCACGATCACGGCCCGGATGCCCATGCGCTTGGCGCTCAGCGCCACGCCCTGGGCGTGGTTGCCGGCCGAGGCGCAGATCACGCCACGGGCCAGCGCCTCGGGGGCCAGATGGGCCATCTTGTTGTAGGCGCCGCGCAGCTTGAAGCTGAACACCTGCTGGGTGTCCTCGCGCTTGAGCAGCACCTGGTTGCCCAGTCGCCGGCTCAGGTTGCGCGCGGGCTCCAGCGCGGTTTCGATCGCCACGTCATAGACCTTGGCCGTCAGGATCTTGCGCAGGTAGCCGTCCGCAATGCGTTGCGCCGGGGCCTTCAGCGGCTGCACGGGGGCCGGGCCGGCGGGCGCGGCGATGCGCTCGGGCGCGGCCGGAGCGGGGGTCTTGCGGGGGGAACGGGTGGCCATGCGGCGGCTCTTTCACGTGACGATGTTGCAGCGCACGATGATACCGCCCGGCCTGGCGCGCCGGCACCGGGGGTGGGCGGGCGTGAAGCGCATAGAAAAAAGCCCGGAGTCTCACGACTCCGGGCCGAATCCACCAATAGAGGAGGTGGAGGAGACAACCGGTTGCGGGAGAAGCCCTGGAGCCTGAAAACGTGTTCAGGAACCTGGTCAAGGCCTCGATCGACCGCAGTGAAGCCAGTCTAACGCAGCTTTTGTTGCGGTGCAATAACGAAACGCTCATGTACTTAGAGAGTTGGCTCCAACACGCTAACCTGGGGCGCAAATCCCGGATCCGGGCGTGAAAAGCACCTTGGATTCGCCATTCCGGTGCATTTCCATCGGTGCGGGTCGGTCGGGGCACAATCGAGGGTCCGGCGGCTCCGGCCGCACCCTCCCCTTGTCCGACCGAACCCGGGCGCCGCTGCCCCTGACCCCCATGGAATGCACGATCAACTGGATGCCCGCCAACGGAATGGCGTTTTCTGCAGAAACCGGCAGCGGCCACCTGCTGACCATGGACGGCGCGCCCGACGGCGGCGGCCGCAACCTGGCGCCGCGGCCCATGGAGACCCTGCTGGCCGGGGCCGGCGGCTGCACCGCCTATGACGTGGTGCTGATCCTCAAGCGTGGCCGCCACCAGATCAAGGGCTGCCAGGTCAAGCTCACGGCCGAGCGCGCCAGCGAGGATCCCAAGGTCTTCACCCGGATCAACCTGCACTTCGTGGTCACCGGCACCGCCTTGCCGGCCGCCGCCGTGGCCCGCGCCATCGAGCTCTCGCACGAGAAGTACTGCTCGGCCACCATCATGCTCAGCCGCACGGCCGAAATCACCACGTCGCACGAGATCGTCGAAGGCTGATCCGGCACCCGGCCCCGCCGGCGGCTCCGGCCGCGGCAACAGCCGTGGGCCGTGGGCCGTGGGCGGGCCTGAACCGGCCTCAGACCCGGTGGGCCGTGGCCGTCATCACCCGGGCCGCGGCCCGCATCAGGCCCCGCACCGGGGCCGGCAGGTCGATGCCGCCCGAAGCGCGTGCGGCCTGCCCGTGTTCGGCCTCGTCCGCCGCCATCCGGGCCACGATCGCCCGCGAGGCCGCGTCAGCTTCGGGCAGCCGCGCCAGGTGGCTGTCCAGATGGGCCTCCACCTGGGCCTCGGTTTCCACCACGAAACCCAGGCTCACGGCGTCGCCGAACCGCCCGGCCGCCAGGCCGATGGCAAACGCGCCGGCGTACCACAGCGGGTTCAACAGGCTGGGGCGGTCCCCCAGTTCGGTCAGGCGCTCGGCGGTCCAGACCAGGTGGTCGATTTCCTCGTCGGCCGCCTGAACCAATTGCGCCCGCAGCGTCGCGTCGCGGGTGCTCACCGCCTGTGCCTGGTAGAGCGCCTGGGCGCAGACCTCGCCCACATGGTTCACCCGCATCAGCGCACCCGACAACTGCCGCTCCTGGGCCGACAGCGGGGCTTGCGCCGCGTCGGCCGGCAGGTCACGGGCCGGTGACGGCCGCCGGGCCTGGGCGCCGCCCGAGAGCGTGCGCAGCGCGGCCTCGGCGCCGCAGATCCAGCGGTCGACCGGGGACAGTTCAAGTCGGGTGGGCGCGGCGGGGGCGGTGGGTGCGGACATGGTCGCCACGATAGCCGAAGGGCTGGCCGGCCGCCGGTCCTCGTCGCTGTTCGCAAGTCGAACAACGGCCCCCACCCGGCGGGGGGCGGGGCGCGGCGATCGCGGACACACCAGCGTCACATCGCTGTGACAGAGGCGGGTGTGTTCCGTGGCCCTTGTCCGGGACCCGTTGTCATCAGACAACAGCCCGGGACGATTTCCGCCGCGATTCTTTGCAAGCGCTCGGCCCGGGTGGTGCAATAGGGACAGCTTCCGATGAGGCAAACGGGTGGGGCGCCGACGCGGCGCCACCTGTCAAACTGCCCGGAACCTCTTGTTAACCCTAGGAGATAGTTGCAATGAAAAAGTCGCTGCTCGCTCTCGCAGTGCTCACCGCCTTCGCCGGCGCCGCCTCCGCTCAATCCTCGGTCACCCTGTATGGCAAGATCGACCTGGGTGGTGTTCTGGAATCTGGTTCGGCCAAGGGCAAGGTTGTCCGTATCTCGACCGGCGTGACCGGTGGTTCGCGTCTGGGCTTCAAGGGTGTTGAAGACCTGGGTGGCGGCCTGAAGGCCGGCTTCCAGATCGAAACCGGCTTCTGCGCTGACAGCAACACCAACAACGCTGGCACGAACCCGAACTTCTGCACCGGCGGCAACAACTTCGGTGGCCGTCAGTCGCACGTCGACCTGGTCGGCAACTTCGGTGCCGTCACCCTCGGCCGTCAGTACACCCTGGCCTTCATCAACCTGACCACCATCGATCCGTTCGGTACCGGTCTGGCTGGTCAAACCACCAACCTGTTCGACAGCGCTGGTTCGGGCGCGGGCAACCCCCGCGTGAACAACTCGGCCATCTACACGACGCCGAACCTGAACGGTTTCCAAGCCGCCGCCCTGGTGGCCTTCGGTGAAACCCAAGGCGACTGGCGCACCGGCCGTGCCAATGGCCTGAGCGCCACGTACGCTTCCGGTCCCCTGTACCTGGGTGCCGCTTACCACTCGGTCAACGGCACCGCCGGCGTGCTGGGTCGCAAGAACACCAACTTCGGTGGCACCTACGACCTGGGCGCTGTCAAGGTTCACGCCCTGATGCAGTCGACCAAGGCCGCTGCTGCCCCGTACAAGGACACCCGTGACTCCCTGCTGGGCCTGTCGGCTCCGGTGGGCAACGGCACCGTCCTGGCGTCGATCATCAAGCACGATGACCGCACCGTGGCCGACCAGAACGCCAACCAGATCGGCGTGGGCTACATGTACGCCCTGTCCAAGCGCACCTCGGTGTACTCGGCCTTCGCCCGCATCAAGAACGAACACGGTGCCACGTTCACCGTGGGCAACGCCACCGATGCCGGTACCGGCAACAAGGCGTTCGACCTGGGCGTCGTCCACAACTTCTGATCGTTGCGGCGGCCTCGTGCCGCTGTCCCGTTCAGCCGCCGGCCCCTTTCGGGGGGCGGCCAGAAAAGCCCGCCGGCAACGGCGGGCTTTTTTCATGGCGCGGACGATCGTGCCCCGTCGCGACGAGGCCCCGCTCGGG
>Ga0228698_1001261_pt1 | contig 12945 bp, 6 predicted proteins | sample McNCre117_Aug_MG_FD_178015 | JGI IMG/M metagenome (GOLD analysis project Ga0228698, IMG submission 178015) | Freshwater microbial communities from McNutts Creek, Athens, Georgia, United States - 1-17_Aug_MG | ecosystem: Environmental > Aquatic > Freshwater > Creek | place: USA: Georgia...
AACTGGTGCAGCTGGGCCGCTATTCGCACGCGTCGCTCAAGGAGCTCGTGACGCGCACCGGCATCGACTACTGCCGGCTCGAGCGCGGCATCCTGCACTTCTTCTCCAGCCAGGCCGACTACGACAGCGGGGCGGCCGGCGCCGAGATCATGCGCCGCCACGGCGTGGACCGCCGCGTGCTGACGCGCGAGGAGGTGTTGAAGGTGGAGCCGGCGCTGGCCGGCTTTGGCGCCAACGTCTACGGTGGCACGTTCACGCCCAGTGACGAAAGCGGCGACGCCAAGGTGTTCACGCAGAAGCTGGCGCGGCTGTGCGCCGAGCGCGGCGCGCAGTTCCTGTACGAGCACGATGTGCTCGGGCTGCAACGCGCAGGCGACGGCATCGAGGCGGTTCAGGTTGCCGATGTGCGCAGCGGCGAGCGCAAGACCTTGCGCGCGGATGCCTTCGTCGCCGCGATGGGCTCGTACACCCCCGCGCTGGTGCGCCCGCTGGGCGAACACCTCAACATCTACCCGGCCAAGGGCTACTCGGCCACGCTTCGCCTGAAGAAGCCCGAGGCGGCCAGCGTCGTCAGCCTGCTGGACGACAGCCGCAAGATCGCCATCTCGCGCCTGGGCGACCACATCCGCATCGCCGGCACGGCGGAACTGTCCGGCTTCGACCTCGGGCTCACGTCCGCGACGGCCCGCGTGCGGTGCGCCGCGCTGGTCAAGCGTTATGAGGAACTCTTCCCCGGCGTGGCCGACCTCAGCGAGCCGAACTACTGGGCCGGGCTGCGCCCCAGCACGCCCACCAACATTCCCTACATCGGCCGCAGCACACGCGCCCGCAACCTGTGGATCAACGCCGGCCACGGCACGCTGGGCTGGACGCATGGCGCCGGCTCGGGCCGCGCGATGGCCGAGCTGATCGCCGGGCGCAAGCCGGAGATGACCTTCGGCTTCTACGGCGCGGTCTGACTCACAGAGTCTTCAGCAACGCGTCGACTTCCTTCTGCTGAGGGAACTTCGCGCCCAGCCGCGCGAGGCTTTCCAGCTCGCCCTTGGCGGCTGCCTTGTCGCCGGACTGGATCAGGATCTGCGCCAGCGTCAGCTTGTAGCTGGGCTGGTCGGGCTGGTCCCCGATCAGCTGGCGCTGCACGCTGATCGCCTTGGCGAAGTCCTTCTCGTTGGCCAGCACGGTGGCGTAGGTGTCACGCAGCGCGCCGTTATCGGGCTTGAGCTGGAGGCCGCGCTCGGCCAGTTCACGCGCGCCGGGCTTGCCGGTCTTGCTGCGCAGCCAGGCGACGTTGTTGATCAGCATGGCCGCGTCCGGGCTGCGCTTGAGCAGCGCCTCGTAGCGCGACAGCGCGCCCTCGAAATCCCCGCGCGTCAGCGTGAGGTCGGCGGCCACCAGCTGGAAGGCGCCGTCCTGCGGATGGGCCGCCTGCCACTGCGTCTCGAAGGCCTGCGCCTCTTCGCGCTTCTTGTTGCCCAGCAGCGCGGCGAACAGGCGTTGCGGTGCGTCGCCCGGCTCGGGCAGCGCGACGGCCTTGCGCAGCAGCGCGATGGCGGCGTCGGGCCGCTGGCGGCCCAGCTCGATGTCGGCTTCGGCGACCAGCGCATAGACCTCGCGCGGGTTCTTCTTCTGGCGCTCGTGCAGTGCGGCGAGCGCCTCGTCCACGCGGCCCTGGCGCACGGCCAGCTGGATCAGCAGCCGCTGCGCGACGACGGAGCCTGGCTCGGCCTCCAGCGCGCGGCGCACCTCGCGCTCCGCGCCGGGGTAGTCCTTGTCCAGCAGCCGCAGCTGCGCCTGGCCCAGCCAGCCGTAGGCGCGCGCCGGGGCGAGCGCCGTCAGCCGCGCGTAGGTCTTGCCGGCCTGCGCGCGGTCGCCCTGCGCGGCCTGCGTGCGCGCCAGCCGCTCCAGCAGATCGGGGTTCTGCGGCTGCGCCGCAACGGCTTCCTGCGCCGCCTGCGCGGCCTGCGCCAGGTTGCCCAGGCGCAGCTGGTGGTCGATGAGCGCCACGCGAAGGATGGCCTCGTTCGGCTCCTCGCGCACGGCGGCGGCCAGCACCTCCGTCACACGCTCGGCCGGCGCCCGCGTCTGCACCAGCAGCTCGGCCAGCGCCAGCCGGGCCTGCGGTGAACTCTTTTGGTTGGCCACGAAGTCTTCCAGCCGCTTGACGGCGGCCTCGCCGCGCTGGGCCTGCATGTCGAGGCTCACCAGCCCCAGCGTGGCGGGCAGGTAGGCCGCGTCCGCCTTCAGGGAGGCCTCGAACGCCGCCTGCGCGCCGGCCGTGTCCTTGCGCACGAGCAGGATGCGCCCGCGCAGCGCGTGCGGCACCGGGCTGTCCTTCATCTTTGGCGCCAGCTTGTCGAGGGCCGCCAGCGCGCCGCTGAGGTCCTGGCGGCTCATCAGCGTGTTGACGACCATCAGGTCGTAGTTGCTGCCGCTGTCTTTCGCGGCCAGGTCGCGCAGCTGGGCCAGCGCCGCATCGGCCTTGGCGCGCGCTGCGGCGCCGGGCGTCGCGGTGTCGCGGGCAATGGCGGTCAGCGCCAATGCGGCCTGCGTCTTGGTGTCGTCCGGGCGCAGCTTGGCGGCCGCACTGAAGGCCTGGTCGGCGCCCTCGAAATTGCCCAGCATCAGCTGCGCATTGCCCGCCAGCATCAGCGTCTCGGCGTCGGCGCGGCCGGCTTCGAGCACGGGCCGCAGCGTCTCCATCGTCTTGGCCGGCGCTCGGCGCTGCAACTGCAGCGAGGCGAACTGACGGCGCAACCCGCCGTCCTCCGGCGCCACCTTCAGCGCCTGGTTCAACAGGTTCTCGGCGTCAGCGAGCTCGCCGAGCTGCTGATGCGCGCCGGCGGCCAGGCGCAGCAGCGGCACATAGCTGGGCATGAGCTTCAACAGCGGCAGCGCGAGCTCCTTGGCCTTCGCGGAGTCGTTCCTGGCAAGCGCCAGCTGCGCCTGCAGGAAACGGCCCTGCGGCTTCTTGGCGAGCGCCGGCGGCGTGGCCTCGATGAGCTTGGCGGCCTGGTCCACCTGCTGCCGCGCAAAGGCCAGGCGCACCAGCAATGCGCGGGCCTCGTAATTGGTGGGCTCGAGCGCCAGCACCTGGGCCAGCAACGGCTCGGCGTCGTCTGCCTTGCCGCGCGCCAGCAGCACCTCGGCCTTCAGTTGCAGCGCCTTGACGGCCTTGGGGGTGCGTTGCAGCAGTTGGTCCAGCGCGGCAAGCGCCTCGTCGGGGAACCCGCCGGCCAGCTTGGTGCGGGCACTGGCGATGACGGCGCCTTCGGCCTGCGGCGTCAGCTGCAGCGCGCGTGACGCCGACACCTTGGCCAGCGGCAGGTTGCCCTCCACAAGAAACGCCTGCGTCAGGGTCTGCTGCAGCGAGGACATGGCCTGGGGGTCGGCCAGGCTCTGCTCGGCGAACTCGCCGATCACCTTGCGCGCCTGGCCCGAGCTCAGCAGCGCCTGCGCCAGCAACGGCATCAGCTTGTCGCGCGGCGCGCCCATCTCGAGCGCGCGGCGCAGCTCGATCTCGGCGCCCGCGAGGTCGCCCGACTCCAGCAGCATCTGGCCCAGCAGGTGGCGGCCCTGGGCGTTTTCCGGGTTCTTCTGGAGCAGGTTCTTCAGCTCGATGATCGCGCCGGCCACGTCCCGCTGCTCGATGCGCTGCTGCGCGGCGGCGAGCAGTTCCTCCTCAGAGCGTTGGCCACAGGCTGCCAACGCGGCAGCGAGCAGGATCGGGGCGAAAAAGCGGGTTTTCATCATGTCTCCGACAACAGGCGCGCGATTGTGTTCCTAGAATGCGCGGCCCTTCACAGGGCTGGCCCGGAGGCCGGCCGCATGACACGAACGCGCCATGAACGTCGCCCCCTCCTTTTGCGCCATCGACTTCGGCACCTCCAACTCCGCCGTCGCCGTACCCGACAGCCTGGGCGGCATGCGCCTCGTCGACCTGGAGCCCGGGCAGCGCACCATGCCCACGGCCGTCTTCTATTTCACCGAAGGCACGCATGACGCCGACGGCCCGCCGCGCGCCTTCGGCCGCGCGGCCGTGGCCGCCTACATCGAGGGCCACGAAGGCCGGCTCATGCGCTCGATGAAGAGCATCCTCGGCTCGCCGCTGATCGATCAGACCACCGACGTCGGTGGCGGCCGCGGTGCCAAGTACTCAGACATCGTCTCGGGCTACCTGAAGCGGTTGCGCCGCCTGGCCGGCGAGCCGACGCGCGTGGTGCTGGGCCGCCCGGTGTTCTTCGTCGACGGCGAGCCGGCGCGAGACGCGGCGGCCCAGGCCCAGCTCGAGGCCTGCGCGCGTGCCGTGGGCTTCACCGACGTGCACTTCCAGTACGAGCCCATCGCGGCCGCCTTCGACTTCGAGCAGCAGGCCATCCGCGAAGGCAAGGGCGAGCAGATCGTGCTGGTGGCCGACATCGGCGGCGGCACGAGCGACTTCTCCGTCGTGCGCGTGGGGCCCGAACGCATCGGCCGGCTCGCGCGCCGCGACGACATCCTGGCCAGCCACGGCATCCACATCGCCGGCACCGACTTCGACCGCCACATCGAACTGGCCGGGCTGCTGCAGGCCTTCGGCTACCGCAGCACCGGCGCCAGCGGCCGCCAGGTGCCCAGCGGCATCTATTTCGACCTGTCCACCTGGCACCTGATCAACACCTGCTACGCGCCGCTGCGCGTGGCCGAGTGGCGCGGCATGAAGAGCTGGTTCGGTGACGTTCGCCACCACGCCCGGCTGATGACGGTGCTGGAGGAGCGCCTGGGCCACGAGCTGGCCGCGCGCGCCGAGGGCGCCAAGATCGCCATCTCCGGCGGCGCCGACACCACCGTGGACCTCGGGCACATCGAGTCCGGCCTCGTGCTGCCGCTCAGCGAGAAAACCGCCGTCGACGCGCTGCGAGCCGACCTGGACCGCATCATCGCGACCGCCCACGAAACCGTGGCGCAGGCCGGGCTGCGGCCGGAGCAGATCGACGCGCTGTACTTCACCGGCGGCTCCACGGGGCTGCGCCTGCTCGTCGACGGCATGGCCGCAGGCTTCCCGCAGGCCCACCGCGTCACCGGCGACCGCTTCGCCTCGGTCGCCACCGGCCTGGGCCTGCACGCACAACGGCTGTTCGCCACGGCGTGACCTGTGTCAGGCCCGCTGCGGCCTGCTAGCCTGCGCGGCCCGCACCCCGAGGACCCGCCTCATGTTGAAAGCCCTGACCTGGGCCACCGTCGCGCTGGCGGCCACCGCCGCCCACGCCGCCGAAGCCGCAGACGCCCCGCTGTCCCAGACCTACCAGCAGCCCTCCGCCGAGATCCGCGCGGTGCTGGACGCGCCGGCCCTGCCGGCCCATTCGCTGTCACCCGACCAGCGCACGCTGGCAAGCATCGGCACGCGCCGCTACCGCAGCGTGGCCGAGCTGTCGCGCCCCATCCTGCGCCTGGCGGGCCTGCGCATCGACGCAGCCGCCAGCAGCCTGCAGCTCACACCCGCCATCGAGTCGATCACACTGCGCGAGCTGACCGATCCAGCCGCCGCCGAACGCACCGTGCGGCTGCCAGCCGGCGGCACGTTCACCGCGCTGCGCTGGTCGCCGGACAGCCGGCATTTCCTGCTGAACCGCCGCACGGCCAGCGCCGTCGAGCTGTGGGTGGGCGACGTTGCCACCGGCCAGGTTCGCCAGCTCAAGGGCGTGCGGCTGAACACCATCCTCGACACGGCCGTGGCCTGGGTTTCGCCTGACGAAGTCATCGCGCTGACCGTGCCCGAGCGGCGTGGCGCGGCGCCCGTCTTCACGGCACCGAGCGGGCCGAGCATCCAGGAATCCATGGGCCGCAACTCGCCCGAGCGCACGCTGCAGGACCTGCTCAAGAACAGCCAGGACGATGCGCTGTTCAGCCACCACGCCAGCTCGGCGCTGCGCCGCATCCAGCTGTCCACCGGCACCTCGCGCGAAATCGGCACGCCGGGCCTGTACGCCAGCGTCGAGGTCGTCGGCACGCAAGGCACGCTCATCACGGAGCGCCTCGTGCCGCCGTTCAGCTACCAGGTCAGCTGGAACGACTTCGCCCGCCAGGTCGAGCTGCGCGACTTCAACGGCAAGCTGCTGCGCGACCTGGGCACCGTCAAGCTCAAGGAGGGCGTGCCCGTCGAAGGCGTCATCACCGGGCCGCGCAATTTCTGGTCATCACCGAAGGCCGACGGCGCCGTCTACTGGGTCGAAGCGCTGGACGGCGGCGACCAGCGCACCAAGGTGCCGTTCCGCGACCGGCTGATGCGCCTGGACCCGCCCTACCAGGGCGACGCCCGCGAAGTGCACCGCACGGCGGGCCGGCTGGGCAGCCTGAGCTTCGTCGACGCCGGCGACCGCGCCATCGTGTCCGACCTCGACCGCGACCGCCTCTGGGTCGCCGTCGATCTGATCTCGCTGGACGGTGCCGCCAAGCCGCAGCGCCTGCAGGACCGCTCGATGCGCGACCGCTACGCCGACCCCGGCCAGCCGCTGACGCGCGTGCTGCCCAACGGCCGCAACATCGTGCGCGTGGACGGCGGCGACCGCCTGCTGCTGGCCGGCGCCGGTGCGAGCAAGGAGGGCGACCTGCCCTTCATCGACAGCTACAGCCTGAAGGACGGCAAGGCCACGCGGCTATTCCGTTCAGGCCCGACGCACTACGAGCGCCCGCTCACGCTGCTGGCCGATGGCAAGCTGCTGACCAGCCGCGAGAGCGCCACCGAGCCGCCCAATCTCGTGCTGCGCAGCGGCACCGGCTTCGAGCAGCTGCAAGCCCTGACGCGCAACACCGACCCCGCGCCGCAACTGCGCGCCATCAAGCGCGAGCTCGTCAAGTTCAAGCGCGCCGACGGTGTGGAGCTGTCGTTCTGGCTCTACCTGCCGCCCGACTACCAGCCCGGCGAGCGCCGCCCGACGCTGGTCTGGGCCTACCCGCTGGAGTTCACTGACGCGTCCACCGCCGGCCAGGTCAGCGGCTCAGGCAGCCGCTTCGTGCAGCTGGCCGGCACCAGCCCGGTCATGATGGCGCTGGACGGCTATGTCGTGCTGATGGACGCCACCATGCCCGTCGTCGGCGACCCCAAGACCGTCAACGACAGCTTCGTCGAGCAGATCACCGCGAACGCGAAAGCCATCATCGACAAGGCTGCCGAACTGGGCGTCAGCGACCCGCAGCAGATGGTGGTGGCCGGCCACAGCTACGGCGCCTTCATGACGGCCAACCTGCTGGCCCACACCGACCTGTTCAAGGCCGGCATCGCGCGCAGCGGCGCCTACAACCGCACGCTGACACCGTTCGGCTTCCAGAGCGAACGCCGCACCTACTGGGAGGCGCAGGATGTCTATCTGAAGCTGTCGCCGTTCAACTACGCCGACAAGCTCAAGGAGCCGCTGCTGCTGATCCACGGCGAGAGCGACGACAACCCGGGCACCTTCCCCATCCAGTCGGCGCGCTTCTACCAGGCGCTGGCCGGCACCGGCGGCAACGTGCGCTACGTGGTGCTGCCGCACGAATCGCACGGCTACTCGGCGCGCGAGTCCATCGGCCACACGCTGTGGGAGATGAGCACCTGGATGAAGCGCCAGACGCGCGATCCGCGCGCGCCGCGCTGAATCTCAACGCCGAGGAGGAGGGCCGCGGCGGCGTTGTGGAGCAACCCGCGGCGGCGCCTTCACCGGCCGCGACACGTCGGCCAGCATCAGCACGGCGCTGACCAGGCCCTCCACCGCCGCTTCCAGGTCAGCCGGCGGCTCCAGGTCCTCGATCTCCTCCAGCAGCGCGTCGGCGTCCTCGAGGTCGTCCGGGTCCAGGTGCAGGTAGATCGCCGCCAGCGGCTCCAGCAACGGCTCCTCGGGCAGGCGCATCAGCGCCGGATGCGCGTCCAGCGCGTGCGCGAAGCCCGCGACCCACGGCAGCACCGTCTCGCTGGGGTCGTCGGTCTCGTCCAGCTCGAAGATCCACGGGTCGAACCACTGCCGGCCGGCGATGGCGACATTGAGCTCCTTGTGCCGCCGGCGCAGCAGCGCCAGCAACTCGTCGTCCACGCGCGATGGTGTCGGGCGGCCTTCCGTGTCCAGCGCCGGCGGCAGCCAGGCCGACAACGGCACGGCGTCGGGCTGCAGCAGCACGCCGCAGAGGTAGCCGTCCAGCATGCTGACATCCAGCGGCTCCAGCGGCTTGGGCAGCGCATCCAGCAGCGCCTGCAGGCGCTCCAGATCGGTTTCAGAGAAGGCTTCGGGGACTCGGTTCATAGACGGATTATGGGTAAAGCCTCGTAAATAGTGCCCACCCAGGCTGAGCTGCTCCCCCTACATTGGATGTCCCAACGACGCCCTCGACCCCGAGGGCTTGAAGACCCGGCAGCGTTGCTGACCGGGTCTTTTTTTATGTCGCTCGCGGCCAATCGCGTGAAGGCTGTCGCAGTGAGGCACCGGCGGCGGCGCCAATGCAAACCTCCCCGCCACCATACTCGGCCATGCCCGTCGCCGACATCGCGCTGCGCTTCGACCCTGCCGTCGTCGTGCTGTCCTACCTGACTGCAGCCCTCGCCTCCTTCGTGGCACTGGACCTGGCGCAGCGCGTTCGCACGACCGACACGCTGCTGCGCCGGGTGTGGTGGCTGGCGGGTTCGCTGTCGCTGGGCAGCGGCATCTGGGCGATGCATTTCATCGGCATGGTGGCGCTGCGCCTGCCCTTCCCGGCGGGTTACGACACCGCCATCACCGCGCTGAGCTGGCTGGCGGCCGTCGGCGTGTCGGCCATCGCGCTGCACATCGCCGCCCAGGACACGCTGACACCCGGGCGGCTGGCCACGGGCGCGCTCAGCATGGGGGCCGGCATCTGCGGCATGCACTACATCGGCATGGCCGCCCTGGCACTGGCCCCGGGCATCCGCTGGAACGGCGTGCTCGTCGCCGCCTCGGCCGCCGTGGCAACCGGCGCCTCCGCAGCCGCTCTCATCATCTTTTTCTGGCTGCGCCGCCTCAGCGCGCGCCACGCCCGCTGGGGGCAGCTCGCGGCCGCGTTGGTCATGGGCGCCGCCGTGGCCGGCATGCACTACACCGGCATGGCGGCCGCCGGCATCGCCGAGGGCAGCATCTGCCTCAGCGTCGATTCGCTGGGCGGCGGCAACCTGGACGACCTGGTCGGCAGCGCCACGTTGGCGCTGCTGCTGCTGACGCTGTTCACCTCCATGCTCGACGCCCGGCTGCGCCGGCGCACCAGCCGGTTGCAGCAGTCCCTGCACGAGGCGACCACCGAACTGGCCGAGCAGGCGCTGCGCGACCCGCTCACCGGACTGGCCAACCGCCAACTGCTCGATGACCGCCTCGGGCACGCGATCGCACGCGGCCGACGCAGCGGTGCCAGCGTTGCGCTGCTGATGCTGAACCTGGACGGCTTCAAGCCCGTCAACGACTCCTTCGGGCACGCCGCCGGCGACGCCGTGCTGCGCGAGGTGGCAGGCCGGCTGCAGGCCCAGGCCCGCAACCACGACACGCTGGCCCGCATCGGCGCCGACGAATTCGTGCTGCTGCTGGAAGGCGAGAGCGGCGAAACGGTGCTGGCGCAGATCGCGCAGCGCCTGCTGGACTCGCTGGCGCAGCCGCTGTCGATTGGCGCGACCGAGGGCGACCAGCTGCTGCGGCTGACGGCGTCCATCGGCATCGCACTGCATCCGGGTTCCGATGCCCCCAGCCGCACGCTCATCGCCCAGGCCGGCTCGGCAGCGCAGGCCGTCAAACGCGGCGGCGGCAACGGCTTCGCCTTCTTCGAGGCCCACATGCAGGACGGCGTGCGCGACCAGCTGGAACTGGCCCGCGATCTGCGCGCCGCGCTGGAGCACGGCGGGCAGGGGCTGAGCCTGCACTACCAACCCAAGGTGTCCGGCGCAACGGCCCGCGTGCTGGGCGTGGAGGCCCTGCTGCGCTGGCAGCACCCGCAGCGCGGGCCCGTCAGCCCGGCCACCTTCATCCCGGTGGCGGAACGGTTCGGCATCATCACCACGCTGGGCGACTGGGTCATCGACGAAGCCTGCCGCCAGATGGCCGCCTGGCGCGACGAAGGCCTGCGGCTGCGCGTCGCGATCAACCTCTCGGTGCAGCAGCTGCGCCAGCCCGAGGCCCTGCTGCAACGGCTGCAGCAGGCGCTGCAGCGCAACCAGCTCGACGCGTCCCAGCTGAGCTGCGAGATCACCGAATCCGTCGCGATGGAAGACGCCGCCGCCACCGAACGCGTGCTGCAGCGCCTGGGCGAGCTGGGCGTGAGTCTGTCCATCGACGACTTCGGCACCGGCTACTCCAGCCTCGCCTACCTGCGCCGTCTACCGGTGTCGCAGCTCAAGATCGACCGCAGCTTCGTGCAGGACCTGGAAACCAGCGCCGACGCCCGCGCCATCGTCAAGGCCGTCATCGAGCTGGCCCACGCCCTGGGGCTGGAGGTGGTGGCCGAAGGCGTGGAGACCGAGGGGCAGGCCGCCGTGCTGCGCGCGAAGCACTGCGACAAGCTGCAGGGTTATCTGTTCGCGCGGCCGATGGCGGCCGACGCGCTGGTGGCCTGGGCCCGCAGCCCCGCGACGGCACGGGCCGGCGTCATCTTCGACGACTCGCACGGCACCCAGGAACCAGCCTAGACGGCCATCCGGTCGGGCGAGACGTAGAAGCGCCGGAAGGTCTCGAAATCCATCGTGTCGGCCGCCTCGATGCGCGCCTGCTCGGCCAGCGACGCGGCCGCCTGGGCCTCGAAACGCTGCTGCAGCGCCTGCGGGAAGGGCAGCGCCAGCAGCGCCGACCGCGTGGCGTCGCTCTGGCGGCGGATGAAGCCCACATGGCTGTCGCCGAAATCCTGGGCCATGACCGCCAGCACCCGGGCCGACGGGCACAGCTCGGGGCGGTCGAGCCGCTCGCCCACGCGGCGCAAGGCGTCGCGGTAGGCGCTGCCGCCATGGGCCGCGTCCAGTGCCTCGGCCTGCGTGGCGCAGCCGGCCAGGATCTCGCGGGCCCAGTCGGCCAGCGATCGCTCGCCCCCCTGCCAGTGCTCCAGCATCAGCCCCGGCTCGCGGCCGCGCGCGGCCACACGGTGCTGGTTGCGCCCGTTGACGGCGATCTCCTCGGGCGTGTCCACCGGGCTGTCGCTGCGCAGGCAATGCAGCAGGAAGGCGTCCAGCACGCGCATGGCATCGGCGCCGATGCCCAGCGGCTCGAAGGGGTCGAGGTCCATCAGCCGCACCTCGATGTACTCGACGCCACGCTCGCGCAGCGCGTGCAGCGGGCGCTCGCCCGAGCGGATCACGCGCTTGGCGCGGATGGTGCTGTAGAACTCGTTCTCGATCTGCAGCAGGCTGGTGGACAGCTGGTTGTAGTCTCCGCCGGGCGTCTGCACGCCGATGGCCTCGTAGGCCGCGTAGGGCCGGCTCAGCGCGTCCTGCAGCGAGGCGGCATAACTTTCCAGGCAGTTGTAGCTGACGGCGATGCTGGACTGCGCGTCGCTCTGGTAACCCAGGCGCCCCATGCGCAGCGACGTCGCGTGCGGCAGATAGAACGTGTGCTCGGCCAGGCGCTGCAGGCCGTGCTCGCGGCCCTGCACGAAGCTGTGACACAACGCCGGGCTGGCGCCGAAGAGATACAGCAGCAGCCAGCCGTCGCGCCGGAAATTGCGGATGGCGCCGAAATAGCCTTCCGTCGACACGCCCGGCAGCGACCAGTTGTAGTGGATGCCCGAGATGGTCTGCATGCGCCGGCCATAGCGCTGGCCCAGGCCCATGCGGTAGACGCTCTTGGCGCGGCCGACGTTGCTGGAGCCGTAGCGGCCGATCGGAATGGTCTCGTCGGCCGGCAGGTCGCAGGGCATGGAGCTGACCCACAGGCGCTCGTCGCCGAGCGCGCGGTAGACGGCCTGGTGAATCTCGGTGAGCTCGCGCAAGGCGTCGTCCACGCCGGCATGCACGCCGGTGATGAGCTCCAGCTGCGATTCGCTGTAGTCGGTGGTGATGTGAGGATGCGTCAGCGCCGACCCGAGTGCGAGCGGGTGCGGCGTCAGCGCCAGGCCCCCGGCGGGCAACGCGCGCAGGCTTTCCTTCTCGATGCCACGGCGGATGCCGAGCAGGGTCTTTTTGTCGTTCATGGCGTCTCGAGCGCTAATTGGGCCGAGACGGTATCAGAAGCCGGCCAGCCTTTCCCCCATGCGGGAATGCGCAAGCCGAGTAGGACGAGGCGCCGTGCGAGGGCCCGCTACAGCTGCCCCGGCGCGTCGTGGTCGGCCACGCTGGGCCGCAGGCCGTGTTCGCCGGCCTGCACGCCGTCGTGGTGGCTGAGGTAGAGCGACACGTCGTAGCGCTCCAGCCAGCCGACCGCGCGCAGGCGGTCCAGCACCGGGCCCTTGACCTCGGAGAACTCCAGCCGCAGCCCCTCGGCCTGCAGCCCCGCGTGCAGTTCCTGCAGCGCCGTGAGGCCCGACACGTCGATGTGGTTGACCGGAGCCATCAGCAGCAGCACGCGGCGCGGCTCGCCGACGGCGGCGCGGTGCTCGGCCACGCGCGCCAGCACCGCATCGGCAAGCCCCCGCGCGTTCGTGAACACCAGGCTCTCGTCGATGCGCAGGCCCACGACCTCGGGCTGGCATTCCACGGCGTAGCGCTCGACGTTGCGGTAATGGTGCGTGCCCGGCACGCGGCCGATGCGGGCCACATGCGGCTGCGCCGTGCGCTGGATCAGCAGTGCGATGGAGCCGACCACGCCGATGGCCAGCGCCGCGCCGACGCTCCACAACAGCACGGTCGCGGTGACGGCGATCATCAGCAGCCCCTCGGCGCGGGCATAGCGCCAGGCATCGCCATAGTGGCGCAGCGTGAAGCCGCCCAGCACGGCCACGACGATGGTGGCGGCCAGCACCGGCTTGGGCAGGTGGGCCAGCGGCTCGGCCAGCAGCAGCATGGCCAGGCCCATGAAGCCG
>Ga0228698_1001262_pt1 | contig 12932 bp, 12 predicted proteins | sample McNCre117_Aug_MG_FD_178015 | JGI IMG/M metagenome (GOLD analysis project Ga0228698, IMG submission 178015) | Freshwater microbial communities from McNutts Creek, Athens, Georgia, United States - 1-17_Aug_MG | ecosystem: Environmental > Aquatic > Freshwater > Creek | place: USA: Georgia...
GAACATGAACAGCAAGTCTCTTATTTCCGGCATCGTCGGCATCGCCATTCTGGCGGCCGCACCGCTGTACACCAGCAACCCGTATTACATCCACATGATCGGCACGATCATGATTTACGCCATCCTGCTGTTCGGCCTGGACATCGTGGTGGGCTACACCGGCCAGGTGTCGTTGGGCCATGCCGGTCTGTTCGGCGTGGGCTCTTACACGGCGGGTGTGTTGTTCTTCAAGCTGGGTGCGCCGTTGTGGGTCATCATTCCGGCCAGCATTGGTGTAACCGCAGGCTTTGGCGCCTTGCTGGCGCTGCCCGCGCTGCGCGTGACCGGCCCGTACCTGGCCATGGTGACGCTGGCCTTTGGCACCATCATCCAGATCCTGATCAACGAGATGGACTTCCTCACCGAAGGCCCGCTGGGCATCAAGATCCCCAAGCCTTCTATTGCAGGCATTCAGCTCGACGAGCACGGCTTCTACTGGACCGTGCTGGCGCTGATGGTGATCTCGCTGGTGGTGGTGGACCGCATCCTCAAATCCCAACTGGGTCGCGCTTTCGAGGCGCTGCGCGGCAGCCCCGTGGCGTCGGACTGTATGGGCGTGTCGGTGTACCGCTACAAGGTGTATGCCTTCGTGATCAGCGCCGGTTTTGCCGGTCTGGCCGGTTGCCTGTATGCCTACTCCGAGCAATACATTTCGCCCAACACCTACAACTTTGAGTTGACCGTGTTGTTCCTGCTGGCCGTGATCATGGGTGGCCGCAAGAGCCGCGTGGGTTCACTTCTGGGTGCCGCCATCATCGTGATCTTGCCCAAGCTGCTGGATGACCTTGAGATGTTCCGCGTTGTGGCTTCCACTTTGGCCGTGCTCATGGCTGTGGGTGGCGCCATTGCTGTGTCCAAGAAGATGACCACCGCCAAAGCGATGGCACTGCCTGTGGTGGGAACCATTGCGCTCACCGGTTTTGCTTTCTGGCTGCAGTCCATTACCGACTGGCGTCTGTCGATCTTCGGTTTGATGATTTTGTTTGTGGTGTATTACCTGCAAGACGGCATCGTCGGCTTTGTGCGCAACCTGTTTGCCCGCAAAGGCCCGCGCGCTGGCCATGCTGTGGTGCTGGCGTCTGGCTCCCACAAAGACGCCATCACGAATGCCGCAGCGGGCGCAGGCCAAGACCTGCTGCAAGCCAAGGGCGTGCTGATGCAGTTCGGCGGCCTGAAGGCCATCAACCAGGTGGACATCACCGTCAAGCGCGGCACTATCCACGGCCTGATTGGCCCCAACGGTTCGGGCAAGAGCACCATGATGAATGTGCTCACCGGCATCTATGTACCTACCGCTGGTGCCATTGAGTTTGCCGGGCGTTCCGTGGTGGGCCGTACATCGTCTGACATTGCGCTGTCCGGCATTGCACGTACCTTCCAGAACGTGCAGCTCTTTGGAGAAATGACGGCGCTGCAAAACGTGCAGGTGGGCTTGCACCACACCTTCAACAGCAACATCGTGGACATTGCGCTGCACAGCCCGCGCTACACCCGCGAAGAAGCTGCATCGGTGGAGCGCGGCTTGGGCCTGATCGAGTTTGTTGGCCTGGCCGACCTGGCTAACGAAGAAGCCCGCAACTTGCCCTACGGCAAGCAGCGTCTGTTGGAAATTGCCCGCGCACTGGCGCTGGACCCGCAACTGCTGCTGCTGGACGAACCCGCTGCTGGTTTGACCGCACCCGACATCAAGGAATTGATCACCATCATCCGCAAGATCCGCGACCACGGCATCACCGTGATCCTGATCGAGCACCACATGGATGTGGTGATGGGCGTGTGCGACAACGTCTCCGTGCTGGACTTCGGCCAGAAGATTGCCGAAGGCAAGCCCGCCGAAGTGCAGGCCAACGAAAAAGTGATCGAGGCCTACCTCGGTGGCACCGCCGCATAAGAACAGGATTTCACGATGCTCAGTATCAAAAATCTCGAAGCCGGTTACGGCAAGGTGCAGGTTCTGCACGGTATTTCCATCGACGTGCCCAAGGGCAAGGTGGTCACCCTCATTGGCTCCAACGGTGCGGGCAAGACCACCACCATGCGCGCTGTGTCCGGCATGATCAAACCCACTGCGGGTGAGATCAGCCTCAGTGGCAAGCGCATCGATGGCATGGAGTCTTACACCATTGCCAAGCTGGGCCTGGCCCACTCGCCCGAAGGCCGCCGCGTATTCGCCACCATGACGGTGACTGACAACCTCATCCTGGGCGCCTTTCCCCGTCTGACGGGCAGCCGCCCCAAGGGGGATGTGGCCAACGATCTGGACAAAGCGCTGGAACTCTTCCCCCGCCTCAAAGAGCGCCGCACCCAACTGGCCGGCACCCTGTCGGGCGGTGAGCAGCAAATGCTGGCCATGGCCCGCGCCGTGATGCTCAACCCCGAAATCGTGCTGCTGGACGAGCCTTCCATGGGGCTGGCTCCCATCTTGGTGGAAGAAGTGTTCCGCATCATCGAAGACCTGAAATCCCGTGGCGTAACCATGCTGCTGGTGGAGCAGTTTGCTGCGGCCGCGCTCAAGGTTGCGGACTATGGCTACGTGCTGGAAAACGGCCGCATCTCGGTGCACGGCGAAGCCGCCAAGCTGCGGGACGATCCAGCCGTGAAGGCCGCCTACTTGGGCGGCGGGCACTAAAGCGTTGCTCTGTTTGGGGGTATTTGCACATCCCCCAAACAGGGGATTGGTAAGTAGTAGTCTTGTCGCTAAACTGCTAATTCCGGCAAAAAAGGGAATGCAACGTGGGTTGCTGCCTCAAGCCGGACTTGAATACAGCCTTTGTATGGAGGCTTTACGAATATGAAAAAAGACAAGCTACAAAATCCCCCCGCTTCCGCTGCAGCGCCCGCTACAGCGGGGGCTGAGGCTACGAAAGAAGCAGAGAAGCTCACCCCACCCGACCTGGGGTTGACCGAACGGCGTAAGTTCATCCGTCCGTTGCCGGTGCCCGAAGTGTTGGAGAGCGATGGTGATTCGGCGTGGGGTGCCTTTCAGGCCCTTATCTCTGAAGACCCTGAAAAATAGATCTCACAAAAGGTTCGCATGTCCTCTGGAAAAATCCTCGTTGCCCAAGGTGGCGGTCCTACCGCAGTCATCAACCAGTCGCTCGTCGGCGTGGCCTTGGAGGCCCGGCGCTTCCAGCAGGTGAACCACATTTATGGCGCGCTGCACGGCGTGCGCGGCATCATCAACGAGGACTTTCTGGACCTCACGCAAGAGACCAGCCACAACCTGGAACTGGTGGCCAACACCCCGTCCAGCGCCCTGGGCTCTACGCGCGACAAGCCGGACGTGCCGTATTGCAAAGAGATTTTCAAGGTGCTGCGGGCGCACCAGATTGGGCACTTTTTCTACATCGGCGGTAACGACTCGTCGGACACCGTGCGCATCGTGAGCGAAGAGGCGGCCAAGGCGGGTTACCCGCTGCGCGCCATCCATATCCCCAAGACGATTGACAACGACCTGGTGGGCAATGACCACACGCCGGGCTTTCCGTCGGCCGCCCGTTTTGTGGCTCAGGCCTTTGCCGGTGCCAACCTGGACAACGCCGCCTTGCCCGGTGTCTATGTGGGCGTGGTTATGGGGCGGCATGCGGGTTTTCTGACCGCGGCCTCGGCCTTGGGCAAGAAGTTTCCTGACGACGGCCCACACCTCATCTACCTGCCCGAACGCACCTTTGTGTTGGAGCAGTTTTTGCTGGACGTGAAAGCAACCTACGAGCGCTATGGCCGCTGCGTGATTGCGGTGTCCGAGGGCATTCACGACGCATCCGGCCAGCCCATTGCGGCCCTCTTGGCAAAAGACCTGGAGCACGATGCCCATGGCAATGTGCAACTCAGTGGCAACGGCGCATTGGCCGATTTGCTGTGCGAGGAAATCAAGTCCAAGCTCAAGATCAAGCGTGTACGCGGCGACACCTTTGGCTACCTGCAGCGCTCCTTCATCGGCTGCGTGTCCGATGTGGACCAGCGCGAAGCCCGCGAGGTGGGCGAAAAGGCCGTGCAGTACGCCATGTGGGGCGGCAAGGACGGTTCGGTGGCCATCAAGCGCACCGGCTTTTATTCGGTGGATTACGAGCTGCTGCCGCTGGATTCTGTGGCCGGCAAAACCCGCACCATGGAAGACGAATTCATTGATGCATCTGGCACCGGCGTGACCGATGCCTTCCGCATGTATCTGCGCCCGCTCTTGGGCTCAGGCATGCCTGATGCCTTCAGATTGCGCAACAACCGCGTACCCAAGGTTCTGGCCTGAGCCCCTACGCCCCGCTATCTGTGCAGGGGCACGGCAGTTTCAGTGGCTTGGGACGGGGGATGCTCGGGCAACGATCACTATGCCAACCAGAGACACCGCCAAGCCCACCGCCATGGCCCAAGACAAGGGTTCGTGGAACACCGCCCAGGCCCACACCATGGTGACCGGCGGGCTCAGGTACAGCACCGCCGTCACCCGTGTCGGAGAAGACTTGCGCAGTGCCACGTAATACAGCCCCCAAGCGCCGTAGGTAGCTACTAACACCAGCCACAGAATGCCGCTGACAAAGCCGGTATTCAGCACGGGCGCCACGCCACCCTCGTTCCAGGCAAAGCCGGCAAAGATGGCGGCGGCCGACAGGCACTGGATGCACAGGCTTTGGTACACCGGCATGCTGGCCGAGGCAAAGCGCTTTTGCAGCAACAAGGCCAGCGCCAGTGCGGTCGTGCCGAGTACCGGCAGCCCATAGGCCCACAGCGGGCCATTGCCGCTACCGCTGGCTCCGCCAGAGGCAACCAACACCCCCGCCATGCCCACCAAGGTGCCAACCCACTGGCGCATATTCAGGGCCTGCCCGAGCACCGGCCAGGACAACAGGGCCACGGCCAAGGGCAGCATGTCGGTAATCAGGGCCACGACGCCGGTGGGCGCACCGTGTGCGATCGCCAGTGCAAAACCGGCCAGATAGCCCGCCATCGCCAGCACGCCAAAGGCCACCTGCATCAGCACCTCGCGCCCGTGCAGGCGCGGCCCCCACACCAACCCAGGCAAGAGCAGCAGGCCTGACACCAGGCTGCGCCACAGCAGAATCAAAAAGAGGGGCGCATGGTCAATGGCAAAGCGAATGCCCACAAAGCCCGCGCTCCAACTCAGCACCAGCGCGGCTTCCAGGCCTACAACTATGGCAAGTGCGAGCCACTTGCTTGAGCCCCGTGTGGGATCAGATGCCACTACCGGCTTCCCCAGAATGCCGCACCCACCACCAACGTGGCGGCGATGGCGACATTCCATTGCAGGGGCTGGCCGGTGGTCAGCAATAGCAGCACGGTGGACAAAATCGGCGTAGCAAACGCCAGCAGACCGATGCGCCGCGTGTCACCGATCTTGATGGCCGCGTCCCACAAAAAGAAGGCACCACCCAGCGGCCCCAGACCCAAGAGCGCCACCAGCAGCCAGTCTTGTGTGCTCAAGACAATCGACGGCTCCAGCAGCGCATGGCACAGCAGCGACAGCAAGCCCGAAGCCGCCGCAAACCCACCCACCGCCGCCGTGGGAAAGCGCGGCAGGCGGCGTGTGAGCAGCGAATAGCTGGCCCACACAAAAGCCGATGCCAGCGCGATCAGGTAGCCGCTGTGAAAGCCACCGCCCGTAGACACGCCGCCGCCACGCCCCAGGATGGCAATGGCCGCCCCGGCAAAGCCGATAAGCGCCGCCACCACATGGCGCGCGTGCAGCTGCACGCCAGGCAGAAACCAAGGTGCCAGCACCACCATGCCCAGCGGCCAGAGGTAGTTGATGAGATTGGCCTCCACGGCCGGTGCATTGCGCAGCGCCATGAACAGCAGAAAGTGAAAGCCAAACAAGCCGTAAATGCCCACCAGCAGCGTGCTCGGCGGCACCTTCCATTGGCGGAGGTCAAACCGCGCCAGCGGCAAGGCAATGACGCTACCCACCAGCAGGCCCAGGCCGGTGAGCAAGAAGGGGGGAATATGGGCCAGCGTGACGCCCAGCGGCGCCAGCGAACCCCACAAGGCAATGGCCGCCAGGGCCAACAGGTCAGCTTTCATGGGGGCAAGCTTACGTCAGCGGCTGGGTGCAAAACGCTGGACTATCGTTGCAAAACGCCGATTGACCTGTACCTCTGGGCCGCCTTGAGGGGCGCATGGCGCGCAGACCGTGGAGGCTCCGTATGCGCGACGACCTGGCTCAGGGACGGCGACGCCTGCGCAGTGCGGCAGTTAGCGCCGATGCGGATTCATAGCCCACCTGCAGGCAGATGTCCGCTACCGGTACACCGGCCTCGCGCAGCTGCAGCGCCTTGTTCAACCGCAACTGGCGCAGCCACTGCATGGGGGTGACACCCAGCTCATTAAGGCAGCGGGCGCGGAACTGGCTCTCGCTCAAATGCACCTGGTCGGCCAGGTCAGCGGCCCGCAGAGGCTGTTGCAGGCGCAGCAGGGCCCAGGCTGTCAGCCGCTTCCACGCAATGCCGCGCCGCGGGCTGCGCGCCGTGGGTGCTGCCCCCCAGCTCTGGGCTAAAAGCTGTTCGCCGGACTCCAGCGCCAGCGGCAGTTGCTCTTGCAGTGCCACGGCCACAAAGGCCGCCATCTGGCTGCTGGAGCGCGCAAACAGCGGGTGCGTGGGCCGGTGCTGCCACACGGCTTCATCGGTGTCGAGCACCAGGCAGCGGCTGCCCAGGCGGGATTCAAAGTCGTGCCGGTCACCAGGGCGCACCAGTAGCCCGTCACCCACTTGCAAGGCCACGCCCCGGCCTTCGACTTCCAGTTCGAGGCAACCCTGTAGCGGCCACAGTATCTGGAAGTGGTCGTGCGCATGCCCGCCCGGCGCGTTGCCATAGTTGCGCACGGAGAGTCTGGATGTGGGCGTGGGCATGGCGAAAGGGTGCAACTGTTGCGGCCAGTGGGCGCGAGGCTAGCGCCCGCGCAAAAACAAGCCATCCAGTTCGCGCATGCTGACCTGCCGCCAGGTGGGGCGGCCGTGGTTGCATTGGTCGCTGCGTTCGGTGGCTTCCATGTCGCGCAGGAGGGCGTTCATTTCTTCCAAGGTGAGCCTGCGGTTGGCGCGCACGGCGCCGTGGCAGGCCATGGTGGCCAGTAGTTCGTTGTGGGCGCGTTGCACCACGGTGCTGGCATCGTGTTGGCTGAGTTCGGCCAGCACGCTGCGGGCGAGTTCTACCGCATCGCCTTGCGCGAGGGTGCTGGGGACGGCGCGCACGGCCAGGGTCTTGGGCGAGAAGGGCGCGATTTCCAGGCCGAGCAGGCGCAAGGTGTCGGCGTGGCTCTCGACGGTGGCGACTTCGGTGGGGGTGGCGGCGAAGGTGACGGGGATTAAGAGCGGTTGGCTGGAGAGGCCTTGGAGCAGGCCTTCTGCGGTGCTGGCGCTGCCGAGTTGGTTTTTGAGGCGTTCGTAGACGATGCGTTCGTGGGCGGCGTGCATGTCCACGACTACGAGGCCCTGGGCGTTTTCGGCGAGGATGTAGACGCCTTGGAGTTGGGCTATGGCTTTGCCTAGGGGCCAGGTTGCTTGTACTTCTGCGTCTGTGTTGGTGGCTTCTCCGGCACGGAGGCTGGCTCGCCTCTGTTCTGCGAGGGTTGGTTCCAGTTGTGGACTTCGCCTGTGGTTAGCGCGGTGTCGGTGCTGCGTTGCCAGAGGGAGCCTACGTCGCTGACGCGGTGGCCGGGCAGAGGTTGCGGCGCAAACTGCATGGCGGGTTGGGCCGAGTACATCGGGCGTGCGGGAGTTGCTGCACCAGCGGTGGGTGTCAGTCCCCAGGCACCTGCGGCTGCCGGGTTATTGCCTGCCAAGGGTGAGTCAGTCGTTGCGCTTCCTGCTTGTGCTGCTTGTGCGCGGGGCACAGCCAGGGTGTCTTCCACGGCGTGGCGGATGGCTTGGTGGACTTCGCGGCTGTCGCGGAAGCGGACCTCGATTTTGGTGGGATGCACGTTCACATCTACGCGCGTGGGGTCCATGCTTAGGTAGAGCGCGTACACCGGCTGGCGGTTGCCGTGGAGCACGTCTTCGTAGGCGCTGCGGGCGGCGTGGGTGAGGACTTTGTCGCGCACAAAGCGGCCGTTCACGTAGGCGAACTGCTGGTCTGCGCGGGAGCGGGCGGCGTCGGGTACGCCGGCGCGGCCCCATACGCGCAGGGTGGGGGCGGCATCGCTGCGGGGCTGTTGGCTGCCATGGTGGCCGGACCAGTTGACGCGCACGCTTTGCGCCACAAAGTCTTCGCCCAGCACGTCGTGCAGGCGCTGGTCCAGTGCGTCCAGCGCCTCGGGTGAGCCGGGCTCCAGGGCTGCGTTGGCGTCAAAGGCTGCGCATTTGCGCCACTGCTCCACCAGCTTGCCTTCGTGCCAGATGGCAAAGCCCACATCGGGGCGGGCCAGTGCGTGGCGGCGTACGGATTCGATGCAGTGGGCCAACTCCGTGGCGTCGGTCTTCAGGAACTTGCGGCGTGCGGGGGTGCTGTAGAACAGCTCTTTCACTTCCACCGTGGTGCCGGTGCTGCGCGCCACCGGGCGCAACTCGCCCGTGCGGCCATCGAGCAAAAAAGCCTCCGTGGCACCGCTCACGCGCGAGAGGATGGCGCAGTCAGCAATCGCGTTGATGGCGGCCAAGGCCTCGCCGCGAAAGCCCATGGTGGCCACCGATTCCAGGTCGTGTAGGCTGCCAATTTTGCTGGTGGCGTGGCGCTTGAAGGCGATGGGCAACTCTTCACGCAAGATGCCCGCGCCGTCGTCTTCCACGCTGATCAGGCGCACACCGCCAGCCAGCAGCCGCACGGTGATTTGCGTGGCGCCGGCGTCCAGCGCGTTGTCCACCAGCTCGCGCACCACCGAGGCAGGGCGCTCCACCACTTCACCGGCCGCAATCTGGCTGATGAGTTCGTCGGGGAGTTCGCGGATGGGGCGGCGGGGGGAGGGGGTTAGAGGGGCGTTCACCGGGGCATTTTAGGGCGGGGGGCTGTGCGTCACAGGGCGCAGTGATAATCCCGCACCATGGACTTTCTACCCCAACTCATCGATTTCATCCTGCATGTGGACAAGCATCTGGAGCTCTTCATCCAGAACTACGGCCTGTGGGTGTACGCGCTTTTGTTCCTGATTATTTTTGTGGAAACCGGTGTGGTGGTCATGCCGTTTTTGCCGGGTGATTCCTTGCTGTTTGTGGTGGGGGCCATGTGCGGCGCGGGCCTGATGCATTACGGTTTGGCAGTCGGACTGTTGTGGGCAGCGGCCATTCTGGGCAACCAGAGCAACTACACCATCGGTCGCTTGATCGGCCCCAAAGTGTTCCAGTGGGAGGACTCGCGTTTCTTCAATAAACAGGCCTTCAACCAGGCCCATGCGTTCTACGAAAAGTACGGTGGCGTGACCATCATTGCCGCACGCTTCATGCCCTTCTTGCGCACCTTTGCACCCTTTGTGGCCGGTGTGGCGCAGATGACGCGCTCGCGCTTTGTGCTGTTTGACGTGGTGGGCGGCACCTTGTGGGTGGTGGGCATCATCACCATTGGCTACTTCTTCGGCAACATTCCCTGGGTCAAGCTGCATTTGGACAAGATCATCTGGGCCATGATTTTGATACCCGGTGTGCTGGTGTTGGTGGGGAGCTGGAAGGCCAAGCGCAAGGCTGCGGCATGAGTGCCGCAGCGCCCTCGCTGATGTGGCGCCTGGGCCTCAACTTGCCCATGCACCGGCGGGTGTTTGCCAGCTTCTTTTTGTATTCGTTTTGCATGGGCGGTTTCTTCCCGCGCTTGGCTGAAATTCAACGCAGCATGGGCGTGGGTGAGGGTGCTTTGGGCCTGGCGCTGATTGGTGTTGCGGCGGGCACGCTGGTGTCGCTGACCTTTGGCGCACCGGTGATTGAGCGCATGGGGCACCGCCGCATCCTGATCGGTGTGCTGCCTTTTCTGCCATCGTTTTATGCGCTTGCCTCGGTGGCACCTACGCCGCTGGTGATGTTCTTGTGCCTGTTCCCCTGCGGCGTGCTGATTGGTGCGGTAGAGGTGGTGGTCAACCTGGAGGCCGACCGTGCCGAGCACCTGGGCGGGCGCCGCCTGATGAACCGCTCGCACGCGTTTTGGAGCATCGGCTTCTTCTCCGCTTCTGCCTTGGGCGCGCTCATGGCGTATCTGCAGGTCAGCCCGCAGGCCCATCTGTGGGGCGTGGTGGCGTTGTCCAGCACCGGCACAGCCTTGCTTCTGGGCAAGTTTGAAGCCGCCCCCGTGCGCGAAGCCGACCACGACCACGCAGACGCCAAGCCCCCGCTGTTTGCCACGCCGTCAGCCGCCATCCTGGTGCTGGTGGTGGTCACCCTACCCGCCATGGTGCTCGAAGGCGCGGGCTTTGACTGGTCGGCCATCTACATGCGCGATGTGTTTGGCAGCAGCGCTTTTCTGGGCGGCGTGGCCGTGGCCACGGGTGCCGCTGCGCAAGCGCTGATGCGCTACTTTGCCGATGGTTTTGTGGAAGAACACAGCCCGGTCACCGTGGCGCGCGTGCTGCTCAGCGTGCTGGCCGTGGGTGATGTGCTGGTCTTCGCCTCACCATGGCCCTGGTTGTCGCTCGTAGGCTTTGCCCTGCTGGGCGTAGGCAGCAGCGCCATCTTCCCGCTGGCCATGTCCGCCGCCGCGCAGCGCACCGACAGGCCTTCCACGGTGAACGTGGCCGCACTCGCACAAAACGCGTTTGTGATCTTCTTGTTGGCACCACCGTTGCTGGGCTTTGTGGCGCAGAGCTTTGGCATCCGCTGGACTTTTGGCGTGGCGCTGCCCTTGGTTGTGGCCAGCCTGTGGCTTAGTTCGGCGATGGGCGCGTCCAAAGTGCACGCACGCTAGAGATGCCAAAAGCTAGGCGGAGAGCCATAGCCCTCTGAGCAGGTTAAGGAGGAGCCCGCTTCAGCGGGCGGGGGACACGGAGCAGAGGGCGATGGCTCTCCGCCTGGCGCCTCTCCGGCGCGAACAGCTACACCGCAGCAGTAACCACCACCTCAATCTTCCACCCCGGATTAGCCAGCGCAGCCTGCACAGTAGCCCGAGGCGGTGTGTGACCGGCGGGAACCCACGCGTCCCACACCGCATTCATCCCCGCAAAGTCGGTCAGGTCCGCCAGAAAAATCTGCGTCATCAAAATACGCATCTTGTCCGTCCCGGCCTGTGCCAGCAAGGCGTCAATGGCGGCAAGCACTTGTTGGGTCTGCACGGTGATGTCAGCACCGTCGTCGGTGGCCACCTGGCCGGCCAGGTACACGGTGCCGTTGTGAATGGCCATCTCCGACATGCGGGGGCCTACGTCAAAGCGCTTGATCATGGTTTGCTCCAAAAAAGTGTGCAGGTTGCAAAGCGCCTGAGTGTAGTCAGCGCCCGCTCTGCGACGTGCTTCAGTGCATCAACAGTGGCTTAGCCAGCAGCCACAGCGCGGTGCACAGCAGCATCCAGGCGAATGCCATGCGCATGCGCTGCTCGGGCAGGCGGTGCGCCAGTGCCACGCCCGCCGACACGGTAAACAAGCCACCGGCAGCCAGCGGCAAACCCAGGGCCCAGTCCACGCTGTGCGCTTGGCTGTAGGTCAGCAGTGCGATGATGGAACTGGGCGCCACCAAGGCCAGTGACAGACTCTGCGCCACGGTTTGCGTCTGCCCGAACCAGCCGGTGAAAAACGGCGTGGCCACCAAGCCGCCACCCACCCCCAGCAAGCCCATGCTGCTGCCCCCGGCAATGCCCACCAGCGGCATCCAGCGCGGGTCGCGCGCCACGCGGGGCGCGGAGGTGTGTGCGCTGGAGCGGGAGGCGAGTATGCGCAAGGCCAGTGCGAGCAGGAATACGCTGAAGATGGTGCGCATCGTGTCCGGATGCAGCCGGGTAGCCACATGGGCCACCAGCCAGGTGGTACTGCAGGCCAGCGCACCAATCTGCAAAACCAGCTTGCGGGCCACGGGGTGGCGTTGGTTGTAGCGGAACCAGGCAATCAGCAGGTTGGGCACCATCATCACCAGCGCCGTGCCCTGTGCCACCGCCTGGTCCAGCCCGAAGCCCAGCACCAGCAGCGGAATAACGATGATGCCGCCGCCAATGCCAAACAGCCCGCCGAAGAAGCCCAAGCCCGCGCCCAGCGCGAGCATGGTCAGCAGTTCAGAAAGGGGGAGGGCGGGCATGGGTGGCGGCACTTTCAAATGAAGGGCGGGCAAGCACAGCATGGGTTTATACCAGTTTGTTTTTAGTGCGAACAAAGTTTTAATTCGCTCCATCTTCATCTGCACAACAACCATGACATCAAACTTTGTGGACACCCTGCTAGACGGCATGACGCTGGGCGAGCAAGTCTTGCTGCTCAGCGGCTCGGACTTTTGGACCACCGTGCCTGTGCCGCGCCTGAACGTGCCCGCCGTGAAAGTGACCGACGGCCCCAACGGCGCACGGGGCGGCATCTTCAAGGACGGCCCCAGCACCGCCTGCTTCCCGGCAGGTGTTGCCTTGGCGTCCACCTGGAACCCCGAACTCGTGCAACAGACCGGCGCCGCACTGGGCGTGGAAGCCAAGCAAAAGGGCGCCCGCGTGTTGCTGGCCCCCACCGTGAACCTGCACCGCACCGTGCTCAACGGCCGCAACTTTGAGTGCCATTCCGAAGATCCGTGGCTCTCGTCCGAAATGGCGGTGGCCTATGTGCGCGGTGTGCAAAGCACCGGCGTGGCCGCCACCATCAAACACTTTGTGGGCAACGAGAGCGAGTTCCAACGCATGAGCATGAGCTCGGACATCCCGGAGCGCGCGCTGCGCGAGCTGTACCTCATCCCGTTTGAGCGGGCCGTGAAAGAGGCCGGTGTGTGGGCGGTGATGACGTCCTACAACCGCATTGACGGCACCTTTGCCAGCAACCACCGCCGCCTGGTGACCGAGGTGCTGCGC
>Ga0228698_1001263_pt1 | contig 12929 bp, 11 predicted proteins | sample McNCre117_Aug_MG_FD_178015 | JGI IMG/M metagenome (GOLD analysis project Ga0228698, IMG submission 178015) | Freshwater microbial communities from McNutts Creek, Athens, Georgia, United States - 1-17_Aug_MG | ecosystem: Environmental > Aquatic > Freshwater > Creek | place: USA: Georgia...
AGGTTGGCGCTGCCACCGAAGTCGAGATGAAGGAAAAGAAGGCCCGCGTTGAAGACGCCCTGCACGCTACCCGCGCTGCCGTGGAAGAGGGCATCGTGGCCGGTGGTGGCGTGGCCCTGCTGCGCGCTCGCCAGGCCGCTGGTGCCATCAAGGGTGACAACGCTGACCAGGAAGCCGGCATCAAGCTGGTGCTCAAGGCCATCGAAGCCCCCCTGCGCGAAATCGTCGGCAACGCCGGTGGCGAGCCCAGCGTGGTCGTTAACGCCGTGCTGTCGGGCTCGGGCAACCATGGCTTCAATGCCGCCAACGACACCTATGGCGACATGATCGAAATGGGCATCCTGGATCCGACCAAGGTGACCCGCACCGCACTGCAGAACGCCGCTTCGGTCGCCAGCCTGATGCTGACCACCGAGTGCATGGTTGCTGAAGCCCCCAAGGAAGAAGCTGCTGGCGGCATGCCTGGTGGCATGGGCGGCATGGGTGGCATGGGCGGCATGGACATGTAAGACGTCCGGCTGCGCCGGGTGCCTTCGGGTGCCCGGCACACCCCGTTTGCCTCGCGGGCCATCTTCGGATGGCCCGTTTTCTTTGGCGAGGCTTTTCGGTCCACGTCAAATTGGTGCTATTTGTTCAATCAACGTGCCTTGATGACTCCATAATTGCCCCTCATGCACACCCGGCCGACGCTGCTCGATTTCATCGACGACGAACTGCTGCGCGCACCCATGACCTACGATCTGGTGCTGGATGCCGTGCACGAGCGTTGGCGCATGCGGCCGCCGGCCTTCGAGCCCGGCAAGATCGATCCGTCCAGGGTGCTGCAACAGGGCCGCACTGAACTCGTGGCCTCGGCCGTGCGTGCGCTGCGGCAATCGGCGCTCTACGAGGCCAAGTCGGGCTCAACGATCACCACCACCTCTTTCCCGGGTGCGGCGCTGCACAGCCGCTCCGAGCTGTCGCTGATCGACGAAGGCGATGTCGAGGTCGACATCGAGATCAACCGCTGCATCGAAGCCATCCGTGTGTCGGCCGAAGCCGAGCTGCGCACGCTGCAAACCTTCACATCGGCCCTGGTGGACGACGTGAACATCTCACGCGACACCAACCCCTTCCGCGCTGAATGCATGGTGCGTGCGCTGTGGTCGGGTGTTCAAACCTTGCCACTGTCCAATCCCAGCAAGGCCCGCCTGATGCACGATGCGGCCGAGCCGCTGGCTGCACTGCTGCGCAAGGCTTATGCGGCAGCCTGCCACCGCCTGGAAGACCAGGGGGTGACCCAGGCCACGCACCGCACCATCGTCGTGGGCAGCCGCACCGGCTGGGGCGCCGAGCTGAACCGCCTGCGCCTGCCTGAAGACCTGAACGTGCTGCGCGACAGCATGCCGGCGCCGCTGGACGCCCTGCCGCCAGTACACGGGCCCGCCGGCTACACCGAGGCCCTGCACACCGGGCTGCATGTGCAGGCCCCGCAGCGCAGTGGCAACAAGGCCGACCCTCAGCTCATCGAGTTGCTGGCCCGGCTGTTTGACACCCTGCAAAAAGACACCCAGCTGGCACCAGATACCGCGTCGCTGATCCAGCGGCTGGAGCCGTCGGTGCTGCGCATGGCCCTGGTCGATCCCAAGCTGCTGGATGCCTACGACCACCCGGCCTGGCAGTTCATGAACCAGCTGGCCTTCGACATCGACTTTTGTGCACCCAGCCAGCGCCTGCGCCTGTTGGGCCTGGGGCGCAACCTGGTAGACCACCTGGCGGCCAGCCCGCAGGTGGAGGCCGCCAGTTTTGTGTGGGCGCTGGAACGGCTGGGCGCTGCTCAGCGCCACGCCCTGTTGCTGGCCACCCAGGCGGCCGCCCATGACATCGAGCGGCTGCAGGCTGCGGCCCCCGCCGAGGCCTGGACGCCCAGCAACCGTGTGCCGCTGGACATCTCCAACCTGGACACCGTGCCGGCCGATCTGATGATCGATGCGCCCGCCGGATCGTTCCACGCTGACAACGGCCTGCCCGATGGCTTGTCGCCGGGCACCCGCATCCGCGCCTACCTGCAGGGCAGCTGGCGCAACCTGCAAAGCCTGTGGCAAGACAACGCGGGCGAATACGTGCTGATGGTCGAGCATGCCCACGACCGACGGTGGGCACTGCGGCAGCGGGCGCTCACGCGCCTGATGAACGAAGGCCTGGCGCACCCGCTGAAGGTCAGGTCGCTGGTGCGCCGCGCCGCCGAGATCGTGCTTCGCAAGCTTTGACGCCTGCCGTCACAAGGCCTGCAGCACCGCCTGCAGGTGGTGCAGCACCCAGGCCGGCTGTTCATGCACCACCCAATGGCTGGCCTGGGCATGCCGATGCACCGTCAGGTGGGGCACCCAATCGGCCAGGCCATCCAGCAAGCCTGGGCGCAAGGCGTGGTCCTGCTCGCCCCACAGCACCGTGGTGGGCACTTTCACCTGCACCACCGACGCTGGCAATTGCAGGTCATGCAGGCGCTTGTCCTGGGCATCCACGGGCGGCCGCAAGGGGCTGGCGCGGTAGTAGTTGAGCGCCCCTTCCAGGCCCGCGCCCCACAGCTGGCGGTAGCGCTGGCGCAGCGCGGTCGTGAGCCAGGTGGCCTGGCCAAATCGGCCCAGCAGGGCCCACAGAGCGGCAAAGTCATCGGCCGCCAGCCCGTGGGCCGCGTCGGGCTGCACCAGATCGTTCATGTAGGTGCTGGCCGCCTGTTGGGCGGGGCTGTCACGCAGCTCGCGCAACAAGGCGCCCGGATGCGGTGAATTGATGATCACCAGGTGCCGGATGCGGTGCGGCGCCAGGGCCGCCAGGTTCCAGGCCACGCCGCCGCCCCAATCGTGGGCCACCAGCAGATCCAGCGGCACATCCGGGCCGCCAGTGAGCTGATCAATCAAGGCCAGCACGTCTTCGACCAGATGCTTGGCCCGGTAGGCGTCGGTGTCTGCGGGCGCGCTGCTGGGGGCATAACCCCTGAGATACGGCGCCACGCAACAGGCCTGGCCAGCCAGCGCGCTCATCAGCCCGTCCCACACAAAGGCCCCCTCGGGAAAGCCATGCAGAAAGACGGCACGGCGTGACGCGGCGGCATCACCCGTGCCCCGGCATGCCAGTTGGATGCCGCTGGGCAGGTGGTGGACGAATTCGCGGACGGCAGTGGGCGTGTGCATGGCCGCAGTGTGCGGCGCAGCCAGGCCGCAGGGCGTCAAGCCGGCGACAGCGGGGCCGCAGGTGCTGCCGGTGCTTCAGGCGCTTCAGGTGCGGCCCTGGGCACCCACTGCCGCAGGGTGAGCGCGGCATCACCCAGGCCCTGGCGCGACAGGGCCGAAAACAGCGACACGCTGATGTCGGCGTCATCAGTGGCCAACTGGCCCAGCACCTTTTGCGCCTTGGCCAGGGCCTTGGCGGCATCGTTGCGGCTGAGCTTGTCGGCCTTGGTCAGCAGCACCAGCAGCTTCACCTCACCGGTGGCCACGCGCTGCGACACAAAATCCAGCAGTTGCTGATCCAGCGGCGTGAACAGGTGCCGGCTGTCGACCATCATCACGATGCCGGCCAGGGCGTGGCGATTGGCCAGGTAATCGGCCATCACCTGCTGCCAGCGCAGCTTGGCACCCCGGGCCACGGCCGCATAGCCGTAGCCGGGCAAGTCGGCCCAGCGGGCGTCGGCCGCATCGAGCGGGCCCACCTCAAACAGGTTGATGTGCTGGGTGCGGCCAGGCGTCTTGGAGGCAAAGGCCAGGCGGCGGTGCTGGGCCAGCGTGTTGATGGCGGTGGACTTGCCGGCATTGCTGCGGCCCACGAACGCCACCTCGGGCAAGGTGGGTGGCGGCAGCTGCGTCAGCAGGCTGGCGGTGGTCAAAAAACGGGCGCTTTGCGTCCAGGCCAGGGCCTCGCGAACAGCGGGGTCACTGGGGATATCGGAGTCATTGCTCCGGGCTGTGGCGCTTTGGGTCATGGAGCATTGTAAAATCTGCGGGTTTATCTGATTCAATCTCGCGTCTTTTTCAAAAACTCTGGCTGTTTTCACCTCGCCACGCCCCTGGTTTTGCCTGGGGTACGCAGTGAGCCCGGCCTGCCCAATCCAAGGTTTCACGACATGAAGTCGCTGCTCGCCCTGTCGCTGTCCGCCCTGATCTCGGTGTCGGCTCTCGCCAACGAAGCCAAGCCTGCCGCTGGCAAGCCTGATCTGGCCAAGGGCCAGGAAAAGGCCACCCAGGTGTGTGGCGCCTGCCACACCTTTGACGGCTCGCGTGGCAGCCCGGCCAACCCCATCCTGCAAGGCCAACACGCCGAGTACATCGCCAAGCAACTCACCGAGTTCAAGGCTGGCAAGCGCGCCAACCCGGTGATGAGCGGCATGGCCGCCCCGCTGACCGAAGACGACATCAAGAACGTGGCCGCGTTCTACAGCAGCAAGCAGGCCAAGCCTGGTTTTGCCAAGAACAAGGAGCTGGTCACCCTGGGCGAGAAGATCTACCGCGGTGGCATCGCCGCCAAGCAGGTGCCCGCCTGCGCAGGCTGCCACAGCCCCACCGGCGCTGGCATCCCCGCCCAGTACCCCCGCCTGGCTGGCCAGCACGCCGATTACGCCGAAGCCCAGCTGACGGCCTTCCGCTCGGGCGCCCGCGCCAACTCGGCCCAGATGACTGCCATCGCCGCCCGCATGAGCGACAAGGAAATCAAGGCCGTGGCCGACTACGTGGCCGGCCTGCGCTGATCCACCGCGCGCCGCAAGCCATCCAGGGCTGGTCGATGACCAGCCCTTTTTTCTTGGCGCAAGGCCTGCTGCCAGCGCGACCTTCGGCTTGGGCGTAAGGTTGCGCCTGCCGCAGCGACCAAACCGCATACCAGCCAAAGGAATCACCATGCGCCAGCCCAGCGACCACGGGTTCAACCACCCGATCCCCTCCGAGATCACGCCTCGCGCGGCCTACGAGGGCCGTCGCCAATGGCTGCGGCAGGTGGCTGCAGGAGCGCTGGGTACCGGTCTGGCCAGCTGGGCCGCACGTGATGCCCGGGCGCAGGGTGCCGGTGCGGCCCTGCCCAGTGTGAAGAGCCAGGTGCCCGGGGCCATGGTGATGGACAAGCCCACCAGCCGCCAGGACGCCACCAGCTACAACAACTTCTACGAGTTCGGCACCGACAAGTCCGACCCGGCGCGCAACGCCCACACCCTGAAGACCCGCCCCTGGACGGTGACCATCGAAGGCGAGGTGAAAAAGCCCCGCACCTTCGGCATCGACGAGCTGCTCAAGCTCAGCGCCATGGAAGAGCGCATCTACCGGCTGCGCTGCGTGGAAGGCTGGTCGATGGTGGTGCCCTGGGTGGGTTATTCGCTGGCCAACCTGATCCGCCAGGTCGAGCCCACTGGCAACGCCAAGTACGTCGAGTTCCACACCCTGGCCGATCCCAAGACCATGCCCTTTGTGGGTTCACGCGTGCTGGATTGGCCCTATGTCGAAGGCCTGCGCATGGACGAGGCCATGCACCCTTTGAGCCTGCTGGCCTTTGGCATGTACGGCGAGGTGCTGCCCAACCAGAATGGCGCCCCTGTGCGCCTGGTGGTGCCCTGGAAGTACGGCTTCAAGTCCGCCAAGAGCATCGTGAAGATTCGCCTGGTGGAGCAGCAGCCCCGCACCGCCTGGGTGAAGGCCGCCGCGCAGGAGTACGGCTTCTACAGCAATGTGAACCCCAAGGTGGACCACCCGCGCTGGAGCCAAGCCACCGAGCGCCGCATTGGCGACGATGGCGGCCTGTTTGCCAAGAAGCGGCCCACGCTGATGTTCAACGGCTACGAATCGCAGGTGGGCAGCCTGTATGCCGGGCTGGACCTGAGCAAGAACTTCTGACCACAGCCTGCCGCGGAACGTGAACAAGCTGCTCTTGCACCCGGCGGCCAAGCCGCTGTGGATCGTGCTGGCCTGCCTGCCGGCCGCCTGGCTGGTGTGGGGCGTGATGACCAACACCCTGGGCGCCAACCCCGCTGAAGCGGTGATCCGTGGCACGGGCGACTGGGTGCTGCGTGCGCTGTGCCTGGCCCTGGCCGTCACCCCCTTGCGCGAGGCGCTGGGCTGGCAGGGCCTGGCCCGCTTCCGGCGCATCACGGGCGTGACGGCCTTTGTTTACGGCGTGCTGCATGCCCTGGCCTATGCCTGGCTGGACATGGGGCTGGACTGGGGTGACATCGTGCGAGACATCCCCAAGCGGCCCTTTGTGCTGGTGGGCACGCTGGCCATGCTGTGGATGACGCCGCTGGCCGCCACCTCGTTCAACCGGGCCATCAAGGCCTTGGGCGCGGCGCGCTGGAAGCGGCTGCACCAGGGCGTGTACGGCATCGTGTTGCTGGGGCTGCTGCACTACTTCTGGATGCGCGCCGCCAAGCACAACTTTGCCGAGTGGTCGATCTACGCCGTGCTGGTGGCCGGCCTGCTGGGCTGGCGTGTGCGGCAAGCCTGGCGTCGCCGCCGGGCCGCCGCTGCACGCCTCACTTCATGAAGCCGGGCAACCACAGGGCCAGCTGAGGAAACGCCAGCACCAGCACCAGGCCCGCCACCAAGGGGATGCAGAACAGGGCCGAGCCCTTGAAGATGCTGGACATCGGCACGTCCTTGAGCAGGGCGTTCATCACGAACATGTTCATGCCCACGGGCGGCGAGATCAAGCCCACCTGCACCACCAGCACGATCAGCACGCCAAACCACACCGGATCAAAACCCAGCTGCGTGACCACCGGAAAGAACACCGGGATCGTCAGCAGCACCATGGTCAGCTCTTCCATGATGGTGCCCAACACCACGTAGACGCCCATCATGGCGGCCACCACCAACAAGGGCGGCAAGCCCAGGTGGGTGATGCCGTCCTTCAGGTCAGCCGGCATGCTGGTGAAGTTGATGAAGTTGGAAAAGATCGACGCCGCGATCAGGATGGTGAACAGCATGGCCGTGGTGCGGGCGCTCTCGACCAGCACCTGGCGCAAAAGCGGCAGGCTGAGCTTGCCGCGCGCCCAGGCGAACGCGAAAGCGCCCGAGGCACCAATGCCAGCCCCTTCAGTGGCCGTGAACCAGCCGCCGTAGATGCCGCCCAGCACCACCACCACCAGGGCCGCCACGCCCCAGATCCCCCGCACCGCTGCCCAGCGGCCAGCGGCATCCACGCGCTCACCGGCGGGGCCGGCATCAGGGCGGCGGTGGATGACCCAGGCCACCATGGCCATCAGCAGCAAGGCGCACAACAGGCCCGGCACCACGCCCGCCGCAAACAGCTTGCCGATGTGGGTTTCGGTGACGATGCCGTAGATGACCATGATGGTGGACGGCGGGATCATGATGCCCAGCGTGCCGCCTGCGGCGATCACGCCGGTCGACAGGTCGTCGGCGTAACCCAGCTTCTTCATCGACGGGTAGGCCACCCGCGTCATCGTGGCGGCCGTGGCAATGGATGAGCCGCAGATCGCACCAAAGCCCGCGCAGGCCAGGATGGTGGCGTGCGCCAGGCCGCCCTTCTTGTGGCCCACGAAGGCATAGGCCGCGCGAAACAGCTCGTGCGCCAGGCCGGCCCGCGCCACCAGATTGCCCATCAGGATGAACAGCGGCACCACGCTGAGGGTGTAGGCAAAGCCCGAGTCATACACCACCTGGGCTGCGGCCGCGAAGGTGGGGCCCCAGCCGCGCAGCAGCCCCAGGCCCACCACCCCCACCAGGCCCATGCCAAAGGCCAGCGGCACGCGCACCAGGGCCAGCAGGAAAACGGCTGCAAAACCCAGCAATGCAGCGCTCATGTCAGCCCCGCGCTTTCGGGATCGGGCTCTTCATCGACGACCACCAGCGGCCACAGCATGTGCAAGGCATGCACCACCGCCGCCAGGCCGCAGGCCAGCGCCATGATTTGCACGAAGGGTGACAAGGGCAGCTTGAGCTGGGCGGTGGTGTCGCCATAACCTGCCATTTGCCCGGCCTTGTCCCACATCAGCCAGGCCAGGCCAGCCAGCGCGCTGGTGCACAGCAGATCCACCAGCACCTGCTGCACGCGGCGCAGCCAGGCCGGCATCAGGGCGTCCAGGGAATCAAAGGCCACGTGCTCACCCTGCGTGGACACCAGCGGCAGGGCCGCGAAGATGACCACCACCATCAGGATCTCGGTGAGCTCCAGCGAGCCCGGCACCGATTGATCGAGCAGCTTGCGCCCCAGCACATCCACCAGGGTCAGCAGCATGATGGCCAGCAGCGACAGCGCCGCCAGGGCGCCACACACCACATCCATCAGGTGCTTGATGCGGGCAGCCGTGTTCACTTCTCGAGCTTGCCGATTTCAGCGCGGTAGTCGGCCAGCACCTTGCGGGCGTCCTTCAGGCCCTTGGCCTCGGCAGCCTTGACCCAGGCGTCTTCAACAGGCGCCGTCTTGGTCTTGACCGCTGCGACGAAGGCGGCATCGGCCTTGACAAAGGCCACGCCAGAAGCCTGCATGAAAGCCAGGCCACGGCGATCAGCCTTGTCCCAGCCACGGCCCAGCATGCGGGCTGCGTTTTCACCGGCCAGTTCGTCGACGGCCTTCTTCACATCGGCGGGCAGGCTGTCGTACTTGGCCTGGTTCATCATGAACAGGAAGCTGGTGTTGTACAGGCCACCGGGGAAGGTGGTGCCGTGGCGCACGACCTTGTCGATCTTGAAGCTTTCAACCGATTCGGCGGGGAACAGCACGCCGTCCATCACGCCCGACGACAGCAGCTCGTAGCTTTCGGTGGAGGGCTTGAGCGTGGCGTTCATGCCCAGCGCCTTGGTGATGTCGTTGACCATGCCGCCGCCCACGCGCCACTTCAGGCCGGTGAGGTCTTCAACCTTGGCAACCGGCTTGCGGGTGTTGAACACCATGCCGGGGCCGTGGGTGAACACGGCCAGCACCTTCACACCCTTGTGTTCTTCGGCCATGGCCGGGTTGCGGGCGAACACGCGCTGGTACGCCACCGAGTTGGCCTCGGCCGAATTGCCCAGGAAGGGCATCTCGGCCATCTGCGTGGTGACGAAACGACCCGGCGTGTAGCCATGCACGGTGAAGGAGACATCGGCCAGGCCATTGCGCACGGCGTCAAAGGTGCCCGGGGGCGCCGACACGGCGCGCGGCAGCACATTGCACTTGATCTTGCCGGGCACCTTCTGCTCCAGCTGGGCGCACCATTCCTTCTGGGTTTCGCTGAGCATGTGGGTGGGCGGCACCCAGGTGGACAGCGTGAGCACAGTTTGCGCCGCCACGGGCGCGGCCATCAACAGCATGCAGGCGGCTGCAGCGGTGGCATGAAGAACAGAGGCACGTGAACGGAACATGGGGGTCTCCAGATGGGGCAGCCAGGGGCCTGCTCGATGTGCGGCCAAGCCGCGATTGTGCCGACACCGGCAGGCTGCCCGGCCTGCGGCCCAAACAGATTGGCCAGCGGCCGGGCGTGTTGTGGTGAACCCGCGACGGCGCGGGGCCAGCCGAAACCCACCCCGTACCCAGGGGAGTGATCCTGCCGCGCCCCCTTGGCTGAGGGGGGCGGCGCCAGACTGAGCAGGCCTAGGATGTCGCTCAGTCCGGACGGGCGCCTGGCCCGGCTGGCATGAACCAGGAAGTCCACATGTCGTTGACCCGTCTGAACGCTGCCGACCTTGCCCTGCACAGCCCCGCCGCCGGCCAATGCGCCGATGGCCTGGCGGTGGGCCATGACGAGGCCGCGCGAGACAACCTGCGCCTGGCCATGCTGCAACTGGGCGAGATCGAATTCATCGCCGGTGACCATCCCCACATCAGTTTTGCGCCGGCCCTGTGCCAGGCCCTGACCGAAACCGCCCGTGCCCTGGCCGCCGTGCATGCCTACAGCACCGCCGACAGCTACCTGGACAAGGCCCTGCACTGGGCGCAGGTGATGAGCTCCACCGACACCCAGGCCGAGTTGCTCTGTGCGATGGCCGAGGTCTCGGCCAACCGCGCCGACCTGGCCGAAGCCCAGGAAGACCGGGACACCCGCCGCCTGGCCCGCGACCATGCGCGTGAGCAGTCGTTTGCGGCGGCCCGCATGGCCCGTCAGACCACCGATCCGCAGTGGGAGATCCGGGTGCTGCTGCGCGCCAGCGATGTGCTGGACCGCCTGGGCGATCACGACGACGCGGTGCACATCCAGCAACGCGCCATGGAACTGATGGGCCTGCAAGACAGCGACGCCGCAGCAGGCACCGCAGCAGCGCCGTTTGACCCGCTGCGCCTGTCGGCACCCAGCACCCTGATGTAAGCGATCACGCCGCGCCGTGTGCGCTGCACACAGAATGCGCGGATGCACCGCACCATCTTCACCACCCCGGTTGTCAGCAAGCTGCTGCGCGGTTTTTCGATCTGGTTCCTGCGCCTGAAGGGCTGGACCCTGGATGGCCAACTGCCCGCCGATCAACCCCGCTGCGTGCTGATTGCCGCGCCCCACACCAGCAACTGGGACCTGCCCTACACCCTGATGGTGGCGTTTGCGCTGCGCCTGAACATCTACTGGATGGGCAAGCAGCAGATTTTCAGGTGGCCCTTTGGCGGCCTGATGCGCTGGCTGGGCGGCATCGCGGTGGATCGCTCGCAATCGAACAACCTGGTGGCCGCCAGTGCACAGGCCCTGCGCGAGGCCGACGGCGCCTGGCAACTGGTGGTGCCGCCCGAAGGCACACGCAGCGCCACCCGCCACTGGAAAACGGGCTTCTACTACATCGCCGTGCAGGCCCAGGTGCCCATCATCATGGCCTACATGGACTACCCGCGAAAGCTCAGCGGCCTGGGCCCGGTGTTCCACCCCACCGGCAACATCGACAGCGACATGAACGCCATCAAGGCCTACTACGCGCAGTTCAAGGGCAAGAACTGGCAGCAGTTTGATGTGAGCTGAGCCCGGCCGCGCGGGCCAGCACCGGCGCCAGCGCCACCCCTGTGTGCGTGCCTCGCTGCACCAGCAACTCGGGTGGGCCTTCGGCCACCACGCGCCCGCCGGCGGTGCCGCCCTCGGGGCCCATGTCGATGACCCAGTCGGCCTCGGCGATGACATCCAGATCGTGCTCGATGACCACCACGCTGTGGCCAGCGGCCACCAGGCGGTGCAGCACCTTGATCAGGCGCTCCACATCGGCCATGTGCAGGCCCACCGTGGGTTCGTCCAGCACGTACAGCGTGTGCGGGGCCTTCTGGCCGCGGCGGGTGATGTCGTCGCGCACCTTGGACAGCTCGGTGACCAGCTTGATGCGCTGCGCCTCGCCGCCCGACAGCGTGGGTGAGGGCTGGCCCAGCGTGAGGTAACCCAGGCCCACGTCCTGCAGCAATTGCAGGGGGTGCGCAATGGCCGGCATGCTGGCGAAGAACTCGACCGCTTCATCGACTTCCATGCGCAGCACATCACCGATGCTCTTGCCGCGCCAGGTCACGGCCAGGGTCTCGGGGTTGAAGCGCTGACCGTGGCATTGGTCGCAGGGCACCTTCACATCGGGCAGAAAGCTCATCTCGATGGTGCGCAGGCCCTGGCCTTCACAGGCCGGGCAACGGCCATCGCCGGTGTTGAACGAGAAGCGCGCAGCGGCATAACCGCGCGCCTTGGCTTCGAGGGTTTCGGTGAACAGCTTGCGGATGGTGTCCCAGAAACCGATGTAGGTGGCCGGGCACGAGCGCGGTGTCTTGCCGATGGGGGTCTGGTCAACTTCGAGCACCCGATCGATGGGCTCAAAACCGGTGATGCCCGAGCAACCTGACAGCGGTGGCAACTGGCCGGCCGCCAGCGCGTCACGCCCGGCCTTGCTGACCTTGGTGGCCACGATGGCCTGCACATTGGCCAGCAGCACATCACGGGCCAAGGTGGATTTGCCCGAGCCCGACACCCCGGTGATGGCCACCAGGCGTTGCAGCGGCACGTTCACCGACACCTGCTGCAGGTTGTGCAACAAGGCGCCCTGCACACCCAGCTGGAAGGTGGCACGGTTGACGATGCGCCGCGCCGCCAGCGGGTGATGCAGCGGCTGCGCCAGGAAACGCCCGGTGAGCGAATCGGGCTGCGCCGACAGATCGGCCGCGCTGCCTTGCGCAATCAGCCGCCCGCCGCGCTTGCCGGCACCGGGGCCGATGTCGATGATGTGATCGGCCCGGCGGATGGTGTCTTCGTCGTGCTCGACCACCACCAGGGTGTTGCCCTGCTCGCTGAGCCGACTCAAGGCCTTGAGCAGCACGCCGTTGTCACGCGGGTGCAGGCCGATGGTGGGCTCATCGAGCACATAACACACCCCCTGCAGGTTGCTGCCCAATTGCGCCGCCAGCCGGATGCGCTGGGCCTCGCCGCCGCTGAGGGTGGGCGCGGCACGATCCAGCGTGAGGTAGCCCAGGCCCACTTCTTCCAGGAACTCGAGCCGGCTGCGGATCTCGGTGACCACGTCGCGGGCGATGGCGGCGTCGCGGCCGATCAGATCGAGTGCGCCCGCCCATTCGCGAGCCTGACCCACGGCCCATTGCGCCACCGCGGTGATGGTGTGGCCATCGAAGGTGATGGACCGTGACACCGGGTTCAGGCGCGAACCCTGGCAATCGGGGCAGGGCTCACCACCCAGGTCGTCGATCTCGGGTTCTCCAGAGGGAAAGCTTTGCTCGCGGCCCTTCTGGTCGTCGTCGCGCACCGAATCATCCAGGGCCTTGCGCTGCTCGCGGGTGAGCGTCAGGCCCGTGCCCACGCAGTGCGTGCACCAGCCGTGCTTGCTGTTGTAGCTGAACATGCGCGGGTCGAGCTCGGGGTAGCTGGTGCCGCATTGCGGGCAGGCCCGCTTGGTGGAAAACACCTTGAGCGTGCCGATGCCGGCCGTGCTTTGCCCATCGGCCAGGGCCTCGGCCAGGCCATCTAGCGGGGCCAGCAGGTGCAGCACCCCCTTGCCCACATCCAGCGCCTTGGC
>Ga0228698_1001264_pt1 | contig 12918 bp, 12 predicted proteins | sample McNCre117_Aug_MG_FD_178015 | JGI IMG/M metagenome (GOLD analysis project Ga0228698, IMG submission 178015) | Freshwater microbial communities from McNutts Creek, Athens, Georgia, United States - 1-17_Aug_MG | ecosystem: Environmental > Aquatic > Freshwater > Creek | place: USA: Georgia...
TGGCACTGTGTGCTGCCTGGGGCAGCGCCGCGCAAGCGGAAAGTATCGTGATGGCGTCCACCACGTCCACAGAGCAATCGGGCTTGTTTCCCTACTTGCTGCCGGAGTTCAAAAAAGCCACCGGCGTGGATGTGAAAGTGGTGGCCGTTGGCACCGGCCAAGCCATCGACATGGGCCGTAGGGGAGATGCCGACGTGCTGTTTGTGCACGACCAGGTGGCCGAAGAGAAAGTGGTAGCCGAGGGCTTTGCCATCAAGCGCTACCCGGTGATGTACAACGACTTTGTGCTCATCGGCCCGGAAGCGGACCCGGCCAAAACAAAAGGCAAGGATATTGGTGAGGCGCTCAAGAAAGTGGCAGCCACCAACGCCGGATTCATCTCCCGTGGTGACAAGAGCGGCACCCATGCTGCCGAACTGCGCTACTGGAAAGCCCTGGGCGAGGGTGCCAGCAAGGGCAGCGGCTACAAGGAGTGCGGTTGCGGCATGGGCCCTGCGCTCAATATGGCGTCCAGCACGGGTGCCTATGTGTTGGCGGACCGAGCCACCTGGCTTAACTTCAAAAACCGCGCCGACCTCACCGTGCTGGTGGAAGGTGACAAGGCGCTGTTCAACCAATACGGCGTGATGGTGGTCAACCCCGCCAAGCATCCGCAGGTGAAGCAGGCAGAAGCGCAAAAGTTTGTGGACTGGGTGGTGTCGCCTACCGGCCAAACCGTGATTGCCAACTACAAGATCAACGGCCAGCAGCTGTTTTTTCCCAACGCAGGCAAGTAACTGCAAAGTCTTGCTTGGTGCGCCAAACAGGAGTGCACCAAGCCCCGCTAGCGCATGTTGTCAACAAAGTTGGTGGCGAAAAGGGAGTCGCGGAAGTCCGCGTTTTCAGAGGTGTCGCGGTTGAGCGCCATCTCTTGAATGTCAGCGGCGGTGATGGGCATGGAGAACAAGTAGCCCTGCAGCTCGTCACAGCCCATGGCCACCAGAATGTCGCTTTGCCCGGTGGTTTCTACGCCTTCGGCAATCACCTTCAGGTTGAGTGCGCGGGCCATGTCGATGATGGACTTGGCAATCGAGCGGGCCTCTTCGCTCTCTTCCAGGTCCGACACAAAGGCGCGGTCAATCTTTAGTTCGGCCGCGGGCAGTTTGCGCAGTGAACCCAAGCTTGAGTAGCCGGTGCCAAAGTCGTCAATCGACACGTGGAACCCCGCCTTGCGCATCTTCTCAAAAGTCAGCTTGGTGGCCTGCGTGTCTTCCATGGCCACCGTCTCGGTAATCTCGCAGGTGAAGCTCTCCGGGCGCACGCCGTAGCGGTGAATCACCGACTCAATGTGCTCCACCAAGTCTTCCTGGCGCATCTGGTAGCCCGAAATATTGACGGCCACCCGCATGCGCAGCCCGCTGTCCAGCCAAGTGGCAGCCGTGCGGCATGCTTCTTCAATCACCCAGTTGCCAATGGGGCCCATGAGTCCGTATTTTTCCGCCAGGGGAATGAACACCACCGGGCTTACAAAGCCGCGCTCAGGATGGTGCCAGCGCAGCAGGGCCTCGGCTGCTGTTACCTGCAGAGTGCGCGCGTCGATCTTGGGCTGAAAGTACAGGGTGAACTGGTTGGCCTCCACTGCCAGGCGCAGGGCATTGACCAGAACTGCCTCGTCACGCGCCTGCACGGCCATGGCCGGGTCGTATACGCAGTAGTCATTGCCACCGCTGCTTTTCAGACTGCGCAAGGCCAACGATGCATTGCTCTGTATCTTGGCGCGGGCGCCATGCTCGGGGTACACCGCAATACCAATTGAGCAAGTGGAGTGCGTCGTGTGAATGTCAAAAGAATAGGGCTGCGCCAGTTCTGCTCTGATGCGATTGGCCAGCTGGGTACTCACGATCCCACTGCCACTGACTACCACCATGAATTCGCTGCCAGTGCTCTTGCACACTTTGGCCGATGCCCCGGTGCAGGACACCAGGCGCTCGGCAACCGCCTTCAAAACCTGCGCACTGAGCTCCTCGCCAAAACCGTCTTGAATCAAGCCAAAGTTATCCAGCGCAATCAGCAGCAGGGAAAACGAGCCGCCGTCCTTGTCCACGCGCTGTGCCGTGTCATCCAGGGCTTTTTCAAATGCTTCGGGTGTTATCAGACCAGGGAGGCTGTCTGACTGGCGCTGCGCGGAAATTTCAGTAAGAGCCTTGTCACGGTCACTGGTGGCTTGCAGGCGTTTGCTGCGTTCCCGCCAATACAGCACCGACAGTGCCGCCGCTACGCCCAAACTGATGAATTGCCAGGTATCCATGGTGCGCCGCAGCCTAGACCATCAAACTTGGACTGGATTGGGACTGGCTGGCTGGCATGGAACTCCCTTTTTGGAACATCGTGTTATGAACGGGCACTTTCTATTGCGGCCATTATGTTCGAAAGCATATGCGCCTGTCATTCGTTCAAACGCTTTATCAAATGCCCGCACGCACTGGTTGTAGCAGCACCACCAGCGCGCCTGCGCCGCCTTGAGCGGGCTGTGCCTGCACAAAGGCCACCACCTCCGACTTTTGCACCAACCAGCGGTGCACCTTGTCTTTGAGTACGGGCGCTTTGCCGGGTGAGCCCAGGCCCTTGCCGTGCACCACGCGCACGCAGCGTATGCCCTGACGGTGGGCCTCGCGGATGAAGGCGGTGAGCGTCTCGCGTGCTTCGTCGCTGCGCAGGCCATGCAGGTCGATCTGGCGCTGGATGGACCACTTGCCTTTGCGCAGCTTCTGCGTCACATCCGTGCCCACGCCGGGACGTCGGAAGCTCAGGTTGTCGTCCGTGTCCAGCAAGGTGGTGACGTCCACCTCGTCGCTGATGGCTTCTTGCAGGGCCGCAGCCTCGTCCAACAGTTGCTGCTTGGGAATGGGCTTGGGTGGGGTGGGTTTGAGGTTGGCCAGTGCGGGCTCTAGCATGCGCTCCACCTTGCCTACGGCTGCTTGAAACAGGTTGTGCGCAGCGGCCTTTTGCTTGGCCTCTTGTGCGCGCCGCGCGGCCTCCAGAGCTTCGCGCTGGGCTTGGGCTTCAATTTCTTTTTTGACGGCTTTCAAGTCCGCCAGCGACGTGATCTTCACAGAAGCCCCTTTTCGGCCATGGACAGGGCTTCACCTGGCGCCACGATGATGTGGTCCAGCACCCGCACATCCAAAAGGCCCAGCGCCGTGCGCAGACTGTGCGTGAGGGCAATGTCGGCCGCCGAGGGTTGCACCGTTCCGCTGGGGTGGTTGTGTGCCAGCACCACGGCGGCTGCATGGTGGTGCAGGGCACGCAGGGCTACCTCGCGGGGGTACACGCTGGTTTGCGTGAGCGTGCCGCGAAACATTTCTTCGGTGCAAAGCAGCTTGTTTTGTGAGTCCAGAAAGCACACGGCAAACACCTCATGGGTGCGCTGGGCCAATTGCAGTTGCAGGTATTGCTTCACCGCCAAAGGGTCGGCCAGCACGGTGCGCTCCTGCAGGCGCTGGGCTACAGCGCGGCGGGCTAACTCCAGCACTGCGATGATTTCTGCACGCTTGGCTGGGCCCAGGCCTTTGACACGCTTGAGGTCATCGGGCGTGGCGTTGAGCAGACCGGCAATGCCGCCAAAGCCCTGGCTGCCGCTGTCACTCACACGTTTGCCTTGGATCTGCAACAGCTCCTCGGCCATTTGCAGCACGCCTTTGCCCGCAATGCCGGTGCGCAGCAGCAAGGCGAGCAGCTCGGCATCGCTCAAGGCCGAGGGGCCGCGTGCCAGCAGCTTTTCGCGGGGACGGGCTTCGGCGGGGAGGTCTTTCACGGACATGGGGGCGGCTTTCTAGGAGGGTAGGGACACCATCTTTCGATAGTATCCCCCCCTACGAACCGTGCATGCGATTTTCACCGCACACGGCTCACGCACGACCACTGATTACGCGTCTTCGCAGGGCTGCATAGCCCTCTTACGCTTCTTCAGATTCAAGTCCCCCGTGCTGGGGACCGGCTTGATGACCTTCAAACCAAGGGCGTGGACCCGCCGGTGACAAATCGGATGTAACAGCACCCGATTGGAGAGAGCATCGCTCCCGCCTAGCTGCCGATAGACGATATGGTGGTCATCCATGTTTTCATCAGCTATGTCGATTTCTTGCTCACAGTGAGCGCATTTACCACCTTGATCGAACCACAGAGAAGCCCGTTGAGAACTCCAGATGGTTTCACCCATCCTTTGTACTCGCAGTTTTTCTCCATATGCGAGATCTTTAGGGTGGAAAGGGTTGTAATCCCCCCTCACTTTCACGTGGCGAACAATTTTCATGTCCGCCAACATGTAGAGTGGATATGGAATCCTTCCTTCGTCACCAAAGGGGTCATCTCGCAATCCAGCAAACTGTTTGCGTGAGCCACACTGTTTCCAGTAATGCCCATACACCCAGCCTGCTTTCTTGCGCGGATGCCTTCTCTTTCCCCAGCGCATCAACCTCCAATAAATCAGATGGTCAACTTTGCTAAAGGTGTGTTTGGCAACTATCCCCTTGTGATACTGAGCCCAGCCGGTGAGGACTGGGTTCAAGCGCTTTATCAGCGTTTCTGTTGGAATCGACAATGAGGTTGCAATGATCTCCCGGACCTTGCCATAGAACGTTTGCACGTTCTTGCGGCTTGGCTTGATGAGCAGCTTGTCTCCGTATTTACGGAAGTTCCACCCAAGGAAATCAAACCCCTGTTCAATATGCACGATGCGCGTCTTCTCCATGGACAGCGTCAATCCTCGCTCGCGCAAGAATTCAGCTACCCAGGGTTGGACCACGGATTCCAGCAGCTCTTTCGAGTTCGCAGTCATCACGAAGTCATCTGCATACCGGACTACGTTCACTTTCCCCTTCTTGGCCAGCTTGAAGCCCAGCTTTTTCCGAAGAAAATGCTGTAGGCCTTCTTCCAGTCCATTCAGAGTAATGTTCGCTAGTGTCGGCGAGATGATGCCGCCCTGTGGCGTACCCTCATCTGTGCGCTGGAACTGGCCAGCATCGACCACTCCAGTTTTCAACCACTTCTGCAGTATCCGCTTGTCCATGTGGACATGGTTCAAAAGCCAGTCATGGTTGATGTTGTCAAAGAACCCTTTAATGTCTGCGTCAAGAACCCATTGGGCCGAAACCTTTTTGGATAAAGACACAAACAACTGTTGGCACGCGTCATGGGTTGCGCGTCCTTTCCTGAATCCGTATGAATTCGGATCAGACGCGCATTCCACTGCCGGTTCCAGTGCAAGCAAATGAAGTGCTTGCATCGCACGGTCTTTCATGGTCGGGATGCCCAATGGCCTTTCCTTCCCATTCGCTTTCGGAATCCAGACCCGCCTTAGCGGCTTTGCCCTATATCCTTTACTTGCGAGACAACGAATCGCATCCCATTTCTTCTTTGGCGTATCCCAAAGTTCGCGGTCGATGCCACCCGTCCGCTTCCCTTTGTTTTCGGTCACTTTCCTGACCGCCAATGCCTTGGCTTGCCAGGATCGGACAAGGTTTCGTGAAAGTCTTGCGACCCTTCTGAAGTCCCTGTCCATTTCTGCCTGCGCAATACGCATCTGCGCTTTCCCGACAAAAATCTGTACTTGCTTCCAATCGATGGAGTGCCAGTCTTTCTTTTCATCCGGAGGCGCAGCGCCGTTGCCGACGTTTTCCATACCATCCTCCAGTTAGGTAACACCCATTTGAAGAAGGCACCGACCCAGAGGGTCGGGGACCCTCTGGGTTGTTGATAAAGTCACAAACAGCATTACGCCGTCGCACCTGAGGCAAGTCAGCTCGCTTTCGCTTAGGCATGACCTATCCGACTCATTACAAGTCGGCATTCGCTTTTTGCCTCTTCCTCTGCCCCCTCCACCATGGCCTTTGATTGCTCGTGGGTTGCCAGCACCTTGCGATGGTGGCGATGAATGGGGTTTACCTCGTTTCCCTGTGTGCCCATCTCGCTGGCGAGCAAGATGATGGGGTTAGGGACTCTCTTTCCGCCGGGAGTCAGCGGGGAACAATGTGCAGCAATTGACCTGCACATTCCGACTCCATGCCTTTTGGCCGCAGCTCCTTCTTCGCAGAAGACACAGGTGTTAGCTGCTTACTGATAACGACGGTTGAGACGAGAGTTCACATTACATTTCCCGTACCCTTTACCTCGGCGATCTTTCCAGCTCCTGTTTCTGGAATTGGGATTGATTCGCATCAATCTTGCGTGCTTGCGCACAGATCGTTTAACCATAGCTCCGCACCCCCGGATTGCTCCAGACGCACGTATGGTCAAGGTCACGCGGTTCCACGCGTGGTTTCAGTAGGAAACAAGACACACAGAATGGTGTCGTTTTTGATACCCCAGCCAAATATGTAAAGATTTGGTAAAGACGTTATTTCGTCTCTTTTGGCAACAGAAAACCCTGCCTTTTGAGCATATTTTCTTGAATGGCGGCCTTTTCGGGCAACCAGCCAAACAGAATTTGATTCTGTTCGACTACCTTAAAATGGGCGTTTCTCAACAAGAGAAACTGGCCCCTCCCCGAGGGAAAGACTATCGTTGACATGCCGCCTTAAGGCGACTGTGGACGACTTCGAGTCGCACCAATACGGGTCAGTTTATCGGGACTTCTATGACCACAGCGCTTCCCCGCGTCCAAGCGGGCTCCTTCCTCACCCTGCATTACCGCCTGGCCGGTCCGGCAGGCGACATCATCAACACCTTTGACGGGAAACCGTCGACCTTGAGCCTGGGCACTGGCGAGCTTTCGCCCGCCGTGGAAGAGCGCCTGATGGGCTTGGAAGAAGGCACTCGCGCCACTTTTGATCTGCCTGCCGGTGCGGCCTTCGGCCCGCGTAACCCCGACATGCAGCAGTGGCTGGCGCGCAAGGTGCTCAAGGACATGGGCGATCCGCACGAGACCTACACCGTGGGCGATGTGGTGGAGTTCCCCACGCCCGACGGCAAGGGCAAGTTTGCCGGTGTGGTGGTGCAACTGGGTGACGAAGCCGTGATGTTTGACTTCAACCACCCGCTGGCAGGCCAACCGGTGACGTTTGAAGTGCAGCTGATTGGCGTGCTATGACGCAGGAAATTCTTCTGGCAGAACCGCGCGGCTTTTGCGCAGGTGTGGACCGTGCCATTGAAATCGTAGAGAAGGCGCTGGCCAAGTTCGGTGCCCCCATCTACGTGCGCCACGAGATCGTGCACAACACCTATGTGGTCAACGACCTCAAGCAAAAGGGCGCCATCTTCATCGAGGAGCTGGATGACGTGCCCCCCGGCGCCACGCTGGTGTTTTCGGCCCACGGCGTGAGCCGCGCGGTGCACCAGGAGGCGGCCGCGCGCGGCTTCCAGATTTTTGATGCCACCTGCCCGCTGGTGACCAAGGTGCACGTTGAAGTGGCCAAGCTGCACAAAGAGGGCTTCGAGTTCATCATGATCGGCCACAAGGGCCACCCCGAAGTGGAAGGCACCATGGGCCAGCTCGACAGCGGCATCCACTTGGTGGAAGACGTGGCCGATGTGGCCCGCGTCAACCCCGCGCAGACGAGCAAGCTGGCCGTGGTGACGCAAACCACCCTGAGCGTGGACGACGCGGCAGAAATCTCTGCGGCCGTGAAAGCGCGCTTCCCCCACGTGCGCGAACCCAAGCAGCAAGACATTTGCTACGCCACGCAGAACCGGCAAGACGCCGTCAAGGTGATGAGCCCGCAGGTGGATGTGGTGATCGTGGTGGGCAGCCCCACCAGCTCCAACAGCAACCGCTTGCGCGAAGTGGCGCGCAAGCTGGGCACCGCCAGCTATATGGTGGACAGTGCCGAAGAACTGCAAGCTGAGTGGTTTGCCAACGCGCAGCGCGTGGGCCTGACGGCCGGTGCCTCTGCCCCCGAGATTCTGGTGAAAGCCGTGATCGACCGAATCAAGGCCATGGGTGCTGTGTCGGTGCGCAAGATGAACGGCATTGAAGAAACCGTGAAGTTCCCGCTGCCCAAGGGCCTGCGCCTGGACGCTGCCGAATACCCCCCCAATTAAAATCGAACCATGCTGGACATTACCCAACTCCGTAAAGACCTCGACACCGTGGTCGCCCGCCTTGCTACCCGCAAGAACCCCCAAACCTTTCTGGACGAAGCCGCCTTCCGCACCCTGGAAGCCGAGCGCAAAACCATCCAGATGCGCACCGAAGAACTGCAAAGCAAGCGCAACTCCCTGAGCAAGCAAATTGGCATGCTCAAGGCCAAGGGCACGCCCGCCGAGGTGGACGCCGTGATGGCGGAAGTGGCCGGTATCAAGACCGAACTGGAAACCTCTGCCACGCGCCTGGACCAGATCCAGACCGAGATGCAAACCCTGCTGCTGGCCGTGCCCAACCTGCCGCACGAAAGCGTGCCCGTGGGTGCAGACGAACACGGCAATGTGGTGGTGCGCACCTGGGGCACACCGCGCAGCTTTGACTTTGAAGTCAAAGACCACGTGGACGTGGGCGAGCCCATGGGGCTGGACTTTGAGATGGGCGTCAAGCTCACCGGTTCGCGTTTCACCGTGATGAAGGGCCAGATCGCCCGCCTGCACCGGGCGCTTGCCCAGTTCATGCTGGATGTGCAAACCACCGAGCACGGCTACACCGAGTGCTACACGCCCTACATCGTCAACGGCGAAACCCTGCGCGGCACCGGCCAGTTGCCCAAGTTTGAAGGCGACCTGTTCGCCGCCAAAAAGGGCGGACAAGATGGCGAAGAGCAGCCCGACAACACCGCGCTCTACCTCATCCCCACCAGCGAAGTGACCATGACCAACTTCGTGCGCGATGTGGTGCTGGCCGAGAGCGACCTGCCGATCAAGCTCACCGCGCACACGCCGTGCTTCCGCTCGGAAGCCGGTAGTGCCGGGCGCGACACGCGCGGCCTGATCCGCCAGCACCAGTTCGACAAGGTGGAAATGGTGCAAATCGTCCACCCCGAAAAGAGCTACGAGGCGCTGGAAGAAATGACCACGCATGCCGAGCACATCCTGCAAAAACTGGGCTTGCCTTATCGCGTGATGAGCCTGTGTACCGGTGACATGGGCTTTGGCGCTGCCAAAACCTATGACCTGGAAGTGTGGCTGCCTGCGCAAAACACCTACCGTGAAATCAGCTCGGTCAGCAACTGCGAGGCCTTCCAGTCGCGCCGCCTGCAAGCCCGTTACAAGAACGCGCAAGGCAAGAACGAACTGGTGCACACCTTGAACGGTTCCGGCTTGGCTGTGGGCCGCACGCTGGTGGCCGTGCTGGAGAACTACCAGAACGCCGACGGCTCGGTCACCGTGCCCGAAGCCCTGCGCCCCTTTATGGGCGGCTTGGAACGCATTGCCGCCTGAGCCAAAAGCGCGCTGCCGCGCTGTTAGAATCTCGGCTTCGTCCAGTCGAAGCGGTATTTAGGAGCGGTGGCAGAGTGGTCGAATGTACTTGACTCGAAATCAAGCGTAGGGGCGACCCTACCGTGGGTTCGAATCCCACCCGCTCCGCCAATGACAACGGCCTGTCGCTACTTAAAACATAGCAACAGGCCGTTTTCTTTTGTGTGATGAACATTCAATGCGCGTTGCGAGGTGCTTACACGATGCCCCGTTTTCCCCTTATGAACATGCCATCGCCCTCGGGCGAAGAACTCAAAGCGGCCCGCGTTGCGGCGGGCCTTAGCCAGGTGGAGGCGGCTGCGCTGATGGGCTATCCGGTGCAGGCGGGTAGCCGGGGTGGCGTGCAATCACGCACTTGGCAGGCGCTGGAGAGCAGCAGCGACCCGCGCAACATGCCGGGCCCCATCTTTGCGCTGTTTCAGTTGCTCACCGGGCAGCATGCGGAGTTCACGTTGGAGCCCAAGGGCGCGGCTTCGTCTGACTAGAATGCCCGTCTGCCGGTGGGCTGCAAGCCCGCCACACCCCTCACCACGATAAAGGAGCCCTGCTTTGAAAGCGCTGCTCTCACTGGCCCATGCCATCGACTGGATCACCGACCTGTTTGGTGCCATCGCCAAATGGGCGGTCTTCCTCTCTTGCTTCATCAGCTGCCTCAATGCGGTGGTGCGCTATGTGCTCAACACCAGCTCCAACGGTTGGCTGGAAATTCAGTGGTACCTGTTTGCCGGCTGCGTGATGCTGGGTGCGGCGCAGGTGCTGCGGGTGAATGAACACGTGCGGGTGGATGTGTTTTACGGCCAGCTCTCCAGCCGCAAGAAGGTGTGGATTGACCTGCTGGGCCTGATGTTCTTCTTGTCGCCGGCCATGGTGACCATGCTGTATTTCTCGGCGCCGCTGTTTATCAAGATGTTTGCCTCCGGTGAGATGTCGCCCAACGCGGGTGGCCTGATCCGCTGGCCTGCGATGCTGATGCTGCCGCTGGGCTTTAGCCTGGTGCTGCTGCAGGGCGTGGCCGAAATCATCAAACGCATTGGCTGGCTCACCCACACCTACGAGATGGACATCCACTACGAGAGGCCCCTGCAATGACCCTGGAGAACTTTCCGCCCCTGATGTTTTTGGGGCTCATCCTGATCATGCTGATTGGCTTTCCGGTGGCGTTCTCGCTGGCGGCCCTGGGGCTCATCAGCGCGTTGGTGGCCATTGCGCAGGGCTGGTTTCCGCCCTCGTTTTTGTCGAGCCTGCCGCTCAATGTGTTCGGCATTTTGTCCAACGACCTGCTGCTGGCCATTCCCTTCTTCACGCTGATGGGCACCATCCTTGAGAAGTGCGGCCTGGCCGAAGACATGCTGGATTCCATGGGCCAGCTCTTTGGCCCTATCCGCGGCGGGCTGGGTTACTCGGTCATCATCGTCGGCTTTATTTTGGGTGCCATTACCGGCACGGTGGCCGGGCAGGTGATTGCCATGGCCATGATCTCGCTGCCGGTGATGATGCGCTACGGCTACAACATGCGCTACGCCACTGGCGTGCTGGCCGCCTCGGGCACCATTACGCAACTGGTGCCGCCCTCGCTGGTGCTGGTGGTGCTGGCCGACCAGTTGGGTAAAAGCGTGGGCGATATGTACAAGGGCGCCTGGGGCCCGTCCATTTTGCAAATCATCATCTTTGCGCTCTACACCTTTGTGTTGGGGCGCTTGCGGCCGGACTACGTGCCCGGCATTCCCAAGGAGTCGCGCACGCTCAACGGCTGGGCGCTGTGGGCCAAGTGCCTGCGCGGCATCATTCCCTCGGCCATCCTGATCTTTGCCGTGTTGGGCAGCATGGGCGGCTTGCCGGGCATCAACACGGCCATTGCCACCCCCACCGAGGCCGGTGCCATGGGCGCCGTGGGCGCGGTCATTCTGGCCTTGATGCACAAGCGCCTGGACTGGCCGCTGGTGAAAGAAGCCATGACCGGCACCATGCGCATCACGGCCATGGTGGTGTTTATCCTGATCGGCTCGCGCATGTTCTCGCTGGTGTTCCAGGGCGTGGATGGCGGTGTGTGGATTGAGCACCTGCTGTCCAACCTGCCGGGCGGGCAGATCGGCTTTTTGATTGTGGTGAATATCTTTGTGTTCTTCCTGGCCTTCTTTCTGGACTTCTTCGAGATCGCCTTCATCATCCTGCCCATGCTGGCGCCCGTGGCCGAGAAGCTGGGCATCAACATGATCTGGTTTGGCGTGCTGCTGTGCGTGAACATGCAAACCAGCTTCATGCACCCGCCGTTTGGCTTTGCGCTGTTCTATTTGCGCGGCATTGCCGACACCTTGTTCAAGAACGGTTCCTTGCCCAAGAAAGTGGAGTCGCGTGACATTTACCTGGGCTCCATCCCCTGGGTGGTGATGCAGCTGATTCTGGTGGTGATCGTGATCTTTGTGCCGCAAACCGTGACGGTGTTTCTGGACAAGGAAGACAAGATCGACCTCGACAAAGTGCAGATTGAAGCCACGGTAGACGGCTACCAGGGCAATAGCGCCGAAGAGCAAAGGCGCATTGAAGAAATGTTCAAGGACGCCGCCAAGTCCGACGCCGAAGCGGCTGCCAAGGCCGCATCCGAGCCCGCCAAATAACCCCCTGGAGTCTTGCCCCGCCATGAACGCAACCTACGTTTCCATCCCCAGCCACGATGGCAAAGCCTTTGACGCCTACCTGTCCCTGCCGCCCACAGGCCGTGGCCCGGGGCTGGTGTTGCTGCAAGAAATTTGGGGTGTGAACGAACACATCCGTGCCGTGGCCGATCAGTACGCCATGGACGGCTATGTGGTGATGGCGCCCGATGTGTTCTGGCGCCAGCAGCCGCGTGTGGACCTGGGCTACGACGAAGAGGGCAGCAAGCAGGCCCGCAACTTCATGATGAACCTAGACGCCCCCAATACCGTGCTGGACCTGCAAGCTGCAGCCCACGCGCTGCGTGCGCGCCCCGAGGTAGATGGCAAGGTCGGCGCAGTGGGTTACTGCATGGGCGGACGCCTGGCCTACGCCGTGGCGGCTACCGGCGCCATTGATGCGGCGGTGTGCTACTACGGCGGCCGCATCCAGGACAACCTGGGCGTGGCACCGCAGATCACCGTGCCCATCCTCTTCCATTACGCCGAGCGCGACCAGCACATCCCCATGAGCGCGGTGGACGAGGTGAAGGCCGCCTTTGCCGGGCGTAGCAACGCTGAGTTCCATGTGTACCCCGGCGCCGACCACGGCTTCAACTGCTGGGGCCGCCCCATGTACCAGCAGCGCACCGCCGCCCTGGCGCGTGGGCGCACGCTGCAGTGGCTGGCTGAAAACTTGGGCTGATTGCCCGCACGGTGGCACACACAGCGCCCGTCTTGTCAGCCGTACCGCAAGCGCAGGTGCCTGCCGGGTTTCGTGCAGATTTGCCACGTTGGCAGCACCTTGTATCCGCAGCCTGGTTGGCCGATTGGCTTGCCGGGCTGGCAGTGCCTGCTGCACCAGAAGGGCACTGCTGCTTGCTGGAGGTGGGGTGCGACGTACTGC
>Ga0228698_1001265_pt1 | contig 12896 bp, 9 predicted proteins | sample McNCre117_Aug_MG_FD_178015 | JGI IMG/M metagenome (GOLD analysis project Ga0228698, IMG submission 178015) | Freshwater microbial communities from McNutts Creek, Athens, Georgia, United States - 1-17_Aug_MG | ecosystem: Environmental > Aquatic > Freshwater > Creek | place: USA: Georgia...
CCTGGCGCGCGTGCTCCGGCTGGGCCAGATTGCTGATGATTTCGCCGTAGCCAAAAACGCCCATGGCGATGGCCACGAAGCCGATGCCATCGGTCAGCTCGGGCACATCAAACGCAAACCGCGCCACGCCGGAGTTGATGTCGGTGCCCACCAGGCCCAACAACAGGCCCAGCACCACCATGGCAATCGCCTTGAGCAGCGCGCCCGATGCCAGCACCACCGCGCCAATCAGCCCCAGCACCATCAGCGAAAAATATTCAGCCGGTCCGAACTGGAACGCCAGCTCGGTGAGCAACGGCGCGAAGGCCGCCAGAATCAAGGTTCCCACGCAGCCCGCAAAAAATGAGCCCAAACCGGCCGCCGCCAATGCCGGCCCGGCGCGGCCATTGCGGGCTATCTGGTAGCCGTCGATGCAGGTCACCACCGAAGACGCCTCGCCCGGCAGGTTCACCAGAATCGCCGTGGTGGAGCCACCGTATTGCGCACCGTAGTAAATGCCCGCGAGCATGATGAGGGCCGAAACCGGTTGCAAGGTGTAGGTTGCCGGCAGCAGCATGGCAATGGTGGCCACCGGGCCGATACCGGGCAGCACGCCGATGAGCGTACCCAACAGGCAACCGACCAGTGCGTACAGCAGGTTGATGGGGGTAAAGGCAACGCCAAAACCCAATGCAAGGTGATGAATCAATTCCATGGCAATAGCTACTTGTTGCGCGCTACGACCCGGCCACAGCCGGCCAGACCTGCAGCTGCAACTTCAACACCACCACAAAGGTCACATAGCTCCCCGCTGCCAGCACCGCGGCAAGCACCAGGACTTCCTTCCATCGGAATTCGGTGCCGGCCTTGGCCGCCAGTATGGTCAGCACAAAAATGGCTATTACCAACCCCATGGGCGGCAGCCCGAATGACGATAGCCCGCCAATCAGCACCCCAAAGGCCACATTCGCCAGCACCACGAAAACCACCGGGCGCCAGGCCCACGGGCCGATTCGGCCGCCGTCTTCGGTTTCAAACACCAGCGCCTTGAAGACGATCAGGCCGCCCAGCAGCGTCAGCAAGGCGCCCAGCAACAAGGGGAAATAACCCGGCCCCATGCGGCTGGCCGTGCCGATCGCGTACCGTGACGCGCTCCACGCAAAGGCAACGCCCAAGGCCATGAACAGCAAGCCAGAGAAAAAGTCTTTTTGGTTTTTCAGATTCACCAGCGCGCTCCTGTCGGTTGTACTAATCCATCGGGGGCGTAGAACTCAGCACCTCTTCCACCACCGTCACGCCCTCTGCCACGCGCAGGGCGCCAGCCAGTCGCAGCGGCCGCATGCCATCGGCCAGCGCCTGCTTGCGCAGCGCATCAATCACCGGCTCCTTGGTTACACGACTTTTGAAGCCCTCGGTTACTTCCAGCAATTCATACAAACCCATGCGCCCCATAAAACCGGTCATGCGGCAATCCACACACCCCACCGGCTTGAAGGGCTTGTAGCCCCCGCTGATGCCCCAGGGTTTGACCACTTCACCCAGCTTTTCGCGGCTGGTCTCGCTATCGGGCACACGGCATTTGACGCACAAGGTGCGCACCAGCCGCTGCGCCAGCACGCCCAACAGAGTGGCGTTGATGAGGTAGGAGGGAATACCCAGCTCCAAAAGGCGTGTGACAGCAGAAGGCGCGTCATTGGTGTGCAGAGTGGAGAACACCAGGTGCCCCGTGAGGGCTGCCTGCACGGCCATCTCGGCCGTCTCCAGGTCGCGGATTTCCCCCACCATGATGATGTCCGGGTCCTGGCGCATCAGGGCGCGCAGGCCTTGCGGAAAGCCAAAGTCCAGCTGCGGCTGCACTTGCGTCTGGTTAAACGACGGCTCGATCATTTCGATCGGGTCTTCGACCGTGCTCACATTCACTTCTTCCGTGGCCACACGCTTGAGCGTGGAATACAGCGTGGTGGTCTTGCCCGACCCAGTCGGTCCGGTCACCAGAATAATGCCGTGCGGGCGCTTCACCAGCGACTCCCAGCGCGTGGCGTCGTGGGAGCTGAACCCCAGCGCGTCCAGGTCTTTCACCGCGTTATCGGGGTCAAAAATACGCATCACCATCTTTTCGCCAAAAGCCGTCGGCAAAGTGGAAATGCGCATTTCAACCTCATCACCACGCGGGTTGCGGGTCTTGATACGGCCGTCCTGCGGCCGGCGCCGCTCGATCACGTCCATGCGCCCCAGCAACTTGATGCGCGCGCTCATGGCGTTGAGCACGCCCATGGGCATCTGGTAGACCGGGTGCAGCACCCCGTCGATGCGGAACCGGATCACGCCCTGCTCACGCCGGGGCTCCAGGTGAATGTCGCTGGCACGCTGGTCAAATGCGTATTGCCACAACCAGTCCACCACCTGCACCACACCCTGGTCATTGGCATCGAGCTGCTTGTTGCTGCGGCCCAGTTCCACCAGTTGTTCAAAGCTCGCGCCGTTGTTGGAGCCGGATTTGCTGGCAGCGCGCACCGACTTGGCCAGCGCATAAAACTCGGCCGTGTAGCGCTGGATTTCAAGCGGATTGGTCAGCACACGGCGCACGGTGCGCCGCGACTGGCGTTCCACCTCGGCCACCCAGTCGGTTATGAAGGGCTCGCTGGTGGCCACCGTGATCTCAGATGGCGTGACCGTGACCGGCAGGATGCGGTGACGTTCTGCATAGGCGGCGCCCATCGAGTCGGCAATTTTGCCGACCTCGACCTTGAGCGGGTCGATGCGCAGATACGCCATGCCTGTGCGTTTGGCCAGCCACTGCGTCAAAAGTTCCACATCGAGGGGCTTTTGGTCGGAGACACGCCGCATCGACACCGCGGCCAGACGCAAGAGCGGGTGTTGCACGCTCTCGGCCAGCGAGCAACGGGCAATCGTGCGCGCCGCCTCTTCGTCTGAAATCACAGCGTCGCGCTGCAGCCATTGCACCAGCGTGCGCCATTCCAGCGGACCGCTGTGCGCCAAAGCAGCCGTCGAAGTTGGGGACGTAGTGTGGTGGTGTGTCATGGCGCTACCGGTTTGAAAACGCGCACCCACTTGTCAGCCGGCAGGCCCCAGGTGGCGGCGATGAAGTCGGCGCGTTCGGCCAACACATTGCGTTTGGGGCGGGACGGCGTGCGCTGGGCCATCACCACGGTATTGCCTTCGCGCGTGGCCTTGAAGGCCCATACGGCATCGTGCCCGAAAGCTTCTGCAATGCGGTCCACGCTACCCTGAAAACTCGACACCCGGCCAAACAGGTTGACCGTCATGCACCCCTCTTCGGTGAGCATGGCGCGGCAGTCGGCGTAGAAGTCAGGGCTGTCCAGCACCGGGGCCGCGGCCTCCTCGTCGTACAGGTCCACCTGCAACGCATCCACGCTGCCGGCCCACTGGGGTTGCCTGATTTCTTGTGCGGCATCGGCCAGAACGACTTGCATGCGTGCGTTATCGGCGGGCAAATTGAACCAGCCCCGGCAGGCGTGCAAGACCTGCGGATTGAGTTCAATGGCCGTGGTTTTTTTCATGCGCAGCACCTTGTGGCAAAACTTGGTCAGTGAGCCTGCCCCCAGGCCCAACTGAACGGCCTGGCGCTGGCCCACGGTGGACGGGTCGATGAACAACAGCCAGGCCATCATGCGCTGGATGTATTCATGCACCAGCACGGTGGGCGCGTCCACCAGCATGGAGCCCTGTATCCACTCGCTGCCCAGATGCAGGTGGCGAATCGGGCCCTCTTCGGAAAAATTGACTTCAGGGAAGGAGATGGTTTCTTTTCTTGCCATGGGGATTTATACCAGCCCGCCCAGTGCGTTTTGGACGCGCGGCAACGCAGCGCAGGTATTGGCCCATGCAGCGTCCGCCAGGGCCTGCAACGTGACACCCCGGATTTCTGCCACCACGGCGGCAATGCGTGGCAACTCCGCCGGCGTATTGCGCCCTTGCGGCACGCCTGCGGCGCGTTGCGCTTGGGTGGCGTAAAGCCAATGCGGCGGGATGTCTGGCGCGTCGGTCTCCAGCACCAGCGCATCCAGTGGCAAGGTGGCGGCCAGACGGCGCAGTTGCAGTGCCCGCTCAAACGTCACCGCACCGCCAAAGCCCAGTTTGAAGCCCATCTGCAGAAAGGCCTGCGCCTGCACATCGCTGCCATTGAACGCATGGGCAATGCCGCGCCACGGCCGGTCCGCCCAATCGCGCAAGTGCTTGAGCAGCAGGTCCGCCGAACGCCGCACATGCAACACCACCGGCAAGTCAAAACGCCGCGCAAGTTTTAGCTGGGAGCGGTAAAAGTGCGCCTGCTTCGCGCGCATCGGTGGGGTGCACAGCGCAGGAACAAAAAAATCCAGCCCGATTTCACCGATCGCCACCAGCCGCGGGTCGTCGCGATACCGCTGCAAATGGTCTTCCAGAATCTGCAAATCACCTTCGCCGGCCTGCGGCACATACAGCGGATGAATGCCCAGGCAATAGCTGTCGCCGGTGGCGTGGGCCAGGGTACGTACCGCGTCGAAGTGGGCCACTTCGACCGCCGGAATCACGCAATGGGCGACGCCTTGTGCGCGTGCCTGGGCGCGCACGGTCATGGCATCGTTTGAAAACTCAAAGGCGTCCAGATGGCAATGGCTGTCTATCCATTGCATGGCAGGCCCTAGGCAACGGTTTGCAGCCGGCCCTGCACCAGTGTGAGCTGGCGGTCACAGCGCGCGGCCAGCCCGGCATCGTGCGTCACCAGCACGAACGCAGTGCCATGGGCGCGGGCCAGCTCCAGCATGAGCGCGAACACGCCATCTGCTGTGCTCCGGTCCAAATTGCCGGTGGGCTCATCGGCCAACACGCAATCGGGCCGCGTCACCAGCGCACGCGCTATGGCCACGCGCTGGCGCTCGCCGCCGGACAGCTCGGCCGGGCGATGGTGCAAGCGGCCTTGCAGGCCGACTTTGTCCAGCATGTCCGTGGCCGCCTTTACAGCGTCTGCACGCGGCACGCGGCGGATGGTAAGCGGCATGGCCACGTTGTCCAGCGCGGTGAACTCGGGCAACAGGTGGTGAAACTGGTACACAAAACCCAGGTGCCGGTTGCGCAAACGCCCCTGCTCTGCCGGCGTCAGGCCTGCCAGCGCCTGCCCACACAAAGTCACGCTGCCGCTGCTGGGTGCGTCCAGCCCGCCCAGCAAGTGCAGCAACGTGCTTTTGCCCGAACCCGACGCTCCCACAATGGCCAGCGTCTCGCCGCGCTGCACCGACAAGTCCACCCCTTGCAGCACGGTGACGTCCAGGCGGCCTTCAGAAAAGCGTTTGGTGAGTGCGTTGCAGGCCAGGATGGAGGCCGCATCCATGCGTGGCGCAAGGACCCTATCTTCATTCATACCGCAGCGCCTCCGCAGGGTTCACGCGGCTGGCGCGCCAGCTCGGGTAAAGGGTCGCGGCAAAGGCCAGCACCAGTGCAATGATGGCAATCGGCACGATGTCGTTCATTTGCGGGTCGCTGGGCATGCGGCTGATCAGGTAAATGTCTTGCGGCAAAAAGGTGGCGCCCAACAGGCGCTCCAGCGCCGGCACGATCACGTCGATGTTGAAGGCCACGCCCAGACCCAGCAGCAACCCCGCCAGCGTCCCGATCACGCCCACCATCGCGCCTTGCACCACAAAAATTCCCATGATGCTGGCCGGGCTCGCACCCAGCGTGCGCAGGATGGCAATGTCGGCGCGCTTGTCGGTCACGGTCATCACCAACGTACTCACCAGGTTGAAGGCAGCCACCGCCACAATGAGCGTGAGAATGATGAACATCATGCGTTTTTCCACCTGCACAGCGGCAAACCAGGAGCGGTTCTGGCGTGTCCAGTCCCGGATGAACAGGTCTCCGGTGAGGTTGCGGTTGAGCTCAGACGCGACACTGCGGGCCTGCTGCAGGTCTTTGAGCTTGAGGCGCACGCCCGTGGGGCCCTCCAGCCGGAAGATTCGCGCAGCGTCCTGCCAATGCATCATGAGCATCGCCGAGTCGTATTCAAAGTGGCCGGAATCAAACGTGCCGACCACGGTCATTTGCTTGAGGCGCGGCACCACGCCGGCCGGTGTCACTTCACCGCTGGGGGCCACCAGCGTGACTTTGTCGCCGGTGCGAACACCCAGTGACCGGGCCAGCTCTGCCCCCAGAACCACGCCAAAGCCACCCGGCTGCAACAGGCGCAGGGTGGCCGACTGCGCGCCCGCTGCAAGGTCGGTTACCTCGTGCTCCAGGGCGGGGTCGATACCACGCACCAGCACGCCTTTCATGTCCTCGCCGCGCGCCAGCAAAGCCTGCGCCGCAATGAAAGGCGCAGCGCCCACCACCTGCGGATGGGCCTTGACCTCGCGAAGGGTGGCTTCCAGATCCGGCAGGGCGGCACCATTGGAGGCGAACACCTCGATGTGCGAGACGACACTCAGCATGCGGTCGCGCACTTCTTTCTGGAAGCCGTTCATCACACTCAGCACAATGATCAGCGCCGCCACGCCAAGGGCAATGCCCAGCATGGAGACGCCGGAGATAAAGGAGATAAAGCCGTTGCGCCGTGCGGCGCGGCCTGCGCGTGTGTAACGCCAGCCGATCTGCAACTCAAAAGGAATTTGTTTCACAGCGTGATTGTGGCATCTCACAGACAATACAACCCCATGCCAACCCTGATTCCCTATGCCAAACCGGCCGGCCCGCACTGCCTGCAGGCCCTGCCCGAGTTGCGTCTGCCCAACCTGTCCTCTTTGCTGCATTTGCTGACTGCCGGCACGCGCCAAACCTGTGAGGAAGACAGCCTCACCCCCCTGTTTGAGCGCCTGCACGCGCAGGCGCTGGGCCTGACAGACGCGGACGGGCTGCTGCCCTGGGCCGCGCTGGACGCTGCACAGCTGCAACTGCCCGCCGCCCCGGACGGCCACGGCTGGGCCTGGCTTACGCCGTGCCACTGGCAGGTCAACAGCGACCATGTGCGCATGGCCCATCTGGCGGACCTGCACACCAGCGATGCCGAGTTGCACACGCTGCTGGACGCCATGCGCGGTTTTTTTGCCGAAGATGGCATTACCGTGCATGCCCTGCAGGGCGGCCACTGGCTGGCGTCGGGTGCGGCTTTTTACAACTTGCCCACGGCGTCGCTGTCTCGCGCAGCCGGCGGCGCGGTAGACCACTGGATGCCGCGTCAGGAACAGGCACGGCCACTGCGCCGACTGCAAAATGAAATGCAAATGCTGCTGTACAGCCACCCGGTGAACGATGCGCGCAGCGCCGCCGGGCAACTGACGATTAACTCGTTTTGGGTCAGCGGCACCGGCAGCGCCGGCGCCACCGCCCCGGCACCCGCCCACAGCACCACGCTGATCAACGCTTTGCAAGAGGCCGCACTGCGCGACGATGCAGCGGCCTGGACGCAGGCCTGGCAGGCGCTGGATGCCGGCCCCATCGCCGAACTGTTGCATGAAGCCCGCGTGGACAGCCCGGTGGCGCTGACGCTGTGTGCCGACAACAGCGCGCGCACTTTTTCGCTGCAAGCCCAAGGCCTGTGGTCACGCATGCGCCACCGCTTTGCCAGCACCGACGCCATTGCCGTATTGCAAGACATTTAGAACCTCTTTTCGACCATGCAAATCACCAACCGCGACATTCCACCGCGCACCGTCTGGACGCTGGAGCAGGCCGGCATCCACCCCTTGTTGGCCCGTCTGTACGCCGCCCGCGGCGTCAAAAGCGTCGATGAACTCGACGATGCGCTCGCCAAACTGCTGCCCCCCTCCACCCTGAAAGGTGCCGCAGAGGCGGCCGTGCTTTTGGCCGACGCGATCGCTGCCAACAAGCGCCTGTGCATCGTGGCCGACTACGACTGCGACGGCGCCACCGCCTGCGCAGTGGGCCTGCGCGGCCTGCGCCTGCTGGGCTCCACCAACGTGCATTACCTGGTGCCTGACCGCGTGGTCGATGGCTACGGCTTGACCGCGCCGATTGCCCAGCGCGTGTTTGACAGCGGGGCGGACGTGCTGATCACTGTGGACAACGGCATCGCCAGTTTTGACGGCGTGGCCCACGCCAAGAAGCTGGGCCTGCAAGTGCTGGTAACCGACCACCACCTGCCCGCCGCCAATAGCCAGAACGGCACCATCGAACTGCCCAAGGCCGATGTCATCGTCAACCCCAACCAGCCCGGCTGCGCGTTTGAAAGCAAGTCGATGGCGGGCGTGGGCGTGATGTTTTATGTGTTGCTGGCGCTGCGCAGCGAACTACGCACGCGCGGTGTGTTTGATGCACCACGCGCAGCGGCCAGCGTGGGAGCACCGGTACAGCAACCCAAGCTGGATGCGCTGCTGCCACTGGTGGCGCTGGGCACCGTGGCCGATGTGGTGAAGCTCGACGCCAACAACCGCAGACTGGTGGCGCAAGGGCTGAAGCGCGTGCGCGCGGGCGCCATGCCTGCGGGTCTGGGCGCTTTGTTCGTTGCGGCCGGTCGCAGTGCGCGGGCAGCCACCACGTTTGACTTTGGCTTTGCTGTGGGCCCGCGTATCAACGCCGCAGGCCGCCTGTCGGACATGACACTGGGCATTGAGTGCCTGAGCACCGACGATGCCAGCCGCGCCGACGAGCTGGCCAAAACGCTGGACGGCATTAACCGCGAACGCCGCGTCATTGAAGGCGATATGCGCGAACAAGCCATGGACATTGTGGAGTCGCTGTTCGACGAAGGCGACGAGCCGCCGCCCGCCATTTGCGTGTTCGACCCCGACTTTCACGAAGGCGTGGTGGGCATCGTGGCCTCGCGCATCAAGGACAAACTGCACCGCCCCAGCTTTGTGTTTGCCGCAAGCCAAGCCCCCGGCAAAGAGCATGAACTCAAGGGCTCGGGCCGCAGCATTCCGGGCTTTCATTTGCGCGATGCGCTCGACCTGGTGGCCAAGCGCTATCCCGGCGTGCTGCTGCGCTTCGGCGGCCACGCCATGGCCGCCGGCTGCACGATTCACGAAGACGGCCTCGACGCCTTTGAGCAAGGCCTGACGGAAGTGGCCACCGAATGGCTGGACGCCGCCACGCTCACCCGCCGGCTGGAAACCGACGGACCGCTGGACCCGCAATATTTGCGCGTGGACATGGTGGACACGTTGCACAAAGAGGTCTGGGGCCAGGGCTTTGCCCCGCCGACCTTCAGCGAAGAGGTGGAAGTGGTGTCACAACGATTGGTCGGCGAGAAGCATCTCCAGCTCAAGCTCAAGCACCAGGGGCAGCCGGTGGACGGCATCTGGTTTGGTCACACCGAGCCGTTGCCGCCTCGGGTCACGTTGGCTTTCCGATTGGATGCGGATGAGTGGAACGGGGTGCGGAGGGTCAAGTTTTTCGTGGAGGGGGCGCAGAGTTGAACTGCGTCAGGACCGCCGCGTAGAGCTTCAGCGGGTCCACCGGCTTGGTTACAAAATCATTCATACCCGCTTCCAGACAGCGCTGCTCGTCCTCGGCAAATGCATTGGCCGTCATGGCAATGATGGGCACGGGTGGATCGGCGGGCAGCCTGCGAATGGCCCGCGTGGCGTCAAGCCCGTCCATGCGGGGCATTTGCATGTCCATCAGGATCAGCGCGTATGGATGTGCGGCGGCCATGTCAACGGCCTCTTGCCCATCGCGCGCTTCATCCACCACCAGACCGCAGTCCTCCAGCAGGATTTTGCCGATCTCGCGGTTGAACTCGTCGTCATCGACCAGCAACACGCGCAGCCCGGCATGGTCGCGGTTAAGGATTTCAAGCGCCTGCGTTTCGCGCACCAGGACCGCGTCGTTGCTGGCCTCCAAGGACTTATTGAGGACGGCACTGAACCAGAAAGTACTGCCCTGCCCCGGCGTACTTTGCACGCCAGCATCGCCGCCCATGGCCTGCGACAGTCGCTTCACAATCGCCAACCCCAGACCGGTGCCGCCGTACTTGCGTGTGGTGGTGCTGTCGGCCTGCACAAAGGGTTTGAAGAGCCCGGGCAGCTTGTCGGGCGCAATGCCCAGCCCGGTGTCCTGCACCTCGAAGCGGATGAGGGCCGACTCTGCTGTTTCATCGAGCGTCTGTACGCGCAACGTCACCAGGCCGCTGTCGGTGAACTTCACGGCATTGCCGACATAGTTCAGAAGCGCTTGCCCCAGCCGGGTCGGGTCGCCCATCAGGCGCGCGGGAATCGCGCCGACTTCGACCTGAAGGGCGAGCCCCTTGGCCCTAACGTTGTCCTGTGTCATGCCGACGATGTTGTCCACCAGCGCCTGCACGTCCACCGGGGCCTCTTCCAGAACGAGGCTGTTGGCCTCGATTTTGGACAGGTCAAGAATATCGTTGATGGTGAAACTCAGGTGTTTGACGGCCGATTCGAGCTTGCCCATGCGGTCCGCCTGGGTCTCTGAAAGAGGCTCCCGCGCAATCAGCTTGGACATGCCTGAAATGGCACTCAAGGGCGTGCGGATTTCGTGGCTCATATTGGCCAGAAACTCTGACTTGGCCAGGCTGGCTTTGCTGGCAACCTGCACCTGCAATGCCAAGTCGCTGTTGAGTTCGGTCAGTCGCTTCTCGGCCCGCTTCAGCTCGGTGATGTCCTCCACCAAAACGAAGAAACCGACCACCTCGCCCTCCTGAATATGCGGCAGGTACTTGGCGGCCATGTAACCCATCTCACCGTTTACCCGTGGCGCTTCCCGGTCAAAAACCTGCAGGCGCCCTTGCAAGGCCTCGTGCATGCGCGGAGCGTTCAAGGCGTACAGATCTTCTCCAATCAGGTCCCGGATGTGCATTCCAACGATGTTTTCCACATCAACGTTGAACCACTTCTCGTAGGCTGCATTGGCAAACTGGCAATGCAGTTGGCGGTCCCAATAGCCAATCATGCTGGGCAAGGCATCGGTCACGGTGCGGATGAACTGCTCGCGCGCCACCACCACCTGATTGACCTGTGCGAGTTCACTGGTGCGGTCACGCACGCGGCGCTCCAGCGTTTCGTTGACTTCCTCCAGGCGCGACTGCGCTTCGAGTTGTTTGGACACATCGCGCGCCACCAATACGCCACCGGCCACCGAGCCATCGGCGGTCCGGATCGGTGAAGCCATGGCTTCCACCGCCACCTCCGAGCCGCTGCGTGTGCGCAAGGCCCCCAGAAACTCGGTGCCGCTGTGATCGGTGGATTGCAGCACATCGTCTATGGGATTCTTGAGTGGCAATTTGGTGCCCAGGCCTACCAAAGGAAATACCTCGCCCACGGGCTTGCCTATTGCCTCGCCATGGGTAACGCCCGTGAGGCTGCTGGCCGACGCATTCATGAAGGTAACGATGCCTTGTTGGTCCGTGGTGATGACCGCATCGCCAATGGAGGACAAGGTCACCTGTGCCAGCTCTTTTTCTGCCTGCAAGGCCTCGCGCAGCTTGTGCTCGTCTTGCGCGCGCGACTCCAGGGCACTCAGCATGAAATTGAAAGCCTGCCCCAAGTGGCTCAACTCATCGCCACCACTCACTTGTGCACGCGTCTGCGCACCGCCCAGACGCACCGAATCCGCCACCTTCACCAGCCCATGCAAGCGCAAGGTCAGCCGGTTGGCCAGCAACCAGGCCAGCAAAATACCGGCCACGATGGCCGCGGTGGTGTAGAGCAAACCACTTTGCAAGATGCCCGCCAGCTTCGACGCCGTTTCATCTTGCGACACCGCCACACGGACCCACCCGAGGCGTTGGCCGTTGAGTGCGATTGCCGTGGCCACGTCGGCTTGTGCGGCGTCTTTTCTGAACACTTCCTCGGTCGCCTTGGTCGCATCCAAGCGCGAAAAATCTGCCAGAAACAGGCCACGGCGCGCCGGATCGACGTGGGAAAGTATCTTGCCGTCACCGCCAATCACCATGGCTGCCACCACGCCGGGATAGTGGCCAATGGAAAGCGTGAGTTCCTGCAAACCCGCCAGATCCGACGACAGCAAGGGCGTGGTGGCGATCAGGCTGAGATTTTTTGCCAAGGTCTTGGCCTGTCCAGCCTGGCTCTCGATCAAAAAGTCACGTTGGCGCACAGACAGGTCATACACAAACAGCGTCATCATGACGGCGTGCACCAAGGCCACGCCCCAAATCAGCTGGCGTCGGACCGAGCCTGCGAAAAAACCAAACAGTTTTTGCAAGGCGCTTTTCATGGCTGTTTCTTGACGGCCGCGTTGTACTCCTTCATGAAGCGGCGCACCACGTCAAACTCCTGGTCACTGGATGGAACAAAGGCCTTGGTATCAATGCCTGCCAACAGGGCCCGGCCCTCTTCCGATTCCTGCAGCCGGCTCAGCAATTGCGTGACCTTGTCCACAACCGTGTCAGGCACTTCCTTGTGAGCGATGACCGCGTTCTGAATCAGTATGGGCGTCTCCCAAATCACGCGAAGATCCGCTGCCTCGGTCGGATTGGATTTTTGGAATGCCGTCCAGGCCGCGGGCCAGGTAGCGCTGGCGGCGCTTTGCTTCAGGTAGGCATTCATGATGGAAGAGTTGTGGGTGCCAACGTAGACGTTGGTGATGTCGGTTTGCACGTCCACCCCGGCCTTTTGCAAAAAGAGCTGCGGCATCATGGCCGCAGCCAGAGCGGTGGGTGCGGGGTAAGCCACCTTCTGGCCCTTGAGGTCCGCCGGCACCTTGACCGGGCTGTCCTTGCGCACAATGAATATGCCTTTGAACACGCTGTCATCACCCATCTTGACGATGACGTGGTAGCCCCAATCCTGCGCAATCAGGGCGTGATACGGGTTTGGCAATGCAAATTGGGCCTTCCCCAAACTGAGCTTGCGTTCGAAATCCGCATAGTCATTGGCAGTTTCGAGGTTGAATTCGGTACCGGCAATGTGCTGCCCCAGATACTCCATGACGGGCTGGTATTTCTGGTGGAGCAATTGCGGGTT
>Ga0228698_1001266_pt1 | contig 12886 bp, 14 predicted proteins | sample McNCre117_Aug_MG_FD_178015 | JGI IMG/M metagenome (GOLD analysis project Ga0228698, IMG submission 178015) | Freshwater microbial communities from McNutts Creek, Athens, Georgia, United States - 1-17_Aug_MG | ecosystem: Environmental > Aquatic > Freshwater > Creek | place: USA: Georgia...
CAGGTGGGCAAGGGCGGCATCGTGAAAGACGCGGCCATGTACCCCATCGTGGAGCAGCGCCTGCGGGAAACCTGCGCCGAGCTGGGCCTCACGGTCACGCATTGGTTCGATTCCGCCATTGAAGGCGGGGACGGCAACCGCGAATTCTTTATTTGTGCCCGCAAAGCGGGCTGAAGCCGGCGCCCGCCGTGCGGGCTCCGGAGACGGAGATCGATATGTCTACCAACCCACGGATTCCATTGAGTTTGGAGTTCTTCCCTCCCAAGACGCCTGAAGGGGCTGAAAAACTGCGTGCTGTGCGCCAGCAGTTGTACGGGCTCAAGCCGGAGTTTTGTTCCGTCACCTTTGGTGCCGGTGGCTCCACCCAAGAGGGCACTTTCAACACGGTGTGCGACATTCTGGCGGAGGGGGTAAGTGCGGCATCGCATTTTTCTTGCATCGGGGCCACTAAGGCCACGGTGCGCGCCCAGCTGGCCCAGCTCAAGGCCATGGGGGTCAAGCGATTGGTGGCTCTGCGGGGCGATTTGCCCAGTGGCTACGGTGCGGCGGGGGAGTTTCAGTACGCCAGCGACTTGGTGGCCTTCATCCGTGCGGAAACGGGTGACGACTTTTATATTGAAGTCGCGGCGTACCCGGAGGTGCATCCCCAGGCCAAGTCGCCGGCTAGCGATTTGCAGGCGCTGGCTGCCAAAGTGAATGCGGGCGCCAACTCGGCCATCACCCAGTACTTTTACAACTCCGACGCCTACTTCCGCTTTCAGGAAGAGGTGGATGCTTTGGGCATTACCGTGCCCATCGTGCCTGGCATCATGCCAATTACCAGCTCGACCCAGCTCATGCGCTTTTCGGATGCGTGCGGAGCCGAGATTCCCCGCTGGATCCGTCTGCGCTTGTTGAGCTACGGGGACGATATTGCCTCCATCAAGGCTTTTGGCTTGGAGGTGGTGACGGATTTGTGCGAGCAACTGCGTGCCGGTGGCGCGCCTGCCTTGCACTTCTACACCATGAACCAGAGCGCGGCCACGCTGGCCTTGTGCGAGAACCTGGGCTTGGGCGCGTAAGGCGCCCGTGCCCTTTTCTTTGCCTTAACCGCCGGAGTCGAGGGTGGACGTCGCGTTGGCGTCCTGCCCCAACAGGGTCACCATTTGGGGCAATGCGTCTTTGAGCGCAGCCTTCAAGGTGTGCGGCGGGTTGATCAAAAACATGCCGCTGGCGGGCAAACCGGGGCGCACCACCTCGCCTTGTGCGTCTTGGGTGAGTTTGCTGGATTTCACGGTCAAGGTGGCGTGCAACCAAGCTTTGCCTGCCTTGTTGGCCATGGTCTTGAGCTTTTTGGGCAGGTCGTGGGCCTCGGGCCGCGGAATGATGGGGTACCACACCGCGTAGGTGCCGGTGGCAAACCGCTGCATGGCATCGGCCACCATGCCGACCACGCGGGAGTAGTCGTTTTTGACTTCGTAGCTGGGATCGCACAACACCAAGGCGCGGCGTGAAGGCGGGGGCAAAAACTTCTTCAAGCCTTCGAAGCCATCTTCCCGCAGCACGGCGACCTGGCGGCCGGCATCCAGTTGGGCAATATTGGCCATCAGGGTTTTGGTGTCTGTGGGGTGCAGCTCAAACAGCTTGAGCTTGTCGCGCTCGCGCAGCAGGCTCTGGATGATGAAGGGCGAGCCGGGGTAGACGCCCCAATGGTTGCCCGCATTAAAGCCGGCCACCATATCAATATAGTCCTGCAGGGCCGGGGCAAACGGGGTAGCCGGTTTGGAGGCCACCAGCTTCAAAAAGCCTTCGGCCGCTTCCTCGCTGGTCTTGGCAAAGTCGCCATCCAGGCGGTACAGGCCGGCGCCGGCATGGGTGTCAAAAACGTTGAGGGCGGTTTCTTTTTGCGTCATATGACGCAGCACAGCCAGCAGTGTGGTGTGTTTCAGGACGTCGGCATGGTTGCCGGCGTGGAAGGCGTGGCGGTAACTAAACATCCCCTATGATACCCAGCGACCCGGGATGCCATGTTGCATTCAGATTGGAATGGCGCTTTATCCGAGCGCTTTCGGGCATAAAAAAACAGATTTCACCTCCTACCATGGTTGACATCACCACTCCTACCCGCGCGCCAAAACCGACGGCAGCCGGCCACTTGGATGCTTTGGCGCCAGGGACGCGCTTGGCCGAATTCGAGATCCAGGGCTTGTTGGGCGTGGGTGGATTCGGCATGGTCTACCGGGGGTACGACCACTCGCTGCACCGTGCGGTGGCCATCAAGGAGTACATGCCGACCAGCTTGGTCGGGCGCGACAAGGCACTGGCCGTCACCGTCAAGTCTGCTGCTGATGTGAGCTCGTTTGAGTCCGGCCTGCGCTCCTTCATCGCTGAAGCACGTTTGCTCGCTCGGTTTGATCATCCTTCGCTGGTCAAGGTGTACCGCTTCTGGGAAGCGAACAACACCGCCTACATGGCCATGCCTTTGTATGAAGGCATCACCCTGAAAGAAGCCCGCCGCCGCATGAGCGGGCCACCTCCGCAGGCCTGGCTGCAAACGGTGTTGTGGTCGGTACTGGCGGGCTTGAAGGTGCTGCACGACAACAACACCCTGCATCGGGATGTGTCCCCGGACAATATCTTTCTGCAGAACATTGGTCCCCCGGTCTTGTTGGATCTGGGAGCAGCGCGGCGGGCCATCATGGACACCAGCCACAAGCACACGGCCATCTTGAAGGTGAACTACGCACCGATCGAGCAATACGCCGATGCGAAGGATATGCAAGAGGGCCCATGGACCGACTTGTATGCAGTGGCCGCCGTGGTGCATGGTTGTATTTGCAATGAGCCGCCGCTGCCCGCTACTTTTCGCGCGGTGCGGGACCGCATGCCGCCTTTTGCGCAAGTGGCCCAAACCGCACAAACCCATTTCAACCAGGCGTACACCGAGGGTTTTGTGCGTGCCGTGGAGCACGGGCTGGTGATCGAGCCCACGGAGCGCACGGCCAGTGTGGAGGTCTTTGCCCACGAGTTGGGCATGAAGGCACCTCCGGATCTGGCGCGCTTCAATTGGCGGCAGGCCTTGGGTGAGTCGGTCACCTTGACAGAGGCGGGCGATGATCCGGAGCCCGTTCATACTGAGGCTTTGACAACACAGCCGGCATCCGGTTTTGCCGATACGGTGTTTCAGCCGACGACATTTGACCAATCCCAAACCGTCAAGGTCCGTGCGAAACCAGACCGGGGCGGGAAGCCCCGCTCTGCACATGTACCCCGCGTTAGCAAGAAGACCCGCATCCCGGTGTGGGCGTGGTTGTTGCCGGTTGCGTTGTCGGTCGCCGTTGTGGGCTGGTACTGGAAACATTCGACAGCCGTGCCGCCTGCCGCCCCCGCCGCTGTGGTGTCTACTACGGAAGCGCCGGCGTTAGCGCCAGCTGCATCGCCGGTACCGGCGGCAGGGGACGTTAGCAAGCCGGTGGTGTCCTACGCATCGGTGACGTCTCGTGTGCCTGCCGTTGCGAAGGCGCCGCCGGTAGCTACGGTGCAGCCCCCCGCCGGTAAAACCCCGCTTGTGAAGCCAGCTCCTCGCAGTGAGGCTAAGCCGGCGGATGAGAAGCCCGTTGCAACCGTGAAGGACCCCACCAGCACTTGCGCCGAAGCTTCGGTGTGGACCCGCACCATGTGCGTGTACCGTGAGTGCCAGAAGCCGGAGTTTTACAACCTGCCGGTGTGTGTGGCGGATCGCAAACATTGGGACGAGCAAAACAAGGGCCGCAACTGAGTAGTGCGGCTCACCGTTTGGTGAATTTGCCAGCTCTTTGTATAATCGAGGGCTTCGCAGCGCTTTTGTGGCTCCGCGGCGAAGAATTCAACCCACCTAAGAGATTCCCATCAGAGGAACGCCGACCGTGGAAAAGAGCCCTCCCAAACCTTCTTTGTAAAGAGAAATCTCATGTCTACATTCAGCGCAAAACCCGCTGAGGTCGTGCACGAGTGGTTTGTGGTTGACGCGACCGACAAGGTCCTCGGACGAGTAGCCAGCGAAGTTGCTCTCCGTTTGCGCGGCAAACACAAGGCCATTTACACGCCTCACGTCGATCCCGGTGACTTCATTGTCGTTATCAACGCAGCCCAACTTAAAGTGACTGGCACCAAGTCCCTGGACAAGGTGTACTACCGCCACTCCGGTTACCCCGGCGGTATCACAGCCACTAACTTCCGTGACATGCAATCCAAGCATCCCGGTCGCGCTTTGGAAAAAGCCGTCAAGGGCATGCTGCCCAAGGGTCCCCTGGGCTACGCCATGATCAAGAAGCTCAAGGTGTACGGTGGTGCTGAGCACCCCCACACTGCCCAGCAACCCAAAGTGTTGGAACTGTAAGGAGCTCTCATGATTGGTGAATGGAACAATGGAACCGGCCGTCGCAAATCCAGCGTCGCCCGCGTTTTCCTGAAAAAAGGCACTGGCAAGATCACCGTGAACGGTAAAGACATCGAAAACTTCTTCGGTCGTCAAACCTCCATCATGATCTGCAAGCAACCCCTGATGCTGACAAACCACGCAGAATCGTTCGACATCATGGTCAACGTTGCTGGCGGCGGTGAGTCCGGCCAAGCGGGTGCTACCCGTCACGGCATCACACGTGCATTGATCGATTACGACGCGAGCCTCAAGCCCGCCCTGAGCCAAGCCGGCTTCGTAACTCGTGACGCACGTGAAGTGGAACGTAAGAAGGTCGGCTTCCACGGCGCACGTCGTCGTAAGCAGTTCTCCAAGCGTTAATCACGCTGCAACATTACGTTGCAATCCAGCAGCCGCCCGAGTGCAAACTCCGGCGGCTGTTTTCATTCTGGCTGCTAGACTTCGCCCTCCATGAGATTCCGACTACTCCGCCGCCGCCTCACCATCAGCGCGCCCCGCATGGCGGTGCGCAGTGCATTGCCTTGGCCGTTCCGATGGGCCATGCTCGCCATCGTGCTGGGGTTTTGTGCCGCCATCGGTCTGTGGGCCTTTGAATTCGGCAAAGACATCGCCGGTCTGGAGAAGGGTTCCAAAGATGAGTTGATGCAGTTGCGTGCCAATGCTGCGGCATTGCAGGCGGAAATGGCAACGCTGAAGGCAGAGCGGGACAAGGCGCAGTCGATTGCGAATACGGCGGATACGCTGGTGACTGCCGAAAAAGCATCACAAGAAAAACTCATTGCACAGGTGAAGCAGCTGGAGGCGGATAACCGCACGCTGCGCGATGATCTGGGTTTTTTTGAGAAGCTGATCCCCTCCGGCGGAACTGAGGGCGTGGCGATCCGCGGCCTCCAGGCGGAGCTGATTTCTCCGACCACACTAAAATGGCAAGCGCTGGTCATGCAGGCTGGCCGTAACACCCAAGAGTTTGCAGGTCGTTTGGAAATAACTCTGGTAGGAACGGCCAACGGTAAAGCCTGGACTGCTTCGTTGCCTGATGGGGCTATGTCCATCAAGCTCAAGCAATACGGGCGTTTGGAAGGAGAGTTTCAACTCCCCCCACAAACCGTGGTGAAAAGTGTGTCAGCGCGTGTACTTGAGGGGGCGACGGTTCGTGCGACCCAAACCCTCAAGCTCTAGTTCATCACGAGGTACGCCATGTTTAACAAGAATAAGCAGCCCCCCATCAAGAGCCTGATCGCCGACGGCACCGAAATCCAGGGCAATTTGTCTTTCTCCGACGGCTTGCGTGTGGACGGAAGCATTGTCGGCAACGTGTTGGCGGCCGAGGCGGTGGCCAGCATTCTGGTGATTTCCGACTCCGCGAGCATCACCGGTGCCATCACGGCCGATCACATCATCATCAACGGGACGGTCAAGGGGCCTATCCATGCCCGCCGCATGCTGGAGCTGCAGCCCAAGGCGCGTATTGAAGGGGATGTGGAGTACGCCGCTTTGGAGATGCACCAAGGGGCGCTGATCGCGGGCCAACTCCGCCCCATGCTTGCCGGCGAAGAAAAACCCACACTGAAACTAGCGGCAAATAACCAGTAAGAGAATTCCCGAGCGAATTCCTGTACTATTTGCCTATTCCTGAATTTGAATGGAGCCGCCATGAGCGCCGTTGCCGAAAACATCCAAACTGACATCCCCGCCCCCATCCTGTTTACCGACAGTGCTGCGGCCAAGGTGGCAGACCTGATTGCCGAAGAGGGGAACCCTGATCTGAAACTGCGCGTTTTTGTGCAGGGCGGTGGCTGCTCCGGCTTTCAATATGGTTTCACGTTTGACGAGATCACCAACGAAGACGACACCACCATGACCAAGAACGGTGTGTCTTTGCTGATCGATGCCATGAGTTACCAATACTTGGTGGGTGCAGAAATCGACTACAAAGAAGACCTGCAAGGCGCCCAGTTCGTCATCAAGAACCCTAATGCCACCACGACCTGTGGCTGCGGTTCGTCTTTCTCGACCTGACGCGTTTTCCCTGCAGCCCGCACGGGGTCAAGCAGGGTAAATTGCTCCCAGTACGCGGGCGCCTCGGGCGCCCGTTACTTTTGGTAGGTTGGCTGTGTGCCGGAGCACGGTTTGGCGGGCCAGCCATGCAAATGCTGCTGCCTCCACTTGCAGTGGTGGCAAGCCCAGTGCGTCCGAGCTGGTGACCTGGCAGCCCGGTAAGAGTGCTTGCAAGCGTTGCATCAAGTGCTGGTTGTAGGCGCCGCCACCGCAGACGACCAGACGTTCACAAGCCGGCATGTTTTGCAGAAGCGCATCCGCGCAGGCGCACGCGGTGAGTTCGGTGAGCGTGGCTTGCACATCTGCGGCCTTGGGTGTGCCGTGTGCGCTTTCGTACGCCTGCAGACGCTGGGCAAGCCAAGGGGTATTGAACAGGTCGCGCCCCGTGCTTTTCGGGGGCGTTTTCTGCAAGAAGGGTTCGGCAAGCATCCGGTCAAGCAACGCAGGCAAGACAGTGCCTGTGGCAGCCCACGCGCCGTCTTCGTCGTAATGTTGGCCGGTGTGTGTGTGGCACCAAGCGTCCATCAAGGCATTGCCAGGACCGCAGTCGAAGCCCAGTACGGGCGTATTCGGGCGGGTGTGCAACAGGGTGAGGTTTGAGATGCCGCCGATGTTGAGCACGGCCAGTCGTTCGCCCTTCGGGCTGAAGAAGGCCTGGTGAAAAGGCGGCACCAGCGGGGCACCTTGGCCCCCCGCAGCCACATCGCGGCTACGGAAGTCGGCCACCACATCCACCCCCGTGAGTTCCGCCAGCAATGCGGGCTGGTTCAGCTGGGTGGTGTAGCCGGTGCCATCGAATTCGCCGGGCCGGTGGCGCACGGTTTGGCCGTGGGCACCGATCGCTTGAAGGGCGGATGGTGCCACTCCAGATGCTTGCAACAGCTTGCCCACCACGGTGGCATACAAACGTGCCAAGCCATTGGCCGCCAAGGCGCCCCGGTGAATCTCATCCTTGTCTGAAGTATTCAGTGCCAGAAACTCCGCACGCAATGCATCGGGAAACGGAATGGCCTGGTGTGCCAAGACACGCATAGAACGACCAGAAAAATCGACCAGCACGCCGTCCACCCCGTCGAGCGAGGTGCCGGACATCAGTCCGATATAGAGCTCAGACACGCGTTGCGCGGCTTATTCGGCGCTGCCTGGCGTCAGTTGGGCCGCGGTGGCCAACTGTGCCCGCATGGCTTGGGCCGCTTTGTCAAAGGCGGGTTTGGCGGCGACTGATACGGGAACCGCCTCGCTTTGCCGTGCAATGGTTGCGGGGTCGTGGTGTACGCCATTCACCCGGAATTCGAAATGCAAATGCGGGCCGGTGGCCCAGCCGGTGGCGCCCACCGCGCCGATGTTTTGGCCTTGGGAAACGCTCTGGCCCTTCTTGACGTTGATGCGGCTCAGGTGGGCATACACCGTAGTCTGGTTGTTGCGGTGTTTGACCATCACCACATTGCCGAAGCCGTTTTGCACGCCCGCAAAGTCCACTGTGCCGTCGCCCACGCTGCGGACCGGCGTACCGGTGGTGGTGGCGTAGTCCACGCCCAAGTGGGCTTTCCAGGTTTGCAAAATGGGGTGGAAGCGCATTTTGAACCCGCTGGTCACGCGGGAAAACTCCAGCGGAGAGGCCAGAAATGCCCGGCGCAGGCTTTCGCCAGCCAAGGTGTAGTAGCCGCCTTTGCCGGCAGCGACTGGGTCTTTGAACCACATGGCCTGGAAGGGTTTGCCCGCATTCACAAACTCGGCGCTCAGCACCCGCCCGGCGCGCAAAGGTTCCCCATCGCCCTCCAGGGTTTCGTAGACCACCGAGAAGCGGTCACCCTTGCGCAGTGCGCGATGAAAGTCGATGTCGCCCGAAAAAATCTCGGCCACCTGGGTCGCGATTGAATCCGGCAAGTGGGCATCGTCTGTCGCGGCAAACAGGGAGCTGTTGATCACGCCGCCAGCCAAACGGGTGTTGGCGACCAGGGGCAATGTTTCCACGGTGGAGCGGAATCCGCTGACTGCTTTTTCTACGGTCAGGCGCTTGAAGGTGCCGTCGTCATTCGGGCTCCAGCGGGCAACCAGCTTGTCCAGACCCTGGCGCTCATTGACTTCGGCAGTCACATTGCGGCCCGCCCGGCCCAGCAGGGCGGTTTGCACGGCGTTGTCTGCGCGCAAAAATGCGGCGGCTTGAGGGTCTATCACCCCTAAGCGCTTGAGCAGGGTGTCTGCGGTATCGCTGGAGCGCGTGGCGTCGGAGCGGTACAAGCGCATGGCTTGCGTGGCCACCTCATCGCTGCGCGCGGCAAGCAAGTCGCTTTGTACGGTTTCTACGACCGTGCGCACGGGCAAATCCGAGGCGTCGGGCGCCAGATTGGCTACGGCAAAAGTGGCGCCCGTGCCGCCTACCAAGAGGGCGGCAATCGCGGCAGTAATTTGCTTGGGGTAGAGCTGAATGAATGCCGTGGCACGCGCCACGCACAACTCAACAGCCTGGTTCAGTCCATGCTTCAAATCAAAGACTCCGGTGTGGGGGATGCGGCCCGACTAAAATCCAGCCGCAGGCAACGAAAGCGTTGCAGAAAGGAGCCGGCAGTATAGCCGTCGCTCCGTTCCCGGCCACAAGAAAAACCCTTATGAATCAAGCCTCAAGCCCCCAGTTAGTTGTAAGCGATCGTGTGCGCGAGGCCCTTGCGGTCACCCTGCGCGGTGTGGAAGAGCTTTTGCCTCAGGACGAGTGGATCAAGAAGCTCGTCAAATCCGAAGCCACAGGCAAACCGCTGCGTATCAAGCTGGGGCTGGACCCGACAGCGCCCGACATCCACATCGGCCACACCGTGGTGCTCAACAAGATGCGGCAATTGCAAGATTTGGGCCACACGGTGATCTTTTTGATCGGCGACTTCACCAGCATGATCGGTGACCCCTCCGGTCGCAACAGTACCCGCCCGCCGTTGACCGCCGAGCAAATCAAGGTGAACGCCGAGACCTACTATCGCCAGGCCAGCCTGGTGCTGGACCCCGCCAAGACCGAGATCCGCTACAACAGCGAGTGGAGTGATCCGCTGGGCGCGCGCGGCATGATCCAGCTGGCCAGCCGCTACACCGTGGCCCGCATGATGGAGCGCAACGATTTCCACGACCGCTTCAAGGCCGGCACTCCCATTGCCGTGCACGAATTCCTCTATCCCCTGATGCAAGGCTACGACTCCGTGGCGCTGGAGAGCGACCTGGAGCTGGGCGGTACCGACCAGAAGTTCAACCTGCTCATGGGCCGCACCCTGCAGGCCGAATACGGCCAGGAGCCCCAGTGCATCTTGACGATGCCGCTGCTCGAAGGGCTGGACGGCGTGGAGAAGATGTCCAAGAGCAAGAACAACTACATCGGTATCTCTGAAGAGCCCAACACCATGTTTGCCAAGGTGTTGTCGATCTCGGACGTGCTGATGTGGAAGTGGTACACCCTTCTGAGCTTCAAGAGCGAGGCGGAAATTGCCGCGCTCAAGGCCGAGGTCGAAGGCGGGCGCAACCCCAAAGACGCCAAGGTGGCGTTGGCCAAGGAAATCACCGCGCGCTTCCACAGTGCTGCCGCGGCCGATGCGGCAGAGCAGGACTTCATCAACCGCAGCAAGGGCGGTATTCCGGACCAGATCGATGAAATCACCTTGCCCTTGGGCGAAGGTGGTGCGGCGGTGGGCATTGCCGCGCTGCTGAAATCTGCGAACCTGGCCGCCTCCAGCGGTGAAGGCAACCGCCTGATTGATGGCGGTGGCGTGCGGGTGGACAGCAATGTAGTGAGCGATAAAGGCTTGAAGCTCGGCGCGGGCACCTACGTGCTGCAAGTGGGCAAGCGCAAGTTCGCCCGCGTGACGCTGGCGTAATTGCTCCTGTTTTCATAGCTGCTTGCGCATGTTCCACAAGGGCTGGAGGCCGAAGCAACCATGATTTCAGTCGTGCAACGTGTGCGCCAGGCCCGTGTCCGCGTGGCGGGGCAGACGGTCGGGGAGATCGGTCAGGGCCTGCTGGTGCTGGTTTGCGCCGAGCAGGGTGATACCGAGGAGCAAGGCGACAAGCTGCTGGCCAAACTGCTCAAGTTGCGCATCTTCAGCGATGCAGAAGGCAAGATGAACCGCAGTGTGCAAGACCTCGACGGTGCGGGGCTGCACGGCGGCTTGCTGATCGTGAGCCAGTTCACACTGGCGGCCGATACCTCGGGCGGCAACCGGCCCAGCTTCAAGGCGGCTGCGGCGCCGGATGAGGGGCGGCGTTTGTACGATTACGTGGTGGCCCAAGCCCGTGCGGCGCACACTATCGTGCAGACCGGTATTTTTGCGGCAGATATGCAGGTGGAGCTGGTCAATGACGGGCCGGTGACGATACCGATGCGGGTGGCGCCTGGCATCTGATTGCTACTGTTTTTGTAGCTGGTGGCGCATGTTGCATGGGCGCTGGGGGTTGAAAAGGCTTGAGGTTTGGTTGGCGCTTGCACGCGAGGGTATGGGGTGTACGTTTTGCTCCGTGTCCCCCGCCCGCTATGCGGGCTCCTCCTTGACCTACGCAAAACGCACACCCCATACCCTCGCTGGGCGCATCGTTAACAGCCAGATACCCTTTTGTCGTGCTCCCCATGTTGAGCGACACAACTCATCATTCTCGTCAGTCACCCGCAGGAGTAGCTGCCTAGGGCGTTTTGCGCAGGTCAAGGAGGAGCGCGTAGCGCGGGGGACACGGAGCAAAGCGCCCTAGGCAGCTGCTCCGGAGCGAAAGCAAAAGAGCCCGAATACTGGGGCTTCAGTAAGCTAAGCCACCAGCTCAATACGGATTCTTAAACCCCAACCGCGCCATGATCTCGCTCTCGCGCAGCTCCATCACTTCCGCGTCCTCGTCCAGTTCGTGGTCCCACCCTTGGGCGTGTAGGGTGCCGTGGACGATCATGTGGGCGTAATGCGCCTCGAGCGTTTTCTTTTGCTCTTTGGCTTCCTTGGCAATCACCGGCGCGCACAGCACCAAATCGGCGGTGACCGGCTCTTGCGTGTAGTCGAAGGTCAGCACGTTGGTAGCGTAGTCCTTTTGGCGGTATTCGCGGTTGAGCGTCTGGCCTTCTTCGGCGTCCACGATGCGCACGGTGATCTCGCCGTCCACCTCCAGGGTGTTGCGGATCCAGCGGATGACTTTGTGGCGCTTGAGCGCGTCACGGTGTTTGTCGGCGTCTTGGATTTTGCCGAATTGCAGGGAGAGGCTGAGTTCTGGGAGCATGTGGTTCAGTGAATCAAAAAAGGTTTAGCTACTGCGCGCTGTACGTGCCGGAGCACGAGTCTTGGGCAGGCCCACGCGGGGGAGTTCGGGCTCCGGCTCGGGGATGGCGATCTGCGGCAGATCTTCCAACCGCGCAGCCTCATACGCATCCACGATGCGGGCCACCAGCGGGTGGCGCACGATGTCGGAGCTCGTCAGGCGGGTGATGGCAATGCCCGGCGTGCGACGTAGCACGCGCTCGGCTTCCACCAAGCCGCTCATCTGCGCCTTGGGCAGGTCGATCTGGGTCAGGTCGCCGGTGATCACCGTCTTGGTGCCGAAGCCCACGCGCGTCAAAAACATCTTCATCTGCTCGGGCGTGGTGTTTTGTGCCTCGTCGAGGATCACAAACGCGTTGTTCAGCGTGCGTCCGCGCATGAAGGCCAGGGGCGCAATTTCCAACTGCTGGCGCTCAAAGGCCTTGTGCACCTGGTCGTAGCCCATCAGGTCGTAGAGCGCGTCGTACAGGGGGCGCAAATACGGGTCCACCTTCTGGTTCAGGTCGCCGGGCAGAAAACCCAAGCGCTCGCCGGCTTCCACCGCAGGGCGGGTCAGCACAATACGTTGCACCGAGCTGCGCTGCAGCGCGTCCACCGCGGCTGCCACGGCCAGATAAGTCTTGCCCGTGCCGGCGGGGCCGATGCCGAACGTAATGTCGAATTCGGCAATGTTGTCCAGGTACAGCGCCTGGTTCTGGCTGCGGGGTTTGAGGTCCGCACGGCGGGTGGACAGCGTGGGCCCTTCATCACCCAGTTCGCCATCGCCGCTGAGCATGAGCTGCACCGTAGAGGCTGCAATCGGCCGGCCTGCAATCTCGTACAAGGCCTGCAGCATCTCCATGGCGCGCTGGGCTTTGGCCTTGGCGCCCTCTACCTTGAACTGCTCATGCCGGTGGGCAATTTTGACTTCCAGCTCGCGCTCGATGGTGCGCAGGTGTTCGTCGGTCGGCCCGCACAGGTGCGAGAGACGCGTGTTGTTCAGCGGGGTGAAGATGTGTTTGAGAATCAAGCTGATAATCCGGCAAAGCAGGGGGCCTGCGAAGGGGCGCTACAGAGGCACCCGTAGCGTGTAATACCCTGCATTGTCCCCAATTTGATCCGAACCGTGGCCTCGCTGGCCATCCACCACTCCAGAACCCCGGACTCCGCACCATGATCGGCA
>Ga0228698_1001267_pt1 | contig 12867 bp, 7 predicted proteins | sample McNCre117_Aug_MG_FD_178015 | JGI IMG/M metagenome (GOLD analysis project Ga0228698, IMG submission 178015) | Freshwater microbial communities from McNutts Creek, Athens, Georgia, United States - 1-17_Aug_MG | ecosystem: Environmental > Aquatic > Freshwater > Creek | place: USA: Georgia...
CAAGTGCTCGTGACGCCAGTTGCCGTGCAGGGCGCGGGCAATGTCGGCCTCACTGGCCTTGACGCGGCAGTTACGCAGCGCAGCCAGCTTGGCAGGATCACGTTCGCCGGCCACGATGGCACGCACGATGGCCTGGCCCGTCGCGCCGGCCACGTCGGAGATCACGCCGGTGAGTTGCAGGTTCATCTGCACCAGAGCCTTGTGCATGTGCTGCACGCTGCGGGCCTGCGTGCGCAAGAGCGCGTGGCGTTGGCGCATGAAGGCGCGCAGCGCCACCACGCCGTCAGCGGGCCGGAAGGCGCCGCGCAGCAGGCCATAGCTGTGCAGTTGCTGCAGCCACTGGCAATCGAGCACATCGCTCTTGCGGCCCGAGACGTTCTTGACGTGGCGGGCGTTGACCAACAGCACCTCGAAGCCGCGCGAGGACAGCAGCTCGAACAGCGGGATCCAGTACACGCCGGTGGATTCCATGGCGACGGTGTCCACGCGGCAGGCATGCAGCCAGTCGGCGAGAAGCATCAAGTCGGCGGTGAAGGCGCGGAACTCGCGCACGGGCTCATCGTCACGGTCAGCGGGCACGGCGACGAAGTGGGCGTTGGCGCCGATGTCGATGCCGGCGGCGTGGGGGTGGGTGATCTGCAGCGCCGTGCCGCGCGAGGGGGCGGCTTGGTGGGTTTGGCGGTGGGCTGGGGAGAAGTCCGGTTGCGTCGTGCCATGTCGTCCTCCAAGATGAAGTTGAAACGTGGCACCGGATCGGGTCGTCGTCGTGATCACTCTCTCAAACGGGATGCCGTCAAGCCGGCTTCACAGCCAGCACAGCGGCTCACCACTGTCGATGACGCAGCCCATGACCACGCTAACCCGCGGGCAATGCGCACCATTGCTGCTCCGGTCTTCCCCGGCGCCACGTTCCACCGTGCCACGACTGCCACCGGCGCGGCAAGTGTTTCTTCGGAACGATTTGCGGGCGAGGCGGGCCGATTACTCCGCTAACCCCTCGTTCAACCCCCGACCCGCTACGGCAAGCCTTGTAAGGCCGAGCAGCGCCAGCGGTACTATCGTCGCCGCCCGGCCTTACAAGGCTCGCCTCCGCGGTCGAGGTTAACTCGAACGTTCAACATCAATGGAAACCACGCCCTTCCGGTACTCGCCAGATTCCTTTTGGATCAGCTTGGCGCAGCAACCGACTGGTTTCGAGTTGCGGCCACATGTCACTCCGTGCGGGCCATCAGACGAAACGCTCTGCTATTTCGATGGAACATTGTTAGGCCTCGTTGTTAATCAAGGTGGCGGAAACGGCCTTCTCGTTAGCCTGCTGCCGAAGCTCGACGGACATCGTCGCTATGCTTGGCCAACAGCAGAACAATTCGAGAACGCGCTTTGCGGCTTGCTCCGCCAAACTACGGGCTGGAGTCTTCGCTCAGAGCGCGATACCGACCAAATGCCTGTTCCGCTTCTCCGCAGCAGAGAAGCGCTGCGCGAGGAGTTGTCTGTCCTCGTCCAGTACTGCCTGGGCGCCGCCGTGGTCTGTCCAACATTTCAGGCGCATGGGGACGGCCTTGATGTTGAACCCTTCACTGCAGCGGACGGCTTCGCCGTCCGCTGAGCTTGAACGTTAAGGCGCACCAATGCCGCGTCTCGGAAAGCTCATTTTTTGGCTTGGCGCGTTGCTCGTCTGCTTTCCTTTCGTCGCTACGATCTCAGCCTGGTTCAGCCTTCGCAGCACTCTTGCGAGGTTTGACGCTTCGCAGGAACTCAGCACAGCTTTTTCCTTTTACCTGAATGAAGCACTGCTCTCGCACGCATTCATGGTCGCGTTCGGGCTGGCCTGTTGCGCTGCGGGGCGGCTTATCTTGGCGCACAAGAGACTTGGCTGGCAGGCTTGGGTAGTGCTCTGTGGGAGCCAGGTTCTAATTTGGTTCGGCCAGGTGGTCTTTCAGGAAGCGTCGTGGACCCTCTTCTTTCGCGGCGCATTTTGGTTTGGGCTAGCAGTCGTGGCGCTCTTGGCTCCGCGTTGGACAAGCTTCAATTCATGGTGGGAGAGTTCTCGTGCGCCTTAACCCTGCGATCGATCGGACAGCCAAGAGCTAGCCTCGCTACGGCACCTCGTCATTGTTGCCTTCGCTCGGCTAGCCCTTGGCTGCCGCTTATCGTCGACGTTGAAAGTCCGGTTTGTGGCGGCTACGTCGGGGCGGCTGTACTTCTGCTCCGGGTCGGAAGGCGCCGCCTGGACGCCTCGCGGCACAGGACGGACGGGAACCAGCCTGCCGAATCCACTCAGCCCTTGATTGATCCCAGGTAATCCACCGCCAGATTCGCCAGCGCCCGCACGCCCACCTCCAGCCCGCGCTCGTCGACGATGAAGCGCGGCGAATGGTTGGAGTAGGCCTTGCTCGGCTCGATATCCGGCGGCGTCACGCCGACGAAGAAGAACAGGCCCGGGATGAGCCGCTGGAAGAACGAGAAGTCTTCCGCCCCGGTGACCTTGGGCACGAGCTCGATGCCCATGGGGCGCGGGCCGGTGCTGGCCACGCGCGTCAGCGTGGGCAGCATCTGCGCGGTCAGCGCCGGATCATTGCGCGTGACGGGGTAGTTCTTCGTGATGCAGACCTGGCAGCTCGCGCGCGAAGCGGTGGCGATGCCCTCGGCCAACGCCGTGACGCGCTCGTGGATCGCGTCGCGCATGTCCTCGTCGAAGCTGCGGATGGTGCCGCGCATCTCGACCGCGTCCGGGATGATGTTCTCGCGCACGCCGCCCTTGATGGCACCGATGGTGACGACGGCCGGCTCGCGGTTCAGGTCCAGCGTGCGGCTGACGATGGTCTGCAGGCCCAGCACGATCTGCGCCGACGTGACGATGGGGTCCACGCCCAGCCACGGCGCCGCGCCGTGTGTCTGCTTGCCGCGCACGGTGATCCTGAGCCTGTCGCTGCTCGCCATCGTCGGCCCCGGCCGGTAGCCGATGACGCCAGCGGGCTGACGCGATGTGACGTGCAGGCCGAAGATGGCGCTCGGCGTCGGGTGCTCCAGCACGCCTTCCTTGATCATCAGCGCCGCCCCGCCCTCCTCGCCCTCCGGCGGCATTTCCTCGGCGGGCTGGAAGATGAACTTCACGCTGCCGGGGATCTGCTCGCGCAAGCCCGCGAGGATGGTGGCGACGGCCATCAGGATGGCGACATGGCAGTCGTGCCCGCAGGCGTGCATGACGCCCACCTCCTCACCGTTCCACACGGCCCGGGCCCTGGACGCGAACGGCAGGTCCACCTCCTCGGTGACGGGCAGGCCGTCCATGTCGGCGCGCAGCGCCACCACGCCACCGGGCTGGCCGCCCCTCAGCAACCCGACGACGCCGGTATGGGCCACGCCGGTCTTGACGTCATCGAAGCCAAGGGAACGCAGGTGCTCGGCGACGATGGACGCGGTGCGGAACTCGCGGTTGCCCAGCTCAGGGTGCTGGTGCAGGTCGCGACGCCAGGCGATGACCTGGGATTCGAGGGCCGCAGCAGCGGCATCGATGCGGTCGCCGAGGCTGAGCAGCGTGTTCATGGCCTGCGACGCTAGCACGACCTCCCTTGCTTTTGCGTCGATGCCAACCCGTTCAGATCCTGCCTGTCCAGATGCGCCTGGCTCGTCAGGCGCGGGGACAGACCGCCTGGCGGTCGATGGGCGTGGTCAGTTGCGCCCGGATGCCGAACAAGGCCTGGAGCCTGACCATGCGTACCAGCGCATGACCTACGCAATACACATGGCAAGCCCCGCTGCGCCGTCAGCCCTTCACGAGCCGCCTCAGCCGACGCTTGAAGTCCAGCCACTGCTTGACGCGCGAGCGGTCGATGCGCTTCACGTCGATCAGCGAGAGCGCATCGCCGCAGCCGGTCAGCGTGTGCAGGCCGGCGGTGTGTGTGGTGCTCGCCAGGTCACCGGTCAGACGCTCGGAGCCGGCGTCGATCACCACTTGCTCGGGCGTCAGCACCGGGAATCGCAACAGGCGCGTCGCGCCGCCGTAACCGGTGGAACTGTCCTGCACCGGCAGCGTCAGCACGCCATCCCGGCCAATGAAGGGCCGGCCGGCCGGCCGGGCGCCGTCGCGGGCGACCCGCACCGGGTTGGCAGCCAGCGGCGTCCAGGGGCCCGCCAACTGCGGCGCGTGAGCCACATGCAGTTCGCGCTGGTCGCGCGCGCCCGGGCCGACCAGCGCATAGAACATCCACCACCGCCCGCCATGCTCGATGAGCGATGCGTCCGCCACCGGCAGCCCGGACAGCAGCGCGCCGTGCCGCTCCCAACGGTCCAGCGACGCGTCGGTGGCGCGGTAAAGCGCCACCTCGCCGGCCTGGAAGCTCTCCGGCGCCATCCAGGTCTCGCCGCCATGCTCGAAGACCTGCGGATAGGACAGGTGAAAGGGCCGGTCCAGCACCGTCGCCTGGCCGCGCCAGCTCAGGTCGGCCAGCGCGAATTCATGGCGCTCGATGTTGGCGCGCTTGATGCGGTAATCGAACGCCTCGACGAACACGTGCAACGCGTCACCCCGCACCAGCCCGAAGGGGTCGGCGAGGTAACGCCAACGACCGGCATCGGGCAGCCAGGTGATGCGCTCTCGCGCCGCGCTCAGCGCGCGGGCATCGAGGTCTTGGACCGGAACGGGAACGATGCCGACCTGCCAGAAGTCGGTGCGGGGACGTTTGAGCATGCAAAAAGGCTGGTGCGGCTGTGTAGCCGCACGGTAGACCACCCAACGAACAAGCCGCCACGCGGCGGCCTGCATTGTCAACGCGGCGGCCCTGGCGCCCTCACCGGCGCCCCCGCCATGGCGCCCGCCTGTCAGGCGACGGCGCCGGCCTCGTCGTCGTCGAACACCGGCGCATGCACAGCGCAGTGGCTCAGCACGTCGCGGTAGAACCCGAGCGTGCGCGCCACCGCGTTGCCTCGGTCATAGGCGGCCGTTGCATAACTCACGGCGCGAGCCTCAGGGGACAAGGGGCGCAGGCGAGCGAGCTCTTCGTCGATGGCGCGGCCCAGTTGATCCGCGTCGCCCACCGGCACGAGCCGCGCGGGCTGCCCCAGCAGCATCTCCTGCGGCCCCTGCGTGGCCGTGGACAGCACCGGCCGGCCGGCGCGCATGGCCTCCAGGATGGCCAGCGGGAAGGCTTCCTCGCGCGAAGGCGACACGAAGAGGTCGAAAGACGGCAGCGCCTGATCGACGTCGGTCCGGTAGCCCAGCAGCCGGATGCGCGCGTCGCCCGCCGCCATCGCCTGCAGCCGAGCCGCATCGGGGCCCTCGCCCAGGATGGCCAGCACCGCGTCGGCCGGCGCATGCGCCTTGAACGCCTGAATCAGCAAATCCATGCCCTTGCTGCTGTGCAGCCGGCCCACGCTGCCGACCAGCAACTGCTCGGGTTGCAGCGCCAGTTCGGCCCGCAGGTCGGTCCGGCTGGCAGCGGCGTCGCGCTCCGGCGCCCAGTTGTAGATGACGCTGGCCAGTTGGCCCGACTTGGGCAGCCCGTCGTACTGCGCGCGATTCACGCAGATGAGCCCGTCCAGCTCGGCATGGTGGTGGGCCTTGTAGCCAACATGCAGCGTGCCGATGCGCGCCACACCGCGGGCCCGGGCCACGGCCTTGCACGCCGGGCCGAGGTGGCCGTGGCACACATCGGCGCGCAGCCGGCGAACCAGCGCGGCGACACGCCAGCCTCGCATCAGCGGCAGCTTGAGGCCATGGAAGGTCACGGCGGGGCTCAACGCGCCGGCCACTGCGGAACCAGCCGACCCGATGACATGCACACGATGGCCGAGCGCCGCCTGGGCGTTGGCGAGATCGATGCAATGACGCTCACCGCCGGCAATGCGGGAAGAGAAGACGACATGAACCAGGGTCAACGGCTCGAACGGGACAGGCATGGCAGCTTTTGATAACGAATCGGATACGCAGGAAGTATGGAAAACTTTACGCAGCCACACATTCAGAAACCTGTCGCTTCCCTTCAGTTTCGGGTGCAGCCCTGCGCGTGTTTCGCTCAGATAACGCTCAATTCCGCGCAATCCACGGGAATACCCGCAACTTCGCTGGCACTGATCCAGCGGCGCCGCATCCCTGCGGCCTTTGAAATGGCGGTGAAAACAACGCCCCGGAAACGATGCGGCAGCATGTCACGCCAGCTCTGGTGAAACTGAGGGACAGCTTTCGGCCGGCCCACATCTGCATGACAGCAGCGCGTGAACAAAGCCTCGCTGCCCGCCCGAACCGGCCGCTCGGCGCGGAAAAGCGGGGCCGTCCGCGTCCTTTTCAACGGCTTCGCGGATTCAAGGGTCCGCAGAATTTGCCGAGTGAAGACCCTGCAAGCCCTCCTCCTCAGCCTCGCCGTCGTGCTGGCGCCGATCTCCCATGCTGCCCGCATCAAGGAAGTCGCCGCCGTGGCCGGCGTGCGCTCCAACCCGCTGACGGGTTACGGCCTGGTGGTCGGCCTTGACGGCACCGGCGACCAGACGACGCAGGCGCCCTTCACCGGCCAGAGCCTGACGGCCATGCTGCAACAGTTCGGCGTGCTGTTGCCCCAAGGCGTGACCATGCAGCCTCGCAACATCGCGGCCGTCATGGTGACGGCGTCGTTGCCGCCTTTTGCACAGCCGGGCCAACAACTGGACATCAACGTCTCGTCCATCGGCAACGCCAAAAGCCTGCGCGGCGGCACGCTGATCGCGACCCCGCTGCGCGGCGCCGACGGCCAGATCTATGCGATCGCACAGGGCAACCTCGTCGTCGGCGGCGCCGGCGCATCGGCCGGCGGCTCTAAGGTGCAGATCAACCACCTGAGCGCCGGGCGCATCCCGTCGGGCGCCCAGGTCGAACGCTCGGTCCCCACGCCACTGGCGCAGGGCGAGGTCCTGCAGTTGGACCTGAACAGCAGCGACTACGCCACGGCGCGTGCCGTCGCACAGGCCATCAACAAGGCCAAGGGGGCCGGCACCGCCCAGGCCATGGACGGCCGCGTCGTGCGGGTTCGTGCCCCCACCACGCCGGACGAGCGCGTCGCCTTCCTGGCCGACGTCGAAAACCTGCCGGTAGACCTCGCGCCGGCCGCAGCCCGCGTCGTCATCAATGCGCGCACCGGCTCCATCGTCATGAACCAGGCCGTCACGCTGTCGTCGTGCGCCGTGGCCCATGGCAGCCTGTCGGTGACGATCAGCTCCACCCCCGTCATCAGCCAGCCCAACGCGCTGTCGGGTGGGCAGACGACGGTGGCAGAAAAAGCCGACATCGCCATCCGCCAGGAGCCCGGCAGCCTCATCCAGCTGCCCGCCGGCGCGCGGCTGTCGGACGTGGTCAAGGCGCTGAACTCCCTTGGCGCGACGCCCCAGGATCTGCTCGCGATCCTGCAGGCGATGAAGAGTGCGGGCGCCCTCAACGCCGAGCTCGAGGTGATCTGATGCCCGCGTCCTTCCAGTCCATCTCCGGCCAGAGCCTCGGCAGCCTCGATGCGCTCAAGGCCCAGGCCTCGCGCGACCCCAAGGGCACCCTGCGCGAGACGTCCCGGCAGTTCGAGTCGCTCTTCATGCAGGAAGTCATGAAGAGCATGCGCTCGTCCACGCTGTCCAGCGGCATGCTGGACAACAGCGCGACGCAACTCGGCACGGAAATGCTGGACACGCAGTTCGCCGGCAAGATGTCGGGCCTGCCGGGCGGCCTGTCCGACGCCATCCAGAAGCAGCTGCAGCGCCAGATGGGCGTGCAGGACCTGTCGCCCGAGAACATCAAGAAGAACAGCCAGACCACGCTGGCCCAGGCGCTGCCCGCGCTGGCGACCAAGGGCATCCCCAACCATGTGCAGAGCTTCATCCAGAAGCACGACGCCGCCGCGCGCGCCGCGTCGGCCGCCACCGGCATCCCGGCCAGCTTCATGGTCGCGCAGGCCGCGCATGAAAGCGGCTGGGGCAAGCGCGAGATCACCGGTGCGGACGGCACCAAGAGCCACAACGTGTTCGGCATCAAGGCCACCCCGGGCTGGACGGGCAAGACCGTGGATGTGCAGACCACCGAGGTCATCAACGGCCAGGCGCACAAGGTGGTCGCCAAGTTCCGCGCCTATGGCAGCTACGACGAGGCCTTCAAGGACTACGCGCGGCTGCTCGGCAGCAACGACCGCTATGCCAAGGTCGTCGCGCAGGCCCAGAACGGCAATGCGGCCGGCTTCGCCCGCGGCCTGCAGGAGGCCGGTTATGCGACCGACCCGGCCTACGCCGAGAAGATCGCCAAGACCATCCAAACCACCCAGCGTGTGCAAAGCACGCTGATGGCCTGAGGACCTTAGAAAATGGCCGGTCTCCTGACCCTCGGCGCCCGCGCGATGTTCGCCAACCAGGCGGCATTGCAGACCATCGGCCAGAACATCGCCAACGCGAACACGGCCGGGTACTCGCGCCAGTCCGTCGTGCTGACGACGTCGCCCGGCCAGTTCACCGGCGCGGGCTTCTTCGGCAAAGGCGTCGACGTCGAAACCGTCGTTCGCTCGCACAACGAATTCCTCACGAAAGAAGCCGTCAGCGCCAAGTCCACGGCCTCCGCCGACGCCACGCGCGCCGAGCAGCTCAGCCGCATAGAGAAGATCTTCGCCACCGGCACCGAAGGCCTGGGCTACGCGGCCAGCCAGTTCCTGAACGCGATGGTCGACGTGACCAGCCGCCCCAGCGACCCGTCGGCCCGCCAGGTGGCGCTGGGCCGGGCCTCGGAGCTGGCCACGCGCTTCTCCAATGCCGGGCAGCAGGTGACGGACCTGCAGGCCGGTGTCGTCAGCGACCTCAAGGCCTCGGTCACCGTCGTCAACCAGCTGGCGCAGCAGATCGCCAACGTCAACGACCAGATCGCCAAGACGCGCGGCAGCGGCCACACGCCCAATGACCTGCTGGACCAGCGCGAGAAGCTCATCTCGCAGATGGGCGACTACATCGCCGTCACGACGGTGCCGGCCGACGATGGCACCGTGGGCGTTTTCATCGGCGGCGGCCAGCGCCTGGTGCTGGGCAACCAGGCCTCGGCGCTGCAGGTCACGGCCGATGCCTACGACCCGCAACGCGCCGTGCTGTCGCTGAAGGAAGGCAACATCAACCGTGCGCTGGACGAGAGCGTGCTGACCGGCGGCTCCATGAGCGCGCTGCTGAGCTTCCAGAACCACGACCTGCAGGACGCCCGCAACATGCTGGGCCAGCTGGCTGCGGCGATCGGCACCCGTATGAACGAGCAGAACGCCCTCGGGCTGGACTTGTCCAACCCGGCCGGCCAGGGCGCCGCCATCTTCAACGTGGCGACGCCGCGCACGCTGCCGGCCGCTACCAATGCGCGCGACGCCAACGGCGCCTTCGTCAGCGGCGTTCAGGCCAGCATCGTCGACGCCGGCCAGCTGCAGGCCAGCAGCTACATGCTGACCTCCGACTCGGCAGGCAGCTACCAGCTGACCCGGCTGTCCGACGGGCTGGTGCGCTCCGTCAACGACGGCGACACGATCGACGGCTTCCAGATCAGCTTCACGCCCTCGGCCCCGGCCGCCGGCGAAAGCTTCCTCGTCGAGCCCGTCGGGGCTGCCGCGACCGAGATGCGCCGCGTGCTCGACAACCCCAACGGCATCGCGGCGGCCTCACCGCTGACGGCTTCCACGCCCGCCACCAACAACGGCACGCTGACCATTGACAGCATCTATGCCGTCAACAGCACGCTGGATACCGCCAACGCACCCATCAGCATCGAGTTCGGCGATCCCGACCCCGCCAACAGTGCCAACGTCCAGTACAAGCTGACGCTGGCCGACGGCACCGTCATGAACGGCATCTGGAGCGCCGGCCAGCCCATCGGCAACCAGCCTGCGGCCGGCATCGACCTGGGCTTCGAGCTGCGCACCAACGGCGTGCCGCGCAAGGGTGACAAGCTCACGCTGGACAAGACCGTCTACACCGCCACCAACAACGGCAACGCCAAGGCCTTCCTGAACATCCAGACGGAGGCCTTCATCGGCCGCCAGGTGCTGGCCGACGGCTCCGTCACCGCCGGCTCGACGATCAACGACGCCTACGCGGCCTCGATGAGCGAGGTGGGCGCCCGCGTGCAGAGCGCGACCTACCTGTCGGGCGTCTCCACCACCGTCGCGACCAATGCCGAAGCCAGCCGCGCCGGCCAGGCCGGCGTCAACCTCGACGAGGAAGCCTCGCGCCTGATGCAGTTCCAGCAAAGCTACCAGGCCGCCGCCAAGGTGCTGCAGACGGCGCAGACGCTGTTCGACGAACTCATGCGCATCGCCGCCCGATGAACCACCGCCCGCACCTCGCCAGCAACCGGGCGCCTGAAGCCGCACACCCCTTGCACCCAGACCTCGCCGACCTCATCCGGGAGCGCCCATGAGACTCTCCACCGCCAACCTCTACGACGCTTCCATCGCCAACCTGCAGAGGCGCCAGAACGCCCTGCAGCAGCAGCAGGAGCAGCTCACGTCCGGCAAGCGCGTAGCCCAGGCCAGCGACGACCCGACTGGCGCAGCGCGTGCGGAGCGTGCGCTGGCCACCATCGGCCGCGTAGACGCCAACCAGCACGCGCTGGAGGCCAGCCGCAACAGCATGACGCTGGCCGAGTCGGCGCTGGGCGACGCGGGCGAGCTGCTGCAGCAGGCCCGCGAGACGCTGGTCGCCGCCGGCAACGGCAGCTACTCCGATGCCGAGCGCAAGAGCCAGGCCGACAAACTGCAGGGCCTGCGCGACCAACTGCTGACCATCGCCAACCGGGCCGACGGCGCGGGCGGCTACCTGTTCTCGGGCCAGGGCTCGTCCAGCCCGCCCTTCCTGGACCAGGCAGGCGGCGTGGCCTATGTCGGCGTCGGCGGGCAGATCCAGACCGGCAACATCGACAACTTCCAGCTCACCGTGGACGGCCGATCGGCGTGGGAACAGGCCGCCAGCGGCAACGGCAGTTTCGAGACCGCACCCAGCGCCATCGTCACCGACCCCGTCACCGGCGCACCCAGCGTGCAGCTCATCGACCCGGGCGCGACCGCCGCCAACGGTGGCGTGCCGGTGCCGCTGGTCAATGCCAACACCGGCGCGGCCGCTTCGGGCTGGATCGACAGCGGCCGAGTCACGGACCCGTCGCTGCTGACCGGGCACAACTACCGGCTGGATGTCGCTGGCACCGCGCCCGCGCAGACCTACACGCTGACCGACCAGGACCTCGGCAGCATCGTCTCCGCCGGGGCCTTCAAGGTCGGCGAAGCCATCGTCGCCGACGGCATGGCGCTCACCGTCACGGGCAAGCCCGCAGACGGGGACGCCTTCGCCGTGGCCGGCTCGCAGCGCAGCCTCAAGCTCTTCGACGCGCTCGACAAGGCGATCGCCGACCTCAAGACGCCGCTGCGCACGCCCACGCAGGTGAGCCAGGGCAATGCATCGGCCATCCGCGACATCGATGCCGTCATGGGCAATCTGCAAAGCGCCCGCAGCCAGGTCGGCGAGCGGCTCAACAACCTCGACGGCACCGAGACGCGGCTGGCGGCGCTCAAGCAGTACAGCACCGAGGAGAGGAGCGCGGCCGAAGACCTGGACATGGTGCAGGGCATCTCCGACTTCCAGAACCAGCAGACCGGCTACGACACCGCACTGAAAACCTACGCCATGGTGCAGAAGATGTCGTTGTTCCAGTACCTCACCTGATCGGCGGGCCAGCACGCCGCCGGCCCCGCCAGCACGGCTCGGAACGGGTCGGTTAGGAGCCGCGGGAGTGGTGACTGGCGTGAAGCTGTCACGATTTGGCGGCACGCACAGTGGAGCGGCATGGCAGACTGCCGCTTCCCCCGCCAGCTCCTGCGTCGCGAAATGTCCGACAACACCCCCGCCGCCCTCGATCACGCCATCCTGCCAGGTGTCGCCCTTGGCTACGCCCCGGTCATCGACCGCCAGCATGGCATCGCCGGGACGCGGCTGACCCTGGTGCCCCTGCGCGCGGAAGCCCGCATCGACCAGGCCGAACTGCTGGCAGCCCTCGCGGCCACCTGGCCCAAGGGCGGCATCGTGCTGAGCCCGCAGGGCGAGGCCCTGTTGAGCGCCGTGCTCGCGCAGCCGCCCGCCCAGCCGACCCAGATCGAGGTGCCCGCCTTCATGGCCACCGACCCGGCACTGGCCGATGCCATCGTGGCCCTCAAGGGCGCCGGCCACCGGGGCCTGCTCAAGGGGCTGCCCAGCGCGCCGCTGCCGGCGCCGGTCGCGGCGCTGTTCAAGCAGATCGCGCTGGAGCCGGGCCAGAGCGCGCCGGCCGGCGTCGAGCACATCTGCGCGGGCGTGCGCGGTGCGGGCGCCGTCGAAGCCGCCTTCAAGGCGGGGGCAACCGCCGTCATCGGCTGGCCCATGGACGGGCCTTACGAAGCCAGCGATGGCGCCAAGACCGAGATTGCCGGCGACCTGCAGGTCATCATGGAGCTGATTTCGCGCGTCGACGACGGCGAAGACGTCGAACGGCTGGAGCAGACCCTCAAGCGCGACCCCAGCCTGGCGTTCAAGCTGCTGCGCTACATGAACTCTGCGGCCTTCGGCCTGCCGGTGGAGGTGTCGAGCTTCCGCCACGCCATCATGCTGCTGGGCTATGCGCGCCTGAAGCGCTGGCTGGCGCTGCTGCTGACGACGGCCAGCAACGATCACGCCATGCGGCCCATCATGTACGGCGCGGTGCGCCGCGGCCTGCTGATGGAAGAGCTGGCAGCCGGCATGAACGACCGCGAGCAGCGCGACGAGATGTTCATCTGCGGCCTGTTCTCGCTGCTGGACCACATGCTCAAGCAGCCTTTCGGCAAGTTGCTGCAGAGCATTCCCGTGCCCGAGCGCGTGCGCCAGGCGCTGGTGGAC
>Ga0228698_1001268_pt1 | contig 12856 bp, 13 predicted proteins | sample McNCre117_Aug_MG_FD_178015 | JGI IMG/M metagenome (GOLD analysis project Ga0228698, IMG submission 178015) | Freshwater microbial communities from McNutts Creek, Athens, Georgia, United States - 1-17_Aug_MG | ecosystem: Environmental > Aquatic > Freshwater > Creek | place: USA: Georgia...
GCCGCATTGGCACATGCCCGAAAGCAACCGGCGCGGCCGCTTCTGCTTGCCATAGGGGATGCCTATGATTCGCCTTCGCCGCACCTGTACGGCTTCCCACAGGTCTTCCGGCACGATGCGCAGTTCGGGGACCGGCTCGCTCACCCATTCGCTTTCGGGATTGGGCTTGATGCGTTCAACGCGTGTGCGCGGGTCGGTCACTTTGCTGGTGCGGTTGTGGACCAAAATCCCGGCATAGAGCCGGTTTTGCAGCATACCGTTCTGGCGCTGGCGGTCGCCATTGATCGTGCTGACGCGCCAGCTGCGCCCGTGCGGCCCGGGAATGCCTTCTTCGTTGAGCCGCTCGGCGATCTGGCGGGGGCTGATGTTGGCTGCATATTCGCGGAAGATCCGGCGGACGATCTCGGCCTCATCCTCGTTGATCTCACGCAGACCGCGAACAAGGTTGCCATTGGGATCGAGCCGATTGGCGCGGCGATAGCCATAGGCCAGACCCGCAGGCGCCCGGCCTGACTTCACTGCGCCGCGCTGGCCGCGCTTGATCTTGGCGCCCAACTCCTTGCGGAACTGGGCATCCATCAGGCCTTTGAACGCTGCGGTAATCTCGGTCACTTCGCCATCGGACAGGGTGAACAGCCGCGCCCCTGCATAGACAATACGCTCACGGATGGCGAAAGCATCGCCCTGATGGCGGGCGATCCGGTCGGTCGCCTCGGCCAGTACCTGATCGATGCCACCTGCCTCGACGCGCTGAAGCAAGGCATTGAGGCCAGGGCGGGCATTCTCGTCGATCCCCGCCGCGCCGCTGATCGCGTAATCGGTGAAGACATCGACGACCTCCCAATTCTCCCGCTCGCAGCGTTCGCGCAGCAGGGCGACTTGGTCTTCGATGGAGCGGCTATTTTGCAGCGTGGAACTGAAGCGAGCGTAGAGGACGGTGCGCATGGTTCATCTCCCTTTTGCGCGTGGCAAGACAATCGCGGGCGGCGCTGGCGCGGGCCAGAGCCTTGGCGAGTTCGATAAGTTGGGGATCAGGTTGCGGGGTCACTGGATCGCCTCCTGCGGCGGGCGCGGGGCAGGCTCGACCGTGTTGCGATGGATGAATTCCTCCACCGCGCCCGCCGGCACATAGATGCTGGTGCCGATGCGGATATGACGAAGCTCGCGCCGGGATATGAGGTTGCGGATGCGCCGCTCCGGCCAACCGGTGCGAGCGGCAAGCTCTCGGGGGCTTTCAAGGTCAAGCACAGACTTCTCCTTGGACTAGAGGTGGATTTGCGGTACATCTGACCACTGAGACAACTCGGATGGTCAGATTCGTGTATCTGGTACATATTTATAAACCATTGGTCATGTATCGATGTCAATAGGGAAACGCATGGCCGAGGTGCGCGCTGCACAGGGCCTCAATCAGATCGATTTCGCCGAGTTGGTCGGCGTGTCGCGTAGCGCGTATAAAAACTACGAGCGCGGCGCCTCTGACCCGCCCACCAGCCTCGTGGTGCAGATCTGCGAACGCTATGGCGTGGATGCGAACTGGCTGCTGTTCGGCACCCGCCGCCCCAATGAGGACGAACTGAACCGCATGGCCGCCGCCATCGAATGGGCGTTCAACTTCTTTGAAGAGCGTGACTTGGCCGTGACGCCCGCGAATCTGACGCGGGCGGTGGCGGTGATCCTCTCCATCCTCGACGACAAGGCCGCCGATCCGGCCAAGGCCCTGCCGCTGCTCAAGCAATTGTTCCCGGAGACAGCGTGATGACCGAGAACCCCTACCTCGCCCGCCTGCGCGAGCTTGCCCCCGCCATTGACGAGGCGCTGGAGGCCGAATTCCCGCAACAGGCACAGCCACAGCCAAACCTGCGCCCGCTCGACCCATTCGCCGCCTATCTGGTGCTGGTCAGCAAGCTGGGAGCCCTGTTTCCTGCGCTGGCGGCTTGCTGCGTGGTCCTGCTGGCCGGTTCCTATGGCGCGGCGGCGCGGCTTGTTGTGCTGGCCCTGACGGCGTCCAGCTATGTGACCGTGGCGGGCGTCAGCCGGATGGAAGCGATCGCGGGCCTGTGGAAGTGCCCATGGCGGGGCGAGGCCGAATCGCTCTCGTCACTGCGCTTCATGGGCCTGCATTTCTATCCGGCGCGCCTGTCGATACCGGGCTGATCCGCCTCCATCACAATCGCATGGCGCAACTGGCCACCGCATTGCGGACATTCCCGCAAGGTCCGCCGGACGGCATGAAACGTCACCAACTTGCCAAAGCGGGGCAACAGATGCTCCGCCCCGATGGCGACATGCCAGCCATCCCGGCAACACCGCGCCTGCAACGCAGCCCCAGCCTCGCTGGCCTCGGCCAAAGGCAGATCAAACAACCGCCGCCGCTGCCGCCGCGCCAGTTCCTTGGCCGCCATCACCCGCGATTGCTCCGGCCAACGATTGTAGAGGCAGGCACCATCCCGCAACAGCCGCTGCGCCCAGATCGTCTCACCCCGCACGCTTTCCAGCCGGGTCGGATGGAGTTGAAGCACCCGAAAGATCGGCATGGCCCCCGCCCGAACGATGGCGACAATCCGCTCATACAGGCTGCCCCGCCGCACCGATTGCATCAACGCCCGCCGCATATGCGACTTGATCCGCCGCGCCACACACCCGCTTTGCCCGACATAGATCGGCGCACCGGGCAGAATGCCGATGGGGTCTGGCCGAGTAGGATCAAGGATCATGTAGTTGGCATAGGCGGCCTCGGGCACCAGTTCGGCCACCTCCAACGCCATAGCCTCAATCTGCGTGCGTATTTCCAACGGCATGGGCGACAAAATCTTCGCCATCACAACATCCTTTCCGAGCTTCAACAAACTCGAAAAGCACCGCCCCCTCTCTCCTTCCTCCGCGGATTGGCCGCCCGTTTGATGATCGTGGGTGAACATCAAAGGGGCTTGATGTAGGCAGAACTGGCTTTCGTGATCATCAAATGACCGACCGAGACGTATAGGGTCGCAATTTATGCTAGAAATCGCATATTGCCGTTTTATGCTGTTTTGAGCATAAGGCGGACCAGCCACTATGCCGCAAATTGTCCGCTCTCCCCGCCAGTTAGGCACCATTATCCAGCGCGCCCGCAAACAGCGCGGCCTGACGCAAATCGATCTGGCCGGTCTGTCGGGCCTTCGGCAGGAGTTGATTTCCAGGATCGAAACGGGCCACGAAGGCGCCAAGCTTGCGTCGATCTATGCTCTCTTCGCCGCGCTTGATCTGGAACTGGTGATAGACTCCCGCTCCGGCAGGCCAAGGCAAGAGATCGAGGATGTCTTCTGACAGGAAAAAGCAAGCCCACCAGAGCGCCAAAGGCTAGAGGCTGAGCAAGGCTTTGATTTTCGCCTGTGTCTCGGCCAGCGCAGGAGCGGGGACTTTGCCCTTGTAAGCAGCCTTGCGCGCCCGCCAATCGAGGCTCTTGATCTGATCGGACAAGATTGCGCTCGGCGGATCATTGCTGACCACGACCTCAAAGGGATAGCCCTTGATCTTCGACGTCATGGGGCAACAGATCATCATGCCCCGGATCTTGTTGTACCGCGCCGGCGAGAGCACCAAGGCGGGGCGGTGCCCCGCTTGCTCATGCCCGGCCTGGGGATCGAACTGCAACCAGACGATATCACCCGCGTCCGGCACATAAGCACTCACCATGCTTCCCCGCCCACCTCAGGGCCGAAATCAACAACTTCGGGGAAGGTGTCCGGCACCATGCCAGCAAGCAATTGGTCGAGATCGTAGCTAGGCGCAGAAACGGGCTCAATGATGATCCGCCCCCCTTCTTCGCGCACATCCACAGCCTGATCAATGCGCAGAGCAGCGGCCGACATCACGGATGCAGGAATACGCACCGAGGCACTGTTGCCCCACTTTTTCACCTGAACCTGCACGGCACGACTCCATGTATCGACATTTACGATACATACAACTTGAATCGTGACTTTTGCAACGCCAATCGCAAGCGGTGGATGCCGTCAATCTGCACCACCGTATCGCGCCTGAAAGATCAGCCGACCGGAAGCAGGAGTGTCGCTTCAGCCTGGTCAGCAGCCGCATCATTTTCCTCGCCTTCTTCAGGCACATTGCCGGTGTAGGCTGACTTGCCCATGGCCTGTTCGATCAGGCCGAGCAGCCGTTTTTGGCGATCTTCCATGAAGGCCTCGAACTGGTCGGCGCGCAATAGTGCAGGGTCGAGGGAATGCGTGCCCAGATAAGCGTCGAGCTTGTCTGGTGCTATTGGGGGCGTGGTGGCGTTGCCCTTTTCGAGCTTCGCCAGATACTCCGACGGCGCAACCCCGCCGATGATGCGGTTGGTCCGGTAAGACAGCGGCGTCTTGTTGATGATCGAGTCAAACACTTCGGGCTTGATGCCCCTCGATTTGCACCAGTCCTGCGGAAAGATATGATGGATGTCGACGTTTTCACCAAAAAACACGGTATGGTCGAACTTTTGACCCGAGCGAAAATCCTGCGCGCCCTCCAACATGAGCAGGGCATTCACTCCCTTGTATGCGGCAGAAAGACGCATCCGCATGGTCTTGAGACGATCGGCTCGAAATATGGTTTCGCTGACCGTTGATGGCTCAGGACCGCCCTTCAACCACACCGGCACTTCAAGGAAGTCTCGGGAAATGCGGGATTCGACGGCCGAGCCGTAAAGTTCGCCAAAAACGCCGTTCCAATACCATTGGACCAGCCTTGCGCGATTCGCCTCGTGCTCCCACGCTTCGCCAATGTCCGCGAGGATCGCTGCGAGCGGCACGATCTGCGACTGATAAGGCAGATCGAAAATCCGGTAGATGTGGAGCATGTGCAGAAATTTCGCGGCCCGGATAAAGCCGCCTTCTACCTGGGCCTCATACTGTTTGTATGCCGACAACGGCAAATTGAGCAGCGCCTGTCGGTTGCCCGATACGGCCGGAAGGTCTTTGCCTTTCTTGCCCTCCTGCTCCGCCGCGCGGCGCCGGTCGCGGGTGTGAAATAACGAAATCGCCTGCAAGAAGTCGGTATTGCCAACGCCGGCAAGGATGCCTGTATCGGAATCCGCCGACCGCAGCGCATTGGCAAACCGCCGGTGACGGCCTTTGACGTTGACATCGCCATACCAATCCTTGCGCAGCTCATGGCCTTCTGCGGCATACATTGCGGTAACCAGTTCAAAGGCATCGAGCGGCTTGCCGCCCGTGTTCACCTTTTCAAACACCACGCACACGGCTTCCTTCGATGTCGCGCGATCGAGCGCAATCACCGGCACGCGATACATTTTGAAGTTTTCCAGCACATCGCGTTTGAAACTGCGAAACTTTTCACGCACGTCCTTGTGCGCCTCACCAGACCAATAGTCGTTAAAGCCATCCTGCCACGCATCCCAGTCAAACACCTGGCTCACCGGAAACATCAGCGCGGCATATTCTTTCTCGGCCGTCGAGACGTCCAGCACCACATCGCGCCCAAAGGCTGTCCGTTCGACGCGATCTTCCGGCACGCCGATGATCGCTTCTTCGCGGTCAACGGTCGGGTCGATCGCCTTTTCGATGTTGATATAAAACCAGCGCTTAACACGCTTGTTTTTTGGCGTCACGGTTTCCACGACCTTGCCGCGCAAGGTCACTTGGTACAACGAGGTCATGCGCTGCTGGCCATCGAGCAGAAGCGATTGTGGCGTCACCAGACGTGCGGCATCCGGCGCCCCCTCGACCGGACGAGGTTTGAAATTCACCGGGCCGCCGGTGTCCAGCGACATTAGCGCGCCGACCGGAAAAGCGCGCGAGATTGACGCAATCAGGCTTTTGATTCTGTCCTCATCCCACACCCAGATCCGCTGGAAATCGGGTAACTGGATCATGCCCCGGTGGCATTCATCGAGCAGCCGATAGAGATCGATGGGATTGGTCTGAAACGTTGCCCCGGCCATGATCACTGTATTCCTCTTTTGAACTTCGGTGGGTGAGCCATCTTCACTGCGCTAGTTTGCAGGCCGGAGCGGCGGGGTGTATGCTCTTATCCGAGGTCGAAGCATCATGCTGCGATAGCTGCATAGTCTTCTGGTCCCGCGATCAGTCCTGCAAGACCCTTCTCGATCAATTTAGCCCTGGCGGCTCTGGCGAACGCGCTGTTGGGAAGCGTGAGCGAAGTTATTGCCCTGCGTTGCTCATCAACGGGAATGGCATCGGCGGCCTCTTCATAGGTATGTGCGGCCTCAATCGATTTAAGCAGTGTTTCAACGCGGTCGTTGATCTCCCTCATAACACCTTGCCGTGCCTCAAGAATATCGGGAAGGTTCAGTGCGTAATGTCGAATACTCGCCGTGACCCGCTTTTTCCCCGTCCCGACACATGTCGTGGATGGCTTCATCATGCCATCCGACCCGACATCAATAAGGGCGACATCGGCCTGACAGGTAGGATCGAGCAAAAGGGGGCGTTCCTGCGCGACACAGCGATTCTCCCAACTCGCTTTTGGGCTACCGTCGACGAGGGGGAACCAACTCGATTTGCCTACTACCTCGCCAGTCTTGTCATCCGTGTTCAAACGATTTGAGCGCTCTGCTGAATACCGAAAATTGTCCCAGTCAAACGCCAGCCAAGGATAGCCTTCATCCTTCTCGGTTTCTGATCTTTGGGCCTCGGCCTTGGGTCGAAAATGGTCAACGTCGTAGGGTGATTGCGGCCCAAGCGCTTCAGAATACCAACACTTTCCGTACGACATGGCTCTGAGGTGCTTTTTGAACGCACGCCAAATGATCGCCTTTTTCTGAATAAAGGCAACTCGTTCAGCGGCAGGAAGCGCCTCCAACTCTCGCTGCGCGCGCTCCGCAACCCGGAGCAATTTTTCAGGTATCATTGAAGGATCGCGCTGCACGTAAATCAATGTGCCTTCCCCCGCTCTTCAGTAAGTGATTTCATCAACACCTGCATCGCCCGGCGCCGATTTTCGATTTGCTCCTGTGTCATGGGCGGCCGCCCCGCGTACTTCACGTCATGCACGGCCTTCAGGAAATCGTCATAGAGGGGGTCGCGGCTTTCATGCATGAAACCAAGTCGATCCAGCTTGTCATTAAGCTCGATGAGCAGGCGCTCCTGCTGTTCGCTGCGCGCCTCAATCCGAGCTAGTTGATTGCGCTCATCGATCTGCTTTTGCGTTTCAGGATCGAGTGTTGTCGGAAGGCCGAAAATTTCCGTCAATGTTGAGGTAAAGCCAAGCCCGCGCGGATCGGCATATGGTTCTGAAACCCTGGTCTGGCCGTCGTCCAGCGTCTGAATTATGCGAACCTCTTTTTTGGTCAGCGCAGCAATGGTCAGAGGGTTGTGGGTGGTCATGATAATCTGACACTTGTCTTCATCCGCCGCGAGTTCGGTCCATTGGCGAATCAATTCCAGATAGGTCAGCTGCCAGGCCGGGTTCAGGTGGGTGTCCGGCTCATCCAGCAGGAACAGCGCTTCTTTGCCGCGCGATACGCGGATCAGGCCGAGTACCATCAGCAATTGGCGCTCGCCATCGGACAAATCGCTGAAACTGATATCGCCGCTGTCATCGTTCTTGCGCGTGACCCACACGATTATGTCTCGGAAAAGGTCGGATATGTCTATGGCTTCGAGCGCGGCGAACATGTCCTGATCGGTTTCGTAGGTATCGGCAAAAGTTCGCAGCGCAGCGGCGTCACGCAGAAAACAGGCAAGTTGTGCCTCCGTGCGTGGTTTGTGGCGATAATCGTCCACCACCTTTCCGGCCACGGTCAGCGGGTGAAAAGCGGCGTCCAGCAACGCCCGCGCACAGCTCCCCGCAGGCCCGCGCGCCCCCCAGATATCCCACGCCTGTTCGCCCATGGTATCATACGTACGCCTGCCCCTGCCTGGCGCATCTGCACTGCCCCGCCCTTTCTGCCAGTTTCCATGGCTGAACCAGGATGGTTCTTTGAAATGCGCCAGTGCAGAATGAAACCCGGTAATGCCAAGCTTTTCAGTCAGAAGCTTTGTGGCAGCTTTTTCCGCGCCCGGCTTAGCAAGATACGACAGGAGGGCCAGAACACCATGTACAGGCCGGCAATAGAACAAGCGTCGTGCAGCTTGTGCAGCGTCGTAGTCCGCGTCGCTCCGTTCCTTGTTAATGACATTGTAATATCGTGACTGATGGGCGTCGAACAGTTTTTCAAGTTTTCGTCCGGAACCTGAATAATAGCCGAAGACGAGGTCTGGCAAAACCGCATCTGGAACGACAAATCTGCCCGATTGACCCGCCAAAATGCGTGCGCGCACCGGGCCATCGCGATTGGAGAGCAGGACGTGCGCCCCCCTGATCAGGTATTCAATTTCAAAGCTGAATTTGGGTGGGGGCAATTTCAGATCGAAAACCCGAAAAATCTCAACGATCGCCTCTATCAGGTTGGATTTGCCGCTGCCGTTTTCGCCGATCACGACCGTCGTCAGGCTTTCCTTGTCGAAGTTGACCTCAACATTCTTCAGGTTGCGATACCCATCGATCCAGACACGGAGCAAGCGCATCAGACGGCCTTCAGCTCGTCGGAGCTGTCGATGACGTAGCCTTTGTCGATTTCCCATGCCAGCTGCTTGTAGAAATCGGCAACCGGCAGGTCTGCGGCGCGGAACAGACTTTGGGCGTCGCTGATGCGTCCGGATTTGAGCAGACCTGCGAGATAGGGCTGGCCTTTCACGTCATCGTCTTCGCGGCTTTTGGCCAAGGCGGCACCCTTCATTTTGGCTCGACTCACCTGCAAAGTCGCCGTGACATCGGTAGAAATTTTAGTCTTGGCTTCAAGATCGACATGTCGAACGCTCCTGCCTCGTCGACCTGACTTTGCCCCATCAGCTCCGCGTTCCGCCTTGATCCGCTCCAGCAGGGCGCTGGCGGGCTCGTCGTTGGGGTCTTGGGGGACGAGTTCGCCGCGGAAGGCTTTGGCGAGGATGGCGGCGTCGAGTTTGGGGAGCAAGCGAACGGCTGCGGCGTGATCGGAGGCCATGCGGTCGAGCCAGCCGAAAGCGGACTCGATACGGCGAACGATTTCGACTTGCTCGTCAATATCAAACAGCGGAACGTTCAACGCCCCTAGTTCCGTGGCGTTCACGTTGTTTACGCCGCTCGTCGAGCGCGCACCCGCTTCAATAGTGCTCCTGATAGCAGGGGCTTCCAGCATAAGGGTTAGAAATTTCGGCATGACCACGTCATGCTTTGGACGAATGCGGATTAGGTAGCCTGCGTAGGCAAGGCCAACTGCGTCACCCGTTACAAGTGCGGGGCGTCCGACCAGATCGACACTTCCGTTTGACCGCACGACAAGGATATCGCCTTCGCTGAGGCGGAGCTTGGCAAATTCTTTTGGTTCGAGTTCCGAGTATTTCAGGTCATCAAGGCTGATCCGGCCCGAAGCGACATTTGGGATTCTAAGCACGGCTATGCCATTCGGTTCGGCGTAGCTCTTCTGAGCAGTGCCGTAGCGCAGCCCTTCCGAAACGTCGTCGACGGTTGTGGGCATAGGTTCCCGCAGCCCATGATCGGCCCGCCAAGCCGCCGTTAGTTCACCCGAAAAGGCCAACGCGAGGAGGCGTTGTTTGTAGCGGGCGATGAGGGTGGGGACGCGGTCCAGTTCTTTGCGGGCGCGGGCGGTGCGCGCAGTCAGTCCATCCACCTTCGCCACAATCCGCCGTTGTTCGGGGAGTGGTGCGAGCGGGAGAATTTGACCCGAAATTGTCGTCAAAGTGAGGCGCCGAATTGCCGTTCCGGTCATCTTATCGAGCATAATCGACAGGGTTTCCGGCGAATTGAGCCAATACTTCAGGTAGCTCGGCTCTATTACCTTCCGATCTGGTTTGAGTAGCGCCACACTAGAGAGCATCGAAAAAGGTTCATCCAGGGGGTTGACGGCGGCTAAACCGGTAGTTGCTCCATCCTTGATGTAGAGCACATCCCCCTTCTCAACCGGGCACCGTGCATAAATTTCCTGATGGGTTTTTGTGTCCACGAAGGAAATGTCCGACAGGTCCAAACCCCACGGTCGAATGTTTTTTGCGGTGACATACTTATAATCCCCTGACGGCAGATTGACTGGGGAATGGTGGGTGCCATCCGTAATTTTTGTGCAAACTAGGGGCAATGGAGCTTCCGCCCAGCCGATTGGCGACTCGCTCATGCTGTCGCCTCATCGGCAGCAATCCGCGCCTGCTTCACATCGTTATAGGTCCGCTTTTCGCCCTTCACCTTCCATTCGGACAGGCCGTTGCTGTTGCGATCAAGCACGACGGCGGCAGCTGCGGATGGGCTGGAAAAGCTGTAGGGCTTCACGAAGGTATAGCGGCCCTCGGCACTGGCTTGCAGCACGCCTTGTTTCACCAGGTTGTCTTTCAAAGCGCCATAGCTGAGTTGGACATAGCCGGTATCCTTCAGGGCTTGCGATCCTTCCAGCACGATGAATTCGCCCTCTTCCTCCACCGCTTCGGCGTGAACGCCCGATTTGTGGCGGATTTCAAAAGTGATCTCGCCGCTGGTGCGCTGCGCGACCGGGGTGGCGGTCTGCGTCACCGCGCGCGGCTGCGGCTTCAGCATATCCAGCCCGACGACAGGGAGTATGATTTTCAGATTGGCGAGGAACTGTTCCATGTTTGCCTGATCCGTCTCGGGCAAACGACGGCGGTTGCCAGCGGGCGCGGTGCCGTTGTCCAGCGTCACCCGGTTCGCGGCATGGGCCAACTCGATCAGCCGCGCTTCGAGATATTCGACATGGCCCTTTGACAGGTCATCATCGCTGGTGGTGACAGCAATCGCCGTTTCCCAGAAATCCCGCTGCTGCGCACTCTGCTTGATCCGTTCGCGCACGCTGTTGGCCGAGCCGATATAGGCGCGTGTGCCCCCCACTGCTTCCGGGTCAGGGCCGGAGAGGATGTAGATACCGGTGCGGTCCAGCTCTGGCCGGGCGGTGAGCGCGGCAAAGGTGGTGCCGGTGGCAACGAAAGTCAGCCCGGTCCAGCCGTGGATCGTGGCCTTGCGCAGGCCGGTGGGGGTGCCATCGACGAGGAAAAGCTGGATGGTGCGGCCGAAAGTTTCGCCCAGTGACGCGCTGGTCATTGCGCGGCCTCACCGCTCTCGGCCAGTTCATCAGCCACAGCCTCGATCTCTTCCAGCGCAGCGCGCAAGTGGCCAAGGATGGCAGCGGCGATATCGTCGGGTTCGGTCAGGCCTTCTTCGACTTCGCCCTCGTCCTCGCGCAGCCAGCTGATGTCGAGGTTGTCATTGCGTTTGGCGATGTCTTCACGCGTGAACTTGCGGAAGCGGCCGGTTTCGCCCTCGTCCTGCCGTTCGGCCTTGCCCAAGGGATCAGGGCCATAAGCCTTGATGAACGGGGCAAAATCTTCGGCGGTCAGCGTGCGGGTTTTGCCGAAATTGGGCATTTGCGCGCGCATGTCATAGAACCAGACTTCTGCGGTCGCACCGATGCGCTTTTCCGATTTCTTGGTCAGGAACATCACATTGGTCTTGACCCCCTGCGCATAGAAAATGCCGGTAGGCAGGCGCAGGATGGTGTGCAGATCGCACAAGTCCATCAACCAGTTGCGCAGATCGCGACCCATGTTGTCTTCAAACAGCACGTTGTCGGGCACGACGATTGCAGCGCGCCCGCCATCTTTCAGGTTGCGCACGACATGTTCGACGAATGGCAGCGGGCCTTTGGCGGCGCCTGCGGTGATCACGAAATCACTGCGAGTGACGCGCTCGGGGAATTTGTTGAACGGCGGGTTCGTAAGGATCAGGTCCGCCTTGTCGAACTTTTCCGCATCGGAGGTCAGGGCGTCGATGCAGTCAATGGGCTGGTCGATGCCATGCAGCAGCAAGTTCATCGTGTTCAGCCGATGCGTGCCGGTAATCAGCTCTGCGCCTTGGTACACGCCGTTGCGCTGGGCGAAGGCAGCGGCATTGCTGACCTTGGTCAGATCATCGGTATCGCGCATGATCGCGCGATGGGCTGCGATCAAAAATCCGCCAGTCCCTGCCGCCGGATCCTGAATGATCTCGCCCACCTTCGGCTTGACCAGTTCGATGATCGTTTCGATCAGGGGGCGGGGGGTGAAATATTGCCCGGCCTTGGATTTGCGTTCAGACGTGGTGCGTTCCAGCAGGCCTTCATACAGATCACCAAGGCCGTCTTCTTCGGCAGCGTACCAATCGACGGCATCGATCGTGGTGATCAGGGTGGTCAGCGCGGTGGGCTTGGTCAGCGAGGTCTTGGCATCAGTGAAAACCTGATTAACCAGCGGGAACTTGACCTTTTCGCGGTCCCCCAGGGCTACCAGCAGATTGCGGTAAAACTGCAGGCGTTGATCGCCCTCCTTCGCCTTCAGGGCTTTCCACCGGTACTCAGTAGGCAGGCGCTCTTCCAAAGCTTTGCCATCGCGCTTCACTTCTTCAAGCATCTTGAGCAGCAGAAGATAGGTCAGCTCAGTCACGTACTCGTAATAGCTGACACCGCCGCCTTGCAGGCTCTTGCTGGCGTTCCAAAGCTTTTGAACTGTCTCGCGAGCTCTGGGTCCGTTCATTATCCTGCCTTTTTCCAAATGTTCTCATTGATGTCGCGCACGACCTCATCGAGCTGGCCATTAAACACCCGGTCAATGCGTGACCAGCCCCCAAGCGAGGCAAATGGCTCCGCATCAAAGGCGGCGCGATCCACGACGATCTCGATCTCGAGTTGGCGGCCAATCCGCTCGATCCATTTGCGCTGCACATCGGTCCAGGCGCGCTTGCGCAGGATCGCATCGACCGCTTGGCGCACCCGGTCGGCATAGGGGACCAGCGGATCACCGATTGCGGCCTGGCGGATGTAGCC
>Ga0228698_1001269_pt1 | contig 12855 bp, 20 predicted proteins | sample McNCre117_Aug_MG_FD_178015 | JGI IMG/M metagenome (GOLD analysis project Ga0228698, IMG submission 178015) | Freshwater microbial communities from McNutts Creek, Athens, Georgia, United States - 1-17_Aug_MG | ecosystem: Environmental > Aquatic > Freshwater > Creek | place: USA: Georgia...
CGATTGACATGAACCTCACCAGCAACCCGCTTCTGTCGGACTAGTAGGTAAAACAAACGTGTGTCACACACTAAGGGCGCGGGAACCCTGAAACGCAAACCGCATTTGGGACATGATGAGATCACCGTTCACAACGAACAACGACGCGCAAGCATTCGCGCTTTACATGGCGGGGGCGCAGATGGTTCCACCATACGTCAAAAACGAATACACGCCGAACATGCTGCGAGGCATGGGATTGCAAGGAGTCAAGCCACTGGATGCAATCAAACTTGCACAGGCGCGGGATAAGCGCGGAGCCGTTACATATTTCTTCAACCCAGAGCAGGAATTACGGAACTTGGCAGACGCCTACGACGACCAGATCAAGCGACTGGACGCGGACGACGCGGGAACAGTTCAGGAGGAGATTGTAAAGGTTGAGACTCGCTTTCTGGATGGTCAAATCACGCGGCAGGAAAAGGACGTGCGGGTTGCGTGCTGTTTCATGCGCGGGCGTAAGTTGATCCTGAACTTCTGGAAGCAATGCCAGCCCACGCTACTCATTACCAAAGGCGGCTCGAGGAGCGATGTTGTGGACAAGGACACCGGAGGGCGCACGGTGACTCACCCAGGCTTTATTGTGGTAAGCGCGAATGCCAGCGAAGAAACCAAGGAAAGGCTTGGGCTATGAGTACACAAGCCGACAAAGATTTTCTGACATCCGGCTCGAAGAAATGGGGCGAGCAACTCTTGCAACCATTCACCCCGCAAAGGCAGGCCATAGCCTCGGAAATGGGGATGCACTGGCCGCACGTTGACCGCAAAGACTTTGTGACCCTCACCATCCAGAACGAGGCGGGCGAGGACGTGAACCTTCTCCACTATCGCCAGAGCTTCAAAGACTCCGTGATTGCCGTATGGCTATGCCTGCAACCATCATGCCGCGAATATGAGGCAGATGCGGAGGCGGCAATGGCTCTGGCGTGGGCTTGGGCTGAGTCTGAAGGGATAAGTCGCACAAACAGCAAAGGAGCCTCTGCGCTGGCGTTATGGCTCACCATCACAAACGAGGTTTCAAGATCCATCGGTAAGCCTGAAATCAAGGGCGACACAGGAAGCGATGGGGAAGAAACGGGGGAACTTTAAGCCCCGCTTACCTATCGGGGCTAATTGTTCAAGTATGCGAAGTTACGAACGAGACTTTTTCGGACGTATGGGAGCGGATGTCGCTCGCCCGTTGTTACCAATTTCAGAATCAATGGTTTGTAAAACATGGTATTGCGGTTGTAAAATACTCGGGACGTGGTAAAGGATTACTAAACACACCGTTATGAAACCCACTTTCACGCTTGAACTCAAGGAACTGCAAAAAGCAATGCAGGAATATGAGTTTGCTACCAAGAAAGACGAGGTGGAGATTCTGAACAGGGCTGGAAGGAATATCGCTTATCGAGCATCCAGCAAAACGCCAACGGCGCGTTCTGCAAAGATTCGCGCTGAATTGAATAGGGAAGCGCCAAGGCAAGGCAAATACGATGGCAAGGTTGAATTGAAATACGTTTTGGCGTCGGCGCGCGCGCGCGCAAAAGGGCTTGGCATTATGAAAAAGCCAGAGTTCCGCAAATTCGTTTCGCGCTTTGTGTCTCAACGCGCATCTTCAGCGGGATACGTTCGCAGCGGATGGCAGGGTGCGGTTGAGGCTTTGGGCGGATCGTTTCGAGGAAAGAAAAACAGACACAATAAGGGCGTTGGGCATCCTGCAACCGTTCGCAAACTGATTGCGGAGATCATGAACACCGTTCCCAACGCTGGAAAAATTGGCAGCGACGCATTGCAACAGGCGATTAACTACGTCTCCTCCGATATGTCTAACTATGCGCAGAAAAAACTAAGCGCAACGGCGCGTAAATACTCAGGGAGATAAATATGGCCGTCGCAGAACTCAAAGCAAAGCTGGGGATGGATGACAGCGAGTTCTCTCGCGTAATTAGACAATCCGTCGCTACAGCAAACAAAGCCGGAAAGGATATGTCATCAGCATTTTCTGGCATTGGAGCATCATTGGCCGGAGCCTTCGGAGGTGCAGCAATCATCGGCCTTGCCAGAAACGCACTGGAAACAGCATCCGGCATTCAGGACATGAGTGATGCGCTCAACATCAGCACCGACTCATTGCAACAATTCAGCTTTGCATTCTCGCAGTCGGGAGGAAGCCAAGAAGCATTTGTGAAGGGGCTTACGGCAATCAACGCCAAGCTGGAAGAGGCGAGGGATGGAAACGATGCAACCATTGCCACGTTTGCTAAGCTTGGGGTTTCGATTGACGACCTTAGAAACCCAGCATTCGATGGGGAGAAAGCCCTGCTGAAATTCGCGGACGCATTCAAACAAGGAGGAACTAACGCGGAACAAATGGCGGCGTTTGGTGATATGGTGGGCGCGAAGATTCAAAACAAGATGTTGCCAGCTTTAAAGGATGGCAGTGCCGCATTCCTTGAAATGGCGAAGTCTGCGGCAATTATGTCGCAACAGACCATCGCGGCGCTGGACGCCACGCAGGACAGAATAGATGGCGGTTGGAAAAAGGTAATTACATTTGCCGGAACAAGGCTTGCGGCAGGTGTTGAACAAATGCAGTCCGCATCAGATTCCAAGTACAACGAAAGCGGAATTGTGACGGGTCTTTATGGAGTTCTAACGGGCGGAGGATCTCAAGCCAACGCAAAGAAAGTCACGCATCATCGTGGCGAAAAGGCGCAAGAAAAACTCGACATCGCTACCAAGTCAGAAACCGAATCCAAGAAAGCAGCCGCAAAGGAACTCGTCGAAGCCGCGAAAGAACAGGATGACTTTGCCAAGCAACAATTCGCGCTCGCTGAGAAATATCGCGGCATCGAGGAGGATATTGCCAACATCCAGAAGCAATCGGCATTCAACGCAATGGACGACGAGCATAAAAAGCTCGCGCTTGTTCGTGAGCGTGCCGCCGTGGAAAAGGAAATTCAGGCAAGGCTTAACGGATTCAACCCGACAGGCGGCGATGCTGTGGAGGGGCTGCTTAACGCACAAAGGCGCAAGGCGAGGCTGGACGCTGAGATTGGCACCGATACCAAGAAAGCACCGGCTGCGGGACGTAGCGGTTCAGTAAGCGCAAAGACATGGGATGCAATGAAGTGGGCTGGCTTCAAAAACGCATCACTGACAAGCGGACTTGGCGATTACGGCCATGTGCAAGGAGCAACCGGAGGACTGGACTCAGGCGGCGGGATGGGGGCGGCATATCACGTTGTTAAACGCGGCGACCATGCACGAGCAAAGGCGCAACAAAAAGAGGCGGCACGCCAAGCCGCAGAAGCCAAACAGAAGGCAGCGCAAGAATACGCGCCGGTCATTGAAGCCATCAACCAGCCAACGTGGACGAAAGGAACGAAATGAGTATCACCTACATAGGCTCAAGCGGCGACAAGGCCGTGATGCACGACCAATTCCAGCCCATGCCGGAACAGAACGAATTTGGCGTTGAGGTTCTCACGCGGGAAGTGCGCGGAACAGTCGCAACGTGTCAATCGTTTGTGAAATCGCTCACCCACGGGCTTCCCTACGCATTTGCTGGCGTGAACTTCTTCCTACAAGGCTGGCAGGCAATCGCAGACCCCGTGTTTCCTGGAGTGAGGTTGACTTATAAGGGGTTCAAATCCGGCGCACCTAAAGACAAGAGCCGCACGGAATCCGTGGCTATGTCGGCCAACAAGGGAGCAACGGTGACGAGCGGCGGCGAGGAGCTTACCTGCACGAAGGATGCGCAGTACATCGGGCATCAGACGACATATGATTATTTTGTCACGAGCAAGCCTGATGGAGCGCGTTATTCAGCCGTAGATTCATCTCTGAATGTCGTCTATCTCAACAGCCGCATCAACGTCACAGATTCAACAGGCAAGACGACGACATACGTTGGCAACGCGCCTTCAGACGTGGCAACGGCGTTGTCTTTGACAGAAACTGACACGACCACTGGATTCACATTTGAGCGAATTTACGGCACTCCTTATTTTCAGTGCCAAGATGTGGTGACACGGATGCTGACATGAACTTGCCGGATCTTAAGAATTGCCCGCCGGTTGTCAGGCAATGGTTGCAGCCGGTGCTGGATTACTGTGCGTCCATTCGCATCCGGCAAGGGGCTGGCATTTACATCAACGAGACGCCAACAGGAACACAGGTTTCCACGGCATCAGGAACCACAGGGAACGATGGAGGCACGGTTCAGCCCTTCACGTTGTCAAAGACAGATTCGCTATCGTTCCGCGTGTACGCCTCAACGCTCGGCGGCGGATCTATTACCGACCTTGGATTTTCCGAAGGCGATACGCCTCCCTATGTCGTCACGGTTTCTGCGACTGGAAAATTTTGGGGCGGGGTGACGATTGACACGGATACCGGAGATTTGACGAGTCGGTTTCTGGATTATGGCGCATCGTTGCCAGACGATACGGCAGACACGTTCTATGTGGAAATCGGAACCTATAACGTAACGGGCGGAACGCTCACCGTGTCAAACACACGATACGGCCCCATCGGGTTCATTCCGTGCCGGAACCTATTTGACGCGGAGTTTCCGTGGAGAGGGACTTTCTCATGAGTTGCGGATGTTGCGATGATCCTCCGTGCACCGTGTACATGCAAAAGGCTACGCGAGGCATCTTTGGCAGGAAATGCGCGTGGCGCGGGAATGGAACGGATAACTATTACCGCACACTCAGCAACGTCCGCACACCCGATGGCGGTGATTTATCGAATTGGAGTTACACCATTGATTCCACAAATGGAGGAATTAAACTCGGTGATATTCATTGTGACGACGGGTTTGATAAATCGGATTTCACCTACACGGATTTTTCAGGCGCATCGCACACCGTACCGCGCCAAGGTTGCGTTTGGCCTGCATCGGACATTAACGACGGGTTCCCATGCCACGCGGGGCCAAATTTTCCAGCGACGACCACGACAGAAACGTCAATGGTCACGGGAAACTGGACGATTTCAATTTCCAGTTTGATTACAGATTCCGATTTGGATGATGGAGTTTCGGCGGGGGTTGCCGGACTAAGTTACGACGCATGGAGCGAAGCTAATCCAACTTCATACGAGGGCAGTTACAAGAGGATGGATGACAACGCGATTGGCGAATACATCCAGCAATCCAAGTATCGCGTTAACCATTACCCGACAGGGACGTGCTATCTCAAGGCGTGGCTTGTCGTTGCCGTATTTGATCCTGACACGGGTTCATTTACATGGTCATCGGATTTGACTCCATACGAATGGACAGGAACCGGACGGCCATGCCTGCCAATTCCGGAAAGTCCGTGGAACGATAGCGACAACATCATTTACGGTGACGCAATCGAGGTAGATATCCCGACCGAGTTTGACCAATACTACGTTGTGAAGGTCAAAAAATATTCATGCGTCAATGGTTACGAACCTCCGGATGATCCTGAGAATCCAAATAACCTAGATTGGCCATTTGTGAACGGATTCCCCGGCGCAGTTGTGGAGGCCCCATGAGTGTTCGCGTGTCAATTTCCAGTGCGCAAAAAGCCGCGCAAAACCGCAAAGCCGGATACCTAGCGGAACTCCTGCGCGTGTCTGAAAGCGACGGGAAACACCTCACCATCAGCGAGTCGGAATATCAGCGGATTAAGCGGGAGTTTTACGAACCTGCAAAGCAATCACAATACGGAACCATCAGCGAATCCGGCGGCAGCACCGACCATGAGCGGCAAGGATACGTTCCCTCGTGTTGCGGAAATGCCGGGAACCTTAAGATGCAAGGATAAATTTCCACTTGTAAAACAACAGAAAAACCGTAAGGAATAACCACAATGCTTCGATTCATCAATACCGACACACTGGCCGTTCAGGAAAAGGCCGATTTCGCCAACGCAATCGAGCGGTTGGAATTGAAGTTTGGACTCACCTACAAAGTCAGCGTGCAATTCACGAACAACGACGGGGCTGTGGCGGCTTTGTCAGGCTCTCCAAGCGGCAAGTTCTACCTCAAAGAATCCGGAAAATTCGACGCATCGGTTGTCGCAGCTGCTGAGTCATGGACGATCACGGGGAGCGGAGATTCCACGCTATACACGTTCACCATTGACATGAACACCGAGGAGTTGGCCGCATTGCTTGCAAGCAACGGCAACCCATCTGACGACGTGCCGCAGGTTGACGTAATGGGGGCATTCTATTGGGACGATGGAACGGCAAAGGAGAGCCTCACGTTCACAGTCAGAGTGTTTAACAACGTGGTAAAGGGAACTGAAGGATCTCCAACGCCAGCAATGACCACGGTTTATATCGGTGAATTTGCCCGACTTGTGTCCACTTCCACGGGCGCAAAGCTGCAAACCACTTCTGACGGTGGAACAACTTGGAACGACTCGCAAACATGGCCATGATTAAACGACTGATTCTATTCCTATTCCTCACGGCATCGGCGCGGGCTGGTGTGCTTTACGGAACCACAACCATCAGCGGGAGCGGCGGCTCTTTGATTGCCGAAAGTGGGGCAACGGTGACGCTCAATGTAGATGTTGGGATGCAAGGAACTCACCTCGGTTGGATTGAGTCTTTCGATTTCAATCGTTGGCTGGCCTACGATGACAGCGGATGGTATCTGAATCCTGATACCGGAATTGACGGCACAGGAAAGACGCTGGGCCAGCTTGTGCAGCATCCGACAATTTACACAGGCGGCACAGAAATCACGTTCGATTCTGATGGCGTACAAACAGCAGCAATCGGAGGTTTTACGCTTGCAAAACTCACCGTTGGAACGTCGCCATACACCGCAGAGCTGGACATAGATGCCGAAGCACGGGAGGGCGATGGGGCGCGGATTTTGGCAAATTGGAGCAACGGTCAGGCCAACACGTTAGCAGTGTATGGCGGAACGAATCAGATATTCACATTCACGAACTCCGCCACGAACACAGCAACCGCCACGCTGGACTTTGTGTATTACGGCAGCGCATGGCATCCAGCAGGGAGCAACATCGTATTTACGGGGACTGGCGGCCTGCCAAGCTACGACGGTGCGGGGCTGAGCAATGGCTTGCTGGCGTATTACGAAATGGACGAGACGGGCGGAGACAGGGCTGACGTGAGCGGAACCAATACCCTAGTTGACAATGGCGGTGTAGATTTCACAGCGGGAATAATCAATAACGCCTCATCGTTCGCGGGAGACTCGCTCTATCTATCCACCGGGACGTATATCAGCAGCACGGGCACCATTTCGCGCAGTGGCACCTTCACGGCCATTTCCGTGTCTGCATGGGTGAAAACAACGGATGGCGGAGTAGGGCTGAATGTGGGCAACTTTGCGGTGACAGCATCGCCTGAGTGTGTGCGGCTGATTACCGTTGGGGCTGATGCGGTATTCCAGATCGAGGAGACGGGCGGCGGTGGGGTTGACCACAATGCAGGCTCTAGCGGTGTGACGGTTAACGATGGGAATTGGCACCATATCCTCGGGACGTGGGACGGAACCACGCAAACCATTTACGTTGACGGCGTAGCGGTTGGCACGAATAGCTACAGTGGCGCGTGCGTGTATAAGGCGCAGTTTCAGGTTGGAATATCCAATTCTGCGTCTGCTCCATCAACCGCGACCATTGACGAGGTGGGTATGTGGAATGTGTGCCTGAGCAGCACGAACGCCTTGCAGCTTTACAACGCTGGGTCTGGGCAACCGTTTAGCGCATTCACGCCATGATGTTGCCGATTCTATTAGCTGCGATTCTATCAGCCATTTCTCCGCAACATGGCGACGTAAAGCCCGTGGATTCTGGCGGGGATAAGGTGATGTACAGCATCACTGTTGCGTCACCTGAACCGGACGATAACCCGCCCGCAGACCCATCGGCAGACCAATCATTCCTTGAGGGCATGGCATCAAGCGTTGTGGCTGCCTGCCAGTTCACCATCACGAGCGGGACATTCACGGGTAAAAAAATGTGGAGTCCTGGCGGAAACGGCAATTACTACGGCTACAACATGGTTGTGCGCGACCAGTGCATGATGGCGCGCGGGTGGCCTGCCGGATTCACTGTGGGGCAACTGGCAGACCTTTGTGACATCCTTGCTTATTGCCAAGGGAAAAGCGGCGACGATGGGGTGCAGGATGGAATGACGCAGGGTAGCGCGGTGTTTGGCTATGGAGGCGGCGGATTGACGCAATCGCCCACGGATGAGGGTTTCGAGTTTGTGGACATGGTTTATAGCCATTTCTTGAAATCCGGAACGGCAACCAAGTTTGCGCAATGGGAATCGAAACTCATGGCAGCATACAATTACCAGACCGTGACCGATCACCTGTGCGACATCCGAGAGGATGAAAATGATCGCGTAGGATTTGGGTTTGTGGACTCCATCAATCTTAAGGGCAGACATACCATGATGTCGCTGTACCGATATCGTGCAGCACGGGAGATTGCGGAGATGCTCACGAGTCTTGGAAGATCCAGCGAGGCAACGCCATTTACGGACGAGATGCCGCTGATTGTTGCCAGTCTGAAATCGCACTTGTGGGATTCAACGCGGGGCTTGTTCCGGTTCGACGACGTGACGAACACCGACCAGCATGATGTGTGGGCATCGGCCTATGCCGTGGTGCTTGGAGCCGTGGATGATGCCACCGCCGACAAAATCAGCGATGCACTTTGGAAGATGTTGCCGACGCACACGGGATATTCCAACGGGTGTTTTCAGGATGGCCAGATTCGCACCTTCCCGAAATATGACCCGTATTTCACCAGCTTTCGCACGACAATTCCCACGGGTGAATATCAGAATGGCGGCTATTGGGGCACGGCGACGGGATGGGTTGCCAAAGCCATTGACCGCCGCCACCACAATGCCGCACTGAACCTGCTCCATGATTGGGCGGCGAAGTGCCAGTCCATTGACGAATCAGTCCGACCATATGAAGGAGAGCATCAGGATGGAGGTGATAACTCATGGACATACTCTTACCTTTACGGGGCAAACGCGGCCCTGCCAGTGCAATTCTACTCAGGAACATTCAATCGCTAACACCATGAGCATCACAACCGCACTTCAATCAATAGGCATCGGAACCGCATCAGTGCTGCCATTAGCCGCAGACGTGGCTTTCAGCGACATCAACGTGAACCTCGTTTGGCTGCTTGGCGTTGGCGGAGCGATTGCCGTTACGGTTGGTGGTGTGGCGTTGACAATCATCCAACGGGCGACTCGTATTGAAGATAAGATTGACAGTATGTTGACGGCATACGCGACCATCGAAGCGAGAATTGCCAAGCTGGAGCAGGACGCAGAACAGGCTTTGCGGGATCAACTCGCGGAGGCAAAGAAGTTCACTCAACCTGTGCATTTCGCGCCGATGGCAACCCCGAAAGGAGCACGCTAATATGACCAACTGGAAAACGACACTCACGGGCTCGCTAGGAGCCATCACGGCGGCACTTACAGCCATTGCGGCGTTGCCGTATAGCATGGGCGACATCGCAACCATGATTCCGCCTGAATACAAGGCTGTGGTGTTCAAGTCGGCATTTGCGGCAACCATTGCATTACGAATCCTCAACGCCATTCTGCAAAAAGACGGAGCCACCACAACCGCACCGGACACAAAGCCATGAAGAAACTCACGCCGCTACTGCTCGCACTCATCGTCACAGGTTGCGCATGGGTAGAATCTCACCGCACGCAACTCCTTACCACGTCCGAGATCATCGGCAAACGTGTGTTGGTAATCGGAACGCAGGTTGCCATTGATTCGGTCATGGCATCGGCAATCCCTGGTGCTACACAGAACTGGCAGGAGTACGCGGCAAACAGCCTCAACCAGCGTAAATGGAGTGCGATCAATTCCGACGACATCATGGCGATTGCCGAAGCATGGAAAGCGCAGACTCCCGCGCTTGTCCCTGTGGCCGACAACTTCGCTGAACTGTGGGCGAAGATGCAGCCAAAGACGCAAGCGGACGTGGACGCATTCATGAAGGCGTACCAAGCCAGCTTGAGCGCGCCCCGTGCCATTATTCAATGAAGCCGCTCGCCCTCATCCTGAACGCCGTGATGGGGTTATCCAATGCGTTGCCATACCGTTTCTCATCGGTTGTAGAGGGGCTATGCGGTGCGCTGTATGTGCCAATCAAAGGAATGCTGATGCTCACGCCAGACGGACGCGCAACCATCGCGGAGGCCAACAATGAGCGGGAAGCAATCAGGAGTTACATTCTTGAGATGTTCGCAAAACGGGCAATTCCTGTGAACGGTTGAATTGTTTCACAGTTGCAAAAAACTGAAGCATGACCGAAGGTGTGCGCAATGTTGAAACTGTACATCGCAGGGCTGTTACTCATCGCCACTTTTGCGGCGGTAATCGTTACTAAGAAATTATGAACGGGAAAACTACAATTTGCGCAATACTGAACCCATGCTCTGCCGAAAAAGACAGAAGAACTTATGGGCTTCCATTTTTCAACGTCTGTTTTTGGGGATCGAGATTGGTATGTTTTACAATCGGACGGTTATATGTGGACATCTACAAAGGAATGAGCAAACCATTTACTTGCATGGGCGGAGGAGCAAACGGAACGGCGCGCTACTGGAATCTCTTTTGGCCGCTCGGCAGCGTGATGTGGATTACGCAAAAACCTAAAAGGAAATGAACTTGTTCCAGCGCATCGCAACTTTCTTTAAGCCAATGGAACCAGCAACACGCACCATTCACCACGTTATCGCCAGCGAGTTTGCAACGGACTCAGACCTTCGGGCATATCGCCACGCGAAACAGCTTGGCTGGCCTGACTCGAAAGCGTTTGGGGTGGGTGACAACTGCATCGGCTGCTATGGCGACCAGACAAACGGGACTAAGCCCATGTGTGCGCTCCCTCCTGAGGACATGATGGAAACATGGGGCTCCATCCTTAACGCCAAGCACAAGCCCGTTAAGGTTCGCAACGGGGACATCATGGTTGTCTGCATCATTGCAGACCGGATGCCGCATCGTGACGCCATTACGAACGGTGCAGGCATTGACCTTAACCCCGCTGCGCGAATTGCTTTGAACCTTCCAGTCGGTGCGATGAAGCCAGTGACGTGGGAAGCGATATGAGTCATGAGCCAACACCGTCCACAAAGCAAATCGTCCGACAACTCACAAAGCTGTCCGACAGCGACCTCGCTTGGACGATTGCGCGACTTACAAAAACGATGGGAGAGCGAAACGGAGGAAGCACCAAGCGTGGCGCATCCGTGCCAAAACTGCCTGTCATGCAGCCGGGTGTATGATGCCAACGGATGCGAGCACTGCGGCGAGTGTGGATTTCCAACAATATGAGTGCAACAGAACGAATTAACGAGGCATGGCTTAACGACCATCCGATTCCAACACCACCGAAACAGGAACGCGACCCTGCGCCGGAAGTGGCTTATGACTGGTGCCTGTCCTATTTCGAGGCACTCCACGGGCCACGCGGGGAACAATTCTGGACACCGGAGATTGAGGCCGAGTTCCTGCAAGCATACGGGTTCCTGAGCCTGTTTGTGAACGACCAAGGGGGTTGCCGTTGAGTTGGAAGCGGTTTGTGTTTTGCTCGGATGTTCACGGGGACGAGCAGGACAAACGGGCGGTCAATTCGCTTTTGGCCTTTTGCGAAGCCTACAAGCCTCATGTGCGGGTTTTTGGCGGAGACCTGTGGGATTTTAGGCCGCTACGACGTAAAGCCTGTGACGAGGAAAAGCGGGAGTCTATGGTGCATGACTTCACAATGGGGGTTGATTTCCTGAAACGGTATCAGCCCCAATTCCTTTTGAGGGGCAACCATGACGAACGGTTATGGGATCTATCGAAAGAGGATAGGGGTATCATCAGCGACTACGCCATTCGTGCCGTATCTGATGTTGAAAAAATAGTACAGAATTTACACTGCCGGATGTTGCCTTATCACAAGCGAGACGGGGTGTTGAAACTTGGTTCGCTCAAAATGATTCATGGATTCCTTGCCGGTGTGACGGCAGCCCGGCGCACGGCTCTGGCATATGGCTCCGTTCTCATGGGTCACGGGCACGCGGTTGACCATGCGATTATTGAGGGGCTAGAGCCTCGCATGGGGCGCATGGCTGGTTGCCTGTGCAAGCTGGATATGGACTATAACCGCGCACAAATCGGCTCTCTACGCCATGCGCACGGCTTTATTTACGGATGCTGGAACGAAAAGACGGGAGATTATTTCTGCCAGCAATCACAACGAATCGGAAACCTATGGACTCACGATCTGATAACGCTCTAAAAGCCCTGGAATCACTTGGGGCGGCATTGGTATCAAAAGAGCAACCGGAAGTCTCTGAGGGATGGTTCTGCGCAAAGGACACTGGTATTGCAGAGTCCACGTTCGGGCGACATGCGAGAGATGCCGTTAAGTCCGGCAAATGGGAGCGCAAGCGGTTCAATATCGACGGAAAATTAACCTACTTTTACCGTGAGCCGCGCAAAGCTACGAATCAACGGAAGTGAATGGACGGTAATTTTCCGACCTGTTCCTAAGCGGTATTGGAGCGAAGGCGAGGCACTTCTAGGGCTTACTATACCAAGCGAGCGCACGATCTACGTTACCCCTGACTGTGAACTTGCCCGCATCTGTCAGAAGTACGACGTGGAACTTGAGCCGATGCAGGCTGTTCTGGTTCACGAGGTCTTGCACGCGGCTTATCCTGACTTGGACGAGGACGCAATCATGCGCGGGGAGTCTGCGATTATGGCGGCACTTGGGATGCTTGTGAGGGATGAGGATTGAGTCAGTCTCAATAAGCTGTGGA
>Ga0228698_1001270_pt1 | contig 12850 bp, 9 predicted proteins | sample McNCre117_Aug_MG_FD_178015 | JGI IMG/M metagenome (GOLD analysis project Ga0228698, IMG submission 178015) | Freshwater microbial communities from McNutts Creek, Athens, Georgia, United States - 1-17_Aug_MG | ecosystem: Environmental > Aquatic > Freshwater > Creek | place: USA: Georgia...
GAAGGGCGTGCGGCCCGGGCCGCTGGGAATCGCGGCGGCGTCGATGCCGAACTCGGCGAAGTAGGGCGCCAACGCGGCGCGCCAGGCGGCCTCGCGCGCGGCGTCCGGCGTGGGCGGGCGGTGGCAGAAGAAGTTGACGTTCACCGGCCGGCGCGTGGCTGCGGCGATCGTCGCCAGCTCGTCGCGCAGCGCCGCGGGCGTGAGCATCGCCGCGGGCAGCGCGCCCAGGCCGCCGGCCTCGCTGACGGCGATCGCCATCGCGCTGCCCTGGGCGCCGGCCATCGGCGCCTGGAGGATCGGCAGGGTCAGATTCAGCTGCTGCAGCAGGTCCATCGGGGCTCCGTGAGGGGGTCGTGAAAGGCGGGGTCGTGAAGTCAGCGCAGGCGCGTCTTGCGCACCTGCGGCGCGACGACGCGGTGGTCGGCGGTGGCGTTGTGCTTGACGCGCTTGGGCGTGGCGCTCTTGGACAGCGAGGCCAGCGCGACGAACCAGGCCTTGGGCATGTCGGTGGGCAGCCCGATCGGGATGCCCGCCAGCTTCGGCGTGGCGTGGAAGGGGTGGCCGGGCTCCTGGAAGCCCGGCTCGGTGCAGCTGATGCAGGCGTAGCCGCCACGGGTGCAGCTGCCCTCGCCGTTCCACAGCCGGGTGTTGCAGTCGGCGTGCGCCTGGGTGCCCTTGCAGCCCAGGTGCTCCATCATGCAGCCCAGGTCGCTGGGCTTCTCGGCGCTGGCCTTGAACTCGTAGAACTCGTTGCGCGTGCAGCCGTGGTGCACCAGCTGGTCGGCGTAGAAGCGTGGGCGGGCGAAGGGGTCGAGGTCCTGGGCGCCGATCAGGCCGGCGTCCAGCGCCATCAGCGTGTCGATGACCCAGCCCGGGTGCGTCGGGCAGCCGGCGATGTTGATGACCGGAAGGCCCGCGCGGTCGCGCCAGTCGGCGCCGAGCAGGCCGCCGGGCCGGTCGTCCTCGTACTGCAGGCCGCAGGCGTCGGTGGGGTTGGGGCCGCTGGCGCTGATGCCGCCCCAGGCCGCGCAGCTGCCCACCGCGGCGACGTGGCGGGCCACGTTGCTCAGGCGCCGCACCCAGTCGATCATCGGCGCGCCGGTGCCGGCCAGCACGTGGAAGCGCCCCGTGCCGTTCGGCCCGCGCAGCAGCGCGCCCTCGATGCACAGCACATCCAGCGCAGTGCGCCCGGCGAGGCAGTCGTCCAGGATCTGCAGCAGCTCGGCGCCGGTCTCCAGGCTCAGGCTGGGGTGCCAGAGCAGGTTCACGCCGGCGCGCCGCAGCATGCCGGCGAAGTCGGGCGTGTCGGCGCAGAGCAGCGACATGCTGCAGCCGCCGCAGCCGCCGGATTGCAGCCAGAGCACGTTCATGCGTCGGCTTCCTCCGTGGCGCTCGGTGCGGCCTTGCCGGCCGGGCGGTCCTCCAGGCCGAAGCGCTGCAGCTTGGCGCGCAGGCCCACGCGCGACAGCCCCAGCTCGCGCGCCGCGTGCGTCTTGTTCCAGCGCAGGCGCAGCATGGTCTCGCGCAGCAGCATGGCCTCGATGGCGTCCAGCCTCTCCTGCAGCGTGCCGGTCTGTGGCAGCGCGGCGGTGGCGTCCGCACCGGCGGCCGCGCCCGCGGACACGGCCCGGTGGCGGCCGGTCTGGCCCTGCAGCACCGGGGTAGAGAAGACCGCGGCGGGGATCGTCTCGCCGTCGCTGAGCGCCACGGCGCGGGCGATCTCGTTGCGCAGCTCGCGGATGTTGCCCGGCCAGGGGTAGCCCATTAGCGCGGCCAGCGCGCCGTCGGCAAAGCGCAGGCCGGGGCGGCCGAGCTCGCGGCTCACCTCGTCGAGCAGGCGCCGGGCGATCGGGGCGACGTCGCCGGCGCGCTCGCGCAGCGGCGGCATCTGCAGCGTCACCCCGGCCAGGCGGTAGTACAGGTCCTCGCGGAAGCGCCCGGCCGCCACGTCCTCGGCCAGGCGGCGGTGCGTGGCGGCGACCACGCGCACGTCCACCGGCACCGCGCGGGTCGAGCCCACCGGGCGCAGCTCGCCTTCTTGCAGCACGCGCAGCAGCTTGACCTGGAAGGCCGGCGAGGTCTCGCCGATCTCGTCGAGGAAGACGGTGCCACCGTGGGCGCGCTGAAACAGGCCGATGTGGTCCTCGTAGGCGCCGGTGAAGGCGCCGCGCTTGTGGCCGAAGAGCTCGCTCTCCAGCAGCGTGTCGGGAATCGCCGCGCAGTTCTCCAGCACGAAGGGCCCCGCCGCGCGCGGGCTGGCGTAGTGGATCGCGCGGGCCAGCAGCTCCTTGCCGGTGCCCGACTCGCCCAGGATCAGCACCGACAGGTCGTAGCGCGCCACCCGCGCGGCCATCTCGCACACCGCATCCAGCGGGCTGCCAGGCGCGCGCTCGATGCGGTCGAAGTCGAAGACCGAGCGCGCCTGCGCCAGCCGGTCCGCCCGGCGGTGGCGCAGCACCGAGGTGCCTGCGCGCAGGTCCAGCTCCAGGCGCGTCAGGCCCTGCTGCAGGCCGCGGGCCTCGACGGCGCCGCGCACCGTCTGCAGCAGGTGGTCGGGCACCCAGGGCTTGAGGATGTACTGGTAGATCCCGGCCTCGTTGACGCCGGCGATGATGTCCTCGCTGTCGGTGTAGCCGGAGATGATGATGCGCACCGCCTCGGGCCAGCGCTCGCGCACCTCGCGCAGGAACTCCACGCCCGACAGCCCGGGCATGCGCTGGTCGCAGAGGATCACGGCCACCTCGTGGCGCTCCATCTGCACGCGCGCCTCGTCGGCCGAGCCGGCGCAGAGCACGCGGAAGTCCTCGTCCAGCGTGCGGCGCATCGCGTCCTGTGAGCGCACCTCGTCGTCGACCACCAGCACCAGCGGCAGGTCGGCGCCGTCGTCGGCGGAGGAGGGCGGGGCGGCGGGGGCGTCGAAATGCATGGGCGGGTCCTTGGGGCGATGGTAGCGGCGCGGCGCAGGCCAAGGCCCTGCTGACTACACTGACCGGATGACCTCGCCCGCGCTGCCCGCCCGCCCTGAGTTCCCGGATTTCCGCTCAGCCGCCTTCCTGCTCGGCCACGTGCGCGACACGCTGGCCTTCTACGAGCGCGCCGGGGCGCTCGACCCCAGCGGCGGCTTCTTCCACTACTTCAAGGACGACGGGACGGTCTACGACCGGCGCAGCCGCCACCTGGTCAGCAGCACGCGCTTCGTCTTCAACCACGCGATGGCCTTCCGCCGCTTCGGCCGGCCCGAGGACCAGGCCGCCGCCCGCCACGGCCTGCGCTTCCTGCACCAGGCGCACGCCCAGCCGCAGGGCGGCTTCGCCTGGACGCTGGACTGGGACGGCGAGCGCCAGCGCGCCAGCGTCACCGACGGCACGAACCACTGCTACGGCCTGGCCTTCGTGCTGCTGGCGCACGCGCACGCGCTGATGGCCGGCCTCGACGAGGCCCGCGCCGGGCTGGACGCCACCTGGGCGCTGATGGAGGCGCATTTTTGGGAACCGGCCCACGGCCTCTACGCCGACGAGGCCACGCCCGATTGGCGCGTCGGCCCCTACCGCGGCCAGAACGCCAACATGCACGGCTGCGAGGCGATGCTCGCCGCCTTCGAGGCCACCGGCGAGCGCCGCTTCCTCGACCGCGCGCTGACGCTGGCCGAGTCGATCACCCAGCGCCAGGCGGCCTTGGCCGACGGGCTGGTCTGGGAGCACTACCGCAGCGACTGGTCGGTGGACTGGGAGTACAACCGCGACGACCGGACCAACATCTTCCGCCCCTGGGGCTACCAGACCGGCCACCTCACCGAATGGGCCAAGCTGCTGCTGCAGCTGGAGCGCCAGCTTCCTGAGGCCGAGCGCCCCGGCTGGCTGCTGCCCACGGCGCAGCGCTTCTTCGACGCGGCCATGCGCCACGGCTGGGACGCCCAGCACGGCGGCCTGGTCTACGGCTTCGCGCCCGGCGGGGCCGTCTGCGACGCCGACAAGTACTTCTGGGTCCAGGCCGAGAGCCTGGCCGCCGCCGCCTGGCTGGCGCAGCGCAGCGGCGACGGGGCCGGCAATGGCCATTGGTCGTGGTACGACCGGATCTGGGCCTACAGCTGGGCCCACTTCGTCGATCACCGCCACGGCGCCTGGTACCGCATCCGCACGCCGGACAACCGGGCCTACTCGGACGAGAAGAGCCCCGCCGGCAAGACCGATTACCACACGATGGGCGCCTGCTGGGACGTGCTCAAGACGCTGGGCGCCTGAGCCGCCGCCCGCAGCCTGCCGCCCGCAGCGTCAGCCCGCCGCGGCGTTCTTGCGCAGCGTCGGCAGGCCAACGCCCGCGGCGTCGAAGCCGCCGTCGGCCGCCACCACCTGGCCGTTCACGTAGCTGGCCGCGTCGCTGCAGAGGAAGCCCACCACGTTGGCGATTTCCTCGGTGGTGCCGTAGCGGTTCAGCGGGATCACGTCGTGGTAGTCCGAGCGGATCGCCACGCTGTGCACCAGCTTGGCCATCTCGGTCTCCACCGGGCCGGGGGCCACGGCGTTGACGCGGATGCCCACGGTGCCCAGCTCGGTGGCCTGCTGCTTGGTCAGGTGGATCAGCGCGGCCTTGCTGGTGCCGTAGGCCACGCGCAGGGTGCTGGCGCGCAGGCCGGAGATGCTGGCGATGTTGACCACCGCGCCGCCGCCGGTCTTCTTCATCACCGGCGCCACGGCCTGGGTGCAGAGGAAGGGGCCGTTCAGGTTCGTGCCCAGCACGTACTGCCACTCCTCGAAGCTGGTCTGGCCGATGGGCTTGAACACCGCGACGCCGGCGTTGTTGACCAGCGCGTCGATGCGGCCGAAGACGACCTCGGTCTTCGCGGTGGCGGCGGCGACCTGGTCGGGCTGCGACACGTCGCAGTGGATCGCCAGCACGCGCGTGGCGTCGTTCAGCTCGTCGGCGGTGCGGCCCAGCGTGTCGGCGTCGATGTCCCAGAGCGCGACGCGGACATCGCGCGCCAGGAACCAGCGCGCCACTTCGAGGCCGATGCCGCGGGCGCCGCCGGTGACGACGGCGACGCGTTGGGCGGAAGTATCAGTTGAGGTGGACATGGGGGGTGTCTCCGTTGTGGGTGGGGAATGCAAGAAGGAATTCAGAGGGAAGGGGCTCAATCCGGCTGCGGCCGGCCGAGCTGCTGCTGGGTCAGCTCGCGGCTGGCCTGCATCAGCCGGTTGCCCAGCGCGGCGCGGCGGGCGGCGCCCAGGCGGGGTTCGATCGCGGCCAGGCTGATCGAGGCCACCGGGCGGTTGTGGCGGTCGTAGACCGGCACGCCCAGCGCCCAGCTGCTCTCCAGCACCAGGCCGGGATTCAGGCAGTAGCCCTGCGCGCGGGTCTCCAGGATCAGCGCGCGGATGGCCGCGTCGGTGCAGCGCGGGTAGTGCGCCACGCGCTGCGCAGCATTGCGCGCCAGGATGGCGTCGATGTCCGCATCGGCGAGCGCGGCCAGCATCGCGCAGCTGCCGGCGCCCACGCCGAGCGGCCAGCGGTCGCCAGCCTTGACGAGCTGGTTGCGGATCGGGAAGTCGCCCTCGGCGCGCGACAGGCAGATGCTCTCGTCGCCGTGCAGCACGGTGAAGAAGAGGGTGTCGCCCGACTCCAGCGCCAGCGCGTTCATCAGCGGCGCGGCCAGGCGCTGCAGCTCGTAGCTGGGCTCGGCCGCCAGCCCGACGGCGAAGGCCTCGGGCCCGAGCCGGTAGGCGCCGGTGGCGCGGTCGTGGATCACGAAGCCCTCGTCCACCAGCGTCAGCGTCAGGCGGATCGCGGTGGCCTTGGCCAGCCCCAGGCGCCGGCCGATCTCGTTCATGCGCAGCCCACCCGGGCCCACGCGGGTGAGCAGGCGCAGCACCGCCAGCCCGCGGCGCAGGGTCTGGGCGCCGGCGGTTTCGCCGCGCGGGGCGTCGGCGGCTTCCTGGGGGGAGAGCGGAGGCTCCGGGTTTACCCCGGCAGATGGGTCCATATATCGAACCGATATGTGCGTGAAGCGGGTGGGAAGGGCAATTCTTGCGGGATTCTGACGCTTAGCATCGCATGAATCGCCCCATAAGACCCAGCGACCGAACGATTCTGGTTCACATGGTAGACCTGTGAGCCGGGCCGATCGGCGCCAAGCCCACTCGGAGACCCGCCATGACCGCCAACCCCTTCATCGTCGGCTGGGCGCATTCGCCCTTCGGCAAGCTCGACGCGCTGGACACCGAGGCGCTGTTCGCCCAGGTCGCGCTGCCGGCCATCGAAAGCGCCGGGCTGACGCCCGAGGACATCGACGGCGTCTTCGTTGGCCACTACAACGCCGGCTTCGTGCGGCAGGACTTCAGCGGCGCGCTGGCCGCGGTGGCGATTCCCGCGCTGCGCCACGTGCCGGCCGCCCGGCTGGAGAACGCCTGCGCCACCGGCTCGGCGGCGATCTGGGCGGCGCTGGACGCCATCGGCGCTGGGCGCATGAAGCGCGTGCTGGTGGTGGGCCTGGAGAAGATGAATGGCGTGCCCGGAGCGCAGATCGGCGAGATCCTGCTCAAGTGCTCCTACGTCAAGGAGGAGGGCGACACCCCCGGCGGCTTCGCCGGCGTGTTCGGCACGATCGCCAGCGAGTACTTCGCGCGCTTCGGTGACCAGAGCGACGCGCTGGCGCAGATCGCCGCCAAGAACCACGCCAACGGCGTGCGCAACCCCTGGGCGCACATGCGGCGCGACTTCGGCTTCGACTTCTGCCGCACGCCCTCCGAGAAGAACCCCTTCGTGGCCGGCCCGCTCAAGCGCTCGGACTGCTCGCTGGTGTCCGACGGCGCCGCCGCGCTGGTGATCTCCACCGAGCCGCTGCCCGGCGCGGCCGCCCCGGCGGTGCGCTGGCGCTCGCGCACCCAGGTCAACGACGTGCTGCCGCTGTCCCGGCGTGACCCGACCCGCTTCGAGGGCGCCGCACTCGCCTGGCAGCGCGGCCTCGCGGCGGCCGGCAGCACGCTGGCCGACCTGCACTTCGTCGAGACGCACGACTGCTTCACCGTCGCCGAGCTGCTGGAGTACGAGGCCATGGGCCTGGCGCCGCACGGCCAGGGCGCCCGCGTGATCGCGGACGGCGTCACCCGCGCCGATGGCCGCCTGCCGGTCAACCCCTCCGGCGGGCTGAAGTCCCGCGGCCACCCGATCGGCGCGACCGGCGTGTCCCAGCACGTGATGGCGGCGATGCAGCTGTCCGGCACCGCCGGCGAGATGCAGGTGGCCGGCGCCGGCCGAGGCGCGGTGTTCAACATGGGCGGCGCCTCGGTGGCGAATTACCTGAGCATTCTGGAGTCGGTGGCGTGAACCCCGCTCAGACGGCCAACCTGTCGACGCTGCTGCGGCAGACGGCCCGGCTCTTCCCGGACCGGCCCGGGCTGATCCAGGGCGAGCACTCCTGGACCTGGGCGCAGATCGACGCGCGCGTCGATGCGCTGGTCGCCGCGCTGCGCGCGCTGGGGCTGAAGAAGGGCGACCGCATCCTGCAGCAGTCGCGCAACAACCTGGCGATGTTCGAGAGCGCCTGGGCGGCCTTCCGCATGGGCTGCGTCTGGGTGCCGACCAACTTCCGCCTCACCCCCGGCGAGGTGGCTTATCTCGGCGCCTCCAGCGGCGCGGTGGCGATGTTGGTGGAAACGGTGTTCGCCGGCCACGCCGCCGCGGTGCGCGAGGCCGCGCCCGCGCTGCAGCACGTGGTCTGGATCGGCGCCGACGCCCCGGCCGGCGAACTGGCCTACGAGGACCTGCTTGCCGCGCAGGCCGGCGCCGCGCCGACCGAAGAAACCGTGGCGCACGACGACCCGCTCTGGTTCTTCTACACCTCGGGCACCACCGGCAAGCCCAAGGCCGGCATCCTGACGCACGGGCAGATGGCCTTCGTGGTGACCAACCACCTGGCCGATCTGATCCCCGGCACGATGGAGGACGACTGCGCCATCGCCGTGGCGCCGCTGTCGCACGGCGCGGGCATCCACGCGCTGATGAACGTCGCGCGCGGTGCGGCCACGGTGCTGCTGCCCAGCGAGAAGATGGATCCGGAGCAGGTCTGGCAGCTCATCGAGCGCCACCGCGTCACCAACCTCTTCACCGTGCCGACCATCGTCAAGCTGCTGGTCGAGCACCCGGCGGTGGACCGCTACGACCACTCGTCGCTGAAGTTCGTGATCTACGCCGGCGCGCCGATGTACCGCGCCGACCAGCGCCTGGCGCTGCACAAGCTCGGGCCCGTGCTGGTGCAGTACTTCGGCCTGGGCGAGGTGACCGGCAACATCACCGTGCTGCCGCGCCACATGCACTCGGCCGACGACGCCGACCCCAACGCCCACATCGGTGCCTGCGGCCGGCCGCGCACCGGCATGGAGGTCGCCATCCTCGACGCCAACGGCCAGCCGCTGCCCGCGGGCGAGGTGGGCGAGATCTGCTGCCGCGGCCCGGCGGTGTTTGCCGGCTACCACGACAACGCCGAGGCCACCGCCAAGGCGCTGCGCGGCGGCTGGTTCCACACCGGCGACCTCGGCCGGCTGGACGCGCGCGGCCTGCTCTACATCACCGGGCGCGAGTCGGACATGTACATCTCCGGCGGCAGCAACGTCTACCCGCGCGAGTGCGAGGACCTGCTGCTCGAGCACCCCGGCGTCGCCGAGGTGGCGGTGCTGGGCGTACCCGACCGCACCTGGGGCGAGGTCGGCGTGGCCGTGGTGGTGCGGCGCGAGGGCAGCGAGCCGGTCAGCGCCGATGCACTGCTGGCCTTCCTCGACGGCCGCCTGGCTCGCTACCGCTGGCCGCGCCAGTTCGTGTTCTGGGACGCGCTGCCCAAGTCCGGCTACGGCAAGATCACCAAGAAGGACGTGCGTGCGCTGCTCTACGAGCGCGGCGACGTGCAGGAAATCACCGCCGACTGAGGCGGCGCACAGCCCCGACAATGCCGACCCACCGGCGAGGTCACCCGAGCCCCATCGAGAACCCTCGTCCATCCCCTGACCCCTGGAGACAACCCATGACGATTTCCCGCCGCCGCGTTCTGGCCAGCACCGGCGCCCTGGCCCTGCCCGCCCTGCACCTGGGCACGGCCCGTGCCGCTGAGTTCACGCTGAAGTTCGCCAACAACCTGCCGGTCACGCACCCGCTGAACGTGCGCGCCGCCGAGATGGCCGCCGCGATCAACGCCGAGTCGAAGGGCCGCGTGGACTTCCAGGTCTACCCGAACAACCAGCTCGGCAACGACACCGACACGCTCAGCCAAATCCGCTCGGGCGCGGTGGACTTCTTCACCCTGTCGCCGCTGATCCTGGGCACCCTGGTGCCGGCCGCGCAGATCTCCGGCGTGGGCTTCGCGTTCAAGGACTACGGCCAGGTCTGGGCCGCGATGGACGGTGACCTGGGCGCGCACGTGCGCAAGGCGATCGCCGCCAACTCGTCGCTGTTCGCCTTCGACAAGATCTGGGACAACGGCTACCGCCAGATCACCACCAGCACCAAGGCGATCACCACGCCCGAGGACCTCAAGGGCCTGAAGATCCGCATCCCGCCGAGCCCCTTCTGGTCGTCGATGTTCAAGGCCTTCGAGTCCTCGCCGCAGACCATCAATTTCGCCGAGGTCTACAGCGCCCTGCAGACCAAGGTCGCCGACGCGCAGGAGAACCCGCTGGCGATCATCGCCACCGCCAAGCTGCACGAGGTACAGAAGTTCTGCTCCATCACCAACCACATGTGGGACGGCTTCTGGTTCCTGGGCAACAAGAAGAACTTCGAGCGCCTGCCCGCCGACCTGCAGGCCCTCATCCTCAAGCACGTCAACGCCGCGGCCCTCAAGCAGCGCGACGACGTCAAGAAGCTCAACGACGGTCTGATGGGCGACCTCAAGGCCAAGGGCATGGTTTTCAACAGCACCGACGCCGAGCTGTTCCGCAAGAAGCTGCGTGCGGCCAACTTCTACGCCGACTGGCACAAGAAGTTCGGTGAAGAGGCCTGGGCCGTGCTCGAGAAGTACACCGGGAAGCTGGTGTGAGTCACGCCGCCGCGACTGAAACGGCGGCGGCTGGGGCCGACGGCTGGGCGGCCCGCCTGGACCGTCGCCTGGCCTGGCTGGTCGAGTGGCCGGCCGGCCTGCTGGTGCTGGCCGACATCGCTGTGCTCTTCGCCGGCGTGGTCTCGCGCTACCTGCTGCACGACCCGCTGCTCTGGTCGGACGAGCTGGCCTCGATCCTCTTCCTCTGGCTGGCGATGCTGGGCTCGGTCGTGGCGCTGCGCCGCGGTGAGCACATGCGCATGACCGCGCTGGTCGGCAAGGCCACCCCCGAGCGCCGGGCGCTGCTTGAGGCGGTGGCCATCGTCGCCGGGCTGGCCTTCCTGCTGCTGGTCGCGCACCCGGCCTGGGAGTACGCGGCCGAGGAGCGGGCCATCACCACCCCGGCGCTGGAGATCTCCAACCTCTGGCGCGCCGCGGCGCTGCCGGTGGGCATCGCTCTGATGGGGCTGTTCACGCTGCTGCGCCTGGCGCGGGTGGCGCCGTTGAAGACGGTGGGGCAGGCGCTGGCGATCGTGGCCGCGCTGGTGGCGGCCTTCTGGCTGGCCGGCCCGCTGTTTGCGCCGCTGGGCAAGCTCAACCTGCTGATCTTCTTCGTCGGCGTGGCCGGCGGCTGCGTCTTCGCGGGCATCCCGATCGCCTTCGGCTTCGGCCTGGCGACCTTCGGCTACCTCGCGCTGTCCACGCACACGCCGATGATGGCGCTGGTCGGCCGCATGGACGAGGGCATGAGCCACCTCATCCTGCTGGCGGTGCCGCTGTTTGTGTTCCTGGGCCTGCTCATCGAGATGACCGGCATGGCGCGGGCGATGATCGCCTTCCTCGCCGCGTTGCTGGGCCACGTCAAGGGCGGGCTGAGCTACGTGCTGGTCGGCGCGATGTACCTCGTCTCGGGCATCTCCGGTTCCAAGGCGGCGGACATGGCGGCCATCGCCCCGGCGCTGTTCCCCGAGATGAAGGCCCGCGGCGCCAAGCCCGGCGACCTCGTCGCGCTGCTGTCGGCCACCGGCGCGCAGACCGAGACGGTGCCGCCCAGCCTGGTGCTGATCACCATCGGCTCGGTCACCGGGGTGTCGATCGCCGCGCTCTTCACCGGCGGGCTGCTGCCCGCGCTGGTGCTGGGCGCGATGCTCTGCGCCGTGGTCTGGAGCCGCTACCGCCACGAGGACCTGAGCCAGGTGCAGCGCACCCCCAAGGCGCAGGTGGCCAAGCTCTTCGCGATCGCCTTCCCGGCGCTGGCGCTGCCCTTCGTCATCCGCGCCGCGGTGGTGCAGGGCGTGGCCACCGCCACCGAGGTTTCGACGATCGGCATCGCCTACTCGGTGCTGGCCGGCCTGTTCGTCTACCGGCAGTTTCCGGTGCGGCGCATCGGCCCGATGCTGGTGGAGACGGCGGCGCTCTCGGGCGCGATCCTGCTGATCATCGGCACCGCCACCGCGATGGCCTGGGGCCTGACGCAAAGCGGCTTCTCCCGCCTGCTGGCGCAGACCATGGCCGGGCTGCCGGGCGGCGCGCCGATGTTCCTGGGGGTGTCCATCGTCGCCTTCACCATCCTCGGCTCAGTGCTGGAGGGCATCCCGGCGATCGTGCTGTTCGGCCCGCTGCTGTTCCCGATCGCCCGGCAGGTCGGCATCCACGACGTGCACTACGCGATGGTGGTGATCCTGTCGATGGGCCTGGGCCTGTTCGCGCCGCCGCTGGGCGTGGGCTACTACGCCGCCTGCGCCATCGGCCGCGTCAACCCGGACGAGGGCATCCGCCCCATCGTCGGCTACATGGTCGCGCTGCTGATCGGCACGGTGATCGTGGCCTTCGTGCCCTGGATCTCGATCGGGTTCCTGTGAGCCGGTGATCCCCTGGAGCGGGCTGGGCGCTCCGCCCGCCCGCTCTGGCCGTTCGCTCAGGACGTCCCTTCCAACACCAGCTCGAAGGTCACCAGCACCGCGTTCTGCCCGCGCGCCAGCCGGCCCTGGTGGCGCCCGCCGAGGTGGTCGACGAGCATCACGTCGAGGTCGGCGCGCAGCTCGCCGTCCGCGCCCGGCGCCACGACGCCCTGGCGGATCAGCGTCTCGGTGACGAAGGGCTCGACCACGCGGCCGTCGTCGAAGACCACGCCCACCGTGCTGCCCACGCCGCCACGCACCATGGCCGCGCGCCAGCCCTGCGCGCGGCAGACCGACTCCAGCGCCTCGCAGAGGTCGCGGTTGGGCTGCACGCGCACGGCCAGCGCCGGGGCTGTACCGGACTGTGCGGCCTGTGCGGACTGTGCGGACGATGTCGGGACGGCGGCCACCGGGCGGAACAGCGAGAAGTTCGTCTCCTCGTCCGGCTGCACCGCAAACCCGGCGCCGCTCAGCGCCCAGCCCTCGAGCCGCGCCGGGCCGTCGATCAGCCGCGCCTCGTTGGGCAGCACGTGGCCGCAGTGCGCCTGACCGGTGGCGTCCAGCCAGTCGACGTGGGCGTGCAGCCAGGGTTGCTCTCCGCGTTGGTCTCTGCGCTGGCCGAAGGTGATCGTCGCCTCCTGCAGGCGGATCGGCCCCCGGGCCTCGAAGCGCTCGCTGAAGTACACCGCGTGCGCCAGCGAGCGCGACAGCGCCGGCATCACGTAGGGCCAGGGGTCGAAGACGCCGCCGTGCAGGCGGGCCACGCCGCTGGTCGCGCCCTGGGCGGCGAAGGCGGCGGTGACGGCGTCGAGCAGGCTCTGCCCGGGGGCGAGCGCGGCGGTGAAGCCCTGCAGGCCGGTGGGCGTGGTCTCGGTGCGGCGCAGGGAGGGCCCCGGGCCGAGGTGCTGGATCAGGCGCATGCCGACCT
>Ga0228698_1001271_pt1 | contig 12845 bp, 13 predicted proteins | sample McNCre117_Aug_MG_FD_178015 | JGI IMG/M metagenome (GOLD analysis project Ga0228698, IMG submission 178015) | Freshwater microbial communities from McNutts Creek, Athens, Georgia, United States - 1-17_Aug_MG | ecosystem: Environmental > Aquatic > Freshwater > Creek | place: USA: Georgia...
AGCCGCGCGCGCGCTGGCGTGCCGCCCGCCCACCCGGGGGCCCGCGCGGCCGCGCCCGAGCCCCTGGGTGTGCTGTTTCGCCGGGGCTTGCTGACCAACCTGCTCAACCCCAAGGTGGCCCTGTTCTTCCTGGCCCTGCTGCCCCAATTCATGCTGGCGGACGCGCCGCACAAGGCCCTGGCCTTTCTGTTTCTGGGCGGCTGGTTTGCCTTGCAAAGCAGTTTGTTTCTGGCGCTGCTGGTGCTGCTGCTGGCACCCTTGCAGCGCTGGCAGCCGGGCCCCCGTACACAGGCCGGCCTGCAGGCCACCGGCGGCCTGCTGTTTGCCGCGCTGGCCATGCGCCTGGCCCGTTCGCAGCCGGGCTGAGCCCGCTGCCCCCATCACGATCAACCCCTCACCGAGACCACCATGCTGCTATCTGAAGACCACCGTGCCGTACAGGATGCCGTGCGCCAATTTGTGCAGGCCGAGATCGCGCCGCATGCGGCCGATTGGGACAAGCGCCACCACTTTCCCAAGCAGCAGTTGGCGGGCCTGGCGGCCTTGGGCTGCTACGGCGTGGCCGTGCCCACCGAGTGGGACGGCGCCGGTCTGGATTACCTCAGCCTGGCCTTGATCCTCGAAGAAGTGGCCGCCGGTGACGGTGCCACCAGCACCGTGGTCAGCGTCAACAACTGCCCGGTGTGCTCGATCCTGATGGCCTTTGCCAACGACGATCAGAAGAACCGATTCTTGAAGCCCCTGGCCCGGGGCGAGATGCTGGGTGCCTTCTGCCTGACCGAGCCGCATGTGGGCTCGCAGGCCGATGGCCTGACCACCACGGCGGTGCGTGATGGCGACCACTATGTGATCAACGGCGTCAAGCAGTTCATCACCAGCGGCAAGAACGGTGACGTGGCCATCGTGATGGCGGTCACCGACAAGGCCGCCGGCAAGAAGGGCATCAGCGCCTTTGTGGTGCCCACGTCCACGCCGGGTTATGTGGTGGCCCGCATCGAAGACAAGATGGGCCAGCACGCCAGCGACACCGCGCAAATCTTGTTTGACAACTGCCGCGTGCCGGCTGCCAACCTGCTGGGCGAAGAAGGCCAGGGCCTGAAGATCGCGCTGTCGGGCCTGGAAGGCGGGCGCATCGGCATCGCCAGCCAGTGCGTGGGCATGGCCCGCGCCGCGTTTGACGCCGCGCTGGCCTACGCCAAGGAGCGCAAGGCCTTTGGCAAGCCCATCTTTGAGCACCAGGCGGTGCAGTTCAAGCTGGCCGAGATGGCCACCCGCATCGAGGCCGCCCGCCAGCTCATCTGGCACGCCGCCAGCCTGAAAGACGCCGGCCTGCCCTGCCTGAAAGAAGCCGCCATGGCCAAGCTCAATGCCAGCGAGATGGCCGAGGCCGTGTGCTCGGCGGCCATCCAGGTGCTGGGCGGCTACGGCTACGTCAGCGATTTTCCGGTCGAGCGCATCTACCGCGATGTGCGGGTGTGCCAGATCTACGAAGGCACGTCCGAGGTGCAGAAGATCCTGATCGGCCGGGCACTGGCCTGACGCGACCAGGCCCGCGAGACGGGCCGTCGTCGCGGGCCTGGCAGGCGGCCATGGCCGCTTCGCGGATCAGACGCTGATCAGCAGCCGATCACACGCCGCGCGAGCAGACATAGTTGTACACATTGCTGCCGCCGCTGCTGCTGACCAGCACCCAGCCGCACTTGATGCCGTGGCTGGCCGAGGCGGTGGTGGGCACGATGGCGGCCGAGCAGACGAGGGCGGTGCTGGCCAGGGTGGCGATCAGGCGACGGGTGCGGTTCATGGTGAGGCTCCAGATGTGGGGTTCAGGGCGCCTGCACAGTGCGACGCCATGCCCGACAGAGCTTGGCCACGCCCAGCAGATACATGCCTGCGGCCATCAACTTGCAAGCAGATGTGGCTGAGCCGGTGATTCAACGTGCCGGCAGGTACAGCCGGTCTGAATAGGTGGCCAGCCAGTGCGGCCGGAAGGCCACGAAGATGGCCACCAGCATGCCGGTCAAGAAGGCCTCGCCCGATGCGGCCAGGCCTCGGGCCAGCAGCAGGTCGTCCCAGTCGGTGCCCACGGGTGCGGCCGTGCCCAGCAGGGCCAGAGCACCGGCCAGGGTGGTGGCCAGCAGGGTGACAAAAAAGCCCCGGCCCAGGATGTAGACAAACAGGTGCGCCGGCAGCCAGCGGCGCACCGCCAGGCCCAGGCTCAGCGCCAGGCTGCCCGGCACCAGGCCCAGCCACACCAGGCGGTGCAGGCTGGCGGCGCCATCCAGCCCGCCCATGTAGCCGGTGACGGCGGCCACCGGCAGCAAGCACAGCATGGCCATGGGCCAGCCGGCCAGCATCACCAGCAGGGCGGCGCCCGACAGCGGTTGCACGATGGGCATGGCCGCATAACGGTCGGCCCCCCACATCAGCGGCATCACCGCGCACCAGGCCAGCCAGGGCCAGGGCGGGCCGCTGGCATCCAGGGCGCGCCAGGGGCGCAGGCCCAGGGCCAGCAGCAGCAGGGGCACAGCCAGGGCAAGGTCGGTGGTCATGATGGGCCTGATTGTCCGTTCTGCGCGACGCCCGTGGGCCCTTGCGGGCAGCCCCGGATGGACGCGGGTGGTGGCCGCCCCTACCGTGCGCCCGATGAAACCCGCCATCGACTTTTACTTCGACTTCACCTCGCCCTATTCGTACATCACCAACGAGTGGGTCGATGCCCTGGCCGCACGCCATGGCCGCACCGTGCGCCGCCATGCCATCTTGCTGGGCGTGATGTTTGCGGCCACCGAGATCAAGAGCCCGGTGGCCTACCCGGTCAAGCGCGAATACAGCCTGCACGATTTCGCCCGCTCGGCCCGTTTTGAAGGCCTGCCCTACCGCCAGCCCGAGGTGTTTCCGCAGCCCACCCACAACGCGGCGCGGCTGTTCTGGTGGCTGCATGACACCCAGGGCCCTGATGCGGCCGCGCAGTGGGCACGCAGCGCCTTCCGGGCGCTGTTCACGCGGGGCGTGGCACTCAGTGATCCGGCCGCGCTGGCAGCCCTGGCCGCCGAATCGGGCCTGGATGTCGCCGCTGCCCAGGCGGCCTGGGCTGATCCGCAGTGGAAAGACCGCCTCAGGCAGGTCAATGAGAAGGCCCTGGCCGCCGGCGTGTTCGGCGCGCCCTTTTTGGTGGTGGATGGCGAAGGCTTCTGGGGCAATGACCGCAAGGCGCAGATCGAGCGTTGGCTGAGCAGCGGGCCATTCTGAGCCGGCAGCAGTCCCCAATTTTTTTGCAAGGCCTGCATCCAGGCGCGCTCGCGGGGCATCCAAGCAGGCATCACCACCCACCGATCACCCAACGCCATGGATTCCACCGCCGTCGCCCTGTTCAAGCAAGCCCTGTTGCCCATGGTCGCCATCTTGTGCGGCGTGGGCTTTCCGGCCCTGGTGGTTTACTTCATCACCCGCTACAAGCTGCAACGACACCGCCAGTTGCTCGACACCGTGTGCAAGCTGGCCGACAAGAACCTGCCGGTGCCGCGTGAACTGCTTGATCCGCCGCGCCATGCGGGCCAGTCGGGTTCGCTGCTGTTTCGGGCCTTCACGCTGATTGGCGCAGGTGTGGGTTTGGCGCTGATGTTCTACCAGATGCAGTTGCCCATGATGATGGGCGTGGGCGCTCTGGCCGGCTGCGTGGGGGTGGCCCAGTTGCTGGCGCTGCGCCTGGAGCGCAAGGCACCGGCCCAGGCACTGGCCGATACCGAGGCCCCCGGGCTCTGAGCGTGGGGCCCACGCCCGCCGATGACCCGCCAGAGTCAGGTTGGTTGTGGCGCCGTGCAGCCGCCGGCGACACGGCGGCCTTTGAGCGCATCGTCATCACCCACCAGGGCCGGGTACGCCAGCAGTTGCGGCGCCTGTGCCGGGGTGATGACGCCCTGGCCGATGACCTCGCCCAGGACACCTTTGTGCAAGCCTGGCAGGCCCTGCCGGGCTTTGCCGGGCAATCGCAGCTGGGCACCTGGCTGTACCGCATCGCCTGGCGCAGCTACCTCATGCACCAACGCAAGCTGGGCCGTCGGCCTGACGAACTGCTGGCGGGCGACGACACCCCCGATCTGCCCGACGCCAGCACGCCGCACGGCCCCGCGCTGCGCCTGGATCTGGCCCAGGCCCTGGCGCGCCTGCCCGAGGCACAGCGCGTGGCCATCATCCATTGCGAGGTGCTGGCCTTGTCGCACGACGAAGCAGCCGCCGTGCTGGGCTGGCCGCTGGGCACGCTCAAATCCCATGTGGCGCGGGGCAAGGCCCGCCTGCGCGACTGGCTGGCCGATTGGCAAGACGAGGTTCACCGATGACACCTGACCAAGCCCCCGATTCAACGCCCAGCGACGCTGCGCTGGCTGCGCGCCTGCGCAGCGCCTGGCCCGCCCAGGCCCTGGCCGATGGCGGCTTCACGCAGGCGGTGATGGCCCGCGTGAACGCGCAGGTGCAGGCCCGGCGCGCGCGCGAGCAGCTCTCGCCCCAACAAGCGCGCCTGTGGGCACAGCGCAGCCAGACCCAGGCGGGCCACCGTGCCCGCCAAACCCGGCAGGCGCTGGTGTGGGGCTGCATGCTGGGCGCCGCTGTCGGCGCAGCCGGCAGCGCCCTGGGCGCCTGGCCGGTGGGTGCGGCCTGGCTGCCGGGCCTGGGCGGCTTGATTGCCAGCGCCGTGCTGGCCTGGTCGGTGGGCAACCTGGAGGTTTGATCGGCAGGCACGGCCCTGGCGGCGAGAATGCCCCCATGACCGAACCCACTGCCGTGCCCACCCCGCTCATCCACTGGCTGGACGACGAGGGCGCGCCGCAGCAGGCTGATTGGCGATCCCTGGCGGGGCATGCGCCGCCGGCTCAGGTGCAGGTGGTGGGCGAGGGCCTGCGGGCCGATCAGGCGCTGCGGCTGCTGCAAGGCGGCACCGGCCTGCTGTGGGTGGGCGACTACCAGGAGGCCCGGCACCTGATGCAGGCCCTGGGCCGGCGCCTGGATGCCCGTGATGCCCACCGCGTGCCCGGCGGCACGCCGGCGCAGATCTGGCTGGCCCAGCGCCAGGCCCAGGCGCACCGTGCGGCGGTGCTGGGCGGCCTGCTGTTGCCCTTTGACGCCGACCACGGTTTGCCGCTGCGCCGCGCCCCCGATGTGCGGGCAGCCGGCCTGCAGGCCCATGGCCCGGTGGGGGCGCACTATGTGCAATCGCTGCGCGAGCTGCTGGGCGTGGTGGGTGCCTTTGAGTGGCGCAAGAAGGGCGTGCCCATCCCGGCGCTCAAGGCCAGCATCCATCCGCACCACGGCGTGTTTTCGCCGGTGCGGGGCGAGTATGTGGACCTGGTGGCCCAGGCGCCCCTGCCCGAGGCCGTGTACCGCCATGGCGCGCAGGATGTTGGCACTGGCACCGGCGTGCTGGCGGCCGTGCTGGCCCGGCGCGGCTGGCAAGTGGTGGCCACCGATACCAGCCCCGCCGCACTGGCCTGCGCGGCCGACAACCTGCAGCGCCTGGGCCTGTCGGCCAAGGTGCAGCTGCTGCAGGCCGATCTGTTTGCGCCGGGCCAGGTGGGCCTGGTGGTGTGCAACCCGCCCTGGGTGCCGGCCCCTGCAGGCTCGGCTCTGGAGGCCGCGGTGTACGACCCCGACAGCCGCATGCTGCGCGGTTTTCTGGCGGGTTTGGCGCAGCACCTGGTGCCCGGTGGTGAAGGCTGGCTGATCCTGTCTGATCTGGCCGAGCACCTGGGCCTGCGCAGCCGCGAGCAGTTGCTGGGCTGGGTGCAGGCGGCCGGCCTGGTGGTGCTGGGCCGGCACGACACCCGCCCGCGCCACCACCGGCCGGCCGATGCCACCGACCCCTTGCACGCCGCGCGCTCGGCCGAGCTCACGTCCCTGTGGCGTCTGGGCATCGCCTGATCACCCAGCGTGCTGCGCGCGGTCATACTGCGTGCATCACGTTCAAGTGGATCGGCATGACCCCGGTTTTTGATTGGATCCGTCGTGTGGCCCGCACGGGCCTGCTGTCGCTGCTGTGCGCAGGCGCTGGCGCGCCGGCCTTGGCCGCACCGCCTGCCACCCCGGTTGTCACGCGTTATGGCATGTGGATGGCCGATGGCCACCGCGCGGGTGGCTTGCAGATCGAGGCGCGCCCGGGTGGCGAATTCATCGCCCGCTTTGAATACAAGGACAACGGCCGGGGCCCCGATACCGTTGAGCGTTACCGCCTGGACACCGACGGCACGCCGCTGCACTACGAGGTGCGAGGCACCACCACCTACGGCAGCCAGATTCACGAGACCTTTGAGCGTGCGGCAGGCCGCGCCCGCTGGCGCAGCGAGGTGGATCGTGGTGAGGTGGCCGCACCCGGTGGCCTGCTGTATGGGCCGCTGGGCGGCTCACCGGCGGTGGATGGCCTGGCCCTGGCGGCCCTGGCCCGCCGCTCTGACCGCACCTTGCCGCTGGCCCCCGAAGGCACGCTTCGCCAGCAGGTGCTCGATCGTGTCACCGTCACCCAGCCATCGGGCCAGCGGCTGGCGCTGCAACTGCTGGCCCATGTGGGGCAGGGCTTTGAGCCCACCTACCTGTGGGCCACCGAGCAAGCGCCGGTGCGCCTGTTTGCGCAGATCATCCCGGGCAGCTCGGCCTTGATCCTGGAGGGTTGGCAATCCACCCAGCCGGTGCTGGCGGCGCGCCAGAAAGAAGCCGAAACCCTGCTGATGGCCACGCGGGCCCGGCAGTGGCTCAAGCCCTTGCCGGGCCTGACGGTGGTGCGCAATGCGCGCGTGTTTGACAGCGAGCAGGCCCGCCTGGGCCCCGCCAGCGATGTCTACGTTTACCGTGGCCGCATCACGGCGGTGGTGCCGGCCGGCAGCATGGCGCCGCAAGCCCCCGATACCCAGATCGACGCCGCCGGTCGTGTCATGCTGCCCGGCCTGTTTGACATGCACGACCACGCCTGGCGCGGCGCGGGCGGCCTGCACCTGGCGGCCGGTGTGACCACCGTGCGCGACATGGGCAGCAACAACACCATGATGGCGGCCCTGATCGACGAGATCAGCGCGGGCCAGCTGGCTTACCCGCAGGTGGTGCCCGCCGGCTTCATCGAAGGCGACAGCCCGTTTGCCGCCCGTGCAGACTTTGTGGTCAAGACGCTGGACGACGCCAGACGCGCCATCGACTGGTATGCGCAGCGCGGGTATCCGCAGCTCAAGGTCTACAACTCGTTTCCCAAGGAGATCCTGCGCGAGACCGTGGCCTACGCCCACCAGCGTGGCCTGCGTGTCAGCGGCCATGTGCCGGTCTTTCTGCGGGCCGAAGACGTGATCGACATGGGCTTTGACGAGATTCAGCACATCAACCAGTTGCTGCTGAACTTTCTGGTCACGCCCACCACCGACACCCGCACGCTGGATCGCTTCGTGTTGCCGGCCGAGCGTCTGGGTGAGCTTGATCTGGACAGCGAGCCGGTGCAGGCCTTCATCCGACTGCTCAAGCAGCGCGGCACGGTGGTCGACCTGACCTTGATGACTTTCATGTTCATCCAGCAGCAGCACGGCGAAGACCCGGCCGAGCTGGCCGATGTGCTGCAACACCTGCCGCCCGATCAGCAGCGCAGCGCGCGCATGGCCACCATGAAGATCCCCGATGCGGCGGCCGCCCGGCGCTACCGTGCGGCCGTGGCCAAGATGATCGACTTTGCCGGGCGCCTGTACCGGGCGGGTGTGCCGCTGGTGGCCGGCACCGATCACCTGGCCGGTTTTGTGCTGCACAGCGAACTGATCGGTTATGTGCAGGCCGGGCTCACTCCGGCGCAGGCCATCCAGGTGGCCACGCTCAACGGCGCGCGCTACACCGGCACGCTGGCCGATCGCGGCCGCATCGCGCCCGGCATGCGGGCCGATCTGCTGCTGGTCGATGGTGAACCCACCGAGCGCATCGCCGACATCCGGCGTGTGGCCCTGGTCATCACCCAAGGCCGTTGGCTGGCCCCGCGTGAGGTGCACCAGAGCCTGGGCATCAAGCCCTTCGTTGAGCAAACGCCGGTGGTGACCAGCCAAGGCCCGGCACCGGCCGCTGCACGCTGACCGGCTGCCGGGCCTGGCCCGGGGCAATCAGCCCAGGCGGGCCACCACGGCGGCCAGGCGCTCGCCAAACTTCTTGGCGGTGGCGATGTCGCCGGGCACCATCTCGTCGGTCGAGGCGTCCGACGGCGTGCTGGTCATCAGGCCGGCCGACGAGGCCACGTAGTTGATGTCGTCACGCGTGGCGGCCTTGCTGTTGGACGGCATCATGCCGGTGCCCACCCACAGCATGCTGTGCTGCATGGCCAGGGTCATCAGGTAGTGCAGGGTGGAATGCTTGTCGCCGTTCATCGAGGCCGAGTTGGTGAAACCGGCAGCCAGCTTGTCCTTCCACTGCTGGGTAAACCACGCCTTGCTGGATGCATCAGCAAATTTCTTGAATTGCCAGCTGGTCATGCCCATGTAGGTGGGCGAGCCCATCACGATCATCTTGGCCGCGTTCAGGGCTTCCCAGCCGCCTTCGGGCAGGTTGCCTTCGGCGTCGATGGCCAGCAACTGGCCGCCGCTGGTGCTGGCGATGGCTTCGGCGATCTTGGAGGTGTGGCCGTAGCCGCTGTGATAGACGATGACGATGGCGCTCATGGTGGTGTCCTGGTGAAGGCGGGCCACGCCCATCGCGGCCCGATGCGCCATTGTTGGCAAGGCTGCGGGGCCGTGGATTCGGTGCCCTTCACGCCATCATTCGAAAAAACTGATGGCAAGTGCCCCTTCAGCCGGCCAACTGGGCCACCGCATGCCGGGCCAGGGCCATGCACGATGTCAGGCCCGGTGATTCGATGCCGAACAGGTTGACCAGGCCGGGCACGCCATGCACCGCGGGGCCGTCCACCCTGAAATCAGCCACCGGCTGGCCCGGCCCGGTGATCTTGGGCCGCATTCCGGCGTAACCGGGCTGCAGCACGCCGTCGGGCAGGCCCGGCCAGTAGCGACGCACCTGGCTGTAAAAGCCCTCGGCCAGCGCCGGGTTCACCTGGTACTCGATGTGGTCCACCCATTCAAAGCTGGGCCCAAAACGCGCCTGGCCGCCCAGGTCCAGCGTGAGGTGCACCCCCAGGTGGCCGCTGTGCCCGGGCGCCGGGTACACCAGCCGCGAAAACGGCGCGCGGCCGGGCAGGGTGAAGTAGCAGCCCTTGGCCAGGTAGGGCGTGGGCACCTGATCGGGCGGCATGCCGGTCCAGCTGGCCGCCAGCGCCGGTGCGCCCAGGCCGGCGCAGTTGATCACCGTGCGGGCCTTCAGCGTGCTGGGCTCGGCGCCGCCCACGTTCAGCTCGATCCCGTCATCCAGCAGACGCCCGCCCACCACGGGTGAACACAGGGCCAGCATGGCGCCATGCTGCTCGGCCTCGCCCAGCAGGGCCAGCATCAGGCCATGGCTGTCGATGATGCCGGTGGACGGCGACAGCAGGGCACCCACACAGGCCAGTGCAGGCTCCAGCGCGCGGGCCTCGTCGGCGCTCAGACGCTGCAAGTCGTTCACCCCGTTGGCGTTGGCCTGGGCCAGCAGGGCATCCAGCCCGGCCAGCTCGGCGGCGTCGGTGGCCACGATCAGCTTGCCGCAGCGCTGGTGGCCCACGCCACGCTCGGCACAAAAGTCATACAGCATCTGCTTGCCCTGCACGCACAGGCGTGCCCGCAGCGAGCCGGTGGGGTAGTACAGCCCGGCGTGGATGACCTCGCTGTTGCGCGCGCTGGTCACGGTGCCAAAGGCGTTTTCGGCCTCCAGGATGACCACCTCGCGGCCGGCCAGGGCCAGCTCACGGGCCACCGCCAGGCCCACGGCGCCAGCGCCAATGACGATGCAGTCAACTTGTTCCATGCACCGATTCTGGCGCTTCGTGATGCCGCCAAACCTGTGCAACGTTGCCGCACCGCGCTGGATGCCGCCCGCTTGAGGGGGGCGAATACGGGAGAACCCTGATCTTGATCAAACGCCCTGGCCGCATCAGCCCTTAGTCTGCGCCCCGCCTTGGCCGCCTGCGCGCGGCAGGTGCCCGCTGCCCCCTTGTTTTGTCTTGATCCAGCCCATGATCTCCATGCAACCCCAACCGGCGGGCCTTCCGTCGGGCACCATCGGTGGCCGCCGCAGCGGCCGCACCGCAGCCTGGCAATGGCGGCGTCTGCTCAGCTCGCCTCACCGTCTGGCCTTTTGGGGCGCCTGCCTGGTGCTGGCGTTGGGCTCGCTGTGGTGGGGCGCCACGCTGGCGCTGGCCGCTGCGGGGCACAACCTGCCCTGGGCGGTGCCTGCGCCGCTGGCGCGTGCCACGGTGATGGGCCTGGGCCTGGCGCCCTTGTTCGTGCTGGGCATGCTGCACACGCTGGGCAGCGGCTGGCTGGGCATGGGCCCGGTGCCGGGCCGCCTGATGCTGGCGCCCGTGCTGGCCCTGCTGGGCGGCTGGCTGATGGCCGTGGTGGGCAGCCACCTGTCGGCGCCGCTGGCCGCGCTGGGCCTGGCCGCCGCCGCCGTGGGCCTGGCCCTGGGCACGGGCCTGTTCGGCCTGATGGTGATGGAAAGTCGCGTGGCCAACCGCGACCACGCCGTGCTGGCCCTGCTGGGTTGCGCCGTGGTGGTGGTGGCGCAGTGGGCAGTGGCCGTGATGCTGGCGCTGCGCCTGCATGGCGTGGCCTGGGCCGTGCTGCAGGCCGCCTGCTGGGGCGGCATCGGCCTGGCCATGCTGGCCGTGGGCCATCGCCTGATGAAACCACTGGCCGCCTCGGATGAACTGCTGCCTGCGGTGTGGCGCTCACGCCAGGTGCTGGCCGCCATGGCCGCCATGCTGGTGTGCCAGGCCGTGCTGGTGCTGGGTGAAGGCCTGGTGGGCGGCAGCGTGTCGGCCCTGCCGGCCGCCTTGCGTGCCGCCCTCGAGCTGCCGACCGGTGCCTGGCTGTTGGCGCTGGCCTTGCGCTGGGGCTGGCGTCAGCGGGCCGGCGCACGCCTGTTTGGCCTGCTGTGCCTGGGCCTGGCCTGGCTGGGGGTGGCCTTCACGCTCAGCGGCGTGTCGCATGCGCTGATGAGCAGCTCGGGCGGTGCGCTGTCGCTGGGTGATGCGCCGCTGCAAGCGCTGCTGATGGGCTTTGTGGGCAGCATGCTGCTGGCATCGGCCACCGCCACGGTGCGCGCCTTGTCGGGCCGCGCCGTGCTGGCCGACAACTGGGTGTGGCTGATGGCCTGGGCGCTGCAGGTGGCTGCGCTGGCCCAGGTGTGCGCCGCGCTGTGGCCGCAGGCCGCCACGCCGCTGCAATTGCTGGCAGCGCAGTTCTGGTTGGGCTCGATGGGGGCCTGGGTGCTGCGTCACCTGGCCTGGCTGGGCCAGCCCAGGGTGGACGGCGCGCCAAACTGAGGCCCTGCGCGCCGGCGGCGGCGCTGCGGCGCCTGCCCGCGCCAAGGCTTGTGCCGGGCTGTTGTGCGGCTGTCCTCGCCGGCGCTTGTCCTGGGGCTGATCAGGTGGCTTGTGGCAGACTGCCGCAATCATCACACCATTGAGGCCCCGCCATGAGTTCAAGCACCCCCCACAACCGCGTTGCCCTGGTCACGGGGGCGGGCTCGGGCATTGGCCTGGGCTGCGCCAGCGCGCTGGTGGCCGACGGCTGGCGCGTGGTGTACACCGGCCGCCGGGCCGATGCGCTGCAGGCGGCCATCGCCAAGGCGGGTGACCCGTTTGGCGACATCAGCCAGCGTGCCATCGGCGTGCCCTGCGATGTGGGCGACGAGGCCTCGGTGGCGGCACTGTTTGACACCATCGGCCAGCGCTTTGGCCGGCTGGATCTGCTGTTCAACAACGCCGGCGTGTCGCTGCCGGTGCAAACGCCCGACGAGCTGAGCGCCGACACCTGGCGCCGGGCCGTGGACACCAACCTCAATGGTGCGTTCTTCTGCCTGTCTCAGGCCTTCAAGATGATGCGCCACCAGTCGCCACAAGGCGGGCGCATCATCAACAACGGCTCGATCTCGGCCCATGCGCCGCGCCCCGGCTCCATCGCCTACACCGCCACCAAGCACGCCATCAGCGGCCTGACGCGCGCGGCCAACCTCGACGGCCGGGCCTTCAACATCGCCGTGGGCCAGATCGACATCGGCAACGTGGCCAGCGACATGACCGAGCGCATGACCAAGGGCGTGCCGCAGGCCGACGGCAGCATCAAGCCCGAAGACCGCATGGATCTGGCCTGCGTGGTTGACAGCTTCATGACAATGGCCCGCCTGCCGCTGAGCGCCAACGTGCTGTTCATGACGGTGATGGCCACCAAGATGCCGTTCGTCGGACGGGGCTGAGCGCCCGCCACGCCGATGCGCCGCTGGCACCTGCTGCCTGCACCGCTGCTTCAGCGGCTGGCCCAGGAGCGGGCCTCGCTGGCGCAATGCATCACGCTGGCGCTGCTGCTGCATGTGCTGCTGGTGCTGGTGTTTGGCAACGCCGAAGGCGGCAGTGCCCAGCCCGGCCAGGGCGTGTTTGGCGCGCTGAACATCCGCTTGACGGGCAACGACCCCAGTTCGCGCCAGGAGGCCACCGTGGCCTCGGATGCCCACACCGGCCCCAGCGGCCAGGCCGCCCAGCGGCGACACGGCGGCGCCGTGCGCGCCCCGCAGCCCGATGCCCCCTTGCCCGATCAGCCCGGCGCGGCCCGTGAAGGGGTGTGGCAGCAGCAGGCCCACGATGGCGCCGCACCCGGCAGCCCGGTGGATGCCGCACCCGCCACCGCCCAGCCCGCGCCCGATCCCACCCCCGCGCCCGAGCTGCCGCAGCCGCCCCGCCTGGTGCCCGCGCCCCA
>Ga0228698_1001272_pt1 | contig 12844 bp, 12 predicted proteins | sample McNCre117_Aug_MG_FD_178015 | JGI IMG/M metagenome (GOLD analysis project Ga0228698, IMG submission 178015) | Freshwater microbial communities from McNutts Creek, Athens, Georgia, United States - 1-17_Aug_MG | ecosystem: Environmental > Aquatic > Freshwater > Creek | place: USA: Georgia...
TCATAGGGGCGGCCATCCGCCAGCCCTACGTCACGCAGCGCCTTTTTCAGCACGTCTTTATCGAACTCTTTGGTGCCGGAAAACTGAATGTCTGCAATGGTCGCGCGCTCTTCCACGACCACCACCAGTACGTCATCCTTGACGTCGATACGCACTTCCCTGAACAGCCCCAAGGCAAACAAGGCGCGAATGGATGCAGCCGCTTTCTCGTCGCTATAGGTGTCGCCTACGCGCACCGGAATGGAGGCAAACACCGTACCCGCTTCCACCCGCTGCAAGCCTTCCACACGGATGTCACGCACAGGAAATGGGTCCAGCGCCAACGCTGCCTGGGCCGCCAGACCGGTCACCACAGCGGCGATCGCACGCAGTACAAATTGTGAATTCAAACGCATGTTAGGTACTTCGGAACGGAAATTAATCGGATTAGAGCCACAGGCGGGATAGGTCATTGAACAACGCAATGGACATCATGATCAGCAACATTGCGAGCCCCAGACGCTGCAGTCTGGCCAACCATGCCTCGGAGACGGGACGCCCGGTCAGGGCCTCCCAACCATAATACATCAGGTGTCCGCCATCCAATACCGGCAGCGGTAGCAGGTTCAACACGCCCAGACTGATACTGATAAGAGCCAGAAACACCATGAATTGCTCCAGACCCATGGCCGCAGATTTGCCAGCGTAATCGGCAATGGTGATGGGCCCGCTGAGATTGCGCACAGAGGCGGCGCCAATGACTATCTGCCCCATCATGCGCAAAGTCAAAAACGACACTTCCCAGGTCTTGGTGGCGGCTTTCTGGATGCCACCGAACAGGCCATATTGCACCCGGGTCATCTCCGGATTGCCACCAATCATGGCCCCCACCCGACCAATGGTCTGTGCGCCCTCCACTTCCTGGCTCGGAGTGACAGTCACCGTGCGCTGGGATTGGTCGCGTTGAATCAACCATTGCTGGGGCCGGGGCGTCCCTGCGGCGCCAGACTGGCGGATAAGGTCACGCAATTGCACTCCGTCCGCAATGCGTACCGCATCCACCTGCAAAACGATGTCACCCGCCAGAAGGCCCGCAAGAACGGCAGGATTCCCAGGCGTCATGGCGCCTATGCGCGCCGGGGAAAAAGGTGCGAGGAAGCCAATTTCTTTGAACAGGGACGCATCGACGTGTCTGACATCCAAGCCGTCCAAGGGCAGTGTGGCGATGCGAGGCTCTTGTCCTGTGGCGCTGAGGTATTCCAGTTCAAGGTTCTGCCCATCGAGTGCGGCTCGGGTCAACCACCACCGCAGCCCTTCAAAAGACAAGACGTCTTCAGCGACATCGCCGGCAAATCCTGCTTTCAGAATCCGCTCGCCACCCACGAAACCGGCGCGAGCGGCCAGCGACTTCTCAGGCGGGTGCGACACGATGGCCACCGGTTCGGTGACGCCGATCCAGTTCACGGCGCTGTAAAGCAGCAGTGCGAGCCATAGATTGGCCAATGGGCCCGCTGCCACAATCGCGGCACGGCTTTTCAACGGTTGGCGATTGAACGCCAAGGGGAGCTCAGCTTGTGCGACCGGCGCCTCCCGCTCATCGAGCATGCGAACGAACCCGCCCAGGGGTAACAAGCCCACGCGATATTGCGTTCCTGAGCGTGGCGATGTCCACGCCCCAAGGGTTGGGCCAAAGCCGATTGAAAACTGCAAGACCTTCACGCCGCAGGCGCGGGCCATGGCGAAATGCCCCCACTCATGCACGGCCACGAGCAACGCAATTGCCACCAAAAATGCAGCCAGCGTCAGCATGGTGAGGTAGACCGGTTAGCGTCCAAGGCGGCTTGCAACGCCCTGCGCCACCGCACGGGATTGCTGATCCAACCCGATCAAGGCTTCCAGCGACGTGGGCCTGGCAAACTGGACTTGCTCCAGCGTTTCCATATTGACCCGGTGAATGTGATCGAAGCGGATACGCTCATTCAAAAAGGCATCCACAGCGATTTCATTGGCAGCATTCAACACCGCAGTAGCACCCTCTGCGCCTTCCAGCACCTGCCAGGCCAGGTTGAGTCCCGGGTACCTCGTTGCATGGTCATTGGATGTAAACGGCTCAAATGTCAGCGCGGCCATTTGGGTGAAGTCAAGCGCCGCGGCTCCGCTGCGAATACGCCGCGGCCAGGACAGCCCGTAGGCAATGGGGCCGCGCATATCGGGCGTGCCCAGTTGCGCCACAACAGAATTGTCAACAAACTGGACCATGGAGTGGATCACGCTTTGCGGATGAATCACCACTTCAATATCGCGCGGCTCGACGCCAAATAAAAACTTGGCCTCGATAACTTCCAAGGCCTTGTTCATCATCGTGGCGGAGTCCACCGAAATCTTGCGCCCCATCACCCAGTTGGGGTGGGCGCACGCTTCTTGGGGCGTGACCGTACCCAAGGTATGTGGCGCACGGGTGCGAAATGGGCCACCGGAGGCAGTCAGGATGATCTTGTCTACCAGATCGCTCCATGTGGTCGGGTCGTCCGGCAAAGACTGGAATACGGCGGAGTGCTCGCTGTCGATTGGCAGCAAGGTTGCGCCGCCCGTCTTTACCGCGTCCATAAACAAATTGCCACCCACCACCAGCGCCTCTTTGTTCGCAAGCAGCAAGCGTTTGCCCGTGCGCGCGGCGGCCATGCAGGGCGCGAGTCCTGCGGCGCCCACGATGGCAGCCATTACCGCATCCACTTCGGGGTGCGCCGCCATTTCAACCAGCGCAGCAGGACCGGAGAGAACCTCTACCGCCAACCCTGCAGTGCGGCAACGCTCTTTCAGAAGCGCGGCAGACGCCTCGTTCGCCATGACCGCAAATTGCGGCTTGAACGCGCAGCACTGCTTGAACAAAGCCTCGACACTGGTCGAAGCAGTAAGCGCAAATGCTTCGTACTGCTCGGGATGCAAAGCCATCACTTCCAGCGTGTTGACCCCGATGGAGCCGGTGGAGCCCAAAATGACCACGCGCTGTTTCATACCAGGCCCCCGCTAACCAGCATCATGGCCAAAGGCAATGTCGGCAACATCGCGTCCACGCGGTCCAACACACCACCGTGCCCCGGCAACAGGTTGCTACTGTCTTTTACGCCGGCCGACCGCTTGAACAAAGACTCCACCAAATCGCCGACCACGCTCATCGTGGTCAAAAATACGATGCCCAGAAAAAGCTTGAGCCCCCCCATGTCCAAGAGGCGGGAATAGAGACTTTTGGAGTCCACCGCCTGGTGTGCATCGACGTAGATCCAAACCAGCGCGATCAAAGTCACCGTGGTCAAACCGCCAAAGACACCCTCCCAGGTCTTGCCGGGGCTGACCGTGGGGGCCAGCTTGTTGGCGAAGAACTTTCCGCCCAGGGCGCGTCCGGCGAAATAAGCGCCAATGTCGGCGGCCCACACCAACGCCAGAATCGACATCATGAAATTAAGACCCACAACGCGCGCCTGCATCACCGCCAGCCACGCGGCCCACAGCAGCACGACGCCGCCGGCCAGCCGAACCGCACCGGGCACGGCGCGCCATGCCGCGGCTCCGGCCCGCAATACCCAGGCGCTTGCCAACACCCAAAATACCCCCATCGCCAACCAGACCGCGCCAACCTGCACAAAGGGCAGGCCCAGGTACCACGCGGCAAAACAACTCACCGCGCACACCATGCCCGCACCCAGCGCAAAGGCCTGCCCGTAGCCGCAAAGCCGGGCCCACTCCCACGCAGCGCAGGCAACCATGACCAATGTCACAACCCCAAAGGGGGTAGCGGTGGAATAAAACGTCGCGGGCAGGAAAACCGCCAGCATCACCAAGGCCGTCAAAATTCGTTGCTTCAGCATAAGGTGAACTGCTCAGGCAGCCGTTTGAGGTAATTGTTCCGACGTCATACCAAAACGCCGTTCCCGAGAGGCAAAAGCCGCAATCGAAGCATCCAGCTCAGCCTCGTCAAAATCAGGCCACAGTGCATTCGAGAAATAAAGTTCGCTGTACGCGGCCTGCCACAACAAAAAGTTGCTGAGCCGCATTTCACCGCCGGTCCGAATGATCAGGTCCGGGTCACCGGTTTCAAAGGTGGAAAGTTTCTGCGCGAGGCTTTCCTCGGTGATGGGTTGCCCGGCCGCCGCAAGCAATTTCGCAGCATTCACCACGTCCCAACGCCCGCCGTAGTTGAAGCAGATATTGAGCGTAATGGCGGTGTTCTCCAAGGTCTCGCGTTCGGCACTTTCGAGGCTTTGACGCACTCGCTCGGATAAACCTTCGCGAGCACCAATGAAACGCAGTTTCACGCCATCGTTTTTGAGTTGATTCAGCTCGCGAGAAAGCGCCACGACCAGAATATCCATCAGCGCCGACACTTCATCAATCGGACGCTTCCAGTTCTCGGAAGAAAACGCGAACACGGTCAGTACGCTCACCCCACGATTGGCGCATGCACGAACGGTGCGTTTGAGAACGTCCACACCTTGTTTGTGCCCGGCGACACGGGGCAGGAAACGTTTGTTGGCCCAGCGTCCATTGCCATCCATCACGATGGCAATGTGCCGGGGAGTTGTTTCCAGGTTGGACGCCATGGATGGAGAAAGCCGGCGGGAGCCCGACCTCAAACAGCCATGATGTCTTGCTCTTTGGCCGCTACCAGGCGGTCGATTTCAGCAATGTGTTTGTCGGTGATTTTTTGAATATCGGCCTCAGAGCGCTTCTGATCATCTTCAGAGGCTAGCTTATCTTTGACCAACTTTTTGACCGCATCATTGGCGTCGCGGCGCACATTGCGAATGGCAACCTTTGCGCCTTCGCCTTCGCTGCGGACCACCTTGGTGAGTTCCTTGCGGCGCTCTTCGGTCATTGCGGGCATGGGGACACGAATCAATTCGCCCATGCTCGATGGATTAAGGCCGAGGTCACTGTCACGGATGGCCTTTTCAATCTTGGCAGACATGTTCTTTTCCCACGGCTGAATGCCGATGGTGCGCGAATCAATCAGCGACAGATTGGCAACCTGACTGATCGGCAGCATGGAGCCGTAATAGTCCACATGCACGGTATCCAGCAATGCCGGATTGGCGCGTCCGGTACGAATCTTGGTGAGGTTGTTCTTGAAGGAATCGATGGAGTGATCCATCTTGCTTTCCAGCGTCTTTTTAATTTCTGCAATGGGCATTTTCAAATCCTCCAACCGTCAAATTGCCGATACACGGCAGCAACACACATTAAACGTGAACCAGCGTGCCCTCATCTTCACCCATTACCACGCGCTTGAGCGCGCCATGTTTGAAGATGGAAAACACCTTGATGGGCAACTTTTGATCGCGGCACAGCGCAAACGCCGTTGCGTCCATGATCCCCAGATTCTTGGCCATGGCCTCATCAAAAGTGATTTTGGCGTAACGCACCGCATTGGGATCTTTCTTGGGATCGGCGCTGTACACACCGTCCACCTTGGTCGCCTTCAGTACCATCTGGGCACCAATCTCGGCTCCACGCAGCGCCGCAGCCGTATCGGTGGTGAAGAACGGATTGCCGGTTCCGGCAGCAAAAATGACGACCTTGCCTTCTTCCAGATATTGCAGAGCCTTGGGGCGTACATAGGGTTCAACCACCTGTTCAATCCCGATTGCCGACATCACCCGCGCCACCAAACCGGCCTTGTTCATGGCGTCGCCCAAGGCCAGCGAATTCATGACCGTTGCCAGCATTCCCATGTAGTCCGCTGTGGCGCGGTCCATGCCCACGGAACCACCCGCAACACCGCGAAAAATATTGCCGCCGCCAATAACCACCGCCACTTCGACACCGAGCCGAGTGACCTCGGCCACCTCTTCCACCATCCGAACAATGGTGTCACGGTTAATGCCAAACTGGTCATCCCCCATCAGCGCCTCACCAGACAACTTCAACAAAATTCTCTTGAAGGCGGGCTTTTCTTGCTGCATGGGGTACTTCCTAATTTAAGCGGTGTTTGGCTGCAATATTCGATTAAGCGGACTGCTTGGCAGCGGCGACTTGCGCAGCCACTTCAGCTGCAAAGTCGTCCACCTTTTTCTCAATGCCTTCACCCACCACATACAAAGTAAAGCCCTTGACAGTAGTGTTAACGGACTTGAGCATTTGCTCCACAGTTTGCTTGTCGTTTTTCACGAAGGCCTGGTTGAACAGAGACACTTCCTTCAGGTACTTCTGCACACCACCTTCGATGCGCTTGGCAACGATTTCGGCGGACTGCACGGGCTTACCCGCTGCGGTTGCCACGGCCGCGTCTTCGGCAGCCTTGGCAGCCGCCACAGAACGCTCGCGCTCAACCAGTTCAGCGGGAACATCGGCACTGGACAGGGCCACAGGCTTCATCGCTGCCACGTGCATGGCCACATCCTTGGCAGCCACTTCGTCGCCATCAAATTCCACGACCACGCCGATGCGGGTGCCGTGCAGATACGTTGCCAACTTGCCAGATTCAAAACGCTTGAAGCGACGGAAAGTCATGTTCTCGCCGATCTTGCCGATCAGGCCCTTGCGCACGTCTTCCAAAGTGGGACCAAAGCCGTCTTGCGCGTAGGCAAGCGCACCCAGAGCGGCCACGTCGGCAGGATTGTTCTTGACGATCAATGCAGCGGCGGCATTGGCCAAGGCCAGGAAGCTGTCGTTCTTGGTCACGAAGTCGGTTTCGCAGTTCACTTCGAGCAAGGCGCCCACATTGCCTTCCACAAAGCTGGCAACAACGCCTTCAGCGGTCACACGGGCGGCGGCCTTGCCGGCCTTGCTACCCAACTTGACGCGCAGCAACTCTTCGGCCTTTTCCATGTTGCCTTCGGCTTCAGTCAGAGCCTTCTTGCATTCCATCATGGGCGCGTCGGTCTTTCCACGCAGTTCAGCAACCATACTTGCAGTAATCGCAGCCATCTTTATTTCTCCGTATTCAGTTCAGTTTCAATATCAGCTAAAAAAAAGGGGCAACGAAGCCCCCTTTTTGGGTCAACCAAGGCCTTAGGCAGCCTCGTTCACCTCAACGAATTCGTCTTCGGTTTCGGCAACGGCCTTGACCACGTCGTCCACCGCATTGGCACGGCCTTCGAGCACTGCGTCTGCAATGCCGCGGGCATACAAAGTCACCGCCTTGGAGGAGTCATCGTTACCGGGAATGACGTAGTCAATACCTTCGGGCGAGTGGTTGGAGTCCACCACACCGATCAACGGAATGCCCAACTTGCGGGCTTCTGCGATGGCGATCTTGTGGTAGCCCACGTCGATCACGAAAATTGCGTCCGGCAGGGTGTTCATATCCTGGATGCCGCCGATGTCTTTTTCCAGCTTTTCCAGTTCACGAGCAAACATCAGTTGCTCTTTCTTGCTCATGGAATCCAGACCAGCTTCTTGCTGAACCTTCATGTCCTTGAGGCGCTTGATCGAAGTCTTGACGGTCTTGAAGTTCGTCAGCATGCCACCCAACCAGCGTTGGTCAACATAGTGAACGCCTGCGCGCTGGGCTTCAGTAGCCACAATTTCACGTGCTTGACGCTTGGTGCCAACCATCAAAATAGTGCCGCGCTTTGCCGACAACTGGCGCACGAACTTGGCGGCTTCCTGGAACATCGGAAGCGACTTTTCCAGGTTGATGATGTGAATCTTGTTGCGATGACCGAAGATAAACGGGGCCATCTTGGGGTTCCAGAAGCGGGTTTGGTGACCGAAGTGAACGCCGGCTTCCAGCATTTCGCGCATAGTAACTGCCATGAATTTCTCCAAAGGTTGGGTCTTAAATCCGGTCCGTCAATTGCGCTCTGTGAAGATAAAATTCTTCGGAACACAACACCTTGTCAGAACCGGTTTGCGATTTATTGTGGGTAGCGACAAACGCACCACCTGCACAACCCGTAGATTTTAGCATGGAAGTAGGGGTTAGCCCTCACACAACCATGGACCGCTTTTGACTCCATATGGTTAGAAACAGGTATTCATGAAAATTGCAGTTATTGGCGCGGGCATTGTCGGCCTGTGCACAGCGTACGAATTGGTTCAGGATGGCCACCAAGTCAGCGTATTCGAGCGCAATTCTGCAGTCGCCCAGGAAGCCAGTTTTGCCTGCGCTGGCCACTTGTCACCCAGCTTGTCCCACCCCCTGGCCTTTCCCCATTGGCCTGCTGGCTCTTGGCTGCGCGCTCTTGCTGCGCCGTCGTTCGTCACCCTGCACAAGGGCATCTCTGTCAGTGACTTGCGGTGGCTTTATGGGTGGAAGACTGCCCACAAAAACCACCTTGACACTTTGGCTACAGCCCATGCGCTGGTGAGTTACAGCCTGGAGCGCTGGCATGCCGCCTCGCTGAAAGAGTCGCTTGCCCTTGAGCAATCGCAAGGCCATCTTGTGCTCTGGCAATCTGAAGCCGCGCTGGCCCGTTTCAAAGCCCGATTGGGCGCCATGAAAGACTTCGGTCTTGCGGCCCAGATACTGACACCCGACGAAGCCCGCGCCGCGGAGCCCGCATTGCAAGCGGACTTCGCATTCCATGCTGCGACCTATTTCCCAGCTGACGAAGTAGGCAATTGCCGGCAATACGCCCACTTGCTAAAAGAAAAACTCAACCAGGCGGGCGCACCGCTGCATTTCGGCACCGCTGTTCGGACAATGACCACAGCGGGCACCGGAGTGCAGGTTCAGACAGCTGGTGGCGACATTTATCCGTTTGAACAGGTCGTTGTCTGTGCTGGAGCCGAATCCGCCTCGTTGACTGAAAGTTGCGCACGCCTTGCGCTCACGACCTTGTGGAGCCATTCCCTGAGCGCGCCCATCCGAGAGCCGCTCAATGCCCCCCGAAGCGCGGTTCAGGACGCGCAAAGAAACATGACCATCACGCGCATGGGCGCGCGGGTACGGGTCGCGGGCGGTGCCGCATTGGGTGCCCGAAACAACGGTCAAGACGCCACGACAGTCAACCATTTGTATCGCACGCTCAACACGCTGTTCCCGGGTGCTGCGGACTTCAGTCGCAGCGCGCAGGTTTGGCGCGGCGCCAGCCAATTCACCCCGGACGGGCTTCCACTCATTGGGAACAGCGGAGCGCCCGGAATTTGGCTCCATACAGGCCATGGCCACAACGGATGGGCCATGGCTTGTGGAGGGGCTCGCATAGTGGCCGACCTGATGGCCGGCAAGGCAACTGACATTGACGCAACGAAACTGCAACCTGGCCGTTTTCTGACCTGAAAATCCTTTGCGCAGTCGTCTCTAACTGCCACAATGGGCCCAACAACAATGCCACGATATGAGCCCTGAACTATCACAACGACTAGCCGCCGCTGTGGACGGCATGCCCGCATTTCCCAAAAGCGTGCAGCGCATTCTGGAATTGACACGGGACGTCAACAGCACGCCCAAGGACCTTGTTGAGGTCATCGACAAAGACCCGGTGGTCACCGTCAAAATTCTCAAGGTCGTCAACTCGGCCTATTACAGCCTTCCCAAGCAAATCACCTCCATCGGTCACGCCGTGGTGTATTTGGGGTTCAATACCATCAAAAATCTGGCCCTCAGCATTGCCGCCATCGGCATGCTGCCCAAAGACAATGCGTCGGGTTTTGATGTCCAGCAGTACCTTCTGCACTCGCTGGCGACCGCTGGAATTGCCAAACAACTGGCCCACAAAGTGGACGACGCCGATCCGATGGACTGCTTTATCGGTGGCCTGCTGCACGATTTCGGCAAGGTGGTGTTTGCGCAGTTCATGCCAAAAGAATTCAAAGCAGCACTGGAGGAAAGCAAATCCGCCCAGTCGCCATTGCACCTGGCTTTGCAAAAACACATCGGGGCTGACCATTTTGTGGTGGGTGCCATGCTGGCGGAAAAGTGGCGCTTTGCGCCGGCTTTGATTGCGGCCATCGGCCACCAGAGCCTGGAGACATTGAAAGACACTGACATGTCGGCCTGCGTATTTGGTGCCAACCAGATCAGCAAGAAGTTGCAATTCGGCTTTGGCGGCAATCCGCATATTGACGAATTCCCCGCATCGGTTCAAAAGCGGTTGGGCGGCACCATGGATGAGGTGATCGCGTCCATGGGCGACCTCAACGCCCTTTTTGAAGAAGCCAAAATATTCGCAAAACTGTGAGGCGCCGATGAAGGTCAAATTCTGGGGAGTTCGTGGGTCAATCGCCTGTCCGGGCCCCAAAACCGTTCGCTACGGCGGCAACACCACGTGCATCGAAATTCGGACGGACAACAACGAACTGATCGTTTTGGACGCGGGCACCGGCATCTTTCAGCTTTCTCAGGCCTTGCTCGCGGAATTGCCGGTTACCGCCAACGTACTCATTACGCACTCGCATTGGGACCACATTCAGGGACTTCCCCTGTTCATACCCAATTTCATTCCCGGTAACACCTTGCGCCTGCACGGTGGCTTTGATCCGGTGTCAGGCAAAGGCATTGAGCAGGTCATGGCCGTGCAATTGCAGTACAGCTTTTTCCCGGTCCGCGAAGCTGAAATGAAGGCCCGCATCGAGTACGTCACGCTGATGCCCAACGAAACCGTCCAGGTCGGTTCCGCCAAAGTCACACCGTGCCTACTGAACCACCCGGTCATTGACTTCGGTTACCGCGTGGAATGCGATGGAAAGTCCGTCTTTTTCACGGGCGACCATGAGCCCCCCTACAACATCTACGAACCCACCGAAGACGGCTACAGCGAGTATCAGGTGTTTGTGGATGAGAAGAATCGCTCGATCCAGGACGCCATGCGGGGCGTGGATGTATTGATTGCCGACAGCTCGTATACCGACGCGGAATACGCAAGCAAGAAGGGTTGGGGCCATGGCACCTTCGGCTCCAGCATCGCGACCGCCAAGGCAGCGGGAGCCAAAGTGCTTTTTTGCACCCACCACGAACCCACGCGCAGCGATGACGCACTGGAAACCGTGTTCGCTGCGGCAATGCAAACGCATGCCGAAAATGCTGCCGCAGTGGACGTGCGCTTAGCCCGCGAAGGCGATGTCTACGAATTTTGAACGCATTGTCAGCCGCACCCAGTGCGTTACCAAGTGTGCTTGGCCACTGCATGACATTGCACATACCCGCCAGTTAGAAGAGGCTCACCTTCAAGCCGACGGACAGCCGTCACTGATGCAAACGGCTGGTCTCGCATTGGCGCGGCTCTGCTTGGCCTTGGCCCCGCACGCAAAAACCATTTGGGTCGCGTGCGGCCCCGGCAACAACGGCGGTGACGGTTTGGAGGCTGCCCGGCACTTGCATGGTTGGGGCAAGCAAGTCCGGGTCACCTTGATCCACGACGCTGAAGCAAGCCCCGCGGATGCCAGACGGGCCTACCACGCGGCACGCGTTGCAGGCGTGCCGATGCACACCGCCGCTCCGGAAGAATTTGATGTGTGCATCGATGCCCTATTTGGGATTGGCGCCACGCGGCCCATCGAGTCAACCTATGCCATATGGGCGGCGCGCATGAATGCCGCCCGTGCGACCGTCATCGCAGTGGATATTCCCAGCGGCCTGGACGCTGATCGTGGTGTCCCTCAGCCATGCCATGTGCGCGCCGACTACACGCTCAGCCTACTCACGCTCAAGCCGGGACTGTTTACCGCCGATGGGCGCGATCTCTGCGGCGAAGTCTGGTTCCATGGCCTGAACCTGCACCACAACGTGCCACCACAAGTCTGGTTAAGTGGTCTTCCCGAAAGCACTGACCGGCCCCATGGCTCGCACAAAGGAAGCTATGGAGACGTCGCCATCGTGGGTGGCGCGCCCGGCATGACAGGCGCCGCACTCTTGGCCGGACGCAGTGCGCTGCATGCTGGAGCCGGTCGCGTCTATGTGTGCCTGCTGGACACCAACGGATGCACGCTGGACGCCTCCATGCCGGAGCTGATGTTCCGGGCAATCGACGCCATGGACTGGAGCGCAATGGCCGTCGTCGCCGGGTGTGGGGGGGGCCAAACTATCGCGCGCCATCTGAGTCCGCTTATCAAACGGGCACAGCACCTGGTTCTGGATGCCGATGCACTCAACCATTTGGCGGGCACCCCGGAGTTAAGAGACCAAATGATTCAGCGCCCGCCCCACACCACTGCCATGACGCCGCACCCGCTGGAGGCCGCACGGATGCTGGAAACCACGGTGGCGCAGGTGCAAGCCAATCGATTGGAGGCTGCCCAAACTTTGGCCGATCGCTACCAATGCACGGTGGCACTCAAGGGCTCGGGAACCATCGTCGCAGCCCCGGGCGAAACACCGTACGTCAACCCAACCGGCAACGCCAAACTCGCGAGTGCCGGAACAGGTGATGTGTTGGCCGGGTTGGTTGGCGCCTATTTGGCGCAAGGGATTAAGGCGCGGGAAGCAACATGCCGCGCGACGTACCAACACGGGAAGGCGGCCGAGAACTGGCAGGGAACGGTGCTCAACGCATCCGAACTCTGCCAGCAGTTCTAACCAAACTCAGCGCTTCTTTCGCGTGGACTTCTTCGAGGGCGCAGACGCCCGGCCGCTGGCCTTAGCAGAAGCACCCTTGACCCCACGTCCGGCTTTAGCGTCACCGCGTTTGCGGGACTCGACTTTGAATCCACCCGATCGTGGGCCGCTGTCTGTGTCTTGGCGGTCTGCAAGCGACGGGCGCGATTTGGGCTCACGAATGCCCGTCTTGTCCACCATCGGTCGACTTGAAAAACCATCGTGCTCATTGACCAACCGGAAGTCGATCTTGCGGCCGTCCAGATCCACGCGGCTCACCTGAATACGCACACGGGTACCAATCACATAGCGGGTTCCGGTGCGCTCTCCCCTCAATTCCTGGCGCATTTCGTCGAAACGGAAATACTCGCCGCCCAATTCGGTGATGTG
>Ga0228698_1001273_pt1 | contig 12836 bp, 6 predicted proteins | sample McNCre117_Aug_MG_FD_178015 | JGI IMG/M metagenome (GOLD analysis project Ga0228698, IMG submission 178015) | Freshwater microbial communities from McNutts Creek, Athens, Georgia, United States - 1-17_Aug_MG | ecosystem: Environmental > Aquatic > Freshwater > Creek | place: USA: Georgia...
CACCAACTCCCGAGGCCGAAGCCAGCCGATAGGTGATCCAGGATGCGCCATAGGCGAGCGAGAACAGCAGGGTGGCCATCACGGCCGGCATGACCCAGCCGCCGGACTCGCGCCGGACCACGGCCAGCGTGGCCAGGCACTGGGGCGCATAGACGAACCAGACCAGCAGCGACAGGCCGGTCGCCAGCGACCAGTCGGCCGCGATCAGTGGCGCCAGCGCCGAGCCGACCGCGTCGCCCGACTGCGACAGCGCATAGACGGTGCCGAGCGCGCTGACGACGACCTCGCGCGCGGCCAGGCCCGGCACCAGCGCGACCGCGATCTGCCAGTTGAAGCCGATCGGCTCGAACACATGGGCCAGCACCTTGCCGATCCGGCCGGCCAGGCTGTATTCGATCGCGCTGCCGGCATAACCCGCCGGCACCTGGGGAAAGGTGGACAGGAACCACAGGATCACCGTCAACGCCAGGATGATGCCGCCGACATTGCGCAGGAAGATCTTGGCCCGCTGCGACAGGCCGATCAGGATGTCCTTGGCGCGCGGCAGGTGGTAGTCGGGCAGCTCCATCATCAGCTGCGCGCTCGCGCCGCCGTGGCCGGCGATCTTGAGCACCCAGGCCACCAGCAGGCCCGAGCCGATGCCGAGCAGGTAGAGCCCGAACAGCACCAGCCCCTGCAGGTTCAGCCCCAGGAACTCGCGCTCGGGGATGAAGGCGCCGATCAGCAGCGCATAGACCGGCAGCCGGGCCGAGCAGGTCATCAGCGGCGCGATCAGCATCGTGACCCAGCGCGCGCGCGGGTCGGCGATGGTGCGCGCGGCCATGATGCCGGGGATTGCGCAGGCAAAGCTCGACAGCAGCGGAATGAAGGAACGCCCGGACAGGCCGAGCGCGCCCATCAGGCGATCGAGCAGCAGCGCCGCACGCGGCAGGTAGCCCGACTCCTCCAGCACCAGGATGAAGAAGAACAGGATCAGGATCTGCGGCAGGAACACCAGGACGCCGCCGACGCCGGCGATCACGCCATCGACCAGCAGGCTGCGCAGCAGTCCTTCGGGCAGCAGAGCGCCAATGCCCTGGCCGAGCGCGTCGGCGCCGGCCTCGATCAGCGCCTTGGGCGCCTCGGCCCAGCTGAACACCGCCTGGAAGATCAGGAACAGCAGCAGCAGCAGCACCGCCGTGCCCAGCACCGGCTGCAGCAGCCAGGCGTCGAGCCGGCGTGACCAGTCATGATGCGGCAAGGGCGAATCCAGGCCAGCCGCGAGCAGCCACTGGTGCGCCAGCGCATCGTCGGCCTGGGTCTGCCCGGCCTCGTCGAGGCCGGCAGCGGCCGCGCTGCCCGGTGGCTGGCGCCACAGCGCCTCCTGGTCGAGCAGCGCCAGCAGCGCGTCGGTGCCCTGGGCGTGAATGCCGGTGGCCTCGACCACCGGCACGCCCATCGCTGCCGACAGCCGCGCCAGATCGAGATGGCGACCCTGGGCGCGAACCCGGTCCATCATGTTGACCACGATCACCATCGGCAGGCCGAGCCGGCGCAGCCCGGCCGCCAGCCGCAGGCCGCGCCGCAGCCGCGTCGCGTCGAGCACCACGGCCGTCAGGTCGGGCACGCGCTCCTGCAGGCTGCGGCCGCTGACGACGGCGCAGGCGACGGCCTCGTCCTCGCTGCCCGGATGCAGGCTGTAGGTGCCGGGCAGGTCGATCACCGAGACCGTGCGCCCGGCCAGCGTGCGGGTCAGGCCGCGCTTGAGCTCGACCGTGACGCCGGCATAGTTGCCGACCTTCTGCTTGCTGCCGGTCAGACGGTTGAACAGCACCGTCTTGCCGCAATTCGGATTGCCCAGCAGCGCCAGCCGGCGCTGGGCCAGCCCGCCAAGGTCAATCGTCGCCGTGGTGCTCATGCCGGCTCCAGCAGCACCTGGCTGGCCTCGGCCGGACGCAGGCCGAACACGGCGTCCCCGACCTGCACCACCAGGGCGCCACTGCGAAACCAGCTGCGACGCAGCACCTGCACCCGCTCCAGCGGCAGGAAGCCGAGTTCGAGCAGACGGATGTTGCGCGTGCCATCGACCGCGATGCGCAGCCAGCGGCCCACCGGGGCTTCGTTCAAGGTCTTGCCTACCACTACGGACTCCAAATGCGAATTAGTTTCATTTTATGTGGAATCGCCCTCTCCTGCCTGATTTGCACCAAAAGCAAGCGCCCGCCGCTCAGGGCGGGCGCGACAGGATCACATGCTGACCGGCTCAGGAACCGCGACCCGTGGCCCAGACCAGCGGCGCCGCGCCGAGGTAGCGGCGCAGCGCCGCGCTGGCCTGCTGCGCGGTCACGGCCGCCATGCGCCGGTCGTACTCGGCCTGCCAGGCCGGATCGCGGCCATCGAGCAGCCCCTCGGCGAGCGGCGCGGCATAGGATTCCTCGGCGCTCAGCGCGGTGCGGCGCGCCTGCTGCCAGACCTGGCGCGCGCGCTCGATCTCGGCCGCGTCGAAGCCGTCGCGCAGCGCACGGCCCAGCTCGTCCTGCAGGCTGGCCAGCGCGACCTCGGCCTTGTCGCTCGCGGCGCTGGCGTAGAACACCAGCGTGCTGCGCGGCTCGCGCGTGTCGTTGGCCAGCCGGGCACCGGCACCATAGGCCAGGCCTTCACGCTCGCGCAGGCGGCGCCAGATGCGGCTGCCGGCATTGCCACCCAACGCCTCGACCGCCAGGCGCAACGCCGGATAGTCGGGCGACTCCATGCTGATCGGCAGCACCGCCGTGCCACGCACCGAGGCATTGGGCTGCTCGGGCATCGCGACGACGATAGGCGTGGGATCGACCGCGCTCGGCGCGGCCGGATCCGCAATGTACTGGTAGCCGACCCGGCTCGCGGACAGCTGTGCGATGCGGGCCCACAAGGCGCGCACCTCGGCCGGCTCGACCGCGCCGACCACGGCCAGGCGACCGTGCGCGAGGCCGCCGAAATCCGCGATGCAGGCCTGGACCTCGGCATGGCTCAGGCTCTGCAGCTCGGCGCGCTGCTGCTCCAGCGAACGCGGCCGCTCCGGGTGGCCGGCCGGAAAGTTGTCGAAGCGCAGCCGCGTCAGGCTGTCGGCGAGCTGGGCCGGATTCTTCAGCGCGGCATCCAAATCAGCGATCGCTGCCGCCCGGATACGCTCGAACTCGTCTTGCGGCAGCAGCGGCGCGGCCCAGGCCGCCAGCAGCAGGTCAAGTGCCTCGCGCAGCTGCTCGCGCGGCGCTTCGAGCTGCAGGCCGTCCAGGCTCAGGCTCCAGCGCGCGCGCAGCGCTTCCAGGCGCGCATCGAGCTGGTCGCGCTTGAGGCCGGCGCCGCCATAGGCCAGCAGACGGCTCGCGACGCTGCAGGCGGTCTGGCGGCCGGCCAGCGCCTCCAGATTGCCCCAGTCGCTGCCGAGCACCAGCCAGACCCGGTCGCCCTGGGTCTGGCGCGACAGCAATACGGCCTGGCCACGCGCGTCACCGAGTTCGACTGGCGCACTGGCACGCGCCAGTTCGGCCCACGACGCCAGCGGGGCATCGGAGGCTTGCGCCAGCGCCGGCCAGTCCTTGCCAGCGACCAACTCCCGGACCGGGCCGGGCACGGGCGGCACGACGGCGGGCAACGCATCGCCGTGGCGCAGCAGCACATCGCTGCGATTCTGCGGCACGACCCAGGCACGCAACGCGGCATTGGCCTCGTCGAGCGTGACCGCGCGCGCCATGTCGTGCTGCCAGAACAGCAGCCGCCAGTCGCCTGCGACCTCGGCCTGCGACAGCAGGGCCGCGACCGTCTCGTGCGAGCCGCGCAGGCGCTCGAAGGTGTTGAGCTGCTCCAGCCGCGCGCGTTCGAGCTGCTCGGCGTCGATGCCGCGCCCAGCCGCCGCCTCGATGTGGCGCACCAGCGCGGCCGACAGCTCGGCGGCGTCCGCCTGCGGCCCGGCTGCGGCACTGGCGACCAGCTCGCCGTAGTCGGTCTGGGTGCGGGTGTCGCAGCTCGCGCGCGTCGCCAGGCGGCGCTCCAGCACCAAGTCGCGTCGCAAGCTGCCCCAGTCGGGGTCGCAGATCGCCGCGACCGCGAGGTCGAGCGCCTGCGCCGGACGGCTCGCCAGGCCGGGCAGCTTCCAGGCGCTGGCGGCCAGCGTGGTGCCGGCCGGCAGCACCAGTTCGCTGCGGTTGGTCGCGGCCGGCCCCTCCTCGCGGGTCCAGGACGCCGGCCGGGCTTCGGCGGGATTGCGCGCGACCGCGAACAGGCGCGTCGCCAGCGCCAGCACCCTGTCCGGGTCGAAGCGGCCCGAGACGATCAGCGCGGCGTTGTCGGGCCGGTAGTGCCGGTGGTGGAAGGCCTGCAGCGCCGCGAACGGCGCATCCTCGATGTCGCTGCGCGCGCCTATGGTCGGACGGCCATAGCCATGCCAGAAATAGGTCTGGCGCTGCAGCGAGCGCAGCGCGGCGCGCCACGGATCCTTGTCCTGGCGTTCAAGCTCGTTGCGCACCACCGTCATCTCGCTGGCCAGGTCGGCGCGCGTGAAGCGGGCGCGGATCAGGCGGTCGGCCTCGATGCGCAGCGCCTCGTCCACCTTGTCGGGATCAGCCGGCACGGTCTCGAAGAAGTTGGTACGGTCGGCGCTGGTGGTGCCGTTCCAGCGCGCGCCAAGCGCGGTCAGGTCGTGCTTGAGGTCGGCGCGCGCGCCGGCGCCCTTGAACAGCATGTGTTCGAGCAGATGCGCCATGCCGCTCTCGCCATAGCCCTCGACCTTGCTGCCGCTCTTGACCAGCAGCTCGACGCGCGCGGTGCCGGAGGCCGGAAACGGCGCCAGGATGATCTTGAAGCCGTTGCCCAGGCGCCAGGAACTGATGCCACCAGCGCGGGCCTCCAGCGTGGCCTGGGGCGGCGCCACTGTGCGCGCGGCGTTGACCGCGCCCGGCAGCAGCGCCAGCGCCGCGCACAGGCTGGCGGCCACAACGCTCAAACGCACGCCATGCCCGTGCCGCCGAACGGGCGCGGAGCTGTGTGACGGGCCGGAACCGGGAATCAGGAATGGCAGGGGCTTCATCGGCCCCGAGTCTAACGAGGCACGCGCCGCTGCGCAGGAGCGCGCCATCCGACGCCATGCGCCCTGCCCTGGCGCGGCCGGCTAGTCGAGCGTGAAGCCGATCTTGAGCGTGACCTGCCAGTGCGCCACCTTGCCGTCGGCCACGTAGCCGCGCGTCTCGGTGACGTTGAACCAGTGGATGTTGCGCACGGTCTCGTTTGCCTTGGCAATCGCGGCGCTGATCGCGTCCTCGATCCCGACCGGGGACGAGCCCGTGATCTCGACGTGCTTGTAGACATGGTGGCTCATCGCGTGCTCCTTCGGAGACGAATCGGATCGCTGGAATTGCTACCGCCCCATCTTAGGGCGTTTGCCGCCATCGGTACAGCGCCACGTGCGGCGGACCGGCAGCAGGCACCGGCTTTGCCTCAATAATCTCAGGATGATGCGCATTCTCCACACCTCGGACTGGCACCTGGGCCAGACCCTGCACCAGTACGAGCGCGGCCACGAGCACGCGCGCTTCCTCGACTGGCTGCTCGACACGCTGGCCGCCGAGCGGGTCGATGCGCTGCTGATCGCCGGCGACGTGTTCGACCACACCAACCCATCGGCGGCCTCGCAGCGCCAGCTGTACCAATTTTTGGCGCAGGCACGCGCGCGCCTGCCGCGCCTGGACATCGTGCTGACGGCCGGAAACCACGACTCGCCGGGACGGATCGAGGCGCCCGGGCCGCTGTTGTCGGAGTTCGGCGCCCACGCGATCGGCCAGATCGGCCGCGCCAGCGACGCGCGGGAACTGGAGCGACTGCTGGTGCCGCTGCGCGACGCCACGGGCCGGATCGCAGCCTGGTGCATCGCGATGCCGTTCCTGCGCCCGGCCGACCTGCCGCCAGCGGCTGCGGGCAGCGATGCAAGCGAGGACGGCTACCACGCCGGCATCGCGGCGCTGTACCGGCGCGCGTTCGAACTGGCGCAGACCCGGCGCGAAGCGGGCCAGGCCATCGTCGCGATGGGCCACTGCCACATGAGCGGCGGCCAGATCTCGGAAGAATCGGAGCGCCGGCTCGTGATCGGCGGAGCAGAGGCGCTGCCGGTCGAGCTGTTCGATCCGCGCCTGGCCTACGTCGCGCTCGGCCACCTGCACCGGGCGCAGCGCCTGGGCGGCGACGACACGCGCCGCTACTGCGGCAGCCCGCTGCCGCTGTCGTTTTCCGAGCTGAACTATCCACATCAGGTGTTGCTGGTCGAACTCGATGGCGAGGCGGTCGCCAGCGTGCGCGAGCTGCAGATTCCGCGCGCGGTCGAGCTGCTGCGCGTGCCGAACCAGCCCGCTCCGCTGCCCGAGGTGCTGGCCCGGCTGCAGGCGCTCGACCTCCCCCCCCGCTCCGAGGTGGAGCAGCCCTATCTGCTGGTGCGGGTCGAGCTGGACCAGCCCGAGCCGGGGCTGCGCGCGCAGGTGGAAGCGGCGCTGACCGGCAAGCCGGTACGGCTGGTGCGCATCGAGACCCGCAGCGCGCGCGCCGGCGCCGAGCCGGCCGTGCCCGAGGTCTCGGTCGAGGAACTGGCCAGCCTGGCACCGGCCGGCCTGTTCGAGCGCCTGTATCGGCATCGCTTCGGCGACGGGCCGCCGCCCGAGCTGCTGCAGGCCTTCGGCGAACTGCTGCACACCACGGACACGGGAGCGCCGGCATGAGGATCCTCGCCATCCGGGGCCGCAACCTGGCCTCGCTGTCGTCCGAGTTCGAGATCGATTTCCAGCACGGGCCACTGGCCTCGGCCGGGCTGTTCGCGATCACCGGCCCGACCGGCGCGGGCAAGAGCACGCTGCTCGACGCGCTGTGCCTGGCGCTGTACGAACGCACGCCGCGCCTGGCGCGCGCCAATGCGCGCAGCGAGAGCGTGCCCGACGTCGGCGAGCACGCGGTCACGACCTCGGACCCGCGCACGCTGCTGCGCCGGGGTGCCAGCGAGGGCTGGGCTGAGGTCGATTTCGTCGGCAGTGACGGCGTGGCCTACCGCTCGCGCTGGACCGTGTGGCGCGCAAACGAAAAGAGCACTGGCAAGCTGCAGAAAACCGAATTCACGTTCAGCCGCCTCGCCGACGGCCAGGCGCTCGGCGACCACCGCAAGACCGAGACGCTGCGCCAGATCGAGGCGCGCATCGGCCTGAGCTTCGAGCAGTTCACGCGCGCGGTGCTGCTGGCACAGCACGACTTCGCGACCTTCCTGAAGGCCAGCGACGACGAGCGCGCCGAGCTGCTGCAGACCCTGACCGGCACCGAGACCTTCGCGCGCCTGTCAAGCCAGGCCTACGACCGCATGAAGGCCGAGAAGGACGCGCTAGAAGACTTGCAGCGCCAGCTGCAGGCGGGCGCGCCCTGGCAGCCCGAACAACGCGCCGAGGCCGAGGCCCGGCTTATCGCCGAGAGCGACGCGCTGCGCTCGCTGGAACAGCGCCACGCGGTCTTGCAAGGCCAGCTGCGCTGGCATGAGCGCGCGCGCGAGCTGCTGCAGCAGGCGACACAGGCCGAGCAGCTGCTGCGCGAGGCCGAAACCGCGCAGGACGCCGCCCGCCCCCGGCGCGACTGGCTCGCGCTGCTGGAGCGTGTCGAGCCGGCGCGGCTGCCGTTGGCCGAGGCCGACCGCGCCGGGCAGGCGGCGCAGGCCGAGCAGCAGGCGATGCGTGCGCACCAGGCCGGGCTGCTCAACGCCGAGGCCACCGTCGCGGCCCGCCTGCGCGAGCGTGAAGCGCTGCAGCCAGAACTGGAACAGTCCGAGCGCGCCCGCGCTGAGGCCCAGCCCATGCTTGATCAGGCCAGCCGGCTCGACGAGCGCATCGGGCTGATCGAACCGCTGCGGGATGAGGCGCGCGCGCAAGGCGATCAGGCCGCGCGGCAGCTCGACCAGGCAGAAAGACAGCTCGATGCCGCACGCAACGGCCTCGCGCAGAGCCAGACGACGCTCGCGCAGACCGAGGACTGGCTGACGCGGCACGAGGCGCGGCGCGTGCTCGCGACCGACTGGCCGCACTGGAAAACGCTGCTGGCCCAGGCCGCGACGCTGCACACCAGCGAAGCGCACCTGCGGACCACGCTCGACGAGGGGCAGGTCCGATCAGACGGGCTCGCCCAACAACTGCGAGCCGCCCAGGACGATGTTGACGCCAGCACCAGCCAACGTGACCAGACCCGGGCGGCGCTCGAAGCGCTGGAGCGGGACGCCGCCGCGCTGGACCCGGAGCGGCTGGCCTCGGAGCGGGCCACGCTGCAAGCCAGACAGGAAGCCCTGCGCACCGCCGCCAGTCTGTGCGAGCAGCGACGTGAACTCGCGGCCCGGCGCGACCAACTCATCATCCAGCGCAACCAGCAAACCGAACGGCTGGAGCACAGCCAGCAGGATCTGGCGCAGGCGGCGCGCGAGCTGCCCCGGCTCGAAGACAAGCTGGAATCGGCCGAACAGGCGCTGCAGGCCGCTCGCCTGGCCGCGAGCGACAGCGCCTCCGCGCTGCGCACCAGCCTCGCGCCCGGCCAGCCCTGCCCGGTCTGCGGCGCGGCCGAACACCCCTACGCCGACCACTCGCCGGCTGTCGATGCCCTGCTCCAGAGCCTGGAGCGGCACCTGGAGGTCAAGCGCGCGAGTCGCGACGCCACCTTGCGCGCACAGGCCACGGCCGAGGCGGACCGCGCCTCGACCGAGGCCACGCTGCGGCAGCTGGCACGTGACTCGGAACAGCTCGAACAACGGCACGACACGGTGCAAGGCGCCTGGGCCGTGCATGCGCTGCAGCCGGAATTCGCGCGGATCGCGGAAACTGATCAGCATGACTGGATGCGGCAACAGCAAACCGGCATCGAGGCGGAACTGGAACAGATTGCGGCCCAGGAGGCGCGGCAGCGCCAGATCTTTCAGCAACGCCAGCTCGCGAGCAAGGCGCTGGATCGGGCACGCGCCAGCTTCGAGGCCGCCCGCGGGCAACTGTCACGACTGGAGCAAGACAGCGCTGCCGCCGCGCGCGAGCTGCGGGCGGCACGCGAGCAGCTTGGGCAGCAGGCGCTCGACCTCGACGCGCTGCTGGACCAGCTCGACGCTGCCTGGAGCGACGCCGGTTGGCGCGCGCGCTGGCGGACCGATCCCGATGCCTTTTCCACGCAAGCCGCCGAAGCCGCGCGGTGCTGGATGCAGCAGCATCAGCAAGCCGCCGAGCTGCGGGTGAGCATCCAACTGCAGACGGTCGAGCTGGGCTCGGCCCAACAGACGCATCAGCAGGCATCGGCCCGGCACCAGGCCGAACAAGCCAAGCTGGAGCGGATCGAAACCGATCTTGCGGACTACCGCGACCAGCGCGCGGCCCTGTTCGGCGGTCGCGCGCTGGCCCAGGTGCGCGCCGGACTGGAGACGGCCGTCGATACGGCCAGATCGGCACTGGAACTGGCGGCCGCTGCGCTGCAGCGCGCCCGCGAGCAGGTGGTGCGCCAGCAGGAAGCCGTGGACCAGAGCGCGCTGCGCCTCGAACAGCTGGGCACAGCGGCGCGAGAGGCCGAGGCGCGGCTGCAGGCATGGATGACAGCGTTCGATGCCGCCAGCGGCGATGCCGACACCCTGACGCACGCGCGGCTGCGCGAGCTGCTCGCGACCGATTCCGCCGCGCTGGCGCGCGAGCGCGCGGACCTCGACCGCCTGCAAGGCGCGATGCAGCAGGCGCAGACCGTGCTGCAGGAACGGCGCCGGGCGCTCGCGGAGCATCAGGCCGGACACGACGGCCTGGAGGAAACCGAGGCGCAGGAGCAGCAGGCGCACCTGCGGCACGAACTCGACGCGACCCAGGCGCGGCAGATCCAGCTGCAGCTGGACATCAGGCGCGACGACGAGCGGCTGGAGCAATCGGGCGCGCTGCGACAGGCCATCGATCAGCAGTCGGTCCGCACCCGAACCTGGTCGCAGCTCGGCGAGCTGATCGGTTCGGCCGACGGCAAGAAGTTCCGCAACTTCGCGCAGCAGATGACCCTCGACATCCTGCTCGGCTATGCCAATGCGCAGCTGCGCGGCCTGACGCGGCGCTACCGCATCGAGCGCCAGCGCGACAGCCTCGGCCTGCTGGTGGTCGATCAGGACATGGGCGACGAGCGGCGCTCGGTGCATTCGCTCTCGGGCGGCGAGTCGTTCCTGGTCGCGCTCGGGCTCGCGCTCGGCCTGGCCTCGTTGTCGTCGCACCGCGTGCGGGTCGAGTCGCTGTTCATCGACGAGGGCTTCGGCAGCCTCGACGCGGACTCGCTCAACGTCGCGATCGAGGCGCTGGACCGGCTGCAGTCGCTCGGGCGCAAGGTCGGCGTGATCTCGCACGTGCACGAGCTGACCGAGCGCATCGGCACCCGGGTCCAGGTCAAGCGCCTGAGCGGGGGCGCGAGCCGCGTCACGGTCGAGGGGCGCTGAGGCGGCCGGGCCCGCCGCTCATGGACGCCAAAACCCGTCAGGCTTGCCCTGAGGTTGGCCGCGACCGCGCCCCCAAAAAAATCTGCAAAAGTCAAAACATAATACCGAAGCACTGTCACGCCCCACATAAAAAATGCTCGACGACATCAAGAAAACCCTCTGGGCCACGGCCGACAAGCTGCGCGCCAACATGGACGCGGCCGAATACAAGCACCTGGTGCTCGGCCTCATCTTCCTCAAGTACGTCTCGGACACCTTCACCGCGCGCCAGGCCGAAGTGCTGGCCCGGCTGCAGAACCCGGACGACGAGTTCTACTACCCCGACGCTTCTGCCGCAGACCTGGCCGCCGAACTCGACGACCGCGACTACTACCGAAGCGCCAACGTGTTCTGGGTGCCCGAGGGCGCGCGCTGGGAAACCATCCGCTCGATGGCCAAGAGCCCCGAGATCGGCAAGTTCATCGACAACGCGCTGGTCATCATCGAGGGCGAGAACCCCAAGCTCAAGGGCATACTCGACAAGCGCTATGCCCGCGCCCAGCTGCCCGATGGCAAGCTCGGCGAACTGGTCGATTTGATTTCGACCATCGGCTTTGGCACCGATGCGGCGCAAGCGCGCGACGTGCTGGGCCAAGTGTATGAATACTTCCTCGGCATGTTCGCCAGCGCCGAAGGCAAGCGCGGCGGGCAGTTCTACACGCCGGCCTCCATCGTCAAGACCCTGGTCGCCGTGCTGGCCCCGCACCAGGGCAAGGTGTACGACCCGTGCTGCGGCTCGGGCGGCATGTTCGTGCAGTCCGAGAAGTTCATCCAGGCCCACGGCGGCCGGCTCGGCGATGTGTCCATCTACGGCCAGGAAGCCAACCCGACCACCTGGCGCCTGGCGGCGATGAACCTGGCCATCCGGGGCATCGACTTCAACCTGGGCCGCGAACCCGGCGACACCTTCACGCGCAACCAGCACCCGGACCTGCGCGCCGACTACATCCTGGCGAACCCACCGTTCAACATCAGCGACTGGTGGCACGGCAGCCTGGCAGGCGACCCGCGCTGGCACTACGGCGACCCGCCGCAGGGCAACGCCAACTACGCCTGGCTGCAGCACATGCTGCACCACCTGAAGGACTCGGGCCGCGCCGGCATCGTGCTGGCCAACGGCAGCATGTCCAGCAGCCAGAACAACGAAGGCGTGATTCGCGCCGCCATGGTCGAAGCCGACGTGGTGGAAGTGATGGTGGCGCTGCCCGGGCAACTGTTCTTCAACACCCAGATTCCGGCCTGCCTGTGGTTCCTGGCCAAGAGCAAGACACGCCGAGGGCAGGTGCTGTTCATCGACGCCCGCAAGCAGGGGCGGATGATTTCGCGCGTGCAGGCCGAGCTGGACGACGCGGCGATTGCGCGCGTCGCCGAGACCGTGGCCGCCTGGCGCGGCGAGGTGGAAGCCGGCGCGAGCATCACCGAATACCAGGACCAACCCGGCTTCTGCCGCAGCGTGCCGCTGGCCGAGATTGCCCAGCACGGCCATGTGCTGACTCCGGGTCGCTACGTGGGTGCCGAGGCGGTGGAGGACGACGACGAAGCCTTCGACGACAAGATGCGCAAGCTGACCGAGAAGCTGGGCGAGCAGATGGCCAGGGGCGCGGAGCTGGATGCGGTGATCAGGCAGAAGCTGGGGGGGCTGGGATATGAGCTCTGAGTGGGAGACGACAACCTTAGCCGAAGTAACAAACTGGATGTCAGGAGGAACACCCAAGAAGGATGAGCCCGCTTACTGGGACGGCGACATACCTTGGATTAGCGCAAATTCGATGTCTGGAACGCGCTACTCTGATTCAGAACTCAAGCTGACACCCCTAGGTTTGCAGAATGGCTCTCGGCTTGCACCTGAAGATGTGGTATTGCTGCTAGTACGGGGGAGTGCGTTGCATACGCGTATCCCCGTTGGTGTCGCAACTCGCCCGGTTGCTTTTAATCAAGATGTAAAGGCTATAACAGCCAAAAAAGAGAAATTACGGCCACTGTACCTCCTATATTGGCTTATGGGTCATGAACAGTACCTTTTGGAAAGCGTAGTCGAATTCACAGGCATCGGAGCGGGAAAACTTGATACAAAGCGAATGCAGGCACTGGAGTTACATCTTCCACCCCTGAGTGAGCAAGACGAAATTGTCTCAATTGCCAAAGCTCTTGACGACCGCATCACCCTCCTGCGCGAAACCAACACCACCCTCGAAGCCATCGCCCAGGCGCTGTTCAAATCGTGGTTCGTTGATTTCGACCCCGTGCGCGCCAAGATGGAAGGCCGCGCCCCCGAAGGCATGGACGAGGCCACGGCGGCGCTGTTCCCGGATTCGTTCGAGGAGACGGAGTTGGGGCGGTG
>Ga0228698_1001274_pt1 | contig 12835 bp, 11 predicted proteins | sample McNCre117_Aug_MG_FD_178015 | JGI IMG/M metagenome (GOLD analysis project Ga0228698, IMG submission 178015) | Freshwater microbial communities from McNutts Creek, Athens, Georgia, United States - 1-17_Aug_MG | ecosystem: Environmental > Aquatic > Freshwater > Creek | place: USA: Georgia...
AACCCGATCACCGAGCGAGAGATCCAGATAGCCAGTGTGCTGCGCCTCCTGGGCAGCGGCGCCTTCAGCCGCACACATGCCTACAGGTTCACCCACGGGATTGTGTTGCGGCGGGGATGACCACCCAAGCTGCGCCACAGGCCCGTGGGGCAGCCCCTGACGGTCGGAAGCGGCAGGTTTCTTGGCCAAGTTCCGCAGAGGGTGTTGGTCAGCTGGCCGGGACAGGTTGCTGCGATGCTTGCAATGGACGTGCGACCCACTCGCGGCAAGGGCTGGGACATCGACGTGGGGCAGCGCGCAGACCATAGGTTGTGTGCTCTGGCCAAGCTCAATGTCGGCGAGTGGGGGGCGATGCTGGCTCTCACCGAACTCAGGCCAGTAATGACGCCGTCTCAGATGGTCGGAGCTCAATCCGCCAGAGGCCGAATCGTCGTACTGGTCGGAGGAGTGGATGGCCCAAAAGATCACCTGCGAGCATGCCAGCTGCACGATAGAGCCGGCGCTGGCCAGCATGCTCGTACAGGTTCACGGCAGGAGAATGCTGATGGGGAGGCTGGGGCGCAGCAGGATTGGCAGTACCAAGCAGGGCGAACACTTTGCGGTCAAAAAGGCGCTGCTAGCAAGGTTTGTTGATCTGGCTAGCATGGTTTGTTGAACTCAACAAGTGGAACAGACCGTGAACAAGGCCGTGGCCAGCATGACCTTGGTCAGGTGGGCCTTGTTCCAGTTCCTCATCGGCAACAGCGACGCACATGGCAAGAACTTCTCGTTCTTCGTGCGGCGCGAGGGTCTTGATCCAGCGCCCTGGTACGACCTGGTCAGTGTGGTGCAGTACCCAGGCATCGATCAGGAGCTGGCCATGGCCTGGGGCGATGCCTTCTTGCTGGATGAGGTGGGGGCGTTTCAAGTGGCTGACTTTGCGCAGCGATGCGGCGTTGACAGAAAGCTGCTCCAACGCGAGGCCAATCGGCTGGCGAAGCTGGTCGTGAAACACGCGCCAGTGCAGGCCCTGGCAGCCGACTATGTCGACGACGGTGAGCGCGCCTTCGCGGCTCAACTCTGCGATTTCGTGATGCATCAGGCTGCCCGCCTGACCCATCTGGCCAGTGAGGCGGCCAAGATCAAGCCTGAGTTCTTGTGATGTGGTGACGCATCGAAAGGGGATTTGCTCAATCCGCCATCGGTGACATCTTCCGGGGTCTGCGACAGTCAGGCATCGCCGCCGGATTGCATGCATAGATAGGGAAAGTCATCTATAGGCACTTTTCGTCAAGTTACCTATGAGGCGCTTTTGCATTACGCTTTGCGCATCTGCCCAACGATCGCGGATCGCCCCTCATGACCACTCTGACCGTCACCTCCCGCGGCCAAGTCACGTTTCGCAAAGACGTGTTCAAGCATCTGGGCATCCAGCCCGGTGACAAGATTGAATTGGACTTGCTGCCCGATGGCCGCGGTGTGATCAAGGCGGCCAAGCCGGCGGGGGCCATCGGCGACTTCGTTGGCCTGCTGGCCGGCAAGAGCACCAAGGTAGCCACCATCGACGAGATGAATGACGCCGCCGCCAAGGGCTGGTCCGGGCGCAAATGAAGATCGCGGTTGACACCAACGTGTTGGTGCGCGCGGTGATGGGGGACCACCCCGCGCAGGCCCGCGCTGCAGCCCGGGCGCTTGGCCAGGCCGCACTCATCGCCATTGCCTTGCCGGCGCTATGTGAGTTTGTCTTGGTGCTGCTCAAGGTCTACAGCCTGCAGCGAGCCGATTTGGCCACCGCCATCCGAGCGCTGATCGCAGCGGCGGATGTCCAGGTCAATCGAGCGGCTGTGCAAGCCGGGTTGCAACTGCTGGAAGCGGGCGGGGATTTTGCTGATGGCGTGATCGCGTTTGAGGGGCAGTGGCTCGGTGGCCAGACCTTTGTGAGTTTTTACAAGAAGGCGGTCAAACTGCTGGGCGATCGGGGCCAGAGCGCTGAGTTGCTTTGACACAGGTGACACGGTCTCCAACGGGACCCAGACAAGCTGACCGCTGCGATACACGGCGCGGTTCAAATCGCAACAACCACCACGGGCGAACGAGCACACGATGCGCTGGAAATTGACTCTTGCAACTTTGATTACGTTGGCTAGTGCCTTGTGCCACGCTGGCCCGGGTAATCCTGGACCGTTCGCCATTCACAAGAGCGGTGCCATGGTGTTGGATCGGTCCACCGGCTTGGTGTGGATGCGCTGCAGCGTGGGGCAAAGATGGGATGGCAGCGATTGCATCGGCGAGGTCAAGAAGTTCAAGTTTGGTGCAACCGAGGCAGCTGCGCTGGACGCCAATGCACAGCCCCGCACGGCAGGATTCACCGACTGGAAGGTGCCTGATGTTCAGGAATTGGCGTCCTTGATCGATTGCGCTGGGCAGCCGACAAGTAGCAGCGCCGGCATCCAGGACGGTAGCCCGCCGATTCCCAACCATTGCACGGGCAACCATCCGAGGCCGACGATCACCCTCAGAGTCTTTCCATCGACGCCGGCAATCGCCTACTGGTCAGCCACGCCGCATGCACGTAACCCGACGGATGCATGGCTGCTCATCCTGAGTGACGGATACGTCAACTACCACCATCGCGACTTCGGCTTCGCGGTGCGACTGGTGCGGCACGGCCGCCTGGCGGCGTCCGACGCGGCGTGGACAGAGTTCATCCTGATGACGCCGACACCGGCCGATTTGCAACGCGACGCCAGGCAGGCAGCGACATCCCAGCCTGCAAGCACTGCAGCGGTCCGCAAGGGTGGGATCACTTGGTACAACGGAACGTGGGACAAGTTCCAGGCCTTCGCCAAGCAGCACCGCTTCGATGCAGAGGACTTCAGCTACAAGGCCCAAGGGATGCGTGAAGTCCGCTACGTCACGATCAGAGGCACCGACGTGTGTGTGGAGGAGAGTTCGCTCTTCGATGGGAACCTGCAGGGCAGGAGCATTGGGTACTACATGTCCGCGCCCAAGAGAGGGCTTTACAAGCAGGGTTGCTACGTCCAGAGCAATGGGTTCATGAAGGTTCATGAATTCACGATGAACCTCGACCCCGATGCCGTCGTGGACAGCAAATAGCCGTGTGACCTTTGTTGCACTCGGCAGCGAGCGCATCACGCTGACAGTGTTGTAGCAAGTAGCCTATGTCCGCAGGTAGGGACTGGCCAATGCCGCAAGAAGTGTTCGGCAGCTAGTAGGGAAGGGTTGCTGCCCGGTTCCGGATTGACGTGAATGACCTGCTTGCGGGAGGGGCGTTGGATATCAGCTGCGTGACGCTGGCTCAGTCCGAGTTCGGCATGTGGCTCAACCTGACATCTGCGGCAGCAGCCCCGAGCCGATTGCCCAGCATCGCTGGACGCAGCGGGTGAAGAAAAAAGTTGCGGTCAGGCGCGGCTCTGAACAAAAAGTAGGCCTGCTGAAGATTTTTCATCGGGATTGCGGTCTGGGGGTGGGCGACTCGGTGTCTGAAGAAAAAATCGAGAAAACTCGACTTTCTAAAGATAATTCAGTGAACCTGAAGACTTTTCCGTCTGAAAGACCCTTGCTGACATGAGTGACGTTGGTTACGCCTGGATTCAGAGCGCCGTTGGGGCCCCAGACTTCTTGGGCACGCGCCGCGCTCGGCTGGCGCACGTCAACCGAATAGAACGCTTGGACGACGGCGCCATGCTGGTGCCTCACAAGTTGGCGCCCGAGCCCACCCTCCTGCAGCAGGCCTTGTTTGCCATCAAACACGAAGGCATCAGGTTGGATTTGCTGGCAATCGCGCTGAAACGGATCCCGCCATCAGAGCTGGTGGCCTGCGTGCAGGCGGCGCCGAACAGCATTTACGGCCGCAAGCTTGGGCACCTGTGGGAAGCCTGGCACCAGCAACGACTGCCTGGCTTGGACGAGCCCCGGGTGGGTGCTGCCTATGCCCCCCTGTTTGAACCAGCACACTATTTTGTCGGACCTGCAAAGCGGGACGCCCGCTGGCGCATCGAGTTCAATGGTCTGGGTGACATGCATTTCTGCCCAGTGGTACGCAAGACCCCGGCGCTGCAGGCGCTCATTGACAAGGACGTCCTGGGTCAAGCGCAGACCTTTGCCGACGCAGTAGGTGAGGCCATGTTGGAGCGGGCCTTGAACTGGGCCTACCTGAGCGAAACCGAAGGATCATTTGCCATCGAGGGCGAAGCCCCCACCGCAGACAAAGCTCAGCTGTTCGCGGCCCTGTTGCGCCGAGCCCATGAGCCACGACTTCTGACCGAGGAGTGGTTGGTGGAACTGCAGAACGCCGCCATTTCCAATCCGTACGACAAGGCTGTTCAATTCCGTACCGAGCAGAACCGTCTGCAAAGGGATGTGCAGGGTGCTGCTGGCGTTACCTACGTGCCACCAGAACCAGAGTTGGCCAATTCATTGATGCATGGGTTGATGCGCCTGGCCAACCAGCGCGTGGCCGAGCTCGATCCACTGGTGCACGCGGCAGTGGTGTCCTTCGCATTCGTATTCATTCACCCCTTCATGGACGGCAATGGGCGACTCTCGCGCTACTTGATCCATCATTGCCTGGGGCAGTCGGGCCGTCTGCCCCCGCACTTCCTGCTGCCCATCTCTGTGGCCATGAAAAAACACGAGGCGGGCTACCTGCACGCACTGACCAGTTTCAGCAAGCCGGCCCGTCAGTTGTGCCAGGTGACCTGGGCTGGCGACGAGCACTACAGCTATGACTGGGTTCCAGAGGCAGACACCTGGTTCCGCTACGTCGATTTGAGCGAAGCAGCGACCTTCACACTATCCATGGCCGAAGCATCGCTGGACAAGCACATGCGCCAGGAGGTCGAGTTCCTTGGGTTGTTTGACCGTGTGAAGCAGCACATCAATGATCGCCATGATTTGCGCGGCAGCGATCTGGCCAATCTGATCGTGACGGTTTTTCAAAACGGTGGAACGCTGTCCAACAACCGCCGAAAACGCTATGCCGAGCGCGTGCAGGCCCACGTGCTGGATGCGATTGAACGAGCAGTCAGCCTTGCCATGCAAGGCCAAACACTGGATGACGAGACCCGCGACCAAGACGAACCCTGATGGGCAAGCGGGTAACCGATGCGCTGGGAATGGATTATTGTCACGGGCAGCCTTCGCTGCACCAAGTGGCGAACCAGGGATGCTCGGGCCAGTAGGGGCAGCACGGCCTTGCCGATCCATTGCCCCCCTGCCGACGACCCGAATCCAGGTGCCGATTGACCTACTGTAATTCGGTCGCAAACCGGACCCCGAGTAGCGGACATCGGCGTTGCTTGGGGCCACTCACGATCAAACGGGGTCGACACTTGATGCAAGATTGAGCCGCGTCGCCCAGTGGCATGGCCTGGCGCGAGCTCAAGCAGGCGCCTGACCAGGGCTTCAGGGCACACGGTGGATATAGATAGAAGGTCGATCAACATGACAATGAACGCTCAGACAGTGGGCTCAGCCTTCAGGCTGATAGTCGACGCGAGCCCGGTTGCCACCGCCATCTCCCGATTGCAAGACGGCCAATTTGTCGAAGCCAACGACGCCTTCTTGCACATGCATGGCCTCAGCAGGGACGAGTTGATCGGCAACACCAGTTCCGCGCTCGGGCTGTGGGCGAATCCGCTCGAACGCCAACAGATGATGGTGGCGCTGACAGGGAGCGGCGCTGTCAATGGCTTTTCGCACGAGTACCGCCATCGATCGGGTCGTACTGGCCACGCCCTGGTGTCAGCCAGGCGCGTGGAGATCGATGGTCAGCCGCACATCCTTGGGTTTCTCACCGAAGTACACCAGCTCGACGAACGGGTTGGTGCACTTGTGAACGAGGCCAGAAGCCAGCGGGCGCTTTTCGACAACTCGCTCAACGGTATCGCCCATTGCCGCATGCTGTTCGAGGGCGAGTTACCGGTGGATTTCATCTACCTGCAGGTCAATGCCGCCTTCGGGCTGCAGACGGGCCTGACGAATGTCGTCGGGCGCCGCGTCAGTGAGGTGATCCCCGGCATTCGGGAATCCGACCCCGAGATCTTCGAGATTTACGGACGGGTCGCACGCACCGGTGTTCCAGAACGATTTGAGCGCCGCGTGAATGCCCTGAACGATTGGTTTGCCGTCTCTGTGTTCAGTCCAGCGACTGATTGCTTCGTGGCGGCATTTGACGTGATCTCCGAACGCAAGCAACGCGAAGCCGACCTCCTGCAAGCCAACGAGCGTCTTGGCTTGGCGCAGCGTGCATCCAGATCAGGCGTCTGGGACTGGGACATTGCAAGCGGAAAACTCAACTGGTCCGATGAGTTCTTCCGGCTCTTTGGCCTGGACCCCAGGACAGTCACCGCCAGCTTCGACACTTGGCGGGCCGTCGTGCACCCGGATGACTTGCTGGATGCCGAGGCCCGGATCCAGGCCGCTGTCGTGCAACGGCAGTCGTTGACCAACGAGTACCGCATCGTGTTGCCCGATGGCACCGTGCGCTGGATCGACGCCCGTGGTGATGTGTTCACCGACGCACAAGGCCAACCCGCACGCATGAGCGGTATCTGCATCGATGCCACGCTACGCAAGACGACAGAGGCCGAGCTTGAGAGCTACCGCCAACACCTAGAGGAACAGGTCGCGTCGCGCACCGCTGCATTGGCCGAAGCCAGGGACGCGGCCTACGCTGCGTCGCGTGCGAAAAGCACTTTCCTTGCCAACATGAGCCACGAAATTCGCACACCACTGAACGGCGTGCTTGGCATGGCCAGTCTGCTTGTACGCACCACCCTCGATGCGCGTCAGGCCAACTTCCTGGAAAAGATCAACGTCTCCGCGCGACACTTGCTGCAAGTCGTCAACGACATCCTGGAGCTCTCGAAGATCGAGGCCGGCCGGATCGTGCTCGAGCAGAAGCCGTTTTCGCCAGAAGGTCTGGCCGCCGATTTGCGGGCCATGGTCGGAGACACCGCCCATGAGCGGGGTTTGCAACTGCACATCGACTTCCGCGATCTGCCCGCGGTTCTGCTGGGCGATGCGACGCGCCTGTCACAGGCCCTGGTGAACTACCTCTCAAACGGCATCAAATTCACCCGTCGCGGCCATGTCAGCCTGCGCGGCGGGGTTGTGGAAAACAGCGTCGATGATTGCCTGATGCGCTTTGAGGTCAGCGACACAGGTATCGGGCTCACGGCTGAGCAACAGAGCCGGCTGTTCACGGCCTTCGAGCAGGCAGACGGTTCAACCACGCGTCGGTATGGCGGCACAGGCTTGGGTCTTGCGATCACGAAGCGCATCGCGGAGCTGATGGGCGGCGAGGTTGGGGTGGTCAGTGCGGCCGGCGGAGGCAGCACCTTTTGGATGACTGCTCGGCTGCGCCACGGCACTGCCCTGCCTGCACCGGGTCGCAAGGGCTTCGAAGCACTGGCGGCGGCGCTGCGCGACTTGCACAGCGGAAAAGCAGTGCTGGTCGTCGAGGATGACCTGACCAGTCGCGAAGTCATGCTGGCATGGCTGCGAGAGGGGGGGCTTGTTCCGGTAGTCGCTGAGAACGGTGCCCAAGCGCTGCAACTGTGTCATCACAATGACTTCGCGTTGATCCTGATGGACGTGCAGATGCCCGAACTGGACGGGCTGCAAGCAACCCGGGCGCTGCGGGCGCTCGATCGCCATCGGCATACACCGGTACTTGGCATCTCCGCTTTGGCGTTCACTGAGGACCGGGCACTGTGCGTTGCCGCAGGCATGGACGATACGCTTGCCAAGCCCTTTCAGCCGGACTTGCTGTTCGAGAGTTTGCTCTGCTGGCTTGACGGGTATGGCGGCCATCGAAAGCCCTCGGTCTGACTCGCCGAACGACTCTTGAAGGTCATTCCTGGCTTGGAGGGAGCGGACGAGCTGACGAAGGCGCAACTGCAGCGCAAGGTAATCGCCGCGAAGCGGCAACTCTGGCACGGTAGGCAAAGCTACTGTTGAGTTCAACAAACCTTGCTAGCCAGTTTCAACGAACCGTGCTAGCGAGATGTGATTCTAAGCCATTGATTTGAAACGAGTTTTCAGCATTTCGACTTGAATTCCAGTCCGTCGCGCCCGTCCAGCACCGGCAAGACCCGTTTCAACGAACCTTGCTATCGCCATTCGCGTTTCAATGAAGCATGCCAGCGTCACTTTGACGGGCAACTTCAGTGGACGAGTCCAACCCGATCACCGAGCGCGAAATCCAGATCGCCAGGGTGCTGCGCCCATTGGGCACCGGTGCCTTGAACCGCGTGCAAGCGCAGCGCGCAGCCCAACTGCTTGGACTGCACTGGACGACGGTGTACAGACTGCGAGCCCGCTTCTTGCGGGATCCCCGCACCTCGGCGTTGGTGGCCGACCAGGGCGGTCGCAAGAGCGCGCCAATGCGCCTGAGTGGCGCCGTCGAAGCCGTGGTCAGCGAGGTCGTCACAATCTGGCTGCCGGCTCAGCGGTTCGTTGCGCACCCCATCTTGGACGCCCACATGGCGGTGCGGCGCCGCTGTTCGACCCTCGGTCTCAAACCACCGGCCCGCAACACCGTTGAGCGGCGGGTCAAGGTGCAGCGCGAAGCAGAACTCGCCTTCCTGGCATCACGGCCGGGCGCAGCGATCGCGCCTGGAAGCCTGGGCGCAGACCTGGCGTTGGAACTCGTACAGATCGATCACACCCAGTCTGACGTCATGGTGGTCGACCGATTCACGCGCAGGCCCATCGGACGGCCCTGGCTGACGCTGGCCATCGACCTGGCCACTCGTTACTGTGCCGGCATTCTTCGTGGGCATGGAGCGACCCAGCGCCGCAACAGTGGCGCTGCTGGTCAGCCGGATGGTGCAACCCAGACAAGCCTGGCTCACCCACCTGGGCTTGTCGATCGACTGGCCCGTGTTCGGCATTCCCAAGACGCTTCACCTGGACAACGCTGCCGAGTTTCGGAGCAAGGCCCTGCGCACAGGGTGTGCCCAGTACGGCATCGAACTCGATTACCGTCCTGTCGGCCGCCCGAACTATGGTGGCCACATCGAGCGGCTCAACCGCACACTCATGCAGCGCCTGAAGGGGCTGCCAGGCGCCACGGGCAACTCCACCACCGACCGCAAGGGGCGCAGCCCAGAGCAGACCGCCACCTTGACGCTCAAGGATTACGAGCGATGGCTGGCCTTGGAAATCGGTCAGCGGTATCACAACAGCGAACACCGGGGTCTATTCGGCGGCACCCCGCTGGGTGCGTGGAACCATGCCTTGGAGGCCAGCCACCCTCGCATGCTCAAGCCTGGGCCCGATGCGGCCATGGAAATGCTCATCCACTTCATGCCCCTGGCGCACCGCAGCATCCAGGCAGATGGGCTGACGATTTTCTACATCCGCTACTGGCACCCTGTGTTCATCGTCTGGCACGAGCAGGGCCGCAGGGTGCGGGTGCGCTACCACCCGGAGGACCTGTCGCGCATCTTTGTGAGTGCGGATGGCCGCCACTACATCGAGGCCCGATACGCCGACCTCAGAAGGCCCACCATCTCCCTGTGGGAGCAGCGCGCAGCCGTGCGGGCCCTGCGATCCAACCATGACAGGCGACTGTCGGAGCAGCTGATCTTCCAGGCTATCGAGCAACAGAGGGAGATCGTGCGCAGCGCCGCTCGCCAGACCAGGCGTGTGAGAGCTGCTGGAGTCGACTCACCGGTGGGGCCCGCGCGCGAAGCCAGCCAGATACCCGTGGCCAGTCGCGCAGCAGACCGGCAAGAGCCGCTCCCTGAAGACAAGCCCTATTCGCCCTACAACGCGGAGCTCTGGTGATGACGACACGACAGCCGCTGTATCCGCACCTGGTGCCAGCGGCCCGTGATCTGCTTGAGCTCGATGACCAACAGCGCATTCGCGCGCTTCGTGCCGACCGCTGGATCGATTACCCGCGCGCTGTGGAGGCACTGGGACGCATGCAGCGCTTGCTGGACACCCCTCGGCGAGAACGCATGCCGTGCATGCTGCTGCATGGGCCCTCCAACATCGGCAAGACCCAGATCATCGCCAAGTTCCTGCGCCAAAACCCTGCAAGGTACGACACCCAGCGCGGTGTGGAATGCCGCCCAGTGATCAGTCTGCAGATGCCGCCGGCGCCGGACCAGGGGCGCTTTTACCGAGCGTTGCTGGATGTGCTGGGTGTGCCGCAGGCACCCCAGGCCACCTTGTCCACGCTGGAGTACGTGGCGCGCGACATCCTCAAACGCCTGGCACCACAGATCTTGGTGGTCGACGAGGTTCACCACCTGCTGGCCGGCAGCGCCCGCGAGCAGCGTGCGTCGCTCAACCTGCTGAAGTACCTGGCCAACGAGGTCAAGATGAGCATCGTGGCGGTGGGCACGAGCGAGGCCCCGGTGGCGTTCCAGGCGGACAACCAAATCCACAGTCGGTTCACCCCGTTTGATCTGCCGCGCTGGGTAGACGGTGAGGAGTACAGGCGGCTGCTGGCATCCCTTGAGAGCGTATTGCCGCTGAGAAGCCCCTCCGAGCTGCAGCAGCGGCCCATCGCACAGTTCCTGATGGCTGCCAGCGGCGGGTTGATCGGTGAGGTTTCCAAGCTGCTGACGGCTGCGGCAGAGGCCGCAGTCATGAACGGCAGCGAGCGCATCACCCTGCCACTGTTGGAGCAAGCAGCCGATGTCCGCCGATAGAGCCTGGCCGGCCGTGCCCATGCCGATGCCGCAAGAAGTGTTCGGCAGCTGGCTGGGCAGGGTGGCGGCCCGGTTTCGGATCGGGGTGGATGACCTGCTCGTGGCGGGAGAGTTGGATATCGATGTGGGGCAGGGCGCTCAACGATGGTTGGCTGCCAAGCCCAGGCACGTGCAAGCCCTGGTGAGGCTGGGGCAGCTGGCCAGGCTGCGGGTCGCCGACATGGAGTCGATGCTGGCATTTACCGCTGACCGGCCGGGCAACTACAGGTGCTGCTACAGGTGCTTGGTGCTCAACGCGGTGGAGGTCGAGTCGCCGTTCTGGCGGATCGAATGGATGGAGCACCAGTTCACCTGCGAGCATGGCGGCAGTGAGACTGAGTCGGCGCCGCCCGCGCTGCTCGGTCAAGCTCGCAACATGAGAAAGCTGGTGCATGCGCTGGGGCGCAGACGGCGCCAGAGGGCCTGGGAGCGCCGGCACTTTGCAGTCATTTAGGCGCTGCTAGCAAGGTTTGTTGATCTGGCTAGCAAGGTTTGTTGAACTCAACATCCACCCAAAAACCAGGTGGACAAGAGCATCCTTTACCGTTCACTGAAAACAAGGTGGCCCGACTGGACGCTCACGTTTGAGGGGCAAGCACGGTTGGCGCGGCTACATCCGACTTCATAAGTCACCTTATCGAAGTGACGGACGATCGCAAGTTGTTTCGGAACTTGATGAATTTTTAGCCACAAGAACGCAGATGTGGCATGATTTCGGAATTCAAGAAATACGCCTTCTGAATAGGCGCAGAAGGCCGCTCTTCTGGAAATTCCGAAATGACTTCTGTCCCTGGTGCTCCACACAGCCCCTTACGCGTGACGGACTCTGCCGCAGTCGGGCCGGCCATTCGCGCTCGCAGGCGTGAGCAGTCGCTTCGAATTGACGACGCAGCTGCTTTGAGTGGTGTCTCAGTCGACTTGCTATCTCGCCTTGAAAACAGCAAAGGCTCGGTTCGACTGGACAAGCTGCTGGCCGTCTTGGACAGCCTCGGGCTCGCACTCGTGCTGGGCCCCAAGGACCATCCCAGCATGCAAGCTGCCTCGCAACCCGCTGTCGAGCGTCCGGAGAAAGCATGAGCTCGGCACCCCGGACATCGGCTGGTGCACCGGGTTCGCAGGCCCTCAACCTCTGGGCGGATGGCCGGAAGGTGGCCACGCTGGGCTACGAGCCCATGAGCGACCGTTGGTCGCTGGACTACGACGCCGACTGGGTCGTGACGCCGACAGCGTTTCCACTATCGCCCGCGCTGCCATGCCAAGCCCCGGCCAACGGCTATGCAGCCGGCGCTGTGAAGCGCTTCGTGGAAAACCTGCTGCCCGAGGGCCGTGCACTCGACATCGCGGCCACGACTTACAGGATCTCCAAGTCGAACATCTACGCGCTCATCGGCGCGCTGGGGACCGAGACCACCGGGGCATTCAGGTTCTGGCCCTCGGGCGAAGTGCCACCCGCCGTCGCTGCCAAGCCGCCGCGGGAAGTAACCCGCGAAGAACTCGACAAACGAATCGCCGAGCGTGATGAACTGCCGCTGGCGGTCTGGGATGGCAAGGTCCGGATGTCCATCGCGGGCGTGCAGGACAAGTTGATGGTGTATCTGGATCGTCCACTTGAAGAAGGTGGGCGCCTCTACCTGGTCGAGCCACCCTTGGCATCGACCCACATCCTCAAGCCCGATCCTGCGCGGCCGGCAACCCCCCACCTGGTCATCAATGAACACTTCTGCATGTCACTGGCCCGGCGGATGGGGTTGCCCGTTGCCGAGGTCAGCATCTACCGGACGCCGCGGCCGGTACTTGTCGTTCGCCGCTTTGATCGGGTTGCCGAGCAGGGGACGCGGCATGGCGACAACGAGCCCACTGTTCAGCGCTTGCACATCATCGACGCCTGCCAGGCCTCGGACCTGCCCGAAAGCTACAAGTACGAGCGCAATTTGGGGGGCGGGGAGCATGTCCGCCATATCCGGGAAGGCGTGAGTTTTGAGATGCTGTTTGAGCGAGTGGAACAGACCGTGAACAAGGCCGTGGCCAGCATGACCTTGGTCAGGTGGGCCTTGTTCCAGTTCCTCATCGGCAACAGCGACGCACATGGCAAGAACTTCTCGTTCTTCGTGCGGCGCGAGGGT